>Ga0206116_1001083_pt1 | contig 17162 bp, 13 predicted proteins | sample 3A1Ametagenome_FD_178000 | JGI IMG/M metagenome (GOLD analysis project Ga0206116, IMG submission 178000) | Enriched microbial communities from leaf-cutter ant dump, University of Wisconsin, Madison, United States - 3A1A | ecosystem: Environmental > Terrestrial > Nest > Insects nest > Nest dump...
TTTATTCTTATTTGATAATTACGGCATATCAATATTCAGGCGCTTCGCCGTAATCATTAACTCCATCAGTGCCTTTTTTGAACATTAGCCATAATATTAATAATTGACCAAAAGGTACAAAGGAAATTAGTACAAACCACCCTTCAACATTAAAGTCATGTAGTCTTCTTACAGCTAAAGGGAAGTATTGAAAAATTGATATCCAAGTAAAAATTAAAAAAAGCCAACCCGTAATTAGCCAAAACCAAGATTTATTATTATCTATATATTCCCCAACCAATTCATTTATAAATAGTAAAATTATAAATAGTAAAATTTTATATATATATTCTTTTCTACTAGCTCTTCCTTTAAAGGAAAATAAATTCCTAATAAATAAATTATAGAGGCAGGACTTCATACCAAGCCTCAATATTTCCTATTAATTCAGGCGTTTCTATAACTTCTAACAGCTGATATTTAGTGTCTCTTACACCTGGTTCTGTTAATAATGCTTCGCTTTCAGCTTCAAAATAGCAAACTATTCCATCTTTTACATCATTATCAATCATATTACCTTTTAGTGAAGATATAAATTTAGAGAAACTGCTCAATATTTTATCAGTAAAAGTTATTTCTCCTGAAAATATTAATTATTTAAATAAACTATATTCCATGAAGTTTTCTTCGGATAATTACCAGCTTCCTTCTCTAATTGAACAAAAGAATTAAGACCATAAAGGTAACTTATAACTATAGGTGTTGTTATAATTAACAAACCATACACACCAAACCACTGTGTAAAATACAATAGGTTTTAATACTAAAATATAATATAACAAAAGCATGGAGATTCAAACAAAAGTATATTGTATAATAATACTTATGCGTATAGAAAATCTTGAGATAATTTAATATGATTTTGAGAGATAAGGGTCAATTTTGGGGTATCATAACTAGAAGGGTTTCTTTGCAAGAAATTTCGCCCTTTTCCGCAAAGAACCCCCCATACTACTTTTGAGAAATGTTTAAGGCACTAACTAATTTCTTTTTAGGAAAAATTTTAGAAGAAAAAAATTGGGTATAGAAATACGACAGCGCAAATATAAATAGGACGCTTTTGATATCTGGAATTGGTTTTGTTGAAGCTTTAACAGATAGGATAGTTACTGTTGTTAATACGAAGGAAAAAATAATATTAAATGTATATCTCATTTTGTTTTAATCTTTGATTATAAAATTCAGAATAAAGAGTAATATATATTTATAACTTTATAAATATATAAATTAATAATTTTCTGTACTAGTTGCTCTTTTAATCACTATAAACTTTTCAGTTGCGAATGAAGCCCGAAATCACCATTGTCCGCTGGGCAATACAGCTAATAGGTACGGTCTTGAGAGTATTGTTTCTTTCAAACCGTACTTTTTGACAGAGAGGTTTTGCTAAATTTCTATTGGTAAATACGTACCTTGTATCTTTATGGGATTTAACCCTATATTAGTAATTACAGAACTTGTTGAGCTATCACTCTCTGGAATACTGTTTATATTGGCAAAGCGGTAGAGTATTTGAAGAAATACTGACATAACTTTTGATGAATATTTTAGTAATTCACACGGACACTTATTTACACAGCACCTTTAAAAATAAGGTTGACTATGAAAATGTTTTAACTAATCGCTGCAAAGGTGTCTTGCTTTTATTTAGGAAGATAAAGAGATAATAACCACTGTTGTATATTTCATTATAGCTTTTATATTGAAATAATAAAGGAAATAGTATATCATTAATTCAATAAATTATCCTAAATTGAAACAAGATAGATCATATGCGTAAAACTGGCGTTTATTATTTAAATAGTTTTATACCTGCTCCATTGCCGCCAGCAAACCCGCCGTTAATCTTAAATAATGAAATATTGGGATTATATGGAGAAGCTAGTTTTCATTTAGGGCAATTAAATAAAATGGCTAAAGCATTACCTGATCCTAAACGTTTTATAAATGCCTATGTAATAAAAGAAGCTTTATTGTCGTCAGAAATAGAAGGTATTCATACAACCTTAATAGATGTATATACTCAATCTCTAAGTGGATATAAAACAACTAAAGACGCTCAACTTGTTTTAAACTATATAAAATCGCTTGAGATAGCACAAAGCCTAATAAAACAAGGCTTACCAATTGTTTCCAGAGTTATATTGGCGGCTCATAAAGAACTTATGGCAGGAGAATTAAGCAAAACTCCTGGTCAATATCGTCAGCAACCTGTAAAAGTAGGAGAGTTAACCCCACCGCTTGCCTCAGAAATTGTAAAACTTATGGGTGACTTAGAGAATTACATTAACCAAAATACAGATTTGCCTCCATTAATAAAAGCTGGCTTAGTGCACGTACAATTTGAAACCATTCATCCATTTTTAGATGGAAACGGACGCATTGGAAGGCTACTAATTGTTTTAATGTTGATTAGTAATAGGTTGTTAAGTGAACCAATTTTTTATCCATCATATTATTTTAAAAAAAATAGTACAGAATATTATTTGACGCTAAATCGGGTACGAACGGATGGTGATTTTGAAAGCTGGATTACTTTTTACCTTAAAGCAATAAAAGAAAGTTGTATTGAAGCGTGTCATAGGGCAGAAGTAATAGAGGCCCAAGAATTGATTATTAAAGCGGTTATAGATAATGAGCTGCGGTTTAATAAAATGCGTGATACTGCGCATGTTATTTTAAAAATCTTATTTCAAATACCAGTTTTCAGTATAACTCAAATTAGCGATGTTACTAAAAAATCATATAATACCATTAGTAGCATAATATCTCATTTTATTGATTTAGGTTGGGTAATTGTCCTTGATAAAAAAAAGCGCAATAAAACATATCGTTTTGATATCTACTTACAGCTACTTGAAAAAGATCTTACCTGAAATACGGGTAGTTTGCGGGAAAGTGCAGGGAACTACGTTAAAATTAAATATAAAAATTATCAGGTTTTCCAACTGACTTTAATGCGTCTTCAACCAAATAAGTACCTATATCAGTTATATTGTTGTTAGCTAGATTTAACGTTGTCAATGAATCTAGTTTTTGTGCGTATCTTGCAATCATCGTAACACCAAGGTCTAAAAGATTATTGTTGCTCAAATCAATTAATTTAATTTGACGATTAATATCAAATGTTTTGCCAAATTCGGCAGCAAAATAAGAATTTAATTGATTATTATTTAAGTTAATATTTTCTAGGAAGTGCGATAGTTTTAACAATTCAACAAGTGGCTTTGCCGTCATATAGGTCAAATTATTGTGAGTTAGGTTAAGTGTAGTTAAGCACTTATTTTCTACCATACCTTTAGTTAAAGTATTTAAAGACGCATGATCCAGTCCTATATTATTTAAACTCAATGATATTAAAGTTTTATTATTCTTCAAAGCGTCTGCAATAATTTTTAAATGTTTACTGTTAATCTCTTGATGACTGATATTAATATCAATTATTGTATTATTCATATTAATGATTTGAGATACACAATCAATACCGGTACCTTTTAAATTATTGTTGGTTAATACTAACTTTTTCAAATTTGTATTTGCTGTAATAGCATACCTAATAGCATTTAAAATATCATCACCGGTGTTAATGTGGTTAGCTATTATTAGCTCCTCAATACTAGTGCTGAAAATAATAATTTCCTCTAAAGCAGATAAATCGTTGTCTAAATTCTTGATATTATTGATTTTAAAGCTTTTTATTGAATTATTTAAAGCTAATGATTCACTCAATAGCTGCCAAATATTATTTTTAATTTCAATATTTTCTAATTCAATAACTTCTACAGAAGAATTTGTTATTAATGCGTTTTTAATATTTTGTAATTCATTTGGTGTAAAGTCACTATTGAAATGCGTCGCATTCAACAAAGTGATTTTCTCTTCTTCAATTAAATTAATTACTTCCGTTGCTTCCATCAGTTTTTTTGATTGTTTTTTAATTTCATTAACAGTGCTTTCTTAAGATTATGATCTTCAAAAACCTTAATCTTGCCATTATTATTAATAGGATGATCAATACTTGTTGTATCATTAACAATTGGAGGAGGTGGAATAGGTTCTTTTTGGTCAATAGTTATCTTTTTTGTTGTTATTGCTTGGGTAGTTCGAGCCTGTAGTTTCACCTTAAGCTTGGTGATCGGATAGTTACCACAAAGTTTGACAAAACAGCTATTGGGTTCTAGGTTTTTGATTTCATCGGGTAGTACTAGTCTTTTCATTCTTATTGATGAATTAATATTAACCCCATCACGTATAGTATTAGATCCGTACGATAGGCTTTCTTTGGTTTCGTCTATTTCTATTTCACCAAGTGATTTTGAGGCGTATTCGGCTATAGTATTGTCACCGACTGCAAAGAAAAACTTTGTCCGAAATAAATCTAGCAATTCTTGCGAGCTAGCAGGTCCATATATTCGCTCCAACTGGGCGATGTTCTGAATTCCTGCTACCATACAAGTTCCATATTTTCGACCTTGCGCCAGAACCATGGCAAGTGAAGGTATTTTTTGCATAGCAGGTAACTCATCCATGACAAACCACATTTTTTCATTCTCTCCTGAATGAGGACGATCTAGCATACCTTTAATTGCAATATTTGCCCATGCCGATAGCAAGGGTCTTAAAGTATCTAGATCATTAGGTTTAATCGAGACGAATAACCAACCCTTCCTGTTTTCTCCATTAATCCATTCTTTAATTGAGAAATCTCCTTTGTCTTTTAAATATTTCAATTCTTTCACTTTGCTAGCTAGGGTAGATCTAACAGAAGCCGTTCCTTTTTCTGCTTCTCTAGAGACATACCCGGCCGCATCCGTATCTGAAAAATATTTACAAAAGTCCTTTAAGTCGGCTCTATTAATCACATGGAGCATTGATTCAATGGATCTAGTTGATTCTTGTTTTTTTAAAGCTTCTACTAATACGGTTCTTGCAGCATCTTCCCAATAGCGGTCTGTCTTAATTGATTCACCATCAACAAAAGCAGCCGCCAAGTTGTTGTATTCCTCATCAGTATGGCAATCATTCCACGGCAACCAACTAACGCTATTTTCAACAAGTGGATTAAGGATTAAATCAGTTTCAGGATTGTAGAAGCGGTCTACGAATTCACCGGTAACATCAAAAATAATTGCTCGATCGCCACTATTCCTAATTTGAGGTATCAATTCCTTTAACATATTAGTTTTTCCGGCACCTGTTGTACCGGTTAGTAATATATGTTGGGTTTCTGAATCTTTAACTAGTGGTAGGCTACTTATGATAATCTTTGAAGCTTCCTTTGCTCGTCTTAGGATTTTCGCAAGTTGGTTTGGCGTAACTAGATCACTACCACGTAGTTTTTTTATTCCCAGAATACCACCGCCCCTATAAGTAAATAATATTAATGCAAGAGAGCATCCTACTGCGAAACTAACCACCACTTCAAAAAAAGCATCTTGCTTAATCCATAATAATACTTGGTTAATCCTTGCTCCGTAAGGCATTACTTTCCAGAATAAATAATTATATTCTTCGGCTCTCATATGGACAAAATGTCCTTTGCTGATCGAATAGAAATCTATTACTATCTGGTTTTTGCCGTAGAAAAACGCACCTATACTTAATTTTAAATCAACATAACAGTTAATAATAAAATAGTAGATTGTTTGAAAGGTCGTATACTGACTAAGACGGAATACGATTAATCCAAATATGAAAGCAAGACCAAAGAAACATATGTTCTTTATACCTTGCAGAATCATCCGCATATTATGTGCCCACAATTGCGATCCTCTTGTGAAATTGCTGTTACTTGCTGATGACATGATGTTTTTGTTGATTATTTGATCTTAGCTAACTTTTCAGGAGTTGATTTGTCTCAGCTGCATCCTTGGCTTGTCTGTCCATTCTCATTTAACAAATTCACTACCAATTTAATTATTATTTCTTTTTGAGTTGGATTGCTTTCAGCTATTAACAACGCAAGTGCTGTTAAACTCTCAGGCGTAACAGCTTTTAATTTAAACCCATTAATATTCAAAAATAATAGACAGCCTATTCTTTTGTTACCGTCACTAAATGGATGATCTTTTATGATAAAATAAATAAGATGAGCTGCTTTTTCCTCAATCGAAGGGTATAAATCTTCTCCCCCGAAAGTCTGGTATAAATTACCTATTATACCTTCCAAAGCTTTGCCACGCTCTTGGCCAAATAAATTGCTTACTTCTGACTGAAGTGATAATTCTGTTTTTAAGTCAAGAATTGCCAACTTTGCTTCTTCGTATCCAAACTCCCTACCAATAGCAGATGTTTTAGATTTTGGTAATTCTAATCGATTCTCATCATATTTAATTAGAATATCCCATGTTTTAGCATAGTTCTTAATAAGTGACAAAATTTCTTCTCCCTCTGAATCAACTAACTTTTGGTTTATCAAGGTGTTAGAGAGTAAATCTATTGTCCGCTGTAAGTCTTTTATGGTTTTAGTATTTAAGTTTTGTTGATTAATGCTGTAACCCTTAATCAAATGCTCTTTCAAAATATTTGTTGCCCAGCATCTAAATTCTACTGCTTTTTTTGAATTAACTCGATATCCAACTGAGATAATCATATCTAGGTTATAGTAATCAACGTTATAAAACTTACCGTCAGAAGCAGTTGTTGCAAATTTTGCAACAACTGACGATAACTCCAGTTCTTGCTCTTTAAATATATTTTTTATATGACGTGAGATTACAGATTTATCTCTTCCAAACAACTCTACTAGCTGATTGGGGTTCAAAGCACAAATCCCCGCCGATAAACCAAATACCCTGTAAGCTTTTTACCGGATAGACTCCACGGCTCTATTGAAAGAATTTCAATCAACTCCCCAGTACCCTAATTTATCATAAAATCCTGATTCAATTAATTCAACCCCTGAACTATTATGTGGTAGTACTATAGATTCAACATGATCTGCGGACACTAGGCCTGTATTTTTAGCTCTTTGTACTTCTGCAGATGAATTTAGTATATATCTTTGTACTTGATGACCATCAATTGAACTGTATACTGCTTCGTTAGCTAGTATTGCTTCTGCACTAGTTTTATATAGTGAGTAATGTGGCGGTGATGTTTCTTGAGCACTTATTGTGTCTACATCTTGACCATCATACCTTATACTATGTTGAATGACTGGTCTTTCTGCAACAAAAACGATACGATGTAAATCCTTGCCAATACTATATGGATGCTCAGTGTTAACAAAAATACATGCTTGAGGAATATAGTGCTTTAACACATAGTCTTTGTATTGATCTAGCAGTTCTTTTAGATATTTGTCTCTTGGTTTATCAGTTGGAGCAGAAGAAAGACCAAAGTTGATATAATATTCTACTTCCCTTTGATAATTAGAAAAATATGGGACAACACTATCGCAATTACCATGTGTTTCTAATCCTTTATGATGACTGTAAATAACAACAATACTTCCGTCATGATCTGCTGCATGTGGATTTTGAAAACCTCCATAAAAATAACTGACATCTTTATCATGTCCAGTACCTGATGTTTGAAATCTAAAATAATTATGATAATTCGCATAATTCCTATCAACAAAATTCTCTAATGCAATTCCTAAAGTTTCTAACTGAATAGTATCAAGATTATCTATATGCGCAAAGAAATCCCTGATTACGTGGCTAACATTTACGGAATCTCTATCCAATGCCTTACTTATTAAGTTAGCTTGTCCTGCAATACATAACCCAATTTTATGCTTTTCGGACCAAAAAACCTTTTGATTATCTAATGTAAATGTCTTACTACTTGGATCTGACATTAAAGTGTCAGTTACAATGTAAAAACTATTTTTGCAGGCTACGATTACCGCTATTGTCATACTACACTCCTTCCTGAGCTAATGTTATTAATATTTAATATGATTACAATTTCTAAAGTTTAGTCAAGAAAATTATGCGGCACTCACATAATGGCCATAAAATCATAATTTTTGTATAAAGCATAACCGTCGTTAAAATATTGCTATTTTGTAGGTATCTTATATGTTACATAGTATATATAATATGTATAGTTTTTATATAAAAATAGAGTTAAAACTTAACGGGCTCTAAAATGACTAAAATTATAGCTTATATTCGTACCTCAACAGATAAACAGGAGCTAAATAATCAAAAACTTGCAATACTAGAATATGCACAAAAAAATAATCTCAAGATAAACGAGTTCGTTGAGATTCAAATGTCTTCTAAAAAAACTCCAAAACAGAGAAGAATAGAAGAAGTTTTAGAAAAACTCTCTAGTACCGACATGTTGATTGTAACAGAGCTCAGTAGGCTTGGTAGAAGTACACCTGAAGTCATAGAACTGGTTAATGAACTAGTTGCAAGAAGTATCAGGGTAGTAATTCTTAAACAGAACCTTGATATCAGCAAGCATGATATGAATTCCAAAGTTACAATTACCTTGTTTGCATTGTTTTCAGATCTTGAACGTGATCTAATAAGCCAGCGTACCAAAGATGCTCTTGCACTCAAGAAGTCTCAAGGACAAGTATTAGGTAAGCCAGTTGGTACTGTACAAAAAAGTAAGTTTGATAAGGATGCTAACAAAATTATTGAACTCTTAGATCTTGGACTCTCTATAAGAAAAATAGCAAAATTCTTAGGTTACAAGAATCATATTTCGCTCAATACTTATGTGAATAAAAGAAATTTAAAAGATGAGGTTTAAACGGATAAAAAACGTGAGTTTTGCAATGGCTTAATTAATACCATGAAAATGGTCCAAAACCTTTATTATAAAAGTCTTACAGAGTATTACGGTTTATCGGCGGGGATTTGTGCTTTGAACCCCAATTTGTCCCGGAACACTATGTGCAAAGCACACGACAATGGCATCAAGACATTATCCTGGAATTTTACGGTTACAGAAGGTTTGATAAAAATGCTTTAAAAACACTTGAACAGGAAATTTTATTCATGATGCGTTCTCAGCTTAAACCTAAACTTATTTTCTGGTGCTGCATTGATATTCTGATCAGGGAGCGTATTCAGATTCCACCATATTTCCAGCTTTCGGAATTGATCCTAAAGGCTGTCAATCAAAGGAAAAAAGAACTTATAGCTGTTATTCGCTGCCAATTGAGCGTTGAGACAAAATCATTGTTAGACGGTTTGTTTACGCAGGAAAAGGAGATCCCCTATACTAGATATAAATTGACCCTGCTCAAAAAACTCTCACAATCCAAAAAGCCAACCCAGATCAAAGAACGAGCGTCTGACCTTCTCTATGTTTCAGAACTATACAATAACCTGAAACCACTGATTTCTATTCTCGGCCTGAAATATGAAGGTATTAGATATTTTGCCAATTCAGTGATCAAATCCGATATTTTTCAGCTCAATCAGCGCCGTGAAGAAGACCGCTATATTCATGTCGTTGCATTCATCGCCCACCAATATTACCGGCTTCAGGATAATTTGGTTGATACACTTTTAACAGCTGCAAAATCCTTTGAAAATGGTGCAAAACGTGATCATAAAGAGTGGTGCTATGGACAACGTAAAATCCAACATCAGTCTTTCAAGATACTTACCTCTTCTGTTGATAAAAAGGTGTTTAGTTTTGTGCGTCAAGTCCGAGATATTATAGATAATAACGACACCGACGCTGGAAAGCTGGCTCTGATTAGAAACTTGTTGGAAACTAATCAAACCGGTTTTTCAAACGTTGAACGAGAATGGAATGATTTTAAGAGCGGATTGGACAGTGGAGCTGACGATCCTTGCTATTACGATATTCTGGAAGAACGTTCCCTGCGATTGCAAAACCGAGTTAGCCCAATTTTGAAAGCATTGGATTTTCAGTATGAAGCAGGCGCACATTTTATAACTGATGCTATCGAGCATTTCAGGAAAAACAATGGGGTAATCCGAAATAATGCCCCGGTCAGTTTCCTTGAAGATGCAGAACAAAAAGCTGTTGCTGATAATGGTATATTCAGGCCATCTCTATATAAAGTCCTATTGTTTATGCATGTGGCGGATGCTATCAAATCAGGACAGATAAATTTAGAACATTCTTATAAATATCGCTCTCTTGATGAATACCTAATTGCCAAGAACAGATGGGACGCAGAAAAGAAAGATTTACTGCACAGAGCGGAGTTGGAGGATTTTGAATACTGTAAGCCTGTTCTAAAGCAGCTTGAACATGCTCTTTCTATTCAATACAAAAATACCAATGACCACATCCAAAACAACGATAATTCCTATTTCAAGGTCAGAACTAATGACAATTTTACCATTGCAACACCGAAGCAGGAAGATGAGGCAACTGACCTGCTCAAAACATATTTCCCAGACCGTCATTTTGTGCCGTTGCCGGAAATATTATCAACCGTCAATGCTCATACGGCATTTTTACGAGAATTTCAGCATTGGCAACAACGATACACGAAAGGCCGAACAGATGATAAAATTCTGTATGCTGGAATTATAGGTTTGGGCTGCGCTATTGGCATTCCAAAAATGTCGCGCATATCAAAATTGATAAATGAAAGCGCCTTGCAACATGCTGTAAACTGGTATTTTTCTCTTGAGAACATAAGATCAGCTAATGATTGTATTGTCCGTTTTATGGATCGGATGGAGTTGCCTAATATCTATCGCAAAAATCAGAATACCCTGCATACAGCTAGTGATGGGCAGAAGTTCGAAGTGAAAACAGATTCCCTGAACGCCAATTATTCTTTTAAATATTTTGGCAAAGGTCAAGGCGTGACAGCCAATACCTTCATTGACGAACGCAATTTGCTTTGGCATTCCCTTGTTTTTAGCGCGTCAGAGAGAGAAAGTGCTTATGTCATAGACGGTCTCATGCATAATGATGTCATCAAAAGTGATATCCATTCTACAGATACACATGGTTACAGCGAAGCCATTTTTGCCCCAACACATTTGCTTGGTTTTTCGTATGCACCACGTATTAAAAACCTAAAAAAGCAAACACTTTATATTTGCAAATCGGGAAAACATAATCATCAGATAACGTGGACTGTCCAGCCTACAAAATATGTAAACGAAGCTCTAATCGAAGAATTTTGGGAGGATATTTTGCGGCTCGTAACTACCATAAAACTTAAGGAAAGCAGTGCTTCCGACATCTTCAGGCGTCTCAACTCCTATTCCAAACAGCATAAATTGTATCAGGCACTTAAATCCTACGGACAAATTATAAAATCCAACTTCATCCTGCGCTACATTGATGACGTAGAACTGCGGCAGGCCATTGAAAAACAGCTTAACAAAGTTGAACTGGCCAATAGATTCACACGGGCTATTGCCGTTGGCAATCCTCGAGAATTTACGCAAGGTGACAAAGAAGAGCAGGAAATAGCTGAAAGCTGCAATCGGCTTATCAAAAACGCCATCATCTGCTGGAACTATCTATATCTATCACAAAAACTGGAAGGAATAGATACTCCTGAACAAAAAGATAAGCTACTTTTAGCAATTTCATCGCATTCTCCGATGTCGTGGGCGCACACCAACCTTCTTGGAGAGTATGATTTCTCAGATGAAAAACTCAAAGATACAGCCGGAATCAGATTCCCAAAATTTTCAGCATAATTAGCGCAAAAAATCGGAAGTATTAAAAATCATAGTAATAAACGACTAAGAGAGGTTTTGCTAAATTTCTATTGGTAAATACGTACCTTTATGGGATTTAACCCATACTTGATTTTGTCTATAGCATTTGTATTCTTGGCGTCTTGATAGATTAGGACGTTCTATGCATCACCTAGTTTTACTTATTGAAAGTCTAAGACAGAAAGGCATAGGCTTCAAATCAATTTGTGATGGGTCTATTGATACTACTACTGCATCTGGAGAACTGATTTTTAATATATTTTCATCATTAGCGCAATTTGAACGCCGTCTTATCCAGGAACGTACTAGAGCAGGTCTTGAAGCTGCACGCTCTAGGGGGCGAAGCGGTGGACGTAAAAAAATAGAGAATACAAATCCAAAGGTGTTAATGGCTAAGAAAATGCACAAAGATCATGGTGAGTATAGTTGACATCTGTAAAACCTTAAAAATATCACGAACTAATTTTTATAGATATATTGCTCTTTAGGCAAAATTAACTTAGCGTAGGATATTTTCCGAATTCTATCGTGACCCCTATTCAGACTCATTCTCTATCAACCAACATGTTAAATTTCATCATTCCCTAAGAGTAACTCCAAGTACATCAAGGGATTGGGGATTTAAACTTGCAATTCCTTGAACAATCTTTAGAGCAAGTTCAGATTTTGTAGTTTGCTGATTATTAAAAGGTATTATAGTTAGACTATGTTTTAGAGCCTCAAATTGACTATATAGGACATCTCCTAAAAATGCTTTTAGAAAATGAAAATTTTCTATGAATTTTGTTGGCAAAATCCACTTAGCGTAGGCTTTTGCATGTCCACCTGATATATTTTTTACACCATGTGCATCCATAAATAATTTACAGTGAGCACAACAAAGAAATGAAGTAGAAATATAATCTACATGTAGTTCATTCTTTAATAAATAATCTAGTACTCTTATTTCAGCATGAACACCATCCTCTAAATCATCAATTATTTTAATACAAGATTTAACTGTAGATGTTCCACCTTGATTTAAAAATAACTCTGCCAAGGGAGAATGATCTTTAATTTCATCCTTAAAAAAATCTTCAAGCTTAGCTAAATCAATAAAGTAACGCTCAGCTTTCTCTATAAACCGAGGTATATTTTGTTTAATATATTCTGGAGCTTCGATATTACCAGAATGTATTTTTAGTACCACTTGTTCAAACCAACCTCTTACTAAAGCTACTTTTCCTTGATCTTGCAAATGTTGTGCCTTATATAGGCTAAAATCCTCATTTAAAACTTCAAGAAATTTATCTATACCTACTTTTCTAGAATCAATGTATCCCCTAGGATGAAATGCATCTTTATACCATGTTGAAGCTTCCCATGATAAAGAATTCATTAATACTCTTTGTCTAGTATGATCAGCTACAGAGCTGTATTTTTGTAGATCACTTTCACTCATCCGATCCTCGTTTAATGCAAAAAGTGACACTGTTGCAAGATGATCCACAAGGACTTCTGCTCTTCTTTGCAAACCATTGAGGGGTATACTTGTAAATATTCCCTCATGTTCAATTTCTTGATTTGGTTTTGAAGCAAGATCTTGCTTTATGAAGTTGTATCTAACACCTATTGGTGCAGGTCCATCCACAACAATTAATTTTGACAAAGGTATTTTCTGTTGTACTGTAATATGAGGTCCAACTGGAAAATCAGGAAAATTAGGTAATAAATGCTGAGCGGGTGTCAAAGTAGCATCTATTGTCTTAGGAGAATCACTTGTTAAAGTAAAACTATCATCTCTTTTTTTGTAATAATATGTCACTGGTTTATCCACTAAAACCCTTGTAGGTACCGCCTCATTTAAAGAGATATATATAACTGGATAAAACTGATATTGATCTGTAGCATACCTATCTGCTTTCATTAAGAAATTTATTTTTATATTAATTCTATCCTTAGAATGTGTATTTTCATTAGTAGCAATCAATAAGTTATGACCATCAAAAGCAACTGCAGCACAGGTTTCATCACCCACCAGTAATCTTGACATTGCATCTAATCTTCTATATTCTTCTGGACGTGTATTGGTCTGACGTACTGGATTAACACTAGCAAGTCGGTAATAAAAATCTCTAGTAAAATTTACTAGCTCTGGATCTCTAATTTCTAAGCCTGTAGAAACAGTAGTACTAAACAAAATGGATTGCATCTGTTTTCCAGTAAGCAAATCCGGTATAGCTTTAGACATATTATTTTTCCTCCTAATTAGTTGGTCTAAAGAATGATATAACGTATCGGCCACAGAAGTGATTTGTGGCTGTAGCAAGGTCTTTATTTCATTTGCAAATACGTAATAATCTTTATCCTGGGTAGTAAAAACGCATTATTGACTAAAATAAACTACCAGTAGTAGTAAAACTCTACACCTAAGTTCACTTAATCGAATAGCTAAAAAGTAATTAATCTAAATTTATATTGTAACTTATTTGGAAGTAGTTGTAAAAATTCTGTTACAAAATAGAAAAACAAGCCCAAAACTTTATGTCTTTAGAACTCAATTTAACCTTAATTAAGAAAGGGGGTTGGTTTTGAAATATCCCTTATATCATCCTTATTAAGCTCAAGTGCTTCTAAATACATTTATACCTTGACAGGAATTCAGAGGATTGGTTTCACCATTACAGACAGGTCAACATTCAGAAACCGGAAAGGGTACTGGAAGGACTGGAATTAATATTCATAGAATTACCTAAGTTTGGGTATTATGACAAGATCAAGGCTCAAGTTGAATATTTAAAAGCTAACAAACTATTCAATGATAAGTTATCTAACGACCAAACAGTTTATATGACGCCATATGGAATAAACAATGAACAACCTACTCTATTTTTATCAGAAATAATAAAACTATTACCGTCAACTCATATAATAATAAAGCAGTTCAAAACTGGTGATATATTTACACCAGAAAAAACAGAAATTCAATATGTTTGCAAGGATGATTATCTTAGTACAAATGAATGGAACCAAATGTACTAAAACTTTAACAAAAGTTATCCAGATACTGCTTGGTATGATCTAACAATACCAGATGATAGTAACTTACTTTTACATATAAATTCTGAAATAGGCGAGTCTTTTATGTATATGGACCCAATTTGCCTAAAGCCTATTAAAAACTTTTACTGTCCTTTTTTGCTTATAAGCAGAAGTAATAAATATTACCAATTATCGCTAGCTTCACCACTACAGTCTGAGTTATATTCAGAGCTAGAATATCCAGCTTCATCATAACTATTAGCTTCAAAATCGCTATTGCCCGGTTCATAATCTGAAGCTTCTTTTCTTTCTTGGTTATAATTGCTTGCTGATGAAATTCTCTCCTTTGCATCTTGATAGCCATATTTTTCAATTAAATCAGCCGGATCATTAACCAGTCTGTCATACAAAGTTCTATCTTTAATACACATATCTATAATTTCTTCTAAGTTATCTGCGTCTTCAAGATTAGCAAGCATTATCCCATCTGTAGCTATAGTTTCTATTACATCGTTATCATATAAATCAAATACTGTTGATATATCTAATCTTTCTTCTAATAAATTAGTAATATGTTCTTGATGGTTTGCTAAAAAGCTTTTAACTTCTTTGCCCCCAAATTGACAAAACAAGTGTAAAATAGCCCCCATATCATAATATTCTATATTGTATAAAGCTTTAATTATATCTTCTGCATATGGATCATTACTAAAATTAACTAGTTTTTTTAAATCAGTTATTTTGAATCTTTTCAAATCCTGGTAATCTAGGTTCATGTCTTTAGAATAGTCTGAATCCATTTCTTCTATAGAAGACGTTATATTTTGACTAATATTCTGTAAATACTTGTCACTTATAAACGTGTATTTTAGCTGAACATTGTACCACTCTTTACATGCATTTATTAACAATTCTAATTTAGAATAATCAGAAACAGTTGTGATATTTGTTCCAGTTTTTTGTTTCCAAACTAGCCAATCTTTAAAAACCTTAGCTTCCATGTTTATTTGCCCGATAATATCATCGTTTTTTGTGGCCGGCTTATCTCTACAATCATAATTATATTTTACTGAGTTATCATAATTTTGATTCATCCATATCCCTACTGCGGTAGCGCCAGCCGGTGACATAGGCAGCTCTTTTAATGCATTTTCCCATGTTAATTTGTTATGCTTGACTAACTCTAAAATCATAGCATGAACTATTAAGGAAGCAGGATTTCTATGAGCTTCTTCTAAGAATAATAAGCTTGTCAGGTTTGTAATATACTCTACTAAAACTTTGACCTTCATAGGATCTGTGTCACTAATTTTAATATACGTCGAATTACGCGTTATAGTATTATTCAAAATATCTGATATTAACGCAGAAATTTGAGCATCACTTACCTCAAATTTTATTTTGATATTAGCTAGAGTTTTTTTAATTTGTTCGTATGCCCCTATATTTTTAACTAAGCTTTTTTTACTACCAGTATCAAACATTGTATAATGTATATCTACTTCATGGTTCACAGATGGAATATTTAATTTTATGCCTAGGTGAGTCTCTTTTTCTTCAGTGACTTTGTCTCCTCTTTTTATAGAATCCTTAGTATTTTTAGAATCACGTTTAGTCGAACAATTAATTAACCTAAGATATGCCAACCAATCTAGAACCTCATATTCCGGCGCAAGAGTACAGTTACCTGGTAGAGTTTTTCTAACAGCAATAAAAGTATTATTTTCTTTTACCGATTTTTGAAGATCTAAAAAAAGTTCGTGATAATGCTCACTTTTTTTAGTTTTATCAATGAATTTTTGTAATATGTTTTGACCTAGGTTAAAGTCTTTCTTGAATATCTGAGTAAATTTCTCATCTATAAATTTATCCAAATCTTGCTTTGAGAGATCTAGGGTTTTTTGTAATTTATGCGCTTTAAGTGGATAGTAAGCCGAGTTAACTTCAGTTGATTTCAATAATCTTATGCCCATCTCATGTAGTATAAAGGATAGTTTTAAGTTTTCTAAATCTACTACAAATTTTTTAGGTAGCTTTTTTAATAATATTTGAGGGGCTGTTGCATGAAGTTTTTGATCCATCCACTGAAGATCATTATTATTTATTGTATTAGTATCATCTTCTTCATCACTAGAATCGTCATAATAAGGACTAAGCAATAATCTTTGTTCCTGAATCTTACTTTTAGTAATATCTTCTGGTAGACTCCCTACTTTAGCCAATGAATCCAAGTTAAACACTGTCCAAGGACCACAATCATAGCCATTTGACTGTTGTAATTTATTACAATCATGTATAATTTTAATGTCGTGGTTTTCTAGAATTTGTTCTAAAAATGGTAATTGCTTTGATAGTTTCTTTCCACATGAGTCACTATAAAATGCTTCTAAATCATCTGTATTTGAATTTAGTCTAAGTACTAACCCAACCCAGTGCCTACCTTCCCAGATACCTGTAGTATTTTTT
>Ga0206116_1001086_pt1 | contig 17118 bp, 20 predicted proteins | sample 3A1Ametagenome_FD_178000 | JGI IMG/M metagenome (GOLD analysis project Ga0206116, IMG submission 178000) | Enriched microbial communities from leaf-cutter ant dump, University of Wisconsin, Madison, United States - 3A1A | ecosystem: Environmental > Terrestrial > Nest > Insects nest > Nest dump...
GCCTTCAGTTGAAAAAGAATGATGCAAAAATTAATAATACGATCATCCATACTTTCCAAAACATAGGAATCTATGGTATTGCTGCTAATATTACTGCTAATAATTTAGTGATGAACAACTGTGGTGAGGCTGACCTCGCAATTGCCGGTGGTGGAACTTATAACCTTAATTATTGCACCATTGCAAATTATTGGGATCTGAATTCGTCAATGCCTGCTGTTGGAATCTTTGCCAGTAATATTTATCAAAACGGTGATGAACGAGTTGTAGGAAATCCGGTTTTGAATGTAAAAAATTCTATCGTGTATGGTGATGTTCCAGATATGATTGCATATACTAAAATTGATGGCGGAAGTTTTATTACAGATTTTAAAAACTCTCTATTAAAGTTCACTTCTAATTCCGGCCTGAATCCTGATAATTCTAATATTAAAAATGAAGATCCGAAATTCCTGAATTATTTCACCCAGAAAATGAATCTTAGAGTGAAGGATGACTCGCCTGCAAAAAAGAAGGGTACAAATCTAAATAATAACAATACTATTAAAGATATTGTCGGAATTACTCGGACTTATCCTGCAACTTTAGGTGCCTATCAATAATGGAAATCACAACTCTTCAGAAACAAGTTGATGAATGGATAAAAACCATTGGCGTCCGTTATTTCAATGAGCTGACCAATATGGCTATGCTGACAGAAGAAGTAGGCGAAGTTGCGAGGATCATCGCCAGAAGATATGGTGAGCAGTCAGAAAAAGAATCCGACAAATCCAAAGATCTGGGCGAAGAATTGGCTGATGTTCTTTTTGTAACACTTTGCTTAGCTAATCAAACTGGGACGGATTTGCAATCGGCTTTCAATAAAAAAATGAAAATTAAAACTGATAGAGACAAAGACCGACATCAGAATAATGAAAAATTAAAATAATTGTACAACGTATTAATGTAAAATGTATTCACGAATTTGAATCATTAATACTATAATACGTTTTACATCAATGCAGAAAAATGATATTAAAAAAATCAGAATTAATAGACGGAAAAAATATACAAATTACCGGTTCGAAAAGTATTTCGAACCGTCTTTTGATTTTAGGGAAATTGTTTGGAAACATTGATATGCTCAATCTTTCCAATTCTCAGGACACCACTTTGTTGAAAAAAGCTCTGGAATCGGACTCCGAAACCATTGATATCCATCACGCCGGCACAGCGATGCGATTTCTGACTTCGTATTATTCCATTTTTGAAGGCAGAAAAACCATTTTGACAGGCTCTGAAAGGATGAAAAACCGTCCTATCAAACCTTTAGTTGATGCGCTTCAATCTCTTGGCGCGGACATTACTTATCTTGAAAAAGAAGGTTTTCCGCCGTTGCAAATCATCGGAAAGAAGATTGAAAACAATTTGGTTAAAATCTCAGCCAATGTTTCCAGCCAGTTTTTGACTTCTTTGATTTTAATAGGAGGAAAGTTAGAAAATGGATTGACACTGGAACTGGAAGGCGAGATCACGTCTCGACCATATTTGGAAATGACTTTGAAAATTCTGGACGAAATCGGAATCAAGTCTCATTTTGCAGAAAGTAGAATCGAAATTTTACCTAATCCGGAAAATGCAAGAATAGAACATTACGAGGTAGAAAGTGACTGGTCTTCAGCCTCTTATTTCTATTCTTTGGCAGCAATTGGCAGAAAATCGATTAATCTTAGAAGTTATCATACATTGTCCTTACAAGGCGATAGCGTGATTAAGGAAATCTATTGGAAATATTTCGGAATCAATACGGTTTCTGATTATGCAGAAAATTCGATTTCTTTGCTGCCCGAGCCAGCTTTCGAATATCCTGAATTGATTTCTCTTGATATGAACGATTGTCCCGATATTGCGCAAACCCTTTGTGTCACCGCAACTGCGCTGAAAATCCCTTTCGTCATCACAGGACTTCATACTCTGAAAGTGAAAGAAACCGACCGATTGGTGGCGCTTCAAAACGAGTTGTTGAAAATCGGCGGAAAAACGCACATCACAGTAGAAAAAATTGAATCTTCGGAATTCATAGAACCGGAAGAAAACATTTCGATTGCAACTTACAACGACCACAGAATGGCGATGGCTTTTGCGCCGTTTGCTTTGATTAAAGAACTGAATATCGAAAATGAAGATGTTGTAGAGAAATCGTATCCTGAATTTTGGGAGGATTTTAAATCCGTAACTAAAGAAACTGAATAATATGTCAAAAGTTATCATCATCACAGGCGCTTCATCCGGAATTGGATTCGCATTGGCAGAATATTTCGGAAAGAAAGGAAACAAAGTTTACGGTTTGAGCCGAAAGGTCGTGAACTCTGATTATTTTGTTTCAATTCCAACAGATATTACCGAAAAAGACCAAATCGACAATGCGATTTCTGAAATCCTGAAAACTGAAACCAGAATTGATGTTCTGATTAATAACGCCGGAATGGGAATGGTTGGCGCAGTTGAAGATTCAGCAAAAGAAGATATTACGAAATTATTCAATCTTAATTTGATCGGCGCTGTTCAGATGATGACAGCGGTTCTTCCAAAAATGCGGGAACAGAAATCAGGAAAAATCATTAATGTTTCCAGCATCGGTTCCGAAATGGGATTACCTTTCAGAGGATTTTATTCCGCTTCCAAATCCGCTCTGGACAAAGTGACGGAAGCAATGCGTTACGAAGTTTATCCTTGGAACATCCACGTTTGCTCGCTCCATTTAGGCGATATCAAAACTAATATTGCAGAAAATCGTGTCAAAACAAAAGTTTCCGAGCCTTACAAAAAAGTCTTTGATAAAGTTTATGCTTTAATGAATTCACACGTTGGCGATGGAACAGAACCTTTGGATGTTGCAGTTTATGTCGAACAACTTTTGGGCAAATCCAAATGGAAAGCACATTATTATTTTGGAAAATTTGGGCAGAAAATCGGAGTTCCTCTGAAATGGATTCTTCCTCAGAATACTTATGAAAATCTGATGAAGAAGTATAATAAAATGGATTGATTTTTTGTTATATAACCAACAAAGACACTAAGTTTTCACAAAGTTCACAATGAGCTTAATAATGGTGTTCTTTGTGTAAAATCATTGTGAACATTGTGGTTAAAATCGATTATTTAATTGCCATTATCTTTTGTTTTTTCTGTGTTCTTTTTAACGCGCAGAAAAAAGAATATTGGCTCATCGATAAAGAAACCAATGTTAAAAAAATCGTTTCCGATTCGGCAAAAGCAGTCAAATTCCTGGATTCTTTGGCTGAGAACTCTTACTTCTTTACAGAACTGAAAGACGTCAAAAAAATAGACAATCGGACAGAAATCTATTACGACAAAGGTCCCAATTTCAATCACGCTAAAGTCCAATTTTCAGATTCTTTAGTTACAGATTTGAAGTTTCAAAAGAATGAGATTTACACCAAAAATTTAGACTCACTCAAAAAAAACATCAATCAAAAATATCGGGACAAAGGTTTTGCCTTCAACCGCGTGAAAACCAAATTCCGGAAAATGGAAAACGGAATTCCATCGGTTAAAATCTCAGTTGTTCCGGCTTCTCAAAGAAAAATTGACGCCATTGTTTTCAAAGGCTATACGCGTTTACCGAAACAATTCGTTAAGAACCTCAATAAACAATATCTCGGCAAAAACTACGATGACAGGAATCTGGTTTCTATGAATCAATCTTTGCAAAATCATCAGTTTGTGTCGTTGGAAAAGCCGCCTCAGACATTATTCACCAAAGATTCGACACAGGTTTTTCTCTTCACCCAAAAACGGAAAACCAATACATTTGACGGAATGATTGGTTTTGGAAATGATAAAACTGAGAAATTTACGGTCAACGGAACCCTGAATGTCCAGATGAAAAATATGTTCAACAGCTTCGAAAGTATTGGCATCTATTGGCAGAGAAATCCTGACAAAGGCCAGACTTTTGATTTGCAAACCGACATTCCGTACACGTTCGGGAGCAATGTTGGCCTGAACGTGAATGTCAATATCTTCCGTCAGGATTCCACATTTGCGAATGTGAAATTTTTACCCGCCATTTATTATCATATTTCACCGAAGCAAAAACTCGGTCTCAAAGGAACTTTTGAGTCTTCTGCGATTCTGGATTCGCTGTACACGAGTGGTCGGGATTACAGCAAAAAAGGGATTGGCGTTTATTATCAGTATCAGGAAGGGAGCGACATTCCACTATTTATAAACAAAAGCAACATCCGTCTGGAAGCCGATTTCCTGAAAACGACTTACGACGACACGCAGGAAAAATTTGACCAAATTCGGTATTTCATTTTTGCAGAACACAACTTCAATTTGTCCGGAAATCACTTTCTCAATATCAAGGGAGAATCCGCGTTGCTCAGTTCCAAAAACGAATTATCAACCAACGAACTTTTTCGGTTTGGCGGCTGGAATTCGCTGCGCGGTTTCAATGAGCAAAGTCTCGTCAGCGATTTCTACGCATTTGCCGGCGCCGAATACCGCTATCTTGTCAATGATCAGGCCTTTTTCGACATCTTTGCGCAGTACGGACAAATGTCCAACAAAGCATTGGGAATCACGCCCAAGCTTTACAGTTTAGGGTTGGGTTTCAATTTTTTTCTTCCCATTGGTTTGATGAGTTTCCAGATTTCAAATGGAAATGAGTTCGGTAATCCTTTCAAATTCAACGAAATAAAAATCCATTGGGGAATTCTCAGTAGATTTTAATCAGTGATAAGCGATAAATGATAGTTGATACTAATAAGAATTTGAAAATCATTTATCAACCATCAATTATTTAATTCGTCATCATTTCTCTGAATATTAATTATTTATCAAATAAATTACGATATTTTCAAATTACATAAAAATAACTTAATTTTGCAAAGAAAGTAAAGATGTCTATTCATAACAAAATTGTAGAGACAGCCATCACTTTCGATGACGTGCTTCTAGTCCCTTCTTATTCAGAAGTTTTACCTAATCAGGTTTCATTAAAATCAAGACTTACAGACAAAATTTCGCTTAACGTTCCGATTGTTTCCGCTGCTATGGATACGGTTACGGAAGCTGATTTGGCAATTGCATTGGCGAGAGTTGGTGGTCTTGGATTCATTCACAAAAATATGCCAATTGCAGAACAGGCTGCGCAGGTCAATCGTGTAAAACGCTCAGAAAACGGAATGATTTCTGACCCGGTTACATTGTCCAAAGATCACACTTTAGCAGAAGCCAAAGAACTGATGGCAAAATATAAAATCTCCGGATTGCCTGTTGTTGACAAAAACAACACATTGATTGGAATCATTACCAATCGTGACGTTAAATATCAGGAAAATCTTGCCGCAAAAGTGGAAGAAATAATGACAAAAGACAATCTCATTACTTCTGACAAAACCACCAATCTGGAAAAAGCCAAAGAAATCCTTCTTAAAAACAGAGTTGAAAAATTACCAATCGTTGACAAGAAAAACAGACTGGTTGGATTGATTACGATTAAAGATATCGATAATCAATTAGAATATCCAAATGCCAACAAAGATCAAAGCGGAAGACTGATTGTCGGCGCCGGCGTTGGCGTTGGTGAAGACACGATTGAAAGAATCACAGCATTGGTAAAAGCAGGCGTTGACATTGTTGCTATTGATTCAGCTCATGGCCATTCGAAAGGGGTTTTGGACAAAATCTCAGAAATCAGAAAAACTTTCCCTGATTTGGATATTGTTGGTGGAAATATCGTAACAGCAGACGCCGCAAAAGATTTGATAAAAGCGGGTGCAAATGTCTTGAAAGTTGGTGTTGGACCAGGTTCCATCTGTACAACCAGAGTTGTTGCAGGTGTCGGCGTTCCTCAACTTTCCGCAATCTACAACGTTTACGAATTTGCCAAAAAGAAAAATGTAGCGGTTATTGCTGATGGTGGAATCAAACTTTCGGGAGATATTGTAAAAGCCATTGCAAGTGGCGCCGGTGCAGTTATGTTAGGCTCACTTTTAGCTGGAACTGATGAAGCTCCGGGAGAAGAAATTATTTTCCAGGGAAGAAAATTCAAATCTTACCAAGGAATGGGTTCTCTTTCTGCAATGAAACGTGGTGGAAAAGAACGCTATTTCCAGAGTGAAGCTAAGAAATTTGTTCCGGAAGGCATCGAAGGCAGAGTTCCTCACAAAGGAAAACTGGAAGATGTGATTTTTCAATTGACCGGAGGTCTTCGTGCTGGAATGGGATATTGCGGCGCAAAAGATATTGAAGCGTTGCAAAAAGATTCGAAACTGGTAATGATTACAGGAAGCGGATTGAAGGAATCTCATCCACACGATGTTATTATCACACAGGAAGCGCCTAATTACTCATTATAAAACCACATTTTCAAAATAACAAAAGGCTGCAAAAATGCAGCCTTTTTTATTATTAAAATAAAATGATATCTATTTCTTTATAAATTTCAAGCTATAAGATTTCCCATAAGTGTCATTAATTCTAAGAAAATAAACTCCTTTTTGAAGTTGAGTTACATCTAACCGATCTTCAAAATCAGTTTTTAAAATTTCTTGACCCTCCATATTAATAATTACAATATTTTTAGCATTGTCAATTCCTTTTATAGTAATATAATCCAAAACAGGATTAGGAAACATTTGTATCTGCCCTTTTGAAAAATCGTTTACTGCAAGTGTAGATGTATGCAAATCGCCAGTCATCACAGAGTTAGAAGGTGTAAGATTTCCTCCACATGCATTTTCAGTAACTAAGACATTCTCTACCCATGATCCCGTCGAAGTATTCGGTGGATTAGCTGCAGAATTATTTCCTGTTGAATTATAATAAATTAAATATGGATTAATAAAATCTCCATTTCCAGAATCTGCCAAAAATTCCCATCTTGTAAGTGCATTGTTCCATTGAATTTTGAATTCACAAGTTCCCAATCCACCACAAGATTGATCACCATCTACAGGCGTTGTTATGTAGATTTTTTTACCATTACCATCTGTAGCAGTATTATTAAATATAAAATTCTGATCATTAAACAAACCATGGCATCCGTTAAAGGTGATTATTTGTGCAGAAGTTGAGCACAGTGAAAAAACCATTGTTAAAAGAATGTATATTTTTTTCATGACTTTAAGTTTTAGTTTCTGGAAGGGAATATCCCTTGCAGAGCAATGATACATTTAAAAGTTACATATGGCTGCAGATTATTATGTGGCAGGTTTCCTCCGGTTGGACCTACTACTCCGTTATTCATTGTTGTCATATTTCCACTTCCATAACTTGCATATTCTTTATCAAGAACTTTAGTATTTGCCGGGAGGTTCCCTTCCGGAGAGCTTTTATTACCGTCTGATGTCACAGCATTTACCAAATGATTATGAGCCGGCATCTCATTAAGCGTTAAAGTATGATTTTCTTCACCAGCGTTTTGTCCCAATGTATAGGCGCCTCCATCACCAAGAAGAACCCGGCTTTGGATGTTAGGCAAGGCAAAAGTTGTCGATCCGTTCCCACCATAAGTTGTCCCCAGCAAAGAAAACAACGCTTGATTTTGGGCAATTGATAATATTTGCCCATTGCAGTCTGCCCAGCCTTTTGGTGCAAAATTGAATGAAACAAATAATATCTGACCCAGAAAAGGCGTACCATCGCCTTGTGCTTTTAATTCTCCGGAAGAAAATCCTAAAAGAATTATCATTAATAAAATATATTTTTTCATGATATTTTAAATTACTGATTATAATTAATGCTATGGTCTTTGCGGATAAACACCTTGTAATGCGATAATACATTTTAAGGTTCCATAAGGTTGCATATTATTGTGAGGCTGTCCACCACCTGTAGGATTAATCATGAGGGGGTGCATAGTTGTATTAGCCACAGCATCCGAATACTCCGGATCACCTGCTTTTGTGTCTGCCGGGAAATTTCCTGAAGGAAGATTTTGGTTCCCTTCTACTTTTACGGCATTTACAACATGAGTATGTGCAGGGATTTCTGTAGAGAGTAATGTAACATTAGCCTCACCAGTTGTTGTTCCTGTAGGATAACCAGCACTATCTCCCATTATAGTTCTGCCCTGCATATCTGGTAATGCAAAAGTTGTCTGTCCATTCCCCCCAAAAGTAGTACCCAATAAAGAAAATAACGCTGTATTTTGAGAAATAGGTAATATTTGTCCTTTACATTCTGCCCAGCCTTTGGGTGCAAAATTATAGGGAACCCACATAATTTGTCCTACAAAAGGGTCACTTCCTTGTGCGGACAATTTAAGAGATAATATCAATAAAAAAACCAATATTTTAATTTTTATTTTTTTCATGATAATTAAATTTATGATTAATTATGTGAAGGAAAAATTCCATATAAGGAAATAACACATTTCATAGCCAAGCTAGGCATCATGTTATTATGTGGCTGGGATCCACCTGCAACAGTTAACATGCTAGATTTCATAGTCGTTTTGGATTCTGGTGCATTAGAATCAGAATACTCTTTATCCAATACCTTAGTATTGGCAGGCACTCCGTTTGCAGGAGAATTTTGATTACCTTCTACCGAAGTTCCCATTACTGAATGATTATGACTCGGTAATTGATTGACGGTTAAGGTAACTGTTTCTGAGCCACCCATTTGCCCCAATTGATAATTACTCAGCCCAGGTCCTTGTCCATCATCAATAATTACTCTTCCTTTAGCATTGGGAAGCGCAAATGTAGTCTGCCCATCTCCACCGTAAGTTGTTCCTATTAAAGCAAATAAAGCCTCATTTTCTGATATAGCCTGCAAAGAACCATCACAATCGTGCCAGCCTACGGGAGCAAAATTGTAAGGAACAAACATAATCTGACCTATAAAAGGTTGCTGTGATTTAATTAAAATAGAAAAAGAAAATCCTATTATAATGAAAATCAGAATAGATAATTTTTTCATATGAATTATTTCTATAAAATTAATAAAAAAACGAACTGGAAAATTTATTTTGTAAAATTATCAGATGTTAGAAATTTTACGTCAGTTTACCAAAAAACAGTTAAAAAAAACATTTTTATAATGAAACATTTTCTAAATTTGCAACTTAGTTTTTTGCAATGAAGAAGACGACACTTTTCTCGCTATTATTTTTATCACTTTTTGTGTTTAGTATGCTTTCTTTTACTTCGAATAAGAAAGTGATAGCCGTTGTTTTCAACAAAGAGATGACAAGAAAAGACCTGATGAGTCTTCAGAAAAATCTGAAGGACAAAAACATCATCTTGGTATTCAATAAAATGAAATTTACCAAGAATCGATTGAGCTATATCGATTTCAGTATCGATTTTGGGGATGGTTTTTCAGGAACATCAAAATCTGTGATTACAAAAAATACAGAAATTGGCTTTATGAGAGATTATAATGATAATGCCGAACAGCCTTTTGTTGTGGGTAATTTAAAATAAAAAGCTTCCAAATTGGAAGCTTTTCTTTTATGTATTATTTTGATGATTTCGTTTTCTTTCTTTCCGGATTTTAAGATCATCCTCAAAATCATCAATTCGATAATCCGTCAATGAGTTTCCTTTTCTGATCTTCTCTTTAGAATAAAGCTTGAATTCATTTTCAGTTTTTTCCAGAAGATAATCATAAGGGCCAACCGAAGAAATTAGTTTAATCAAAACCGGCGAAATTTCCAAAACAATAAACAATCCCATAATAAAGCTTGCTGCCAACGCTATGATTGCCGAATTTTTGCCCAATTCATCCAAAGCTTGTAATCTTGCAGCAAATCCATTGAATTTGTCTTCAATACCTTCAGTTGATTTCCTTTCGGTTTCAAGGTTAGAATAAACTTTGGAAATTTCTGTATCCAAGTATTGCAATCTCGGCTGCATTTGTTTTTGATAATTTTCCAGGTCGGCACGTTTTTGCTCTTTCAGTTCTGCTTTTCTTTTAGCATTAGATCCGTAACCCACTTTTCCGCTGGTTAAGCCGGATTGTTTTCCCAGAATTTCTTTCTCTAATTCCACAGAAGCAGAATCGTAAGCCATCTGATAGTTTTTGATTTGGGTCTGGATCTGTTTCTTTTCCAGATCAAAAGGTCCGGATTGTTGCAAAATTCTTCCGCTCATTTCTGCCTGCAATTGTTTCTTATTCCTTTGAATGATTGTATTCAGTTGCTTGTTAACTTCCTTCTCAAAAATCTTCAGTTCCAAAGGTTTTGAAATAATGATCCCAAGAAATGTCGCTAAAATCAAACGCGGAATGGTCATCAGAATCTGATTCCACCAGGTTCCGGTTTTCTTTATTGAAGACACAATATATCTGTCCAAATTAAAAATCATCAGTCCCCAAAGAATCCCGAATCCTACAGATGCCCAAAGATTATCGAAAACCGTGAACATTGCATATCCTGCAGACAACGTCGCAAAAATAGCGGTAAATAAAACGATACCTCCGATTCCGGCAAACTTGTTCCATTCGGATGGTGACTTTTTCAGCAAGTGAATATTCCCTCCGGAACAAATCATCAGAAAATGCTGAAACCAATTCATTTTATGAGTGTTAGTATTTTTCATTTATTTAAATTCATCATAATTTGTATTTTAAAACGTTAATTTGTTACAAATAGTATTAGGTAAAACCTAATAACCAAATCTGTACCAGCATCTATTTTATAATCCTGAAAAGCAATTAGAAGTTGATTTATATCTCTTTTGGTTCAGAATCCCTATAGAGTTTTTCTTTACTCCATTTGGCATGCTTGGACGGAACAATCTTGTGTCCTTTTTTATAGGCAAAAATTTTAGTAAATTCTGCTCCGAAAAACACCAGCTGACAGGAATAATTAATCCACATCATCAGCAAAATTACAGTTCCTGCCGCTCCAAAAATAGAAGTTGGCTTTGATAAATCAAAATAAAAACTCATCAGCATTTTGCCAACATTGAACAATAATGCTGTAACAACAGCTCCGATCCACACTGATTTCCATTTGATTTCCACATCCGGTAAAACTTTGAACATCAATGCAAACAGAACCGTGACAATGGCCAAACCAAGAATAAAATTGGTTGCCTGAACAATCACATAAGTTTCTAACCCAAAATATCTGGTAATCCAATCATTAGCAAGACCGATAAATGACGAAAGAAGCATGCTTACCAAAAGAAGAAATGCAATAATAAGAATCATTCCAAGCGAATTAGCTCTGTCAAGGATAAATTTTTGCCAGGCTTTTTTAGGAGCGGCCTCAACATCCCAAAGATTGTTGAGCGTGCTTTGCATCTGGAAAAACAAGCTGGTTGCACCAAAAACCAAAGTCCCCACTCCAAGTGCTTTCATCCAGAAATTCTCTTTGTCGATCATCGCACTTTTGATAATATCCTGGATACTTTTGGCACCATCATAGCCCATTATTCCCTGCAGCTGACGGCGGATTTCACCATTCACCGCTTCCTCACCAAAAAAATGTCCCGCAATCCAAATAATGATAATCAACAACCCGGGCAAAGAAAATATGGCATTGTAGGCCATACTTGCGCTATCTTTAGCAGCCGATGATGACATCCATTCTCTAAATGTTTCTTTCAGAATTTCCCAAAAAGAATTTAGATGTTTCATTCTTTACTTTTTGATGGAAAATTCAATCTTTATACCAACTTAGTCTTCTTTATACCAACTGGAGTACTTCACATAATTATTAGCAATGCGGTTGATTTCGCCTTCGATTAAATTCAAAGAAATATCTTTTACTTTTTTTGCGGGAACGCCAGCCCAGACTTCACCCTCACGAATATGCGTATTGGCAGTTACAACCGCACCTGCAGCCACTATCGAGTTACTTTCTACTAAGCAATCATCCATTACAATCGCGCCCATCCCTATCAGCACATTATCTTTTATTGTACAGCCATGGACAATAGCATTATGTCCAATCGACACGTTACTTCCAATCGTTGTCGGACTTTTTTGATAAGTGCAGTGTATCATCGCATTGTCCTGAACATTGACTTTATCGCCCATTTTGATATAATGAACATCGCCTCTCAATACCGCATTGTACCAAATACTACAGTCTTTTCCCATCGTCACATCGCCGATAATCACAGCCGTTTCCGCCACAAAAGTATTCTCTCCAAGTTGAGGCGTTTTGCCTAAAAGTTCTCTGATGATTGCCATATTTTTATAATTGATAATTAATAAATGATAATTGATTTTCTAAGTGATATTTATTTGGGCGCCTTTATCCGTCCTCCGTTCCCGCTTTTTTGTGCCGAAGCTTTCCTCGCGAGAACAAAAAGAGCTCCACTCAGGCCGGGGCGCAGATTGGTCTTTCAATCCAATTTTAACATTCATTCAGCCAAAATTAAACCAATAGAAAAAATCGAAAATCCGCAAAGCTTCTCATAATCAAAACTTAACATAACATTGGGATTTATCAGCTTTTTTCTTCCACCAAATTACGATAATTTTGTAGTTCAATATACTTAAAATGAGAGAAATCATTATAGAACCTACGGAAAACAAGAAAGTAATGAAGTTCGTCACGGATTACACTTTGATTCCCGGTTCATTGGAACTGGACAGAGATTCTGACGTTTCCGAAATTCCGTTAGCTCAGGAATTGTTCAACTATCCTTTTGTAAACAGGATTTTCATCACAGCCAATTTTATTGCAGTAGCAAAAGAAGATACTGTGGAATGGGAACACGTTGCAGAAAGTCTTAAAAATATCATCGAAGACGAATTGCTGGCCAACCCGAGAATCTATCTTCAGAAAAGAAAAGAAGCTTACCAGATCTATTCGGAAATGACACCGAATCCTGCGGTGATGAAATTCATCTCCAGCAAGATGCTGATGGATGGTTTTATTGAAGTCAAGTCTAAGGAAGAATCTGACGGAGTGCCTTTGGCAAAGGAATTATACGACGCTTTCGATTTTGTGAAGGAAGTTTATGTAAGCGACAATTTCGTTGCGGTTACCAAAGATGAGCAATTCCAATGGCACGAGATTATGAATCAGGTTCGTTCTTTCATCGCAGAATTTTTGCAGGCAGGAAAAACAATTTCCAATCTGGATCCTCATCAGCACGAAAATCCTGTCTTGAAAATCATCAACAGAGAATATACGGACGACGAGCAGAAAATCAGTGATATCCTGAACGAATATGTAGCGCCTGCTGTAGAAAACGATGGCGGGAAAATCTCTTTAATTGAGTACGATCAAGAAAACAAAACTGCCAAAATGCTTCTTCAAGGTGCTTGCAGTGGTTGTCCATCTTCCACAGCAACTTTGAAAAACGGCATCCAAAGTATTCTGAAACAATTCGTTCCGGAATTGGTGGAGAATGTGGAAGCTGTAAATGGATAAAATAGGTTCTCGCAGATTTGGCGAATTTTGCAGATTTTTAAAGTAAGATTTAATATCGGCTATATCGGAAAAATCTGCGAGAATTAAATATTTTTAAAAATTATTAAAAACTCATTTTGGAAAATAGCAACAAAAAAGGAATTCTCCTAGTCAACCTCGGTTCGCCGAAATCTACTGATGTCAAAGATGTTAAAGAATATCTTGATGAGTTCCTGATGGATGAAAAAGTCATCGATTACCGCTGGATTTTCCGCGCATTATTGGTCCAGGGAATTATCCTGAAAACCAGACCAAAGAAATCAGCAGAAGCTTACAAAACGGTATGGACAGACGAAGGTTCGCCTCTGATTGTAATTTCCAAAAAACTGCAGGAAAAACTTCAGGAATTGGTGGATGTTCCGGTTGGTCTGGGAATGCGCTATGCGGAGCCATCAATCAAAACCGGCATTCAGGAATTGGTAGACCAAGGCGTTACAAATATCACCTTGTTCCCGCTTTATCCTCAATACGCAATGAGCACGACGGAAACAGTGATTGACAAAGCCGAGGAAGTTCGACTAAAATTCTTTCCGGACATTAAAATTAATTATGTAGAACCGTTTTATGACCGCGAGATTTACATTAATTCTCTGGCAGAAAGTATCAGAGAGAAACTGCCTGCAGATTTTGACCTGTTGCAATTTTCTTATCACGGTGTTCCGGAGCGTCATATTTACAAAACCGACCCCACGAAGACCTGCAATATGAATAATTGCTGTCAGAAAGAAGACAATCCTTCGCACAAATTCTGTTACAGACACCAATGTTATAAAGTGACGGAGTTGGTTTGTGAGAAATTGGGCATTCCAAAAGAGAAAGCATTGGTGACTTTCCAATCCCGACTGGGAAAAGACAAATGGATGGAACCTTATACAGATGCTACTTTGGAAGGTCTTGGCAAGAAAGGCATCAAAAAACTGGCAATAGTTTGCCCGGCTTTCGTTTCCGATTGTCTCGAAACCTTGGAAGAAATTTCTGAAGAAGGCAAGGAAATCTTCCTCCACGGTGGAGGTGAAAGATTCGATTATATCCCGTGTTTGAATGAGGAACAAAGTTGGGTGAATGTGGTGAAAACACTTTGTGAAGAAAAGCTGGACGATTTTTATTTTCATTAATTTCTAAATCCAATGGTTTTCCGATACGCAAGACATACTCAGAATCTGGAGAAGTTGATTGGCTTTTATACTAAAGTTTTGGACTTTAAAGTTCTTGGAGATTTTAAAGACCATAACGGTTATGATGGTGTTTTTCTTGGCAAGCACAATGAAAACTGGCATTTGGAATTCACTCAAGATAATAATATTCCGGAATCTCAATTTGATGAAGATGATATTTTGGTTTTCTATCCAGAGACTCTGGAAGAATTTCAGAACATTGTTGCAAATCTGGAATATCATAAAGTTCCCATCATTGAACCAAAAAATCCTTACTGGAAAGAAAACGGCATCTGCTTCGAAGATTGTGACCATTACAAAATCATTGTTTCTGATCTTAGAATCAAAAATTAAAACCGATGTTAAACGAAACTTTAATCTCACTTTTTAAAAGAGACCTGAACAAAGTCGTTGAGGAACTTAATCTTTATCAATCGGAATCTAATATATGGAAAGTGGAAGGCAGCATTTCTAATTCGGCTGGGAATCTTGCGCTGCATCTTGTAGGTAATCTCAAAACTTACATTGGAAAAGAAATCGGAGGAGTTGCTTATGTAAGAAACCGGGATTTGGAATTTGCTGATAAAAATGTTCCCAGAGAGAAACTAATTGCTGATCTTAAGGATACCATTGCAATAATTAAAAACTCTCTGAAGTCTGTAACTGATGAGGATCTGAAAAAAGAATATCCGCTTTTGGTTTTAGGTAAAAAAACGTCAACGGAATATTTCCTTGTTCATCTGGCGACGCATCTGAATTACCATCTCGGGCAGATCAATTATCATAGACGACTGGTAGAAAAGTAATACAAAACCACTTCAAGAATCTGAGGTGGTTTTTGGTTGAGATTCAGGAATTATTTTGCCGTCTTGACAGTAATATTTGATATGCTGTTTCCGTTACCTCGGTGTTACATCTCTGGTTCCTTCGATTATTTTTTGTTTTTTAACCATATAGATCGATATCAATTGGGCAGATAAATTTATAATTTTGAATGCTTATATTTCTCGGTATTAATACTTTAATGAATGGTAACATATAAGATAATTAGCTGACTAATAGTTAAAACAACTTTATGACAACTAAGCTTTCTTTATTCGCAATCTTGTTTTCTATGATGACAAGTATCGTCTATGCCCAGGACGTCTTCCAGACACCGGCGCACCACAACATAGACCACTCACTGGTCAAGGATGAAACTTATAAGATGAAATGGTTCGCTGTGAAAGATACAGCCAAAATAGAAATTGGCGAAGTCTCTACTCAAATCAGTAAAAAAGAAAAAACGTTATCTGTAACGACTACTGTTACAATGAAAAACCAGCCGGATTGGGTGGACGAGTCTGTTAGCGAAATCAAAAATTTTCAACCAGTCAAACATACGTCCTACAATATGCAGCGGGATATTGAACTTAACTTCGCGAAGACCAATGTTACAGGTTTCTATCTGGATAAAGCAGACAACAATAAAATCACCATCAATGAAACTGTCAAAAACGACTATTTCGACAGCAATCTTTATCCACAGCTTATAAGATGGATGCCACTTAAACAAGGCTACAAAACAGAAATTTCAATTTTTGATTATAATCCAAAAACAGCAATAGGTGTCATCAAGGCTTATGTTCTGGATACAAAACAAGACAAGCTTAACAATATAGATGTATGGGTAGTGACAGCCACCGATGACATTTCCTCTAAACAGGCTGTCAGCAAGTATTATATTGATATGAAAACCAGGGATATCTTGAAGCAGGAAATAAATATAGGCCCAAGAAAAATGCTGATGGAGCGCGCCAAGTAAAAATTCTTTCTGCCCATAAAAAACAAAACCCTTTCAGAATTTGGAACTCTGAAAGGGTTTCTATAATAATAATTAAGAGATTATTTTTTGTTGAAATCTCCGGCAAAAACTGAAGTCATCTTGTCTTCGCTGATGTATTTTCTAAGGACATCATTGACTTGAGAGACTTTAAGCGCAGAAACTTTTGTTTCTAAAGCATCATACTCGTCCAAAGACTGACCATATTGAAGTTGAGAATTTACCAATCCCATCAAGGTATTATCGTTTCCAAGACCGGTTTTTCTGGAGTTAAGCCAAGACGTTAAGTTAGATTTGAATTCTTCTTCTGTGAAACCATCTTTAACTGCTTTGTTCACTTCCTCTTTCAAAGCTTTGTTCACTGCTTCTTTTTTTGTCGGATTGAAGAACGCATACCAAGCCCAAGACGCTACGTTGTTATCAATTGGAATGTTGATGTAAGAGCCTGCACCATAGCTGATTCCTTCTTTTTCACGAAGTCTTGTCGGGATTCTCGCCGTTAAGAAACCTCCACTTCCTAACATTTCGTTGGCAATCACAAAGGCTGGATAATCCGGAGATTTTCTATCCATAGAGAAACTGATCTTCCCAACCGCTGCTCCGTTCTCTTTATCCGGAGTAAGGTAATCTTTGTCTTGTTTTTTGGTAGCGAATAATTCTGGTTTGATGAACTCGTAAGTTGATTTTGAATTCCATTTTCCAAAAGTTGATTCTAATAATGCAGCTGTTGTTTTGGTATCAACATC
>Ga0206116_1001090_pt1 | contig 17032 bp, 12 predicted proteins | sample 3A1Ametagenome_FD_178000 | JGI IMG/M metagenome (GOLD analysis project Ga0206116, IMG submission 178000) | Enriched microbial communities from leaf-cutter ant dump, University of Wisconsin, Madison, United States - 3A1A | ecosystem: Environmental > Terrestrial > Nest > Insects nest > Nest dump...
TCAAAATACAAGTGGGTTACCCAAACCTGGAGCAGGAAATTGAAATCATCAAAAATCAACATCATAATAAGTTAGAAGACAAAACGGATGTGGTTCAAACCGTGATTTCCGGACAGCAATTGAAGCAATATCAGCAATTGGTAAAAGATATCATTGTCGAGCAAAACCTTCTGGAATACATTGCAAAAATCATTATCAATACAAGAGAAAATCAGTTTTTATATCTCGGCGCTTCACCAAGAGCAAGTTTGGCTTTGTTGGCAGCAAGTAAAGCTTTTGCTGCAATCCGGGGTCGTGATTTTGTAACACCGGAAGATATTAAAGAAGCATCGTTTGGGGTTTTAAGACACAGAATTATTGTGTCTCCGGAACGTGAAATGGAAGGTTTGACTGCGGACGAAATCATCAGGCAAATCTTGGAAAGCATCGAAGTTCCAAGGTGATAAACCACAAAAGGAACAAAAGAAAATAAACGCACAAATGAAAAATGACAAAAGAATATTTAACGGATTTAACATATAAAATTAATGGAGCCTGTATTGAAGTTCATAAAATTTTAGGTTCTGGCTTGTTGGAATCAGTTTATCATAAATGTCTTGAAGAAGAGTTTAGAATTAGAAATATTAGTTATAAATCAGAGTTAATTATCCCAATAAATTATAAAGGAAAAGACCTAAATTGCAATTTCAAATGTGATTTTTTAATTGAAGATTTAATTGTTTTAGAAATAAAATCAGTTAATGAAATGAATGATATTCATAGAGCACAAGTATTGAATTATATGAATCTACTTAAAGTTCCAAAAGGTATTTTAATAAACTTTAATGTAAAAAATATTTTTAATAATGGTCAAGAAACTTTTGTAAACAAGTATTTTAATCAATACAAATAGCTTTGTGTCTTTTGTGGTTTATATCAAAATGAAAACATTAAAACAAACATACCTCAATAACAAATTCTTCTTCGCATTATTCGGCGTCGGAATCTGCTATGTTTTGGCATTTTTCTTTCCGGTGATGATGTGGATAGCCAATTCGTTACTGGTTTTTGTTTTGTTGTTAACGATTTTGGATGCTTTAATTTTATTTCAAAACAAAGAAGGAATCAATGCGCAGAGAATCTTGCCGGAAAAACTTTCCAATGGTGATGAAAACTCGGTGAAAATTGATGTCCGGAACAACTATAATTTTAATATCAATACTAAGATCATTGACGAAATTCCGTTCCAGTTTCAAAAACGTGATTTCCTGATCAAGAAAAATATCGAAAGTGGAAATCATTCATTGTTCGAATATATTCTGGAACCAAAAGAGCGTGGTGAATACAGTTTTGGAAATCTGAATATTTATGTTAATTCGCCGATCGGATTTGTTTCCAGAAGATTTGCATTTCAAAAAGACGCGAAGTTGCCAAGTTATCCATCATTTATCCATCTCAGAAAATATGAATTGATGGCGCTTCAAAACGAATTTTTGTTGGGCGGAATCAAGAAAATCCGAAAGTTGGGACACACGATGGAATTTGAGCAAATCCGGGATTACGTTCAGGGCGATGACATCCGAAGTATCAACTGGAAAGCGACATCCAAGACCAACAGATTAATGGTCAATCAGTTTCAGGATGAAAAATCACAACGGATTATGATGTTGATTGATAAAGGCAGGACAATGAAAATGCCTTTCAATGGCTTAAGTTTGCTGGATTATTCGATCAATGCAACTATGGCTTTGTCACATATTATTCTGAAAAAGGGCGACCGCGCCGGAATGATGACTTTCGCTAAAAAGACAGAAAATAAGGTTGCTGCAGATAATAAATCCGGACAATTAAAAAAGATTTCCGAAGCTTTGTACAACGTTCAAACCGATTTCTTCGAAAGTGATTTCGGAAGGCTGTATCAGGATACGAAATACCATTTGAATCAAAGAAGTTTGATTTTGCTTTTTACCAATTTTGAAACGTTGGACGCCCTCAATCGTCAAATGAAATACCTGCGAGGCATCGCTAAAAATCATCTTTTGGTAGTCGTATTTTTCAAGAATTCTGAGGTTCACAAATTGCTGAATATCAATCCGGAAAATATGCAGGAAATTTATGACGAAATCATTGCTGAGAAATTTGAATTTGAAAAAAAACTGATTATTCAGGAACTCAGAAAATATGGGATTTACAGCATTTACATACTTCCGGAAAATCTCAATATAGAAGTGATTAATAAATATCTGGAGATAAAAGCAAGAGGAATTTTGTAAATTTGAATTTAATTACAAATCTTATCTAAGCGAAGCGTCTTTATGAACTTAAAAGCATTAAATTAAGTAGAAAAATCTTTGTGCGCTTTGTGTTAAAAAATTAAAAATGAAAATTACACTTAATAGAATCAACGACGACTTTTTATTCGAATGTTCCAATGAACAAGGCAACTCAATCCTTTTAGACAACACGACTCTGCCAGGCGCAAAAGGTGTTTCGCCAATGCAATCTTTGTTAATGGCGGTTGCCGGTTGCAGCGGAATCGATGTGGTTTCGATCCTAAAAAAACAACGTCAGACGATTACAGATTTCAAAGCCGAAGTTGAAGGCGAAAGAGTTCAGGTTGATGAAGCAAAGCCTTTCAAATCTATCACAGTGAAATTTTTCCTAGAAGGTGAAATCGATCCGAAAAAAGCAAAAAAAGCAGCAGAATTATCTTTCGAAAAATATTGCTCTGTTTCCAAGACTCTGGAACCGAATGTTGAGATTTCTTATGAAGTCAGCGTTAATGGAATTATCGTAGAATAATAAAATTTAAAAAACCTTATCAAAAATCTGATAAGGTTTTTAGTTTATCGACTAGAAAGTCTCGGCTGAATCAACTTCGCCACCGTAGAAGTCCATCCGGTTTGATGGGAAGCACCAACACCGCGACCATTATCACCGTGGAAATATTCGAAGAACATAATGTAATCTTTGAAATGCGGGTCTTGGTTAAATTTCTCCACACCACCATTGAACGCCCTGTTTCCGTTTTTATCTTTCAGGAAAATGTTACAAAGTCTGTCACTGATATCTTTTGAAACTTCTTCCAGATTCTTTTGAACGCCACTTCCTTTCGGATATTCTATCGTCAATGCATCACCAAAAAAGAAATGGAAGCGTTGCAGACTTTCTACAATCAGGAAATTGATCGGGAACCAAATCGGTCCGCGCCAATTGCTGTTTCCACCGAACATTCGGCTGTCGCTTTCCGCAGGTGTATAATAAACCACGTGTTCCTGTCCGTGAACAGTAAATCGGAAAGGGTTTTCCTCATAAACCTTGGACATCGCACGGATTCCGTAATCACTTAGAAATTCAGATTCATCAACCAGTCTTGTCAAAACTTTGGTCAATCTTGTTTTTCTGAGAATACTTAAAAGATGTTTGTTTCCTTCACCTTCAACATACCATTGGGAAACCAGTTTTGTCAGTTCTTGCTTATTTTTCAGAATCCATTCCATTCTTTTTTTGAATTCGGGAAGTTTTTCCAAGAGACTATGTTCCACAACTTCCACAGCAAACATCGGGATCAATCCAACAATGCTTCTCAGTTTCAGATTCACACTGTCTCCGTTGGAAAGCTGGAGTAAGTCGTAGAAAAATCCGTCCTCTTCGTTCCAAAGTCCTTGCTTGGCATCACCAATGTTTTCCATAGCTTCAGCGATATAAAGATAATGCTCAAAGAACTTAATGGCCATATCTTCATAAACCGGATTGTAAGTTGCCAGTTCCATTGCAATACGCATCATATTCAAGGCATACATCGCCATCCAACTGGTTCCATCGGCTTGTTCAAGATGTTCGCCGTCGCCCAATTCCATATTTCTATCGAACGCTCCGATATTATCCAGACCAAGGAATCCGCCTCCGAAAAGGTTATTTCCGTTGTAATCCTTCCGGTTAACCCACCAGGTGAAATTCAACAATAACTTCTGGAAAACTCTTTCCAGAAAAGCCAAATCCGGTTTTCCATTATTTTTTTCATCGATTTTAAAAACACGGAATGTTGCCCAGGCGTGAACCGGTGGATTCACATCATCAAAATTCCATTCATAGGCAGGTAATTGCCCATTCGGATGCATATACCATTCTTTGGTCAATGTAACCAATTGATTCTTTGCAAATTCCGAATCAATTACAGAAAAACTAACGCAATGGAATGCCAAATCCCAGGTTGCGTACCAGGGATATTCCCATTTATCGGGCATCGAGATGATGTCTTTGTTATGAAGATGTTCCCAGTCGCTGTTTCGTACGAAACCTTTTCTTTGGATCGGGAAATTAGGGTCGCCTTTCAGCCATTTTCCAATGTTGTAATGATAGAATTGTTTGTTCCAAAGCAAACCGGCAAAAGCCTGTCTTTGAACATTTTTCTCATCTTCATTATCGATGTCTTTCTGGATGTTGGCGTAAAATTCGTCGGCTTCCTGTTTTCGTCTCGAGACAATTTCATCAAAATCCCAGAACGCATCCTCCATAATATGAGGCGACAATCGGAATTCGAAAACCTTGTTGCTGTTCGCTTCTATGATTTCTTCACAATGAAGAGCAGCTTTTGTTCCAGTTTTAGAAGGATTTACAGTATCAAGACCTTTCGTAATATATTGATTGATTCCGTCCTTGAAAAAACCTTCTGTCTTCGGAAGATTGAATAATCTTGAACGATTCGTTTCATTCTCACAAAACAAGGCATCCACATTTCGGTTTCTGGAATATAACTTTTTGATGCTCAGACTATCGTGATGAACATCAATTTCGCCCGGCTTAGAAAAGCCAAATTTCGCTTTATAATCATTATAACCCCACATCCAGTTATTTCTGTACCAGACTGTTGGCAAAACCACGATTGGCGCAGATTTGTTACTTCTGTTATGGACATCGACCCTTATTAAAAAATCGTCTTCGCCGGCTTTTGCATATTCAATAAAGATGTCAAAATATTCATCATTGTCGAAGATTCCTGTGTCAATGATTTCATATTCCGGGTCTTTGTTGGAGCGTTGTGCATTTGTATTGATGAGGTCATCGTACGGAAACGCATTGATAGGATATTTGTAAACCATCTTCATGTAGCTATGAGACGGCGTGTTGTCGAGATAATAAAAGATTTCCTTGATATCTTCGCCGTGATTTCCCTGATAATTGCTCAATCCGAAAAAACGTTCCTTGACTCTGCAATCATTTTTATTCCAGAAAGAAAGCGCAAAGCACAATTGCTGTTTCTCATCAGAGATTCCTGCGATGCCTTCCTCAGCCCAGCGGTAGGTCCAGGCTTCCGCTGTATCATGACCGGTAAATCCCCACGCATCGCCGTTGGTACTGTAATCTTCGCGTACATTTCCCCATTGGCGGTGGCTCACGTAAGGTCCCCACTTTTTCCAATTCGGATTTTTTAATTTTTCTTCTTCATTCATTTTTCTAATTATTTTTTGACAATAATTATTCTTTTTATTAGGAGCAACACGGTTGTACCTTTGCTAGAACATCCCAACCCGCTGTCCACTATATCTTTTTTGTTTTTTTACAACATTTGTCATTCTGAGCTTGTCGAAGAATCTAAAAAAAACAAAAAAGGATGCCGTTCCCATCGGGGCTATGTTGAAGATTCTCAATTCTTTCAACGAATTAAAAAACCATTAATAATTTATATTCATCATTAACAATTAATTATCCGTTATCCGCAAAACTTTCCAGCGTTGTCATTCCGCCATCCACATAGATACTCGCACCGGTAATATAATCCGAATAATCACTTGCCAAAAATACGGCTAAATTCCCAATATCTTCCGGTTGCCCGATTCTGTCATACGGAATCAGCGTCATTAGCGCATCAAGAGATTTTTCATTATCCCAAGCCGATTTGTTGATTGGTGTTTGGATAGCACCGGGACAAATATTATTCACACGGATTTTTTGTTTCCCATATTCCTGTGCCAGCGTTTGCATCAGCATTCTAAGCGCACCTTTGCTGGAAGCATAATTAGCGTGTCCGGCCCAAGGGATTGTTTCGTGAACGCTGCTGATGTTGATGATTTTTCCCAATGCTTTGGATTTATCGGTCATTCCGCGTTTTAAGAATTCTTTAATCGCTTCCCGCGAACAAAGAAATTGTCCTGTAAGATTGACATCAATCACTTTTTGCCATTGTTCCAGAGTCATATCAACAAAGGCTGCGTCTTGCTGTAAACCGGCATTATTAATGAGAATATCAACGGTTCCGTATTGATTAATAGTCGTTTGAAACATCGCCAAAACTTGGTCTTCCTTACTCACATCACATTGAATAATCAATCCTTCGCCACCGTTTTCCTCAATGGTTTTCAGGGTATCTTCAGCTTCCGGACGAGAATGTTCCGATGAATGATTCACGATAACAATGGCTCCGGATTTTGCCAGACTGATAGCGATTCCTTTTCCTATTCCGCTGCTGGAACCTGTAACAATAGCAACTTGTTTATTAAGATTAATGTTCATTGTTTATTTTTTTGGTGAAGTTGGTTAAGCAAATATTGTACACAATTGCTGTTATAAATTTCTTAAATTGGATTGTTAATAAAAAATTTATACTGACTTTTTTCAGTTTATTTGGAAAAATAACAATTTCTTATCTATCTTTGCGCCCAGATTTGTTCATTCACATATTGAAAATGTTATCGAGAAAGGTGGAGAGATTAGACTCTGTGAAACCTTGGCAACCCTTCGGGAACGAAGAAGGTGCTAAATTCTATCTGCAATGGCAGAAAAGATAACCTAGACATTTATTCTACATTTCCTGTAGCATTTTCAATTTTTTACAAGACAAAATTGGAAAACAAGCTACAACATATCAACATTCAACACTTCGAAACTCAGAACGGAAAAGTTCTCGATATCCCGTTAAGCTATCAGCTTTTCGGAAAAGAACTGTATTCGGCCCCAATTGTTTTGATCAATCACGCTTTGACCGGAAACTCAGATGTGGCCGGCGAAAACGGCTGGTGGAAATCTTTGGTTGGAGAAGGAAAAGTGATTGATACTAATCAATTTACAATTATCTGTTTCAATATTCCAGGCAATGGTTTTGACGGATTTTTCATTGATAATTATGAAGATTTCACAGTTCAAGATATTGCATCGGCTTTTCTGCAAGGATTGCAAAAACTTAAAGTCAAAAAATTATTCGCTTTGGTTGGAGGCTCAATTGGAGGCTCAATCGGTTGGGAAATGCTGGCTTTAGACAATAATTTAGTCGAAAAATTCATCCCGGTTGCGACAGATTTCAAAACTTCGGATTGGTTGCATTCTCAATGTCTGGTTCAGAAATTCTTGTTAGAATCAGAAGATAAGCCTCTTGAAAAAGCCAGAGTTCACGCCATGTTATGCTACAGAACACCGGAATCACTTAACTCAAGATTCAACCGGGAAATCGATTCCGAAAAGAAAATTCTGAAATCTCACGACTGGCTCAATTTTCACGGAAAACGATTAAACGAAAGGTTTAGTTTAAAGGCTTACAAACTCGTTAATCATCTTCTGATGAACATTAATGGAAAGCAAAATGAATTGGAAAATATCAATGCAGAGATCCATTTAGTAGCAGTAGATTCGGATCTTTTTTATCCCGCTTTTGAAATTAAGAATACTTACGATTTTTTACTAAATAAAAACAGAAATGTTCAGTATCACGAAATAAAATCTATTCACGGGCACGACGCTTTCCTGATGGAATACCAACAACTGAACACAATTTTAAAACCAATTTTTTGAACTGATGACAGACAAGAACGCAATTAATATTTATAGAAACAAAGCTTTAGTGAATTTCGAAGGAAAAGATTTTCTTGGGCAAATTGGTGTGGATTCACGTATTTTTCAGGCTTTGAATGGAGGAGGAATCAGCGTTGGTGTAATTTCCCAGCAAGCGATTGAAAACGGAATTTCTGTCTTGGTCGATGAAGATGACGCGCAGGATGCAGTGGATGTTTTGAAAAAAGAATTTGAAAAAGAAAAAGCCGAAGGTCACGTTAGCAATATTTATAGTATTGAAAATCTTAGTGTGATCGGATTTGTTTCGGATAATTATAACAAGATTTTATCAGAGCTTCAGAGAAATAAAATTTTCCCTTTGTTGTTGAGTCAAATCGCTTCTGCCGGAAGAGTCAACATTGTAGTAACCGGAAATCAGACCGAAATCACAAAAAATATCATCGAAACCGAAATCTACGGAAAACCGAAAACCGTTCATCTTGCATTAATTGGTCACGGTAATGTTGGCGGAACTTTGGTTGAGCAGATTTTGGATTCAGCTTATGATATTCTTAATCGTAAAAGAGTGGATTTGAAAATCGTTGCAATTGCCAATTCCAGAAAAGTAGCTTTCAACAAAGCCGGTTTCGGAAGCGATTGGAGACAAAAAATCAAATATTCTCAAACAGAATCCAGTGTCCAGTCTTTGGTAGATTTTGCAAATGAACATCATTTGGAAAATTTGGTGATGGTAGATAATACAGCGAGTAAGGATTTTGTGAAAAATTATCCGGTTTTTGTGGAAAATGGTTTTGATGTCGTTGGTTCCAACAAAATCTACAACACATTACCAATTGCAGAGTACAGAAACTTCAGAAAATTATTAGAAAAAAACAAAAAGAAATACCTCTATGAAACCAATGTTGGTGCTGGTTTGCCTTTGATTGATACTATCAAGCTTCTGCATCTTTCAGGCGAAAATATCACAAGAATTAAAGGTGTTTTTTCAGGAACATTAAGTTATGTTTTCAATAATTTTTCGCTTCGTAATGACAAATTTTCAACGATTATCACCGAAGCTTTGGAAAAAGGTTTCACAGAACCGGATCCGCGCGAAGATCTATCGGGAAATGATGTTGCAAGAAAACTGTTGATTCTGGCAAGAGAACTTGATTTGATTAATGAATTTGATGATATCAATATTCAGAATCTTGTTCCGGAAACTCTGCTGTCAGTTTCTAAAGAAAAATTCCTTTCAAGATTGCAAGAACTGGATTCAGATTACCAGAACATCAAAGAAAATCAGCAACCAGACCACGTGTTAAGATATGTCGGCGATTTGCACGGCGATTTACAAAAAGAAAAAGGAGAGTTGGATGTTAAGTTAATTTCTGTGCCAGCCAATTCAGCACTCGGACAACTTAAAGGTTCCGATTCTATTTTCGAAATCTACACAGAAAGTTACGGCGAAAACCCAATCGTCATTATGGGAGCCGGAGCTGGAGCAAAAGTAACAGCCAGAGGTGTTTTCGGAGATATTTTAAGATTAAGTGAAACAAAATAAAATCAATGTAACAATATAAAAGTGTAGCAATTTACCAATTCTTATAAGCAGTGTCATTCTGAACGAAGTGAAGAATCTCATTGTTACATTGGTAGATTATTGCATTGTTAAATTAAAATTTTATGGAAAATTTTGAAACACAAGCCATAAGAACTCAAACCGAAAGAACTCAGTTTGACGAACATTCCACGCCGTTATATCTCACGTCAAGCTTCGTTTTTGAAGATGCAGAAGATATGCGTGCGAGTTTTGCGGAAGAAAAAGACAAAAATCTTTACAGCCGTTTCAGTAATCCCAACGTCACCGAATTTGTAGATAAGATTGTGAAAATGGAAGGTGCAGAATCCGGTTACGCTTTTGCAACGGGAATGGCGGCGATTTATTCAACATTTGCAGCGTTGCTTGATGCGGGCGACCATATTGTGAGCTGTCAGTCGGTGTTCGGTTCCACTCATACGTTGTTCACAAAATATTTTCCAAAATGGAATATTGAAACATCTTATTTCAAAGCAGAAGATGCGGAAAACGTAGAACAATATATCCAACCGAATACAAAAATCTTGTACCTGGAAACACCAACAAATCCCGCAATTGAAGTTTTGGATTTGGAGTTTTTCGGACAGGTTGCAAAAAAACATAACCTGATTTTCATCGTTGACAATTGTTTTGCAACACCTTATCTACAACAACCGATTAAATACGGAGCAGATATTGTCGTCCATTCCGCAACAAAACTGATTGACGGTCAAGGTCGTGTTCTCGGCGGCGTTGCTGTTGGAAAAGCTGATTTGATTCGCGAGATTTATCTGTTTGCAAGGAACACAGGTCCGGCGATGTCACCGTTCAACGCTTGGGTTTTGAGCAAAAGTCTGGAAACTTTAGCAATTCGTGTAGAGAAACATTGCGAGAATGCTTTGAAAGTTGCAGAATTTCTGGAAAATCATCCAAATGTAGAATTGGTAAAATATCCGTTCTTAAAATCACATCCAAGCTACGAAATCGCTAAAAAGCAAATGAAATTAGGTGGAAACATCGTGGCTTTCGAAATCAAAGGCGGAATCGAAGGCGGGCGAAATTTTCTAAATAGAATTAAAATGTGTTCCCTTTCCGCAAACTTGGGAGATACGAGAACAATTGTTACACATCCTGCTTCCACAACACATTCCAAGCTTTCCGATGAGGAAAGAAACGAGGTGGGGATTACTGCCGGATTGGTGAGATGCTCCGTTGGTTTAGAAAATATTGATGATATTATTAATGATTTAAAACAAGCTTTAGACTAAAGGAATCGAAGGAATTAGGAGCAACAAGTTTTCGTCTTCGAAACAAGTTCCCAACCCGCTATCCACTATATCTTTTTTGTTTACGACGTTTTGTCATCAATAGAAAATTTTCAGAAAAACAAAAAAGGATGCCGTTACTATCGGGGCTATGTTGAAGATTGGTCTTTCAATCGACGATAAAAATTAAATTAAAAAATGAATAATTCAGAACAACTATACAACGCACTAAAAAACAGAATTCTTATTCTCGATGGAGCAATGGGAACGATGATTCAGCGCTACAATTTCACCGAAGAAGATTATCGTGGTGAACGATTCAAAGATTGGGAATCTCCACTTAAAGGGAATAACGACTTGTTGTCTTTAACACAGCCTGAAGCTATTGAAGAAATTCACAGAAAATATCTTTTGGCAGGCGCAGATATCATCGAAACCAATACATTTTCCGGAACAGCCATTGCAATGGCGGATTATCATATGGCGGATTTGGTTTACGAACTTAACTATGAATCTGCCAAAATTGCTAAAAAAGTCTGTGACGAATTTACTGCTCAGAATCCCGACAAACCAAGATTTGTAGCAGGTTCCATCGGACCAACCAACAGAACGGCAAGCCTTAGTCCGGACGTCAATGACCCAGGTTACAGAGCCATCACTTTTGACGAACTCAGAATTGCTTACAAACAACAAGCAGAAGCTTTGCTCGACGGAGGTTCCGACATTCTTTTGGTTGAAACAATCTTCGATACTTTGAATGCAAAAGCGGCACTTTTTGCCATTGATGAAATAAGAGAAGAACGAAATATCGTGATTCCAATTATGGTTTCGGGAACGATTACCGATGCTTCCGGAAGAACGTTGAGCGGACAAACAGCCGATGCGTTTTTGATTTCCGTTTCTCATATGGATTTGATAAGTGTCGGTTTCAACTGTGCTTTAGGAGCAAAACAATTGACGTCATATTTAGAAATTCTTGCCAATCACACAGATTTCGGAATCTCTGCTTATCCAAATGCCGGCTTACCGAACGCCTTCGGTCAGTACGACGAAACTGCGGAGCAAATGGCCAATCAGGTTGAAGAATATTTAGAAAAAGGATTAATTAATATCATCGGTGGCTGTTGCGGAACAACACCGGACCACATCAACGCCATTGCTGATTTGGCAAAAAAATACAAGCCGAGACAATTATCGGCAATTAGTCAATAATTTATGGAAACAGATTGTAAAAGAAAATATCTGAAATTATCAGGCCTTGAGCCTTTAATTATAACTCCCGAATCCAACTTTATCAATGTTGGAGAGAGAACCAACGTTGCTGGTTCCAAAAAATTTCTTCGATTAATTAAAGAAGAAAAATATGCCGAAGCACTCGATATTGCAAGAAATCAGGTGGAAGGCGGTGCCCAGATTTTGGACGTCAATATGGATGACGGACTTTTGGACGGGAAAACCGCAATGGTCAGATTTCTTAATTTGATTGCTTCTGAGCCAGATATTGCAAGAATCCCGATTATGATAGATTCCTCAAAATGGGAAATTTTGGAAGCTGGATTACAAGTCGTTCAGGGAAAGCCTGTTGTGAATTCCATTAGTTTGAAAGGAGGTGAAGAAGAATTCATCAAGCAGGCAAAAGCGATTAAAAGATATGGCGCAGCGGCCATTATTATGGCTTTTGATGAGGTTGGACAAGCCGATAATTACGAAAGAAGAATCGAAATTTCCAAAAGGTCTTATGATATTTTGGTGAATCAGGTTGGTTTTCCTTCCGAAGATATTATTTTCGATCTCAATATTTTCCCTGTTGCGACAGGAATGGACGAACACCGCAGAAACGCGATTGACTTTATCGAAGCAACACGCTGGGTTCGTACCAATCTTCCAAACGCTTCAGTAAGTGGAGGCGTTTCCAATGTTTCATTTTCCTTTCGTGGAAATGATTCTGTGAGAGAAGCAATGCATTCTGTTTTCCTTTACCACGCCATAAAAGCGGGGATGAATATGGGAATCGTGAATCCAACGATGTTGGAAGTATATGACGAAATTCCAAAAGATTTGCTGGAATTGGTGGAAGATGTAATGCTTGACAGAAAAGACGATGCGACAGAGAAATTGCTCGATTATTCCGAAAAACATAAATCCACAAAAAAAGAAAAAACCGAAGACCTCGCTTGGAGAGAACAGGATTTACAATCGAGAATTACACACGCTTTAGTCAAAGGAATTGATCGTTTTATAGAAGAAGATACAGAGGAAGCTAGAAAAACTTCAAAACGACCGCTTGATGTGATTGAGATAAATCTGATGACAGGAATGGGCGTTGTCGGCGACCTTTTCGGAAGCGGAAAAATGTTCTTGCCTCAGGTTGTAAAATCGGCGAGAGTAATGAAAAAAGCGGTGGCTTATCTTCAGCCTTTCATCGAAGCAGAAAAAGACCAGACTCAAAAATCCAACGGAAAAGTTCTTATGGCAACAGTGAAAGGCGATGTTCACGATATCGGGAAAAATATTGTAAGCGTGGTTTTGGGTTGTAATAATTATGAGATTGTGGATTTGGGCGTGATGGTTCCGGCAGAAAAAATCATTCAGACGGCCATTGATGAAAAAGTGGACGTGATTGGATTAAGCGGATTGATTACACCAAGTCTGGACGAGATGGTTCATATTGCAGACGAACTGGAACGTAAGAATCTTAATTTCCCTTTATTGATTGGAGGTGCAACCACTTCCAAAGCACATACAGCGGTAAAAATTTCGCCAAAATATTCCAGTACAGTTGTTCACGTGAATGACGCTTCCAGAGCGGTTGGTGTTGTGAGTTCTCTTTTGAATCGAGATAAATCCAATGCTTATGCTTTGGAAATCAGAAAAGATTATGATGAATTCCGTGAAAAATTCCTGAACCGACAAGTTGATAAAGAGTATGTTCCGATTGCAGAAGCTCGTGAGAAAAAATTCAAAATCGATTGGGAAAATGAAATTATTCCAACACCTAAAAAATTGGGAATCACCATTATCGAAGACCAAAATCTGGATGAATTAGTTGAATTTATTGACTGGTCACCATTTTTCAGAAGCTGGCAATTGTTTGGAAAATTCCCTGAGATTTTGACTGATAATGTTGTGGGTGAACAGGCGACGATTTTGTTCAATGAAGCTCAGATAATGCTCAAAAAAATCTTGAAAGAAAAGAGTTTCAAAGCCAAAGGGATTTTCGGAATTTTTCCAGCGAATGCAAATGAACAGGACGATATTTTGGTTTATGATGAAAATCAGAATATGATTTCGACTTTCAGAACTCTGCGCCAGCAACATAAAAAATCGGAAGGAAAAGAATATTTTGCTTTAAGTGATTTTATTGCACCAGAGAATTCCGGAAAACAGGATTACATTGGTGCTTTCTGTGTTTGTACAGGTTTCGGAGCGGATGAATTGGCAAAAGAATATGAAGAACAAAATGATGATTACAACGCCATTATGGTAAAAGCTTTGGCCGACCGTTTTGCAGAAGCCTTCGCAGAATATCTCCACAAAAAAGTGAGAACCGAATACTGGGGTTATTCTGAAAATGAAACTTTAGATAACGAAGAATTAATCAAAGAAAAATATCTAGGAATTCGTCCAGCACCAGGTTATCCGGCTTGTCCCGATCATTTAGAAAAACTAACCATTTGGGATTTACTGAAAGTTGAAGAAAATATTGGAGTGACTTTGACTGAAAGTCTGGCAATGTGGCCGACTGCCGCCGTTTCAGGTTATTATTTTGGAAATCCAAAATCTAAATATTTCGGAGTAGGAAAAATTGATGAAGACCAATTAAAAGATTTTGCTGAAAGAAAAGATGTTGAATTAGATTACGCCAGAAAATGGCTCGCTCCAAATCTTGCGGATTAATATTATTTAAAATTATTGAATGAAAATTACTGACCATATAAAAAACGCCAACGGCAAAACGCTTTTTTCTTTTGAAATTGTTCCGCCTCAAAAAGGTGTTGGAATCGCCGATTTGTATAAGAATATCGACCCGTTGATGGAATTCAAACCGCCATTTATAGATGTTACAACTTCCCGAGAAGAATATATTTTTCTGGAAAGAGGAAACGGTTTGATGGAGCGAAAAATCACAAGAATGCGCCCAGGAACTTTAGGAATTTGCTCAGCGATTCAGAATAAATATAATGTTGATACCGTTCCACATGTACTTTGTGGTGGATTTACCAAAGAAGAAACCGAATATCTTTTGGTGGATTGTATGTACTTGGGAATCAATAATATTGTGGCTTTAAGAGGTGATGCGATGAAAGGTGAAAAATATTTTGAACCTTCAAAAGGCGGACACAAATATGCTTCGGATTTGGTAAAGCAGATTCACGATTTGGGAATCGGAGAATATCTTCACGGTAAGATAGAATCTGATACAGATAACAGTTTTTGCATAGGTGTTGCAGGTTATCCTGAAAAACATATTGAAGCACCATCTATGAATTATGATCTTCAGATGTTGAAGAAAAAAGTAGAAGCTGGTGCAGATTATATTGTGACCCAAATGTTCTTTGATAACCAGAAATTCTTCGATTTTGTAAAGCAAGCCAGAGAAATTGGGATTGACGTTCCGATTATTCCGGGAATCAAACCGATTGCAACCAAAACACATTTGCAAATGCTGCCACAGGTTTTCAAAATCGATTTACCAGAAACTCTCATTAATGAAGTTTTGAAATGCAAAACCAATAACGATGTTCGGGATGTTGGAATAGAATGGGCGATTAAGCAGAGCAAGGAACTTTTGGATTTTGGAATTCCGGTTCTGCATTTTTATTCGATGGGAAAAAGCGATAATATTCTGAAGATTGGAAGAGAAGTTTTTTAAATAAGAAAAGAGATGCAATTTAGCATCTCTTTTGTTATTTATTTAGAAAATTAACCAACTTTATAAGATCGGTTTCCTCGGCTAGCTTTATTTTATTTGTTTTGATGAAATCTTTAACGGATTCTTTTTTATCTGCTTGTAAAGCATTTATTAAGTCATCAGATTTTTTAGTAAGTTTTATTAAATTATCGTCTGTTTTGATAAAGTAAGTTGGTTTTAGTTTTTCAAATTTGGAATAACCTTCTCTAATCATAGAATTCGGTTCGATGGAAGAATTAAAAGTTTCAAGTTTTATTTTCTCTTTCTTTAGTAATTGATTTTTTCCATTAACGATTCTGAAATAATAGCCATTATCATCTTTTAAATAAATAATTGTTGCACCAATACTTTTGAAATTAAAGGATGATAATCTGTCAATTTTTGGAACTTCATAAACTTTATCATCAACCAAAACTTCCAACTTGTCTAAATATGCATCATATCTAATTGGTATTACTTCTTGTGAATCACCAATAGTTGCAGAAATGAAATTAGTATTTAAATATGGTGTTCCAATTACATTTTTTCCTAATTTTTCAAGATTAGTATTTACTGAGGCGAGAGGTCCCGTAAATATTTTATAATTCTGACTACACATTTGATTTGCATAAAATATAGTTATAAATAGGAAAAATAAAGTATTTCGATTTCTCATAAAATGTTTTTTTAGTTTCTGTAAAAGTACAATTTATAATGATTTAAAAGAATAGAAGTTTATCACTATTTTTACAATTCAAGATTTTATATGAAATTATCAGGTCCTTTCAAACAAATTGTCACACTCAACAACCTTCCATTAAAGGGAAAATTAAATGATGAATCTTTACAAATCGTTTACAATGGAGGGATTTTTACTAAAAATGGAAAAATTTTAGAAGTCAACGATTATGATTTATTAAGACAAAAATTCCCCGATTCTGAAATCAATTTTATTGATAATGAGCAAATCGCACTTCCAGCTTTTGTGGATGCACACACTCATATTTGCTTCGGAGGAAATCGTGCCAACGACTTTGCAATGCGAAATGCAGGTAAATCGTATCTCGAGATTGCAGAATCCGGTGGCGGAATTTGGAGTTCTGTTCAGCATACAAGGCAAGCTTCGGAAAATGATTTAGTTAATGGAATTCTTGAACGTGTCAATATTTTGTTAAATCAAGGCATTACAACAATCGAGATAAAAAGTGGTTACGGATTGAATGTTGAGGAAGAACTCAAAATGCTTCGAGCCATAAAAAAAGCTCAGGACGAAACAAAAGCGACATTGATTCCAACTTGTCTGTCAGCTCATCTTAAGCCAAGGGATTTTGAAGGAACATCAGAGGAATATCTCAATTATATTTTGGGTGAAATTCTACCAAAAGTAAAAGAAGAAAACCTTGCCAACCGGGTTGATATCTTCATAGAAAAGTCAGCGTTTCAGCCCAAAGAGAGTGAAATATTTCTTGAAAAAGCAAAACAATTAGGCTTTCAAATCACAGTACATGCTGACCAATTTACTGCAGGTAGTTCAAGGATAGCTGTTGAAGTTGG
>Ga0206116_1001101_pt1 | contig 16893 bp, 12 predicted proteins | sample 3A1Ametagenome_FD_178000 | JGI IMG/M metagenome (GOLD analysis project Ga0206116, IMG submission 178000) | Enriched microbial communities from leaf-cutter ant dump, University of Wisconsin, Madison, United States - 3A1A | ecosystem: Environmental > Terrestrial > Nest > Insects nest > Nest dump...
TTCTGCACGACGGCCTGAAGGCTTCTCATGCGCGCCTCCAGCCGCTCGCGCATCGGCACGCCGTCTCCCTCGCCGTCATAGGCATGGGCGCCCCAGGCGAGCCAGGCCTCGGCAAGGTCGCCGCGCGCGGTCCAAAGGCCTTCGTCCATCATGGTCTGGAGGCCGGCGCCGTAGCCGCCGGATTGCGCGCCGAAGATGCGGAAGCCCGCCTGCCGCGCCGCCTCGTCGCCGGACGCGCCCTTTTGCACGAGGGCGGCCGCCTCGGCGCGCATGCGCGCGGCGATGGGATTGTCCGCATCGTCCTCCTCCAGCGCGCCGACGGCCCGCACGGCGCGATCGAACAGCGCGATCTGCTCGGGGAAGGCATCGCGGAAGAAGCCGGAGATGCGCAAGGTGACGTCGACGCGCGGATGGCGCAGCATCGCCGCCGGGATGATCTCGAAGCCGGTGACGCGGCGGGACGCCATATCCCAGGTCGGCTTGACGCCGATCAGCGCCATGGCCTGCGCGATGTCGTCGCCACCCGTGCGCATGTTGGAGGTGCCCCAGGCGGTGATGCCGAAGGAGGTCGGCCATTCGCCGTGGTCCTGCGCATAGCGCGTGACCAGCAGTTCGGCGGATTTCCGCCCGAGCTCCCAGGCGGCCGGCGTCGGCACGGCGCGGCTGTCGACGGAATAGAAGTTGCGGCCGGTCGGCAGCACGTCCGGCCGTCCGCGCGTCGGCGCGCCGGAGGGGCCGGGCTCGACGAAGCGGCCGTCGAGGCCCTTCATCAGCGCCGCAATCTCCGCGGGGCCGCAGGCTGCGATGGCCGGGCGGATCGCCGTATCGATGGTGTCGAGCACCGCGCGGGTGGCGTGCCAGCCGTCCGGGCAAGGAATTGCGCCTTCCACTATCCTCGCGGCCAGAAGCTCGATGCGTTCCACCGTGTCGCCCTTGCTGCGCCACGGGGCGTCGGATTGCTCGACGAGAATCTGCGGGCACGGGCCGGTCCATGGGTCGGAGGGGGTGCAGTCGAGCGGGTCGAAGGCGTGCCCTGCATCACCCCCCTCTGGCCTGCCGGCCATCTCCCCCTCAAGGGGGGAGATCGATGGAGCACCCGCTTCCTTCCCATTGTATGGAGGAAACCCGCTCCCCCAGCCAATCTCCCCCCTTGAGGGGGAGATGGCCGGCAGGCCAGAGGGGGGTGCTTCCGCACCGAACGCATCCGCCGCGATCGCCCGCTGCAGGCTCGCCTCCCCGCCCTCGCCGAGCCCGCGCGGCACGCGGGCGAGCGCCACGGTGAGGTCGGTGAGAAGCCGCCCCTCCGGCGAGACGCCGAAGACGTGCAGGCCGTCACGGATCTGCATTTCCTTGAGGTCGCAGAGATAGGCGTCGAGCTTCTGCAACGCCGCCTCCTCGCCGTCGGAGGTGGCGATGCCCGCGTCGCGGTCGAGGCCGATATCGCGCACGAGGTCGAGAATCTGCTTCGTCAGCAGCCTAATGCGCCGCGGATCGCCGCCCGAGGCGTCGTAATATTCGTCGACGAGGGCTTCGAGGTCCTTGAGCGGGCCATAAGTCTCCGCCCGCGTCAGCGGCGGCGTCAGGTGGTCGATGATGACGGCGGCGGAGCGGCGCTTGGCCTGCGTGCCCTCGCCCGGATCGTTGACGATGAAGGAATAGAGATGCGGCACCGGGCCAAGCACGGCTTCCGGATAGCAGGCCTCCGACAGCGCCAGCGCCTTGCCCGGCAGCCATTCGAGATTGCCGTGCTTGCCCATATGCACGATGGCGTGCGCGCCGTAGCGCTGCCGCAGGAAGGCATAGAAGGCGAGGTAGCCGTGCGGCGGCACGAGGTCCGGCGAGTGGTACGTCTCCTTCGGATCGATATTGTAGCCGCGCGCCGGCTGGATGCCGACCAGCGTTTCGCCGAAGCGGGCGAGCGGCAGGGCGAAGCCGTCGCCGGCAACGAACGGATCGTCCTCCGGCGCACCCCAGCGCACGGTCATCTCCGCCTGAATCGATTGCGGAAGCGAGGCGAAGAAAGCCTTGTAATCCTTGAGGGAAAACGTCTCGCGAATTTCGCGCCCGTCCTTCGCCGCATTGGTGGGGCCCGCCATCAGATGGGCGATCAGCGCATCGCCGTCCGCCGGCAGGTCCGCAACCGCGTAGCCTGCCGCCGCCATGGCGCGCAGCACCTCCAGCGTGCCGGCGGGCGTATCGAGGCCGACGCCGTTGCCGAGCCGGCCGTCGCGGTTCGGATAGTTGGCCATGACGAGGGCGACGCGGCGTTCCGCCGGCCGCGCCCGCCTCAGCCGCGCCCAGCCGGCCGCAAGGCGCGCGGTAAAGCGGATGCGGTCCTCGACCGGATCGAGGCTGACGATATTGGTCTCGACGCGCTCGTCGTAGCGCGCGGCCGCCTTGAAGGAGACGGCGCGGGAAAGCACGCGCCCGTCCACCTCCGGCAGGGAGACATTCATGCCGAGGTCACGCGCCGTCAGCCCCTGCCCCGAGGCCTCCCAGGCCGCGCGCGAGGAGCCGGAGAACACGACCTGCAGCACCGGCGCGCCGGTCTCGTCGAGCACGGTGGGCTTGCGGTCGGCGCCGGGGGCGGAGACGGCGAAGCTCGTGGCGTTCAACACCACCTCCGGCCGAATTTCGGCAAAGGCGGCGCGCACCGTCTCGATGGAGACCGGCTCCTTGAGGCTGGAGACGAAGAGCGGCAGGGCGCGCACGCCCTCAGCGGCGAGCGCCTCGATCAGCATTTCGACGGGGCGCGTCTCGCCGCTCTGGACATAGGCGCGATAGAAGCAGAGGACGGCGGTGGGGGCGTCACCCCCCTCTGGCCTGCCGGCCATCTCCCCCTCAGGGGGGGAGATAGATGGAGGGATGGTTTCCCCGAACTCAGGCGTCGCCGCTGTAGGAAATGCAGGCTCCCAGCCGTTCTCCCCCCTTGAGGGGGAGATGGCCGGCAGGCCAGAGGGGGGTACGCCGCCCGCAAGCCCCCGCCACGTCCGGACATCCACCACGCCCCGTCCCGGCCACCAGATGCCGGCCTTGTCCAGCGGGGTCGCGGGCTCCGGCTTGTCGCCGCCGAAGACCAAGGCATTGGCATAGGCGAGGAAGCCGCCGGCATTGTCCGCGCCGCCTTCGGTGAGATAGGCCCAGAGGTTCCGGCGGTCGGCCTCGTCGATGCGGTTGAAGGGGATGAGGCCCTCGTCCGGCCGGTCGTCACCGGGCAACGCCACGAGCTTGATGCCGTTCGCCACCGCCGTCGCCAGCAGCGCCTCCAGCACGTAGCGGAAATAGCTCGCCCCGCCGAGGGCGCGGATGACGATGAGCTTTGCGTGCCGCGCCGTACGCTCGACATAGGTGTCGACCGACATCGGGTGCGAGAGCGTCGCAAGGCTCGCGAGGCGAAGACGAGCCTTCCCGTCCCGCGCACGGTGGGCAGCGGCGATCGAGGCCAGTTCGGTGTCGGCGGCGGAGAGGAAGAGGACGTCACCCGGCGTCTGGCCGAGGTCGATCGCCTCCCTGCCGTCGGCGATGGTGCCCTTCTGCGCTAGGAGGAGATGCATGCGGCGCCTCCTTCCTGCGGACGGCCAACCTTGCTGCGCGATACGGGCGCAATATCCCTCTCCGGCCTGCCGGCCATCTCCCCCTCAAGGGGAGAGATCGGCAGGCGGAAAAAGCATTGCCCGATCTGCGACCTTAAAGAGGAGCGAAGCGGCACCTCACCCCATCTCTCCCCTTGAGGGAAAGATGGCCGGCAGGCCAGAGGGGGGTGCCACGACACGCTCATATCCTCGATCAAACCGCCGCGGCGATGGCGTCGCGCACGGCCTGCTCATCCATGTCGTGCAGGCCGATGACGACGAGGCGGGTGCCACGGGTCTCGCCGGGCGCCCAGGCGCGCTCGAAATAATGGTCGATGCGGCTGCCGACGGCCTGGATGAGCAGGCGCAGCGGCTTGCCGGGCACGTCCGCGAAACCCTTGAGGCGCAGCACGTCGTGCTCGGCGATCACGCCCTTCAGGCGCTCGACGAAGGCGGCCGGATCGGCGACGGCCGGCAGTTCGACGACGAAGCTGTCGAATTCGTCATGGTTGTGCTCCTCGCCGTTCTCATGCTCCAGCTCGTGGTGCGACTTGCGGTTGGCGATGTCGCCCTCCGTGCCGACGCCGAGGCCGAGCAGGATGGCGGCGGCCACCTCGCCGTTCTTCGCCTCGATCATCGAGGGCTTGCGGGCGATGCGGGAAGCGACTTCCTCGCGCACCGTCTTCACCCCCTCGGCATCGAGAAGGTCCGTCTTGTTGAGGACAATGAGGTCGGCGGCGGTGAGCTGATCCTCGAAAAGCTCTTCGAGAGGGCTTTCGTGGTCGAGGTTCTCGTCCTCGACGCGCAACGCATCCACCTTGTCGTGGTCGTCGGCAAAGCGGCCGGCGGCGACGGCGGCGCTGTCGACCACCGTGATGACGCCGTCCACCGTCACCTGCGTCTTGATCTCCGGCCAGTTGAAGGCGGCGACGAGCGGCTGCGGCAGCGCAAGGCCCGAGGTCTCGATGACGATGTGGTCCGGACGGTTCTCCCGCTCCAGGAGCTTTGCCATCGTGGGGATGAAATCGTCGGCGACGGTGCAGCAGATGCAGCCGTTGGTGAGCTCGATGATGTCGTCCTCGGTGCAGGCTTCCGCCCCGCAGCCCTTGAGGACGTCGCCGTCGACACCGAGGTCGCCGAACTCGTTGATGATAAGCGCGATGCGCTTGCCCCCGGCATTCTGCAGGAGGTTGCGGATCATCGTCGTCTTGCCCGCGCCGAGGAAGCCTGTGATGACGGTGGCGGGGATCTTCTGTTGCAGCATGGCTCAACCCTTCATTTTCAGCGGCAGTCCGGCCGCGACAAGATAGACTTCGGATGCGATGGCGGCCACCTGCTGGTGCAGCCGCCCGGCATGGTCGCGGAATTCGCGCGCCATGCGGTTTTCCGGCACGATGCCGAGGCCGACCTCGTTCGACACGAGGACGAGGCGGCCGGGCGCGGCCTCCACGGCGGCAAGGAGACCGGCGAATTCGGCGGCGATGTCCCGCTCCTCCAGCATGAGGTTGGTGAGCCAGAGCGTCAGGCAGTCGACCAGCACGGCCCTGTCCTTGCGCGCGACAGCGGCGATGCGGCCCGCAAGCGCCAGCGGCTCCTCATGGGTGACCCAGCCTGCGCCGCGATCCTCCCGGTGGCGGGCGATGCGCTCGCGCATCTCCTCGTCCCACGCCCGGCCGGTGGCGATGTAATGGCGCTCGAGGCCGGTCTCGCCGACCAGCCGTTCGGAAAAGGAGGATTTGCCGGAGCGCGCGCCGCCCAGAACGAGCACGGCGGAAGACGGGGGATGTGCCATTGGGCCGGCTCAGGCGGGCATGGCGGCAGCAAGGGCGCGCGCTATGCGGCCGGAAAGGGATCTCGGTATCGCCATGACAACCTCCGTGCTGGCAACGGGGAAACCTCCCCAGGTCGGGCGACATGCCCTTTGCCGGATGGCAGGTCTCCTGGCTCGCAGCGTCGGGTGCCTAGAGCGCCGTGCGTCCACATGGACGCACAAAGGACGCTCTAGCACTTTGAATCTGGAGCATCTTATCTGCATCAGGTGATTCCACCTGATCGCAGGATGCTCCAGGCACCGGCGGAACGGTCTCGCCTTCCCGGAATCCATTGCGAAGGGCGGACGATTCGTAGACAGAGAGGCGTCCGGCCCCGGCTCATCGCAATGCCATCCAGTGGCTTTTCCGAAGGCCGGACATGCGCCCGGCTTCCGGATGACCGTCCCTCGCCACTCTACAGTCGCGGGGTCGGCCGTGATTGCGGCGCCCGGTTTGGGTCCACCGTGTCACGTTCCCATTTATTCCCGAACCGGCTGCCGGCCCGGGAACCATCCTATTGCCGGATGATTATGCGCCCTGCCGGGCCGAGTCAATCGACCGGGAGCGCCATCGGCTGTGCCGTCGCCGCCCCGTCAGTAGCCGGGGATGATCACCATGCCGCCGCCGCCGCGATAGTCGCCGTCGTCACGGTAGTAGGGACCGTCGTAGTAACCGTCGACAGGTCCTTCCAGCACATCGTAGTCGCGCTGGTAGCGGCGCTGGCGGGCCGCGGCATAGTCGGCGGCCTGGCGCAGCGCCCGATATTGCGGCCGGGTGAGATAGCCGTCCGGGCGATAGCCGGAGGCATCCTGCCAGGCGGCGATGGCCGAGCGGGTGCGCGGGCCGAAAAGGCCGTCGGCGCCATAGGTGTTGAAGCCGAGCAGGCTCAGCCAGCGCTGCGCCTGCGCCCGTCCGGCGCGGCCAAGATAGGCCTCGCGCGCATCGACGACGGGCTCGCGGCGGGCGTCGTCGAGCTTTGCCGTCTCGCTCTCGCGCTTCGGCTCGGCCTTCTGCCGCGCCGTGTCGGCAAGGGCCGAAAGACGCTCACGCGCATCGGAGGCGAAGCGGCCGTCTGGATAGGTGTCGAGATAGCTGCGGAACGCCTGCTGCGTGCCGGCGACGACCGCCTTCTGGAAGGCTTCTTCCTCGCGCTTTGCCCTGTCGGCCTTGCCGGCCTCCTCGGTCGTGCGGGCGGCGGCGGCCTCCCCGGCGCGCTTTTCCGCCTCGCGGGCAAGGCGGGCGGCTTCCGCCGCCTTGGCCTTAGCTTCGGCGGCAGCCTTGGCGGCTTCGGCCTTCAGCCGCTCCACCTCCGCCTGCTTCTCTTCGGCAAGCTTGCGGGCGGCGGTAGCTTCCTGCTCGATCCGCGCCTTCTCGGCCGCGGCGGCCTTTTCCGCTTCCACGCGCTTTGCCTCCGCCTCGCGGCGGGCCGCGGCCTCCTGTTCGGCGCGCGCCTTTTCGGCGGCAGCAGCCTCTTCGGCCTTCCTGCGGGCGGCTTCCTCCGCCTTCGCCTTGACGGCAGCCGCATCGGCTTCAGCCTTCAGACGGGCTGCCTCGTCGACACGGGCCTTTTCCGCCGCCGCGGCCTCGGCCTTCGCCTTTTCGGCGGCGGCCTTTTCCTCGGCCAGCTTGCGGGCGGCGGCAGCTTCTTCAGCCTTCTTCGCGTCGGCTTCCGCCTTCAGGCGCGTGGCTTCGGCCTTTGCCTTCTCTTCGGCGGCAGCCTTCTCATCCGCCAGCTTGCGGGCGGCGGCTTCTTCCTCCGCTTTCTTCGCGTCGGCCTCGGCCTTCGCCTTCTGTTCGGCAGCGGCCTTCTCATCCGCGAGCTTGCGGGCGGCGGCCTCCTCGGTCTTCTTCGCTTCCGCCTCGGCCTTTACCTTGTCGGCAGCGGCCGCTTCGTCCGCCTTGGCCTTCCCGGCCTCGGCCGTCGCCTTCGTGTCGGCTTCGGCCGCCGGCTTCGCCTTGGCGGCGGCATCGAGTTCGGCGATGCGCAGGCGCGCCATGGAGGCGAAGGTGCCGTTCGGATATTGCTTCAGGTAGCCCTCGTACTGGGCGATGTCGCTGCCGGAGGAGACCTTCTGCCAGAGCGAGAATTCCTCTTCCCAGCGTTTTCCCGCGCTCGACGCTTCCTTGCCCGACTGGGCGAAGGCGGCGGCCGGAAGGCCGGCGAGCGATAGTCCGACGAGGCCGGCCAGAACGGATCGTGCGAGAGGTCCAGAACCCATATATTTCACCCTTTCGGATCGCGTGCAGCGTCGGCGCCCGGCATCCCGGGCGGTTCCAGGCCACTCCTCGCACCCAATTCTGGCGCAACTTTGGTGCGGGAACCGGGGCGGGAAAGCCCGATGGCTGTACGTTTCAGCAGCGCGATTTAATCAGCCGCGCCCAAAAGGCCGTCCAGCCAGCGCCGGTCGAGAACCGCCTCCAGCTCCGCCGCCACGCCGTCGAGCGCCGCATCGACGCTCGCCCGGTAATCGAAGCTCCCGCCAGCAATGCCGAAGTCGGAAAGCAGCTTCGCCCGGTATGCATCACTCGCAAGGAGGCCGTGCAGATAGGTGCCCATCACCCGCCCGTCCGGCGAGACCGCGCCGTCCGGCCGCCCGTCGATGCTGACGGAGGGCCGCTGCGTATCCGGCCCCGTCGTGCGGCCGAGGTGGATCTCGTAGCCTTCCAGCGGCACGTCGTATTGCAGGGAGCGCGCCGCGCTGTTGCGCACGGTCTTTTCCGGTGCCATCTCCGTCTCGACGTCGAGAAGGCCGAGACCCGTCACCTCCCGCTCGCCGCCCTCGATGCCGAGCGGATCGATGACGCGGCGGCCGAGCATCTGGTAGCCGCCGCAAATGCCGATGACCCGCCCGCCGCGGCGCATGTGCCGGGCGATATCCTCGTCCCAGCCGGCGGCACGCAGGTCCTGAAGGTCCGAGATCGTCGATTTCGACCCCGGCAGCACGACGAGGCCGGCATCGGCCGGAATGGGCTCGCCCGGCCGCACGAAGACGAGGTCCACCTGCGGCTCCGCCTTCAGGGGATCGAGGTCGTCGAAATTGGCGATGCGCGACAGGACGGGCACGGCGACCTTCAACGCCCCCTCGCCGCCCTTGGCGAGCCGCTCCAGCACGACGGAATCCTCCGCCGGCAGGCGTGCAGCCTCCCTCAGCCACGGCACGACGCCGAAGCACGGCCATCCGGTGAAGCCGCCGATCGCCGCAAGGCCGCTGTCGAAGAGGCTGACGTCGCCGCGGAACTTGTTGATGAGGTAGCCCGTCACCATGCGCCGGTCCTCCTCCGGCAGGATGGCATGGGTGCCGACCAACGAGGCGATGACGCCGCCACGGTCGATGTCGCCGACGAGCACGACCGGCACGCCCGCACGCGTCGCAAAGCCCATGTTCGCGATGTCGCCGGCCCGCAGGTTGATTTCCGCCGGCGAACCGGCGCCCTCGACCACGACGAGGTCGGCGCCGCAGGAGACGGTCTCGAAGCTCTCCAGGACGGCGCCCATCAGCTTCGGCTTCAGCGCCTGGTAGTCGCGCCCCTTCGCCTGCCCGAACACCTTGCCCTGCACGACGACCTGGCTGCCGGTATCGGACTGCGGCTTCAGGAGGACGGGATTCATGTGCACGGAGGACGGCACGCGGGCGGCGAGCGATTGCAGCCATTGCGCCCGGCCGATCTCGCCGCCATCGGCGGAGACGGCCGCGTTGTTGGACATGTTCTGCGGCTTGAAGGGACGCACCTTCAGCCCGCGGTTGGCGGCGATGCGGCAGAGCCCCGCCACCAATACCGTTTTTCCGACATCCGAGCCGGTGCCCTGAAGCATGATCGTTCTGGTCATGGCGCCCTCCTAGCACTCCCGCCTGCCGCCGAAAAGCCCTGATCCACCGCATTCCTGCCGTAATCCGGGCCGCAAACGGGGTCTTTTCGGCAACAGTGCGCCATGCATGGAAAGCATGACTGCCGTGACATCCTGTTTGCGACATGGAGCGCCGTGAACGACCATGATTTTTTCGGCCGGAACGCCTATATCCATACCATCACCAGCCGAGGCAAGTGGCTTCGGATTTCAAGGATCAAGACCATGCTGTACATCTTCAGCAAGCAGAATTTCGTTCAGATCGCCTGGAACGGCCGGGCTCCCAAAAGCGAGTCCCGCGTGCGCAACCTCATCATGGATGCCCCGCTCGGCCCGCTCGGCTTCATCCGCACGCGCAATATCGGCTGATCCTTCGGGCGCGACGTCAGGTCCCGCTCGCATCCAGCGCCGTCTCTCTCCGGGAGACGGCGTTTTTTCTTGCCCGGAAACGGCGAAAGCCGTGCATGCCTTCCGGCGATGCACGGCTTGCCAAAATACGCATGGCGGCTTCCGACAAAACGCATCGGAAACTGAGGCGCTCCGGGACGCAATACCTTTCCGGAGCGGGCGGCGATGTCCCCCGCCGTGACAAACCAATAGCGGCACATCGTTACCGGACCGTTATCGGGACCTTAAGCAAAGATGAATCGCGGCTTTTTTTGAAGGAATGCAAAGGCCGGCCTGACCGCCTGTCGCCTGCCCGCGCCGCAGGAGGTTGATTTTGCAGCAGGAACCCGTAGGCTGTCTTTCCGACGCATGGGGAACGAAACATAACGAGGGGCCCGGCGTCGCGACAACCGGGAACTGGCGGGCCTTGTCCGGCATCGATATTCCGCGATTGTCGCAAATATTCCGCGATTGTCGCAAAATGTTCGGGCAGACGGAATAACGCTGTCTTTCGGGCCGGTCGCGGCATCTTGAGACTGGGAGGTCTTAGCCCAATGCACAAACGCCTTGCCTGCCTACTCCTCGCCGCGGGCCTCTCGGGCCTCGCCGGGTCCGCCCGGGCAGGCGAATGCGGCAAGGTCTCGATCGCCGAAATGAACTGGGCCTCGGCCGGCATCGCCGCGCATGTCGACAAGCTCATCCTCGAAAAGGGCTACGGCTGCACGGTCACGCTCGAGGCCGGCGACACCATGCCGACCTTCACCTCCATGAATGAAAGAGGCGAACCGGACGTCGCCCCCGAAATGTGGGTGAATGCCGTGCGCCGTCCGCTCGATGCCGCCATTGCCAAGGGCAGGCTCATGCAGCTCGCCCCCATTCTTTCCGACGGCGGCGTGGAGGGCTGGTGGATTCCGAAATTCATTGCCGACGAGCATTCCGACATCAGGACCGTGCAGGATGCCCTGACGCATCCCGAACTCTTCCCCGCCCCGCAGGACCCGTCGAAGGGCGCGGTGCGCAATTGCCCGTCGGGCTGGAACTGCCAGGTCTCGACCGCCAATCTCTTCCGGGCGCTGAAGGCCGGCGACGAGGGCTTCGTGCTGGTCGACACGCAATCGGCCGCCGGCCTCGACGCCTCCATTGCCGACGCCTTCGAGAAGAAGGTAGGCTGGCTCGGCTATTACTGGGCGCCGACCGCCATCCTCGGCAAATACGAGATGATGCTTCTCTCCTTCGGCGTCGAGCACGACAAGGCCGAATGGGACGCCTGCACCGCCGTGCCGGACTGCCCGCACCCCAAGGTCAACTCCTATCCGACCTCGGACGTCTACACGGTGGTGACTTCGGCCTTTGCCGAGAAGGCGGGCATCGCCATGGACTACATGAAGAAACGCCAGTGGGACAACGGCACGATCGGCAAGGTGCTCGCCTGGATGAGCGAGAATCACGGCACCAACGAGGATGCCGCCCGGCACTTCCTGAAAAACTATCCGGACATATGGACCGGATGGGTCTCGCCCGAGGTCGCCGGAAAGGTCAGGGCCGGCCTGTGACGCGCATCCGGAAGCCGAAGAGGTCGCGAACAGCACAGTGCGGGCCGGCCGATCGTGCGATGAGAGGGAACGGGAACCACAACAAGAATGGCCCGGCGCATGCCGGCAAGACGATCGGAGGGTAATTCATGGTCAGTCACGCAATCGAAGTCCGCAACCTCTACAAGATCTTCGGACCCCGCGGCGGCGATTACGTCGATGCGGTCAGGAACGGCCTGGGCAAGGCCGAACTGAACCAGAAATACGGCCATGTGCTGGGGCTTCGCGACATCAACATCTCCATGCCGGCCGGCGGCATCATGGTGGTGATGGGCCTGTCGGGCTCCGGCAAGTCGACGCTCATCCGCCACATCAACCGGCTGATCGACCCGACCGCAGGCGAAGTGCTCTACGACGGTGTCGACGTGTGCCGGATGAACGAGAAGGACCTGCGCGAATTCCGCCGCCACAAGACGGCGATGGTCTTCCAGAAATTCGCGCTGCTGCCGCACCGCACCGTGCTGGAAAACACCGTCTACGGCCTGGAGATCCAGGGCGTTTCCGCGACGGAACGCGAAAAGCGCGCCAAGGAGTGGATCGCCCGCGTGGGCCTCGCCGGTTTCGAGAACCATTATCCGAACCAGCTTTCGGGCGGCATGCAGCAGCGCGTCGGCCTTGCGCGCGCGCTCACCAACGACGCCGACATCCTCCTGATGGACGAAGCCTATTCGGCGCTCGACCCGCTGATCCGCGTCGACATGCAGACCGTGCTGCTCGAACTGCAGAAGGAACTGAAGAAAACCGTCGTCTTCATCACCCACGACCTCGACGAGGCGCTGCGCCTCGGCGACAAGATCGCGATCCTGCGCGACGGCATGGTCGTGCAGCAGGGCACCGGCCAGGAAATCGTGCTGAACCCGGCGGACGACTACATCACGGCCTTCGTCAAGGAAGTGAACCGCGGCCGCGTCGTCAATGTCGAGACGATCATGGCGCCGCTCTCCGGCAACCCGGAAGGCATGCCGATCGTCAAGGGCACGGTGCTGGAAAGCGCCGCCCGCGCCATGACCGCCGCCAACCAGACGCTCGCCCATGTCGTCGACGAGGCCGGCAAGCCGCTCGGCGCCCTCAGCCTCAGCGCCATCATCGCCGCCATGGTGACCCAGGCGACCGACGAGGCGCAGGCCGCCTGACGCACGCGGCGAAGGGCGCCGTCACGGCGCCCTCGTCCTCCGTGCGTTCGCGCCCTCTCCCCCGCCATCCGTTCGTCGCCTTTCGCCCGACACAGCGTTGCAATCACATAAAGAAATCTTTATATGATGCGACAAACAGAAGGATATGCCGATGACCGCGACGAACCCGCTTGCCGAGCTTCTTGCCGAAAAGCCCTTTCTGCTTGCCGACGGGGCGACCGGGACCTCGCTCTTCGCGATGGGCCTGGAGGCCGGCGAGGCGCCGGAACTGTGGAACGAGGCGAAGCCGGAGAATATCACGAAGCTGCACCAGGACTTCGTCGATGCGGGCGCGGACATCATCCTCACCAACACGTTCGGCGGCACGCGCCACCGCCTGAAGCTGCACCATGCAGACGACCGCGTCTTCGAACTCAACAGGAAGGCCGCCGGGATCGCCCGCGCCGTTGCCGACAAGGCGCCGCGCAAGGTCATCGTCGCCGGCTCCGTCGGCCCGACGGGGGAACTGTTCGAGCCGCTCGGCGCCCTCACCCATGACGACGCCGTCGCCGCCTTCGCCGAGCAGATCGAAGGCCTGAAAGCCGGCGGCGCGGACGTCGCCTGGATCGAGACCATGTCCTCGCCGGAGGAGATCCGCGCGGCGGCGGAAGCGGCCACCAGGGTCGGCCTGCCCTTCGTCTATACCGGCTCGTTCGATACGGCCGGCAAGACCATGATGGGCCTGCACCCCAAGGATATCCACGGCGTTGCCGGCGATATCGGCACGGGGCCGCTCGCCGTCGGGGCCAATTGCGGCGTCGGCGCGTCCGACATCCTTTCCTCGCTCCTCGACATGACGGGCGCCGACCCCTCCGCCACGGTGGTGGTGAAGGGCAATTGCGGCATCCCGGAATATCGCGGCGCCGAGATCTACTATTCCGGCACGCCGCCGCTGATGGCCGAATATGCCCGCCTTGCCCGCGATGCCGGCGCGCGCATCATCGGCGGCTGCTGCGGCACCTCCTGCGAGCACCTTGCCGCCATGCGCGTCGCCCTCGACGCCCATGAGGTGCGCGAGCGCCCGACGCTGGAAACGATCATCGAGACGATCGGCCCGCTGCGCAACAAGACCGCCAACGAGGGCGGCACCGCCCCCGCCCGCGAACGCGGCCGGCGCCGGAGCTGAAACGCGGCCCCTCCCTGAATCCCTCCTCCCCACAAGGGGGAGGGATTTAACGCGCGGCACTCTCGGCATTCATTTTTGAAGGGAAAGCAGGCAGAGAGGGTCTTCACGCACCCTCCAGAAACGCCCGCCAGGCCGCAAGCCCCGCATCGATGTTCTTCCGGCCGATGCCGACGCGGAAGCGGTCTGCCGGTACCGGCAGCAGGTCCGAGACGTAGAGGCTGGAGGGCAGGAGCAGCACGCCCTTTTCCTCCACCAGCCGTCGGCAATGCTCCTCGACGCCGTCCGCCCCGCGATAGCGCGCGAAGGCGACGCAGCCGCCGTCCGGGGCCGTCCATTCGTAGAGATGCGGGTATTCGGCGAAGAAGCTGTCCAGCTTGCCGATATTTTCCGCGCAGAGCGCGCGGTTGCGGGCGAAGATCGTCTCGCGCGCCTTGAGCGCGATGCCGGCCAGCACTTCCGAGGGGCGCGCGTTGCAGATGGAAAGATAGTGCTTCATCTTCTCCATGCGTTCGAGCAGCGCGTGGTCGCGGCAGGCGATCCAGCCGATGCGCAGGCCCGGCAGGCCATAGGCCTTGGACATGACGTTGAGTGAAATGCCCCTATCGAAAAGATCCGCCGCCTGCGGCAGGCGCTTTGCCGCATCGACCTCCAGCCCGCGATAGACCTCGTCGGAGAAGAGGTGGATGCTGCGCTCTGCGCAGAGCGCGACGAGGCCGCGGAAAATCTCCGGGTCGGCGATCGCGCCGGTCGGGTTGTTCGGGAAGTTGACGGCGATGAGCTTGGTTTCCGGGCGGAGCGCGGCGCGCACATCGTCGAGATCGAGCTGCCAGCGGTTTTCCGGCCGCAGCGCCACGCCCGTCACATTGCCGGCGATGGTGACCGGCATCGTCTCCATCGACTGGTAGTTCGGCACGGTGACGATGGCATGGTCGCCCGGTGCAAGCAGCGCCAGCATGGCGCAGTAAAGCCCCTCCTCCGCCCCGGCGAAGGTAAGGATATCGGCGCCGGACAGCGTGTCATAGGTTGCCGCGATGGTTTCGCGCAGGGCCGGCGCGCCCCAGGTCTCGGTATAGCCGAGCGAGACGCGCTCCCACGCCTCCCTATCCTCCGGGCCGGCAAGCGCCAGCAGCTCCGCCATGGTCATGGTCTCGGCGTCGCTGGCCGTCATGTGGTGGCGCGCGGAAAACTCCCAGCGCGAGAAATGGGTTTCGAGGCGGAAATCCGGCAGCGTGGTCACGGGGTCTCTTCCTTGTCGTTCGGGCGCCGGGCGTCGGCGAGGTAATTGTAGATGGAGGCGCGCGAGGCGCCGATGAGGCCGGCAAGGTGATCGACGGCGTTGCGGGTGGCAAAGAGGCCACGCGCATCGAGCGTCGCGACCAGCGCCACACGTTCCGGCCTGCGCAATGCCGCCAATGCAAGCCCCTGCCCGCGCAGCCACTCGTGCAGCGCCGTGTTGATCTCCTCCCGCCAGTCGCCGGCAAAGAGCGAGGGCGGCCGCGGTGCCGGCGTGCCGGCAAAGGCGGAAAGCATTTTCGCCGCCGCATCGAAATGCGACACGTCCATGTTGATGCAGAGGAGGCCGACGGCCTGCTCCTTCTCATCCCGCAGCACGGCCGTCACCGATTTCAGGCGGCGGCCATCCGCGCCGGTCTTCTCGTAGGGGCCGTAGACGCCATCGTCCCCGGCCGCCTGCGGCTCTTCCTCCACCAGCGATTCCATGCCGGGCCTGCGCCCGGAAAAGGCGTTCCAGATGCCCGCGATCAGCCCCGTTTCGAGATCGTGCAGCACGACCTCGGCATGGGGGTGAAGGAGGGTCGAGATGGCCGCGGCCGTGGCGGCGTGCCGGCAGAGCAGCGTTTCGGTATTCGTTCGGGTTTGCATGGCGGCACACAAACCTAGAATAGATATTTTGTCAATATTGGATTTTAAATCCAAAACGACAGGCCGCGCTTGCGGCACTTTCCGCCGCGTCCTATCCAGAACGGAGACGATTCTGGGGGAATGCCATGAGTGCCGATCTTGCAGCCTTTCCGGACCGGGCGACCGTCGCCGACAAGCTCGGCACGCTCGGCGAAGGCGACGAAGCCTATCTGCGGCTTCTGATGGAAAACCCGCAGCAGGACGAGAACCTGCTGGAAGGCCTTGTCGTCCATCTCGACCGGGCGGCCACGGCCCGCTTCCTCAACTCGCTGAAGCTGGAAAGGCTCGGCGAATGGCTGGGCGATGCCGCGCCGGCCCGCCTGCAGATCCGCCTCATGGAGATCGCCCGCTCCAGCCAGCATGCGGCCTTCGCCGCCTTCCGCACCGGCCTCACTCGTTCCGGCGGGCTCGAGCGCGCCTATCCGAAGGCCTGACCGGCGGCGGCCAGCGGCCCGAAGGACGTGCGGATCATGTCCGCCATCCCCTCGATCGCCGCCCCGCTGCGGCGCGGATTGCGCATGAGAACGACGCGCGAGGAATCGATCGGCGGAAAGCCGTCCGCCGCCGTCAGCTCCCTTGTGCCCGGCGGCAGGGTGCTGCGCGAGAGCGGCGCGACGGCAAGCCCGCTCGTCACCGCCGAGCGCAACCCGCCGCTCGTATCGCAGGTATAGGCGATGCGGTACGGGATCGTGTGCCGCTCCAGCGAACGCAGCGCAAATTCCCGGCACCAGTTCGACCGCCAGTAGACCGCGACCGGCATCGGCCGTTCCAGATGCCGGCTGTGGGCGAGCGAGGTGACCCAGACGGTCGGGTCGACGGCCAGCACTTCGCCGGAAATGCCGTCGCACCAGTCAAAGATCACGGCAAGGTCGAGCTTGTCGGCCTCCAGCGCCGCAAGCTGCTGGGCGGTATAGCCGCACAGCACCGTCACCTCGGTGCCGGGATGGCTGCCGGCGAAGGCGGCGAGCGCGGCGGGCAGGACCGTCTGGTTGTATTCCTCCGGAATGCCGACCCGCACCGGCCCGTCGAGCGGGGCCGTGCGCATGGCCGCCGTCGTCTCGTCGACGAGGCCGACGATGCGCCGCGCATAGGGCAACAGCCGCTCGCCGTCCGCCGTCAGGCCCACGCCGCGCGGGCCGCGCTCGAAGAGCTCGGAGCCGACGAAATCCTCCAGCTTGCGCACCTGCATGCTGACGGCCGATTGCGTCCGCCCGAGCCGTTCGGCCGCATGCGTGACGTTTCCCGCCTGCGCGACGGCAACGAAGATACGCAGGAGATCGCTTTCGAGAGGAGGGTACATGACGCCATCGCTTTTCCTGATGCCTGCCATCATCGCTATTCGTTTGTGAAATGTCTACGGCTTTGCTTGGCTCTGCGCAGAAGGAAAGGCGCATGGCATGACGATTCTGAAAACGTTGCTGGAAATGTGGGAACACTATCGCCGGGAAAGGGCGGAGCGGGAGGCG
>Ga0206116_1001104_pt1 | contig 16862 bp, 10 predicted proteins | sample 3A1Ametagenome_FD_178000 | JGI IMG/M metagenome (GOLD analysis project Ga0206116, IMG submission 178000) | Enriched microbial communities from leaf-cutter ant dump, University of Wisconsin, Madison, United States - 3A1A | ecosystem: Environmental > Terrestrial > Nest > Insects nest > Nest dump...
CTGTTCTTCATCGCCACCGCCCAGATGCGGCGGGCGACGCGGCCGATCACGGTGTATTCCGGGTCCATGCCATTGCTGAAGAAGAAGCTGAGGTTGGGCGCGAAATCGTCGATGTGCATGCCGCGGGCGAGGTAGCTCTCGACGTAGGTGAAGCCGTTGGCCAGGGTGAAGGCGAGCTGGCTGATGGGGTTCGCGCCGGCCTCGGCGATGTGGTAGCCGGAGATGGAAACGGAGTAGAAGTTCTGCACCTTGTGGCGCACGAAGTACTCCTGGATGTCGCCCATCATCTTCAGCGCGAACTCGGTGGAGAAGATGCAGGTGTTCTGGCCCTGGTCCTCCTTGAGGATGTCGGCCTGCACCGTGCCGCGCACCGTGGCCAGGGTGCGTGCGCGCAGCACAGCGAGCTCGCCGGCATCCGGCGCGCGGCCATGCGCGGCCTCGAAGGCGGCGAGCTGCTGGTCGATGGCGGTGTTGAAGAAGAAGGCGAGGATGACCGGCGCCGGGCCGTTGATGGTCATCGACACCGAGGTGCTGGGCGCGCACAGGTCGAAGCCCTGGTAGAGCACCTTCATGTCGTCCAGCGTGGCGATGGAGACGCCGGAGTTGCCGACCTTGCCGTAGATGTCCGGCCGCAGGTCGGGGTCGCAGCCGTACAGCGTCACCGAGTCGAAGGCGGTGCTGAGGCGGTGCGCCGGCATGCCCTCGGACAGGGCGTGGAAGCGGCGGTTGGTGCGGAAGGGGTCGCCCTCGCCGGCAAACATCCGCGTCGGATCCTCGCCCTCGCGCTTGAAGGGGAAGACGCCGGCGGTGTAAGGGAAGGCGCCGGGCAGGTTCTCCTTCATCAGGAAGCGCAGCAGCTCGCCCTCGTCCTCGAAGGCGGGCAGCGCGACCTTGCGGATGCGGTTGCCGGACAGGGATTCGGTGTAGAGCCGGGTGCGGCTCTCCTTGTCGCGCACCTTGACCACGTAGTCGTCCGCCTCGTAGCGGCTACGGGTTTCCGGCCAGCCGTCGAGCAGGGCGCGCGCCTGCGGCAGCAGTGCCTGCTCCTTGGCGGCATGCAGGGCGATGACGTCGTCCGCTGTTTTGCCGGCTTCCTCCAGCAGCTGCCGGCTGGTGCGCAGCGCCTGGCGCTCGCGGGCAATGCGGGCCTGCGCCGCCACCGTGCGGTGATAACCGCGCAGGCTGTCGGCCACCTCGGCGAGGTAGCGGGTACGCTCCGCCGGCACCACCGCGCGGCCGCGGGAAGAGGCTTTCACCGCCACCGCCGGCAGGCAGCCGGCGCCGGCCTCCAGCCCCTGCTCGCGCAGCCGCGGCAGCAGGGCATGGTAGAGCGCGGTAACGCCGTCGTCGTTGAAGCGGCTGGCCATGGTGCCGAACACCGGCATCTCCTCCGCCGGCTGGGCGAACAGCTCGCGGTTGCGCTGGTATTGCTTGCGCACGTCGCGCAGGGCGTCCTCGGCGCCCTTGCGGTCGAACTTGTTGATGGCGATGAAATCGGCGAAGTCCAGCATGTCTATCTTCTCCAGCTGGCTGGCGGCGCCGAATTCGGGCGTCATCACATAGAGGGAGAGATCGACGAAGGGCACGATGGCGGCGTCGCCCTGGCCAATGCCGGAGGTTTCCACGATCACCAGGTCGAAGCCGGCCAGGCGGCAGGCGGCGATGACCTCCGGCAGCGCGGCGGAAACCTCGGAGCCGGTCTCCCGCGTCGCCAGCGAGCGCATGAAGATGTTGGGGTGGTCGATCGCGTTCATGCGGATGCGGTCGCCCAGCAGCGCGCCGCCGGTGCGCTTGCGCGAGGGGTCGATGGAGATCAGCGCGATGCGCAGGCCGTCCTGCTGGTCGAGGCGGAAGCGGCGCACCAGCTCGTCGGTGAGCGAGCTCTTGCCGGCGCCGCCGGTGCCGGTGATGCCCAGCGCCGGCGTCCGCAGGCCGGCGGCGGCTTCGAGCAGCGCCCGGCGTGCCGCCTCGCTGCAGGCGCCGTTCTCCAGCGCGGTGATGAGGCGTGCCAGCTGGCGCAGGCGGAGGGCGCGGTCGCCATCGGCAAGGCCGGCGAGGATGGCCTCCGGCGTGCTGGGGGCGGCGGCGCCGAGGTCGAAATCGCAGCGCTCCACCAGGTCATTGATCATGCCCTGCAGGCCGAGGCTGGCGCCGTCCTCCGGCGAGTAGATGCGGCTGACGCCGTAGTCGTGCAGCTCGCGGATCTCCGCCGGCACGATGACGCCGCCACCGCCGCCGAACACCTTGATGTCGCCGGCGCCCTGCTCGCGCAGCAGATCCAGCATGTACTTGAAGAACTCGACGTGGCCGCCCTGGTAGCTGGTGATGGCGATGCCCTGCACGTCCTCCTGCAGCGCGGCGGCGACGATCTCGCCCACCGAGCGGTTGTGGCCGAGGTGGATCACCTCGGCGCCGGTGGCCTGCAGGATGCGGCGCATGATGTTGATGGAGGCATCGTGGCCGTCGAACAGCGCCGCCGCGGTGACGAAGCGCACCTTGTTGGCGGGGCGGTAGGGCGTGAGCTTGCGGGCAACGCTGAGGTCGGTCATGTCTCCTGCTCCCTTATTGCGGGTTTCTCCTTCCATGCTAGGAGCGGGGGCGCGGGATTGCCATTGCCGGCGCGGACGTCAATCGTGCAAATTCCGCCACGCATTGCCGGATGTGCTGGCTACCTTCTTTTCCCTTTGCTACGGCAGCTTATTCAAGGAGTGGAAAGCCCGTCCGGCCGGAATTGCACAAACCGCCAGTTGTTCCCGCCCACGGTCCGGGCGCAGAATCGGCCCATCCCGGCTCGCCTTCCCCCGCCATGCCGCAAACCCGGACGAGTGCCGATCCGCCCCGCAGCGCCATCCCGCCAGCGCGGCCGCGCGCCACCGTCGCCGCCGGCTTCGTCACCGGCATGCTGGCCGGCATGCGCCAGCGCGGGCTGGACCCGGCGCCGCTGCTGGCCGCCACCGGCATCGCCCTGGGCGGCACCGGGGAGCGGGTGGCGCTGGAACGCTACGCCGCGCTCTACAACCGCATCGTCGCCGAGCTGGGCGATGAGGGCTTCGGCCTGTTCTCGCGCCCGCTGGCGCCCGGCTGCTTCGAGTTCCTCTGCCGCGGCATGCTGGGCGCCGCCACGCTGGGCGAAGCGCTGGAGCGTGCCGCCCGCTTCCTGCGGCTGGTGCTGCCCGACCTGGCGCTGAGCCTGCATCGCCACGGCGAACACGCCGAACTGCGCATCGCCGAAACCCGCCTGCTGGCCGGCGACGCCGAAGCCCCCGAGAACCGTGACGCACCCGCCCGGGTGTTCGCCTTCGAATGGCTGCTGCGCCTGGTGCATGGCGTGGCCAGCTGGTTCGCCGGCCGCGGCCTGGCGCTGGACGCGGTGCGCTTCCCCTACGCCCGGCCGGCCCATGCGGACGACTACGCCCTGGTCTATACCGAGCACTCCAGCTTCGGCGGCGAAGTGCTGTCCGCCCGCTTCCAGCGCAATCTGCTCGACCTGCCGCTGCGCCGCGACGAAGCCGCGCTGGCCGCCTTCCTCGACGGCGCCCCCGGCCGCATCACCATGCTCTACCGCCGCGACCGCGAGATGGTGCTGCGGGTGCGCGACCTGCTGCGCGCCGCCCTGCCGGACAACCCGACGCTGGAAGACGTCGCCCGCCGCCTGCACCTGTCGCCGCGCAGCCTGCATCGCCGGCTGGAGGAGGAAGGCTCCGGCTTCCGCGCCATCAAGGACGCGCTGCGCCGCGACCTCGCCCTCGCCCGCCTGGCCAAGAGCCGCCAGCCCATCGCCGCCCTCGCCGCCGACCTCGGCTATGCGGACGCCTCCGCCTTCTACCGCGCGGTGGTCGGCTGGACCGGCCTGTCGCCGGAGCGCTTCCGCCGCCAGCTGGCGCAGGCGGAGGCGGGCTGATTCACTGGCTGGGCCCAAGCCCACGGCCAGACACACCGGACTGGCCCGCCAAGCCCTGTCACCGGCTCAAGCGCAGGCCTGCGCCAGCGAATCGCGGGCCCTCAATCGCGGGCAGTCTCCAGCCCGCCGCGCCGCCCATGCCGCCCACCCGCCCCGCGGGTTCCCGCCCGCTGGCGAATGTGCAACCATGGCCGCATAAAACAAGATTCAGTGGATGGAGACCCGCCACGCATGGCTGACACCCCCGAACAGCGCCGCCAGTACGACCTGCTGCTGGCCGGCCTGGACCTGCTGGACCAGGGCTTGGCGGTATTCGATTCCGGCCCGCGGCTGGTGGCCTGGAACAAGGCCTTCCTCGCCCTGCTGGAGTTGCCGGAATCCCTGGCCGAGGTCGGCACTCCCTTCGAGGCCTTCATCCGCTACAACGCCGAGCGCGGCGAATACGGGCCGGGCGACATCGACGCCCTGGTCGCCCAGCGCGTCGCCGCCGCCCGCGCCTTCCAGCCGCACTACACCGAGCGCGCCCGCCCCAACGGCAAGATCCTGTCGATACGCGGCGTGCCGATTCCCAACCTCGGCTTCGTCTCGCTGTGGACCGACGTCACCGAGCAGCGCCGCTACGAGGCGCTGATCCAGCAGCAGAACGCCTCGCTGGAAGCCCGGGTGCGCGCCCGCACCGCCGAGCTGGAACAGGCCAACAGCCAGCTGGCCGAAGCCAATGCCCAACTCGCCCAGGCCAATGAGCAACTGGCCCAGGCCAAGACCGAGGTGGACCAGATCGCCGGCGCCCTGCGCCGCAGCGAGACGCGGCTGCAGCTCATCGTCGACTCCATCCCGGCGCTGATCGCCTACGTCGATCGTGAGGACATCTACCAGTTCGCCAACCGCGGCTATGCCGAATGGTTCGGCTGCGGCAAGGACGAGATCGTCGGCCGCAGCATCCGCGAAGTCTTCGGCGAGGACGCCTACGCCCAGGTCCAGCCCCACCTCGAACGGGCCCGCGGCGGCGAGCGCGTGGCCTACGAGTACAGCCGCAAGAGCGCCGACGGCCACACGGTGCACGCCCGCAGCGTGCTGGTGCCCGAGGCCGGCGCCGACGGCGAGGTCGCCGGCTTCTTCGTCATGTCCACCGACATCACCGAACAGAAGGCCAACCAGGCGGCGCTGATCCAGGCGCAGAAGATGGAGGCGGTGGGCCAGCTCACCGGCGGGCTGGCGCACGACTTCAACAACCTGCTCACCATCATCATCGGCAACCTCGCCGCCATGCAGGCCGAAGCCGGCGCCCGGCCGGAATACCTGGACCCGGCGATGCAGGCCGCCCGCCGCGGCGCCGAGCTGATCAAGCGCCTGCTCAGCTTCTCCCGCCGGCAGACGCTGGAACCCAGCGCGGTGGAAGTCGGCGTGCTGGTGCACAACATGTCCCACCTGCTGGTGCGCTCGCTGGCGGAGACCATCAAGGTGAGGCTGCGGCTGCCGGGCGAACCGCTGCATGCGCTGGCCGATCCGCACCAGCTGGAAAACGCCATCCTCAACCTGGCGCTCAACGCCCGCGACGCCATGCCCGAGGGCGGCGAGCTGACCATCGCCGTCTCCAGCCGGGAGCTGGACGAGGACATCGCCCAACTGGTGGAAGTGACGCCCGGCGACTACGTGCAGATCGACATCTCCGACACCGGCTGCGGCATAGACCCGGCGCTGCTGCCGCGGGTATTCGAGCCCTTCTTCACCACCAAGCCCTTCGGCGGCGGCAGCGGCCTGGGGCTGGCGATGGTCTATGGCTTCCTGCGCCAGTCCGGCGGCAACATCCGCATCCTCAGCACGCCGGGGCGCGGCACCAATGTGCGCTTCGTGCTGCCGATGGCGCCGCCGCCGGCGCCCGTACCGTCGCCATCCTCCGCCCCGCCGCAGTCGGCGAAGCTGCCCGGCCCTGTGCTGCTGGTGGAAGACGAACCGGAGGTGCGCAAGGTCATCCGCCTGCAGCTGCTCGGCCTCGGCCATGCGGTGCTGGAGGCCGGCAACGGCATCGAGGCGCTGGAGCTGCTGGAAGCGGTGCCGGACATCGCGGTGCTGATCAGCGACACGGTGATGCCCGGCGGCATCGGCGGCCCGGAGCTGGCCAACCGCGCCCGCGCGCTACGGCCGCAGCTGCCCATCCTGCTCATCACCGGCTACGCCAGCGGCAACGCGGTGAGCCGCGCCGGCGTCGAGCTGCCGGTGCTGCGCAAACCCTTCGACCCCGCCTCGCTCACCGAAGCCCTGGCCGAGGCCGTCGCCGCCGCCGGCAAGGGCGCGGCGGCGGGGCAAGGCAGCCCGGCCGATAGCGCAGGAATCACCCAAGGAAGCGCCCTTCTCTCCCTGGAGGAACACGGTCCATCATGAACGCCACCCGCCCCGAAGCGCCCGCGGCGCCCTCGCCGGCCAGCGCCCAGCCCGCCCCGCAACCCACGCTGTTCGTGCTGGAGGACGAGCCGGAAATCGCCCGCCTGATCTGCGCCGCGCTGGCCGAATACGGCTTCCGCGCCGAGCACCTCTCCACCGGCCGCCAGCTGCTGTCCCGCGCCCGCCAGTCGGCGCCGGACCTGTGCATCGTGGACCTCGGCCTGCCCGACATGGACGGCATGCAGGTGGTGCGCGAACTGCAGGAGAACAGCCCCTGCGCGGTGCTCATCCTCACCGGCCGCAACGACGTCACCGACCGGGTGCTGGGCCTGGAGTTGGGCGCCGACGACTACCTGGTGAAGCCTTTCGAGCCGCGCGAACTGGTCGCCCGGGTGCGCTCCATCCTGCGCCGCTACCAGCGCGCAGCGCCGCCGGAAGCCACCGCCGAGCGCACTCTCGCCCGCTTCTCCGGCTGGGCCTTCGACAGCGGCCGCCATGTGCTGGTGGCCGCCGACGGCCGCGAGATCGGCCTCTCCGCCGCCGAGGCCGGCCTGCTGGCGCTGATGCTGCGGCGGCCGAACAAGATCCTGTCGCGCGAGCAGCTGCTGGGCGAGCGCGAAGTCGATCCCTTCGACCGCAGCATAGACGTCCGCATCTCCCGCCTGCGCCGCAAGCTGGACGACGACCCGCAGAACCCGAAGCTGATCCGCACCGTGTATGGGGCCGGCTATCTGCTGTCGGCGCAGGTGAGCTGGGAGTGAATGCTTGAGCGGGAACTGGCGGAGAGGGGGCAGCGGCGCTTGATCGACCGCTTACGCCCTGCCGGGCGCCCCCTCTCCCCAACCTCTCCCGCGAGGGGAGAGGGAGAGAGCACCTCCGGCACCAAACCCTGAGCCTGGAAATAGCCTCGGAGCTTGGCCAAGCAGCCGTGCCGGCCAAATGCCGGGCCGCGGGAATCCAGTAACACGCGAGCATCGCCAGCGAAAGACTCTCCCCCTGAGCCGTGCCCCCTCTTCCGCCCCTCTTGCCTGCCGCCCGTCCAAGCCCTCTATAATTATGAATTCTTAATCCAGTTCCGGAGCATTCCCATGTCCCAGCGTCCGTTCAAGATCCTCGGCATCCAGCAGGTCGCCATCGGCGGCCCCAGCAAGGAAAAGCTGCGCAGCCTGTGGGTGGACATGCTGGGGCTGGAGGTTCAGGGCAGCTTCTCCTCCGAGCGCGAGAATGTGGACGAAGACATCTGCGCCATGGGCAAGGGGCCGTTCAAGGTCGAGGTGGACCTGATGCAGCCGCTGGACCCGGAGAAAAAGCCGGCGGTGCACACCACCCCGCTCAACCACGTCGGCCTGTGGGTGGACGACCTGCCGCGCTGCGTGGAATGGCTGACCGCGCAGGGTGTGCGCTTCGCCCCCGGCGGCATCCGCCGCGGCGCCGCCGGCTACGACATCACCTTCCTCCATCCCAAGGGCAATGAGGAATTCCCCATCGGCGGCGAAGGCGTGCTGGTGGAGCTGGTGCAGGCGCCGCCGGAAGTGATCCAGGCTTACGCCACGCTGGCGGGCTGACATCGGGGTTGCCCGCTTCGCCGGGGGGCACGCTGGACGCGCCCCCGCAAGCCTCTACTTCCGCGGACCGCGTCTCGGCGGCCCCTTCCACCAGTCCCTTTCAGTTCACCGCCACGCCAGCGGCGAAAGTGTCGCAGGCGCGCAGGCTACCCTGCTCCAGGCCGGTGCGGAACCAGCGCACCCGCTGGGCGGAGCTGCCGTGGGTGAAGCTGTCCGGCACCACGTAGCCGCGGCCCTGTTGCTGCAGGCGGTCGTCGCCGATGGCGGCGGCAGCGGTCAGCGCCTCTTCCACGTCACCGCTCTCCAGGATCTGCCGCGCCCGGTCGGCGTGGTAGGCCCAGACGCCGGCCAGGCAGTCGGCCTGCAGTTCCAGCCGCACCGACAGCAGATTGCCCTCGCGCTCGTTGAGGCGCTGGCGGGCCTCCTGCACCTTGGCCGAGATGCCGAGCAGGTTCTGCACATGGTGGCCGACCTCGTGGGCGATCACGTAAGCCTGGGCGAAGTCGCCAGGCGCGCGATAGCGCTGCTTCAGTTCGTCGTAGAAGGAGAGGTCGATGTAGAGCTTGCGGTCCATCGGGCAGTAGAAGGGCCCCATGGCCGCCTGGCCGACGCCGCAGGCACTGCGGGTGGAGCCGGAGAACAGCACCAGCACCGGCTCTTCGTAGCGGCGGCCGTTGGCGGCGAACAGCGGCCCCCAGGTGTCCTCGGTATCCGCCAGCACCATGGAGACGAAGCGGCCAGCCTCGTCGGTCGGCGCGCCGCCTGAAGCCGGCGCAGAAACGCTGCTGCCCTGCCCGCCCATGCCGGCGATCTGCATCACCACCGCCGGATCGACGCCGAAGTAGAGCGCCACCAGCGCCAGGATGAGTCCGCCCAGCCCGAGCCGGCCGGCGCCGCCTCCGCCCGAGCCACGCCTGTCTTCGACCTTGTCGCTTTCCCTGCCCAGCCGCATGTCCGCCTCCGCTCTCGCCCAGTCTCGCCCGCCGGCTGGCAGCCGGTCGCGCTCGCATTATCTGATGCGGGCGCTGCGTGGTGTAGACGGACAAAGCCCGCCTTCCGGCGGGCCTTGTCATGAAACGCGGATGCGACAGCAAACCCGGCCGGGCAATGGCGCCGGCTCAGGCGGCGACCGCCAGCTTGTCCTCGCGCAGCGCCTCGTACTCGTCCTCCCAGAACCATTTCTCCTCGCCGAAAGCCGGCCGCAGGTGGTTCAGCCAGGTGGCTTCGGCGTCGTAGCGGGCGAAGAAGGGGCGCTGCACCCAGTCCGGGTTGCGCCCCTGGATGAAGCGCAGCACGAACACCTTCTCGCCGCCGATCTCGGTGATGCCCTGGATTTCCACCTTGCCGGGGCTGGCGGACATGCTGGGGCCGCGCGCGGTGCGAGCGAGGCCGGATACCTGCTGCATCGCCTCGCGGTAGATCTCCCAGGCGCGCGCCAGCGGCACTTCGAAGTAGTGGCGGGCGCCGGTGTCGCGCTCGACGAACATGTAATAGGGCACGATACCCAGGCGTACCTGGGTCTGCCACAGCCGCGCCCATACCGCCGGATCGTCGTTGATGTGGGCGATCAGCGGGCCCTGGCCGCGGATCACCGCGCCGGTGTCGCGGATGCGGCGGATGGCGGCCCGCGCCGCCGGCGTTTCCAGCTCGCGCCAGTGGTTGTAGTGCGCCATCAGCGCGACATGCTTGCCGGCCTTGACCATGCGCTCCAGCAGGCGGAGCAGCTCGTCTGCGTCGTCGGCGCCGAGGAAGCGGTGCGGCCAGAAGCTGAGCGCCTTGGTGCCGATGCGTATGGTCTGGATGTGCTCGAACTCCGGCGCCAGCAGCGGCTCCAGGTAGCCGGCGAGGTGCTTGGTCTTCATCACCATCGGGTCGCCGCCGGTGAACAGCAGGTCGGTGACCGCCGACTGCTTGCGCAGGTAGGCGTGCAGCCGCTGCGCCTCGGAGGCGGCGATGCGCAGCGCCTTGTCGCCGACGAACTGGGCCCAGCGGAAGCAGAAGGTGCAGTAGCTGTGGCAGGTCTGGCCCTGGCTGGGGAAGAACAGCACGGTTTCGCGGTATTTGTGCTGCATGCCGTCCAGCCGCTCGCCGGCTTCGTCGCGCGGCATGTTCATCTCCATCTGGTCGGCCGGATGCGGGTTCAACTCCAGGCGGATCTCCTGCACCGCGGCGTCGATCTCGGCCTTGTCGGCCTCGCGCCGGTACAGCTCGGCGATCCACTCGTAATGGCCTTCGGTGAGCATGCCGCGCTGGGGGAAGGTGAGCTGGAAGATGGGGTCGGCGGGCGTGTTGTCCCAGTCGATCAGTTCGTCGATCACGTACTGGTTCACCCGGAAGGGCAGCACGGTGGAAACCACCTTCATTTCGAAACGGGCTTCTTCTGACATCGCCGCCAGTGGAGCGATGCGCTCCAGGTCACGCTGGGTGTAGACCTTGAATGCCTGGGGGGCGATCACATCGCCACGGGCGAGCGGCCACTGGCGGGCCGCCGTCTGCAGGTGAGCTGTCATGGAACCTCCTCGTTGAGCCGGGCACCGCCCACCGGCGCGACGAGGACGACGCGGCCGGAAGCGGTTCGGGGGAACGGGTTTGACCGGCAGCGGCGCGGGGAAAAGGGGCCGGACAGGGCCGGGCGGATGCGCGCGCTGGCGGTGAAGCGGAGCCGCCACGCAAGGGGCGGGCGACGGGAAGCCGGCGAATCATATTCGAACAATTATCTTTGTGCAAATAAGCAAGAAAGAAATGCATTTCGCCTTGGCGGTCGGCTTGTGGATCGTGGCGCGGACGCCACGGCATGCGGCGGCGGGCAAGCAGCCGGCCTCGCCTGCCAGCAAACTGCGCCAGCCGGCTTTGTTCCTCGCCCGCCCAAACTCCGCTGAAAAACAAAAAAGCCCGCACGAGGCGGGCTTTCCGGGGTGGCTTCCCTGCTACGGGGAAGCCACCGGCTGCGCTGCGGGCAGGCTTACTCGAACTCGATGATGACTTCGTCCACCGCCAGGCTGGCACCGGGGCTGGCCACCACCTTGCGCACCTTGCCGTCCTGCTCGGCCTTGAGCACGTTCTCCATCTTCATCGCCTCGATCACCGCCAGCTTCTCGCCGGCCTTGACCTCCTGCCCCTCGCTCACCGCGATCTCGCGCAGCAGGCCGGGCATGGGCGACAGCAGGAACTTGGACAGATCGGGCGGCAGCTTCACCGGCATCAGCGCCTGCAGCGCGGCGGCGGACACGCTCATCACCAGGCACACCGCCTGGCTGCCGGCGTGGGACAGGCGGTACTTGAGGCCGGCGCGCTCCACCTGCATGGTGAAGGGCTTGCCGTTGAGGCTGCCGGCGAACAGCAGCTCGCCGAACTTCCACCCGGTGCGCAGCGCGTAGGTTTCACCGCGATAGCTCACCGCGTAGCCCTCGGCCGCCGGCACCACCGTCACCGGGCTGCGTTCCTCGCCGCGGATGACGATGTAGTCGTCCTTCACCACCCGCTCGTGGCCGGGCATCTGGCCGCTGATCTGCGCCGCCCTGTCCTGGTGGGCGCGATGCATGGCCGCGGCCACCGCCACGAACAGCGCCGGATCGTCATGCGGCACCATGGAAGAGTCGAAGCCCTTCGGGTACTCCTCGGCGATGAAGCCGGTGTTGAAGTTGCCGGAGACGAAGCGCGGGTGCTGCATCAGCGCCGCCTGGAAAGGGATGTTGGAGCTGATGCCGCGGATCAGGAAGGCATCCAGCGCTTCGCGCATGCGGGCGATGGCCTGGTTGCGGTCGCTGCCGTGGGTGATGAGCTTGGCGATCATCGAGTCGTAGAACATCGAGATCTCGCCGCCGTCGTAGACGCCGGTGTCCACCCGCACTTCACCCTCGATCTCGGCCGGCGGCTGGAAACGGATCAGCCGGCCGGTGGAGGGCAGGAAGCCGCGGAAGGGGTCTTCCGCGTTGATGCGGCATTCCATCGCCCAGCCCTTGAGCGGGATCTCTTCCTGGGTGAAGGCCAGCTTCTCGCCGGCGGCGACGCGGATCATCTGCTCCACCAGGTCCAGCCCGGTGATGAACTCGGTGACCGGGTGCTCCACCTGCAGCCGGGTGTTCATTTCCAGGAAGTAGAAGGACTTGTCCTTGCCGACGACGAACTCCACGGTGCCGGCGGACTGGTATTCCACCGCCTTCGCCAGCGCCACCGCCTGCTCGCCCATGGCCTTGCGGGTGGCGGGGTCGAGGAAGGGGCTGGGCGCCTCTTCGATCACCTTCTGGTGACGACGCTGGATGGAGCATTCGCGCTCGTGCAGGTAGAGGGTGTTGCCGTGGGCGTCGGCCAGCACCTGGATCTCGATGTGGCGCGGCTCTTCGACGAATTTCTCGATGAATACCCGGTCGTCGCCGAAGCTGTTTCGCGCTTCGTTCTGGCAGGAGGCGAAGCCCTCGAAGGCTTCCTGGTCGTTGAAGGCCACCCGCAGGCCTTTGCCGCCGCCGCCGGCGGAGGCCTTGATCATCACCGGGTAGCCGATGCCCTTGGCGATCTCCACCGCCTGCTCCGGCCCGGCGATGGCGTCGTTGTAGCCAGGAATGGTGCTGACGCCGGCGGCCTTGGCCAGCTTCTTGGACTCGATCTTGTCGCCCATCTTGGCGACCGAGTAGTGCTTCGGGCCGATGAAGATGATGCCTTCCTCTTCCAGCCGGCGGGAGAAGGCCTCGTTCTCCGACAGGAAGCCGTAGCCCGGATGCACCGCCTCGGCGCCGGTCTGCTTGCAGGCGGCGATGATCTTGTCCATCACCAGGTAGGACTCCTTGGACGCCGCCGGTCCGATGCAGACCGCCTCGTCGGCGAGGTCCACATGCAGGGCGTCCTTGTCCGCCTCGGAATACACCGCCACCGTCTGGATGCCCATCTTGCGGGCCGTCTTGATCACGCGGCAGGCGATTTCACCGCGGTTTGCGATCAGGATCTTCTTAAACATGCTTTTCTTCCCCCAAGGCTCAGAGCGGAATGTTGCCGTGCTTGCGCCACGGGTTTTCCAGCTGCTTGTCGCGCAGCATCGCCAGCGAGCGGCAGATACGCTTGCGGGTGGCGTGCGGCATGATGACGTCGTCGATGAAGCCGCGGTGGGCGGCGACGAAGGGGTTGGCGAACTTCTCCTTGTACTCCGCCTCGCGCTTCGCGATCTTCTCCGGGTCGTTCTTCTCTTCGCGGAAGATGATCTCCACCGCGCCCTTGGGGCCCATCACCGCGATCTCGGCGGTCGGCCAGGCGAGGTTCACATCGCCGCGCAGGTGCTTGGAGCTCATCACGTCGTAGGCGCCACCGTAGGCCTTGCGGGTGATCACGGTGATCTTGGGCACGGTGCATTCGGCATAGGCGTAGAGCAGCTTGGCGCCGTGCTTGATGATGCCGCCGTATTCCTGGGCGGTGCCGGGCATGAAGCCGGGCACGTCCACGAAGGTCACCACCGGAATGTTGAAGGCATCGCAGAAGCGCACGAAGCGCGCCGCCTTGATCGAGCTCTTGATATCCAGGCAGCCGGCCAGCACCAGCGGCTGGTTGGCGACGATACCTACCGTCTGCCCTTCCATGCGGCCGAAGCCGATCAGGATGTTCCTGGCGTAATCCGGCTGCAGCTCGAAGAAGTCACCCTCGTCCACCACCTTGGCGATCAGCTCCTTCATGTCGTAGGGCTGGTTGGGGTTGGACGGCACCAGGGTGTCCAGCGACTCGTCCATGCGGTCGGCCAGATCCGAGGTGGGCCGCACCGGCGCCTTCTCGCGGTTGGACAGCGGCAGGAAGTCGATGAAGCGGCGCAGCATGGCCAGCGCCTCGACGTCGTTCTCGAAGGCGAGGTCGGCGACGCCGGACTTGCTGGTGTGGGTCACCGCGCCGCCCAGTTCCTCGGCGGTCACTTCCTCATGCGTCACCGTCTTCACCACTTCCGGGCCGGTGACGAACATGTAGGAGGAATCCTTGACCATGAAGATGAAGTCGGTCATCGACGGCGAATACACCGCGCCGCCGGCGCAGGGCCCCATGATCATGGAGATCTGCGGGATCACGCCGGACGCCATCACGTTGCGCTGGAACACGTCGGCATAGCCGCCGAGGGAATCCACCCCTTCCTGGATGCGCGCGCCGCCGGAGTCGTTGAGGCCGATCACCGGCGCGCCGACCTTGAGCGCGTGGTCCATGACCTTGCAGATCTTCTGCGCATGCGTCTCGGACAGCGAGCCGCCGAACACGGTGAAATCCTGGCTGAAGACGAACACCAGCCGGCCATTGACGGTGCCGTAGCCGGTGACCACGCCGTCGCCCGGGATCTTCTCCGCATCCGCCATGCCGAAGTCGGTGCAGCGGTGCTCCTTGAACATGTCCCACTCTTCGAAGCTGCCCTCGTCCAGCAGCAGCTCGATGCGCTCGCGGGCGCTCAGCTTGCCCTTGGCATGCTGGGCGTCGATGCGGCGCTGGCCGCCGCCGAGGCGGGCTGCAGCGCGGCTCTCGTCCAGCCGGCGGATGATTTCGTGCATAGAAGGTCTCCTGTCGATTCCGTTGCCGGCACGACTCCGCACCGGGTGACGCTGTTTCCGTGTTGCCGATTACCGAATGAGTGGCTGCGCCGGCGGCTTCATGACCCTGCAGTTCCCGGCCTCAGCCGAGGTAGCCGAGCAGGGTCAGCGCCGCCGCCGCCGGCGTGGTTTCTCCCGCCTGCACCGCCGCCGCCAGCCGCGGCAGCGCCTCGCGCACCTGGCCGTCGCCGCGGAAGCGGCTGCGCAGGCCGGCGTCTATCAATTCCCACATCCAGGCCAGGGCCTGGTTGCGGCGGCGGCGGTCGAACTCGCCGCTGCGCCGCATGATGTCGCAATACTCGCCCACCGTGCGCCAGAAGGCTTCCACGCCTTCCTTCTGCAGCGCCGACAGCGTCAGCACCGGCGGGCTCCAGTTCGGGCTGGCCGGCCGCAGCAGGTGCAGCGCAGTCTGCAGCTGGGCCTTGGCGCGAGTGGCGGCGGCAGGGTCGATGTCCGCCTTGTTCACCACGATGAGATCGGCCAGTTCGACGATGCCCTTCTTCATCGCCTGCAGGTCGTCGCCGGCGTTGGGCAGCTGCAGCAGGCAGAACATGTCGGTCATGCCGGCCACCGCGGTCTCCGACTGGCCGACGCCCACCGTCTCGACGATGATCACGTCGAAGCCGGCCGCCTCGCACACCAGCATGGTCTCCCGCGTCTTCTCCGCCACGCCGCCGAGCGAGCCGGCGGAAGGGCTGGGGCGGATGAAGGCGGCGGTCTCGCGCGACAGCAGCTCCATGCGCGTCTTGTCGCCGAGGATGGAGCCGCCGGTGAGCGTGGAGGACGGATCGACCGCCAGCACCGCGATGCGATGCCCTTGGGCGATCAGGTACAGCCCCAGCGCCTCGATGAAGGTGGACTTGCCCACGCCCGGCACGCCGGAAATACCGATGCGCACCGCGCCACCGCTGGCCGGCAGCAAGGCTTCCAGCACCGCGCGGGCACGCAGCTTGTGATCCTCGCGCTGGGATTCGACCAGGGTGATGGTCTTCGCCAGCGGCCGCAGCTGGCGAGCGAGCACGCCCTCGACCAGCGCACGGTCGGCGATGGAGAGCGTACTCGAACCTTCAGCCATCAGCCCGCTACTCCGCCGTCGGGCGACATTTCCTCACTCCCGTTCGCCCTGAGCCCGTCGAAGGGCGATCGCCGCGCCCGCGCCAGTTCCTTGACCTTATCCCAGTCACCTGCAACCAGCGCTGCCTTCTTAGCCCGTGACCACCCCTTGATCTGCCGCTCGCAGGCAATCGCTTCCTCGCGCAGTTCGAATTCGCCTTTCCAGACCAGGGTCAGCGGCTTTCGGCTGGCGGTGTAGCCGGTGGCACTCCGCTCATGCAGCAGCATGCGGCCTTCAAGATCGTCGGTGTGGCCGCTGTAATACGAGCCATCCGCACAGCGCAGGAGGTAGGTGTAAAAAGGCTTCATGCGCCGCGCCCGGAATGCCCTTCGACAAGCTCAGGGCGAACGGAAGGAAGTCCTCCATCCGCCTCGACAATGCCCGCAGCAATTCCCATTTCCACCGTCTGCGAAAGCTCAGGCCGCGATCCGCGCGGCGCGGATCTGCTTCAGCACCTCGCGCGCCGCCACCGGGATCGGCGTGCCAGGGCCGAAGATGCCCTTGGCGCCGGCGGCGTAGAGGGCGTCGTAGTCCTGCGCCGGGATGACGCCGCCGACGAAGGTGATGATGTCGTCCGCGCCCAGCTTCTTCAGTTCGGCGATGATCTGCGGCACCAGGGTCTTGTGGCCGGCGGCGAGGCTGGAGCAGCCGACCGCGTGCACATCGTTCTCCACCGCATGGCGGGCGGCTTCTTCCGGGGTCTGGAAGAGCGGGCCGATGTCGATGTCGAAGCCGAGGTCGGCGAAGGCCGAAGCCACCACCTTGGCGCCACGGTCGTGGCCATCCTGGCCCAGCTTGGCGATCATGATGCGCGGGCGGCGGCCTTCGTCGGCGACGAAAGCCTCGATCTCGCCCTTCAGCGCCTTCCAGTCTTCCTGCTCTTCCACGACGGCTCCATAAACGCCGGACACGGCCTGGGGGTTGGCGCGGTAGCGGCCGAAGATCTTCTCCAGCGCGTCCGACACCTCGCCCACGGTAGCACGCAGGCGGATGGCCTTCACGCTGAGGTCGAGCAGGTTGCCCTGGCCACTTTCCGCGCACTGCGTCAGCGCATCCAGCGCGGCCTGCACCGCGGCGCCGTCGCGGCTTTCGCGGATCTTGTTCAGGCGCGCGATCTGCGCCTCGCGCACCGCGTGGTTGTCGATGTCCAGGATCTCGATCGGGTCTTCCTTGGCGAGCTTGTACTTGTTCACGCCGACGATGACGTCCTTGCCCGAATCGATGCGCGCCTGCTTCTCGGCGGCGCACTCCTCCACCTTCATCTTGGCCCAGCCGGACTCGACCGCCTTGGTCATGCCGCCCATGGCCTCGATCTCCTCGATCAGCGCCCAGGCCTTGTCGGCCATGTCCTGGGT
>Ga0206116_1001107_pt1 | contig 16790 bp, 16 predicted proteins | sample 3A1Ametagenome_FD_178000 | JGI IMG/M metagenome (GOLD analysis project Ga0206116, IMG submission 178000) | Enriched microbial communities from leaf-cutter ant dump, University of Wisconsin, Madison, United States - 3A1A | ecosystem: Environmental > Terrestrial > Nest > Insects nest > Nest dump...
GACGTCAGGAACCGAGCCCCCGGTACGGCCCGGAAGGCATCGTGGGGTATCCGCCGCTGGCGGAGGGGAGTGGGGGTCGAACCCACCCGGGACAGGCTCGCTGCCCCAACCGGATTTGAAGTCCGGCCGTCCCACCGGAGACGATTCCCTTCCGTGGCGGCCTAGTGATCGAACAGGTCGCTGCGGTGGGGATTTATGCGGCGCAAATCGCCCTTGCGCAAGGTGAGGCCGAGGCGATCGAAGAAATCGAGGGTCTGGATGGCGACCTTGCGGCCGTTCTCTACCCGGTCGCGGAAGGCCGCGGCGGTGAACCAGCCGTCTTCTGCCTTCGCCGCCACGTCGCGCACGATGTCCGCCATTTCCCGCACCGTTTCGCGCGAGAAGAAATGATCGTGGGCGATCTCGTCGGCGCGGCCAAGCTTCTGGGCGAGTTTCAGCACGCGCCGCACCGCGCGCTCGTCCACGCCGAAGGTTTCCGCGAAATCGCGCACGCGCGGCGGGCGGAAGCGCGCGTCGCCAAGGAGATGCGGACGGATGCGCTGCCAGAGCTCCTCGTCGGCAGGCGAGAGCCGCACCTCATGGCCGGGCAGGCGCAGGAACGCGCCGTCGAGCACCATGCGGCCGGCCGCTGCTTCTTCCTTCAACAAGGCGAGGAAAGCATCCTTCGGCAGACGGGGCGAAAGGGCAAGCCGCAGGCGCTCGCGGCCGATGCCGGCGAGATCGGGGTTTTCGGCATGGAAGGCGGCCAGCTGTTCGGCAAGGCCGGCGCGCAGGCCCTCGAGCGCCTTCGACGACAGGGCGAGCGACCCGACCGTCTCGGCTTTCGCTGCGGTAAGGAGCGCGGGCAGGGCACCGTCCGCAAGGGCGCGGTCGCGCAGGAAGACGGGAAGGTCGACCGGGGCCACGGCCAGAAGTCCGGCAAGAGCCCTGGCAGGATCGGCGTTGCGGGCGGCAGCGAGAAAGGCCAGCCGCTCCGGCGTGCCGCGCTTGCGCGCCGGCGGGCGAAGATCGAGGAAGCGGCCGCCGCCGATGGTGCGGCTGGCGGAGGTGTCGCGCAGGATGAAGCGGTCGCCGACGGCCGCCGCGATCGGCCGGTCGAGCACCAGCTGCACGAGGCCTTCGCCGCCGGGCGCGACGGGGCCTTCGAGCGGCACGACCCGCGCACCGGCCTCCACCGCATGGCTGTGCAGCCGCGCGGGGAACCAGGTGCCGACGGGCTTGTCCTGCGAGGCGAGCACGGTGAGCACGGCGTCGATCCGGTCCGTCGGCGCGTGGAGCGAGGGGGAGAGGACGTTATCGCCGCGATGGATGGCGTCCTTCGTCACCCGCTCGCCGGCAAGGTTCAGCGCGCACCGCTGGCCGGCAAGGCCCTCGGCCGCCTTGCGGTTCTGCGCGTGGATGCCGCGCACGCGGGCGGTGAGGCCCGAGGGACTGACGGTCACGATGTCGTCGAGCGCGACGCGGCCGGAAAGCATCATGCCCGTCACCACCGTTCCAGCGCCCGAAAGCGTAAAACTGCGGTCGACGGCAAAGCGCATCAGGCCGGCATTTTCGCGCGCGACGGCCTGCGCTTCGGCCGCGGCGAGGGCGGCGCGCAGGGCCTCGATGCCTTCGCCGGTCCGGGCGGAGACGGGCAGGATCGGGGCATCGGCAAGGCCGGTGCCGGCAAGGGCGGCGCGGATGTCCGCCACCGCTTCGGCGCGACGCTCCGGGCTCGCGAGGTCGGCCTTGGCGAGGGCGACGATACCCTCGGAAATGCCGAGGAGGTCGAGGATGGCGAGGTGTTCGCGCGTCTGCGGCATGACGCCGTCGTCGGCCGCAACGACCAGCAGGGTGAAGTCGATGCCGCCCGCTCCGGCGAGCATGGTGTGGATCAGCCGCTCGTGGCCGGGCACGTCGACGAAGCCGGTGATCGTGCCGTCGCCGAGATCGGCATAGGCGAAGCCGAGGTCGATGGTGATGCCGCGCGCCTTCTCCTCGGCGAGGCGGTCGGCGTCGGTGCCGGTCAGCGCCTTGATGAGCGCGGTCTTGCCGTGGTCGATATGGCCGGCGGTTCCGACGATCATAGCGCGGCCAGCGCGAAAAGCAGCGCCTCGTCCCGCTCCAGGCAGCGCAGGTCGAGGATCAGCGCGCCGTCGCGGATATGGCCGATGACGGGGACGGGGAGCGCACGCAGCCGGGCGGACAGACGATCCGGCGCATCGCCCCCCGTACCCGTCAGCCGGAGGCCGGCGCTCGCGATCGTATCGACGGGCAGCGCGCCGGAGCCGACCTGGCTCTTGCAGGCGCAGGCGGCGGCGGAAAAGCCGTGCGGGGACAGCAGGGCATCGACGGCGGGCGCAAGGCGGGCGGCCTGCGCAGCGATGTCGGCCTCGGGACGCGCAAGCCGGCGCAGGGTCGGCAGCCGTTCGGCGAGACGGTCGGGATCGCGGTAGAGTTTTAGCGTCGCCTCCAGCGCGGCGATGCGGATCTTGTCGAGCCGCACGGCGCGTTTTAGCGGGTTGCGGTTGATCGCGGCGATGAGGTCCTTCCTGCCGACGATGAAGCCGGCTTGCGGCCCGCCGAGCAGCTTGTCGCCGGAAAAGGTGACGAGGTCCGCGCCCTCCGCAACGGCCTCCGCCACGGTCGGCTCGCGCCGAAGGCCGAAGATGGAGAGATCGACGAGCGAGCCGGAGCCGAGATCGTTCAGGAGCGGCACGCCGGTCTTCTTCGCGATCTGCGCCAGCCTCGGCGCGGGGACTTCGGCCGTAAAGCCCTCGATGCGGTAGTTGGAGGTGTGGACCTTGAGGATGACGCCCGTCTGCCCACCGATCGCGCCTTCGTAGTCGCGCGGATGGGTGCGGTTTGTGGTGCCGATCTCCACGAGCCTCGTCCCGGCGCGGGCCATGATGTCGGGCATGCGGAAGGCGCCGCCGATCTCGATCAGCTCGCCGCGCGAGACGATGGCCTCGCGGCCCTCGGCAAGCGTGTTGAGGGCGATCAGCACGGCAGCGGCGTTGTTGTTGACGACGGTCGCGTCCTCCGCGCCGGTGAGGTCACGAAGAAGGCCGCGCAGGTGGTCATCGCGCTGGCCGCGCCCGCCGCCGGTAAGGTCGAATTCCAGCGCCAGCGGATTGGCCATGGCGTCCAGCGCGGCGCGGACGGCCTCTTCGGCGAGGATGGCACGGCCGAGATTGGTGTGCAGCACCGTGCCGGTGAGGTTCAGCACCGGGCGCAGGCCGGAACGGGCGGCAGTGGCGAGGTCTTCGGCGACAAGGCGCGGCAGGCCGGCCGCCAGGGATGTGCCGTCTGCGCCATCGCGGATTCTCTCCCGCGCTATCTCGAGCCGCAGGCGGATCGCGGTGGTGACGGCGAGGCGGCCGTGCTTCTCGACGAGCGCCAGTCCCTCGGGCGCGGTGAGCAGTTGGTCCACGGAGGGGAGGGCACGAAAATCCTGCATCAATAGCCAGCGCGATAGGGGGTGATGCCACGGCAAGGCAAGTCGGTCCTCTTGTGGACCAGTTTGACCGGTTCCGGCAGGAGGACCGATCGTGGCCCGGGCAGGTCGCCGATCAGCGGTGGTTGGGGTTGCAGATCTTCCGCCATGGGCTCTCCGGCGATGCGTCGTTCACGCCAGCCATTTTGCCGGGTCGGCGCGCCGGCGTCCAGCCAGTTCGTCCGTCATTTGCGGTATTGACGGAAGGCTCGCCCGCCGGTGACGGGGCCGCGCGCCCAAATCGCCGCATGGATATGGGCAATGAAGATCGGAGTCGATATTCATGGCTGTTCTTGTGGGCGGGCCCACCAGGGCTGGATATTATGTGAATGTCATGGCCTTGAGCGAAGTGATGGACCATGATCGCCGCCGCGGCACCTCTCGCCGCCCGTTTGAGAAGGGAGTTCCACACCATGTCCGACGCCGCCGTTTCCGCCGAACCGCGCCTTACCTCGCTTGCCCATGGCGGGGGCTGCGGCTGCAAGATCGCGCCCGGCGTGCTCTCGGAGATCCTGCGCGGGCAGGCGCCGCTGCCGGTGCCGCCAGAACTGCTCGTCGGCATCGAGACCGCTGACGACGCGGCGGTCTACCAGCTCAACGACCGCCAGGCCGTCGTGGCGACGACCGATTTCTTCATGCCCATCGTCGACGACCCGCACGATTTCGGCCGCATCGCCGCGACCAACGCGATCAGCGACGTCTATGCCATGGGCGGCACGCCGCTCTTCGCGCTGGCACTGGTCGGCATGCCGGTCAATGTGCTCTCTACCGTCACCATCGGTGCGATCCTCGACGGCGGGGCCTCGGCTTGCCGGGCAGCGGGCATTCCCATCGCCGGCGGCCATACGATCGATTCCGTCGAGCCGATCTACGGCCTCGTTGCCATCGGTCTTGTCGACCCCGCGCACGTTAAGAGCAATGCTGGCGCCCGGCCTGGCGATGTGCTCGTCCTCGGCAAGCCGCTCGGCGTCGGCATCTTTTCCGCCGCGCTGAAGAAGGGCGTGCTCGATGCGGCTGGCTATGCCCGCATGATCGACACGACGACCCGCCTCAACACGCCGGGGCCGGATCTTGCGCGGCTCGACGGTGTGCATGCCATGACCGATGTCACCGGCTTCGGCCTGGCCGGCCACGCGCTGGAGATGGCGCGCGGCTCGGATTGCCGGCTGGAGATCGACTGGTCCGCCGTACCGATCCTCGACGGCGGGCGGGACCTGGCTGCCGCCGGCTTCGTCACGGGCGCGTCGGGACGCAACTGGGCGAGCTATGGCGGGGAGGTGAGTTTCTTGCGCGAGATGAGCGCTCTGGATCGGGCCCTTATATGCGATCCCCAAACCAGCGGCGGCCTTCTTGTTGCTTGTGCGTCGCCCTCTGCTCCTGCAGTTCTCGACGTCTTTTGTGCGCATGGTTTCGATGCGGCAGTTATCGGTCGCGTGGAGGAAGGAGCAGGGCTTTCTGTACGTTAGTTCAACCGTCTCGCCGTGCGCTCAGTTGCCTGTTGCGCAAGGGAGCGCGGCCGCTTTCCAGCTTGTCGAGCGGTCGACGTTGATCCCAACGATCAAGCCGGCTCGCGGCCGCCCATCTCCTCCACCATTCCCGAATGGCACCCGCGCCGCAAGACCTGCTGCGCGCGTGTCAGGCAGGCGCGTATTGCTCGTGAGGCGCCTGACAGCAAGAAGCAGATCCCGGTCTCCAGTTTTGATGGGCCGGGGCGCTGTGCGTATGAGGTGGATAGGACTTCTCTTCCCCGGGGCTCATTCTGATCGTTGCCGGAGTCCTTGCTCTCGTCTTTTCAAAATATTTGACTTTTGCGGCCGGCCCTGTTTTCGAGGCTCTCTTGTCCTTGGGCGGCATCGTGAAAATGACAACTAGCGGCGGCTTGCCGAAGCCATCGGTGTCGTGCCGTTGCCGCGTTGAGGGCGCCTGATCGAGCGGCCGGATATCAGCCTTGCAATGCCGTGACAGAGAAGGTCGACGCGAAGCAGACCCAATGCCCAGAGACTGCTTTCAGGCCAGCCAAAGACAGTGGCGAGGCCTGCGACAATGCCAATCGTGCCGGGTCGGACACGCCGAAGAACGCGGTTCGCATTCGCACAGGCATGGCTGAATTTCTCGGCGCGAGCTTGTATAAAGGTATAAGTGACTTAATTTGCCGCTTGGCTATCCACTGGAATAAAGAGGGTTTTGTGTCGAGTTCAGAGTTTGCTCGCCACACCGGCGAGATGGCGCACCTGATCGGGGCGTACGATTGGTCGGCAACGAGCGTCGGTCCCATTTCAACATGGCCCCCGTGTCTTCGCTCCGCTGTGGACATCTTGCTGGGGGCCAGGGCGCAGATCGTCCTCTTCTGGGGGCCTCAGTTCATCGCCATCTATAACGACGCCTATGCACCGACCATCGGTGACAAGCATCCGCATGCGTTGGGAAGACCAGCGCGAGACCATTGGGCTGAGCTGTGGAGCGACCTCGAGCCGCTTCTAATGCACGTCGTGGCGACTGGTGGGGCGGTCTGGGCCAAGGACAGGCCGTTTTACATCGAGCGTGGCCGTGGGCCGGAAACCGTGAACTTCGATATTTCCTACTCTCCCGTGCACAGTGACGACGGTAGTGTTGCCGGCGTATTTTGTATCGTTAACGAGACGACGGAGCGGAGGTGTGCCGAGGAGACCGAGCGGCGGCTCGCGGCGATTATATCATCGACCGACGACGCTATCCTCAGCGCCGACCTCGACATGACGATCACGAGTTGGAACAAGGGTGCGGAGCGACTTTACGGTTATGCGGCCAGTGAAGCGATCGGCCGTTCCGTGCTAATGCTCATCCCTGCCGACCGTAGCGACGAAGAATACGACCTTTTTCGGCGGGCCGGCCGCGGCGAACATGTGCCGCCATACGAAACTCAGCGCCGCCGGCGTGACGGGACATTGCTCGACGTCTCGCTTACCGTTTCTCCCATTTACGACGCGAGCGGTGAGATCGTCGGCGCCTCCAAGATTGCCCGGGACATCACCGCAAAAAAGCAGTTCGAGCGCTTCCAGGTCATGGCTATGGGAGAACTCAAACACCGCATCAAGAACGTCCTCGCCACTGTTTCGGCTATCGCTCGCCAAACATTCGTGGACCGGCACGGTGAGCGCGAAGCCGTCAGCGTGTTCGAAGAGCGACTGGCGTCTCTTGCCCGTGCCCACGACGTCCTCACGAATGGCAATTGGGAAGAGGCGGATTTGCGGACGGTGATCGCCACGGCCCTTCAGCCGTACTCTCCGGATCGCTTCCGTATTGACGGGCCGGCGATTAACGTTGGAGCGCACGCAGTAACGGCACTCACGCTGGCATTTCACGAACTTGCAACCAATGCGGTGAAGTATGGTGCTCTCTCGCAAGCTGGAGGTGTCGTGTCGATTGGCTGGAGCAAAAGCCTGGACGGTTCGCGTTTCGAACTCCAGTGGAAGGAGGAGGGCGGGCCGGAGGTCGTCTTTCCGGCCAAGCGCGGCTTTGGTTCGAAGCTCATCGAGCGCTTGCTGGCGTCGGAACTGCAAGGGAATGTGCGGTTGGAGTTTGCTCCTTCGGGCCTCGTCTGCGTTGTCGACGCGGCAATTCCGAACGAAGCAGAGCCGTAGTGTAGAACCGCTCGCCCGGCATGCGGCGCAAATGCGGATATCTGGGCGTGCTCTGACCTGGGTGCGTTGATGGTGTGGCTGGAACGAAGAATGAGCGATAGGCCGCCTTGTGAGAACCACAGAGCCGACAGGACCATCATCAGGCCGGTCCGCCAGTAGGATTTGTCAATCGCAAGGTGGCCGCCAGGCACCCGCCATTGAATGACGGCCAACGAGCAGCCTTAGCCCCATCCAACGGGCCAGAACGCCAATCCAATCTCGATCGTGTCGTTCGCCGGCAGCCACGGGATATTCTGGAGCAAAGACAGCGGCCTGCGCACGCGCGGTGTCGTCAAGGTGGGTCGTTGAGACCGTAGAACATCCGAGCGGACTTCTCCACAACGGAACGATGTTTTGCAGGATCGTAAGGCGAACCCGGGAAGGTTTCGAGCAGGTACCTGGCGAAGCTGAGACGTATCGCCTCGTCCTTCGCGAACCACGGTTGGCGTGTGATGTCATCAAATATCGACTTCAAGGACGCGAGTTCTTCAGGTTGAAGTGCGCCAGTGTTCTTGGGGTGCCAGATCATAGCTCACCCCCTTTCGAATTGGGGCGAAAGCTCGTTAGCCAACGACGACGGCGCCCGTTTCAAATAGCCGTCCACAGAGCAATCATACGTGCTTTTCTGCGAGTGTCTATTCTCAAATTCTATTGCTGCTTGAGGGAAAAGGAGAGGCCTCCGCCCTGATCGGCGAGCGTCTGGGTCGACAGAGCGATGCTCACATCTGAAGCGCGTGCTCTGGCGCTTCAGCGGGATGTGCTGCTCGAACTCGTCGGAGACGATCGTGGCCAGAAGATTTGGGACCATGAAGCCGCATGATGTGGCGTGGAACAGCGCGGAAAGCTGCCGCTCGCCTCGCAGTCGCAGCATTTGAATTTCTCGCGCACCGTCTCGATCACCCTGAAGCGGCGTGGGATTTCCAGCGTTCTGATGGCGTCCTCGCCCAGCTTCGATAGCCGCGATCCACCACAGCAAGCGCAGGCTGTCGGTGTGTCGAGAACGATGCGCTCGCACTTGATATCCTCCGGCCCGGCCTGACGCACTGGTCGTTTACACGTGAAGGTACGCACCGCCCACGGTTTGGCCGCGTCCCCTTCAGCAGCCAGTTCGTCGTCAGCCGCTGACGCCGCCGCCTCTTCGAGCTGCAATTCCAACCCGTCGATCAGCCTGCGGCGTTCCACGGTCGCCAGTGATGCAGTGAGGGAGTTGAAGGCGCGCCTTGGCGTGCTGCCACTGCAGCGTACGACCCGTCAGGTCAGTCCCACACTGGACGGCGAGGCCAATTCACGGCGATGCCTCACCATCCTCGCAGACATCGAGGATGCTGAGGGGGGCTTCGCCGGCACGAAGCCGAAGGGGTTGCTGCGTGTTGACGTTCCGGGAACGCTGGCGCGCCACTTCGTTCGGCCGAACGTGCCGGCGTTCCTGCAACGCTATGCGGATATCGGATTCTACACTTCCGAGGAGACCGGCTGGTCGATCTCGTCCGTGAGGGTAGCGATTGCGTGCTGCGTGTCGGCACACCGCAAAATAGCGACATGGTCTGCAGGACGCTCACCACGTCCGACGAGGTCACGCCTGGCGCGCCTGCTTATATCGACCGTCATGGCATTTCCCGCCATCCTGACGCGCTCGACGGGCACCGCATGGCCGGCGTCCGCTCGTGTGCGAAGCGCCGCCCGCTGCCGCTCAAGCTTATCGTGGGCGGGGCTATTCGGGAGATTGTCCGGCCCGTGAGCGTCTCGGTGAACGCTGCGGAAAGCCACGGTGCCGCAGCAAACCTTAATTCGGCCGCCCCCAGATTCCGCGCTACCACGCCGAAGCGCCACTGACGGCCGGCAAACTCCGGCGCGGGCTGGGAAATGTCCTCCTCTCCACGCGCACACGGTTTCGGCTCTTTATCCCCGCAACCGCCAGCTTTCCCCGCTCATGCGCGTGTTTATTGATTGGCTTATCATCATATTCAAACGGCAGGATTGACGAGGCCGTGCTCGGGCTCTCCGGCGTCTGTGATCGCTTCCGTGCGATTCATCTTTTTGAAATTTCAGGCGCCTAAGACTTGACAATCGGAAATATAGGACCGTTAGGGCGAAGGACGATTGGTGGCGAATCAATACTGCAAGGCGGAGCACGAAAGCGTGCCGGTGTCAGAAACCAGGACGGTCGAACCCGAGAGCGTGCTTGAAATACTTTTCGAGAACAATCCTATCGCGATGTGGATTTTCGACGTGGCGTCGCACCAAATCGTTGCGGTCAACAATGCCGCATGCGTCCTTTACGGCTATAGCCAAGCAGAATTCCTACAAAAAACAGCATTCGATCTGCGATTGGGGCAGGACTGCGGCATTTTCCTCGACACAATAGAAGGCATCCAGGCGGAATATAAGCCGGACGGCTCGCGTACTCATATCACGGCTTCGGGCGAAACCATACGAATCCTGCCGTTCGCCCGGCGGGTCACCCATCAAGATCGTCCTTGCGTGATGGTATGGTGTGTCGATGTCACAAGCCGCGAGCAATCTTCGGTCGAACTGAGAAGCACCCAGATCTTTCTCGACGCCGTGGTAGAGAGCATTCCATCCATGGTCTTCGTCAAGGATGCGGCGGACGGGCGGTTCATCCTTCTGAACAAAGCGGGGGAGGAACTGCTCGGCTTGAGCCGGCAGGATCTCATTGGAAAAACCGATTTCGACCTCTTCGATCCGGAGGATGCCGTGCGCTTCAGGGCGGCGGACGAGGCCGTCGTCGCCTCCGGGAAGCTCGTGACAATCGAGAATGAGCCTCTGGCAACGCCAGAAGGCATTCGCTCCCTCAGAACACAAAAGGTCGGCGTGCCCGACGCCAACGGTGAACCCCGCTATCTGCTTGGCATTTCGGAGGACGTCACGGAAAGGCTCAGGGCCGAAGCACGCAGTCGGTATCTCGCATTGCACGATGTCCTGACCGACTTGCCCAACCGGCTTTTCTTCCAGAACATGCTGGAAGAGCATCTCACCTCCGCCGATGAAGGCCGTGATGACTTTTGCGTGCTTTTCCTCGATCTGGATGGCTTCAAATCCGTCAATGACGACCTTGGCCATCACGCCGGCGACGAGTTGTTGCGGCAACTGGCCAGCCGGATGCGGATGCTGAGGGGGGGCGATGACGTCATCGCACGCCTGGGAGGCGACGAGTTCGGCATTCTGCATTGCGGCGGCATAAGCGATGCAACCGCATCCCATCTGGCACAGAAGCTCGTCGCGGCGCTGAGCGAACCGTTCGATATTGACGGCCACAAGGTATCGGTCGGCTGTAGCATCGGTATCGTTTCGAATTCCCGGCATGGAAACGGCGGTGAATCTCTGATGAAGCGTGCAGACCTCGCGCTCTACGCCGTAAAAGCCATAGGAAAGGGCGGCTATGCCTGGTTCGATTTCGCCATGGAGGAAAAGGCCGATCATGAGCGTATCCTGCGGAACGAACTGTCCGCCGCTCTCGAAAATGGCCAGTTGCAGATCAACTATCAGCCGATCGTCGAAACCCGCTCGGGAGAGGTGGTGTGTTGTGAGGCGCTTCTGCGCTGGCGCCACCCCGTCAGAGGCATGATATCGCCCGGCGAATTCATTCCTGTAGCGGAAGCCTCAGGGCTCATCGAGCCAATTGGTCGCTGGGTTTTGCACGAAGCTTGTAAGGAGGCCGCCCGATGGCCATCGACTGTTCGCCTGGCAGTCAATCTCTCACCACGGCAATTCTCCGGATTTGGGCTCGCCGTGGACGTGATGCAGGCGCTCGAGCAGTCCGGCCTGGCGCCAGAGCGGCTCGAACTGGAAATCACCGAGACGGTTTTCCTGGTCGATAGCGAAGAAAATGTACGCCTTCTCAAGCAATTGAAGGAGTTAGGCATTCGAATAGCGCTGGACGATTTTGGAACGGGCTATTCAAGTCTTGCCTATTTACGAAGGGTGGCCTTCGACAAGCTGAAAATCGACCAGTCCTTCGTCTCGGAACTGACAACCTCGCCGGAAAGCCTCGCGATCGTACGGGCGGTCATCGGTCTGGGAAAAAGTTTCGCTGCGACGGTGACCGCCGAAGGCGTGGAGACGCCGGAGCAATACATGTGCCTGTCCGACGAGGGCTGCGATCAGGCACAGGGCTACCTGTTCGGTCGCCCCGCGTCCAGCACCGACATCCGTCGGCTGCTCGATCCGGGCGGTCTGGCATACCGCCACACGGCGCGGATGGCCGAGTGACGAGAAGCAGCGGGCGCGCGGCAAGGCAGGCATCCGCGCGCCGGTGACCTCGCTCTCATTGACCATCCGAATGCTGTCGCCGCGGTCCCCAAGGAAATCGAGCGCTTCGAGAACAGGGCCATTAGCATCATCCTATGGTCGGAGGTGATGGTCGGAGCAAGCGCCGATCTGGTGGAGCCGCTTCGGAATTTCCTCGAAGGATTCAATGTCATCGCTCTGGACGATGCGATTGCCAATCGCGTCGTGGAGTTGCGGCGAGTGCATCGCATCAAGCAGCCTGATGTGGGCGACAGCGCAGATCACTAACCGCTGCTGGTGACCCGTAACACCAAGGATTTCTCAGCTGATGAGCCCGGGGACCGCCATCATTCCCTGACGCTGGTGGGAGGGGCGGGCCATCCATAAAGGGGGCAGCAGGGTCAGGCGCTCGGCCGCTCGCGCGGCGGGTTCACGACCAAAATCCACGCCAAGGCCAAGGCGGACCATTCAGGCGGCATCATCGCGTTCGACCTGACCGACGGCCAGGTTGCGGACACAACTCGTTTCGAGACCCTGCTCGACATAGGGCCGGACATTGCTCCACGCGCCGCGCTGGGCGACAAAGGCTATTCCAGCAAGGCCAATCGCGCCGCGCGCGAAGGCGCGGCATTGCCCCGGTGATCCCTCACAAGGCCAACGAGAAGAACAGGCTGCCTTCTTCACCAAGACGCTCTACAAAGCGCGCGCCCGTGTCGAACAGCTGCGCCGTAGATGCGCGCAGATAGAGGGCGGCGCGTAGCGGACCGGTGCAAGCAGTCATGTCAGTTTCGAAACTTCTTTCATTTCCACGCGCCCCGGTGAGGACAGCCACATCGCCGCAGACCGTGAGGCGGATTGAACAAAATGCCGTCTGGGACGACGTAAACTGCGGCTACGATGAAGAACCAAGGATGCTGGTTTCGCATGAAGCAGGATCAAGCTCGGCGAACGAATTCCCAATGAGCCGCTTTACCCTAGTCAGCCAACAGCTCTCGTTACGTGAGCGGGCATATGAGAAATTCAATAAATATTTAAACTTCGGACACTTAGAGTGTTTTGATGGAGAAGCCCGTGGGAGATACGCAGTGGATGCCAGCAATTTTCTTGTCTATGTTCCGCCGGCACTTTTCGCTGTTATGGCAGGGGCATTTTTGCTCCTCTGGCATCTCGGTCTTGCGAATTCCTGGCAGTGGAGCGCTGGGTTTGCGCAAACGGGAATGGGCTTTGCGTTCTCGACATTCCCTGTGGAACCCAAATTCGATGCTTTCGCTTCGGGGTTGATCTTCATCGGCGCGGCCTATTGCTATGCCAGCGCGCTACTGGTGCATTTCGGGGCCGCCCGGTGGCGTGTAGGACGTCGCATTTTTGTTGCCGGGTATTGCGCGCTGCTTGTCTATGTCGTTTACGTGCTTGAAAGTCTCAGATATCAGCTGTTTCTGACCGACTTCGGCTTTGCGTGCTTGCTGGGTTTTGCCGTTTGCGTGGTCATTCGGAAGGCGGCGGGAACCGCAGACGTCGTGCTGATCGTGGCTTCTACTGTCGTCGTCCTGGACACGCTCGCCCGGACATTTTTCTTTACTTTCTTCCGAGAGACCAGTGATCGTCTGGCCGACTTTGTCGGCTCCGACTACAATCTTGCGGTTCACATTACGACAATAACGATTTGCCTCTCATTCCCGCTGGCGGCTGTGACCGCGATGGCATCGGCCGTCATCCAACGTCATCGCGATGCGGCCGAACGCGACCCGCTGACGGGCCTGTTCAATCGCCGCGGCTTTGAGGAGGCGGTTCGAGAGGCACGCCAGACTGTAGGGCAAGGTGCGCTTCTTGCTTGCGACATCGATCATTTCAAGCGGGTGAACGACACATACGGCCATGCCGCGGGCGATCATATTCTCGTCGAACTGGCGCGGAAAATCGTGGACGTCATCGGACTTAACGGCCACGCTGCCCGCTTCGGCGGTGAGGAGTTTGTCGTATTCCTGCCAGGAGCCTCGATAGAGATGGCGTTCGCGACCGCCGAGGCCATTAGAACCCGCTTTACGGGATCGAATTGGTACAGCATGGGTATCGATCAACAGATCAGCGCCAGCTTTGGTGTGGCGACGGTTGATGCGGAATGCGTTTCGATCGATGCCGCGATCCATCGCGCCGATGAGGCCCTTTACGCGGCCAAGGCGGCTGGCCGGAACCAGGTGTCAGTTGAACCTTCTCAATTACTCCTCTCGATAAATTTGCTGCCGACCAGGACGATCAGTCGCGCCCCGAAGCCATCTGCCGCATCCTCAAGGACTGGCTGATCGGGAATGGCTACCTGAAGCCGAACGAGTAAACCCTACCCGTCGTTAGCGGTGACAACACGCGTCCTGTTGTTTGTGGTAACAACACGGAAGCGAAGCTGATCGAGAAATTTCGTACCGGTCTCACCGATGAGGCTTTCGTCGAGATTGCTCAATGGCTCCTGCCTTCGCCAGTCCTCGGTAGCGCCCCCTAATTTCACGTGCCGCCTGGCGATGGTTTTGAACGGCGAATGTGCGCGGCTAATCTTCCTCTCGTTCTACCGGCGGCATACAGAAGTGGCTCCTTCCCCGCATTGAACCCGGCCAATACCCGGCGCACATCTTGCCGATCAGCCGATATTGCCACAGCTCAAGATCAAGCCCCGATGCAGAAGCGAAGGCATAACCTCCTGCCAATCGGCGTTGTCAGCCCCATGCCTTTTCTGCGGATGCCATCCTCACGCAGACATGTTCCCTGTGGGCCCGTCCCATATGTGACGGGACGCATGGATCCAAGGCCTTGCCTTAATGAATGCGGCAAGACGCGGGCAGCGCCGAGGATTTTTGTCAATGCCCATCCCTGGACGAGGCAACCACGAAGAACATGCTGAACATGAGCGCCGTGACGATCATCGCCATCAGCATAAACGCGTTCATGAAACCCATGGTCAGACCGACCACCAACAGCAGCGCGAACAGCGCAATGGAGAGGATTTTTCCGCGCATTTCATCTTTCCCAGAACGAGACCATGTCTCGAATATGTAAGACGGCGCGGCCTGTCGTTCTTTGTGGCGCATCAATCAACAGGACACTGCACCGCCCTGAGCAATTCCATAATAGCTTGTTCGGCAACCCCAAGTTTCGTCGAGACCATGAGATCCTGCCGGCCGGCCATCACCTCGACCAGGGGCTGCGAGATGCTCACTGCTGGAGGGGAGGGGGCTGGGGTTCAATCCTCCATGCATGCCTTTCCTTCAGCTCATGCTTTGATACCACCAGTTTGCCACATCGCGATGCTGTCGGAGAGAGCAGCGTCCACCTTGCATCTGTCATAAGTCGTTGTTTTTACCGATTGTATCGAAATTGGAATGTAAGCCGACCTTTCAGGTGGCGCGCACGAACTGCATCGCCGGCCGCCGCGCTCGTACATAGCGATCGCGCAGGTCGACTTCACTGCACCCATGGACATAACCTATCGTTGCGGAGGTGCGATGTCTGGTGCTCGAAGTCTAATCGTTCTGCTCCAATTTTCGCATCTGTCTCATGCCTTCGGTTGGTGAAATCACGGGAGCGTATCCGAGTTCCTCGCGCGCGCGGCTGATATCAATAGTAAAATCCTTGCCTATCAGCCGCAGCATCTGCCGGGTGATCGGCGGCTCGCCCTTGGGGCGGAAAGTCCGCCAGACTGCCCCCATCAAACCGGCCATCGCCCAGGCGGCACCAAACCGCACGCTGCGATCCTTGGGCGTAACGTCGCGTGTGCCAAGGAGGCGCGTCAGGAAAGATTTGAGCGTTGTATCTGCTCCGTCGCTCACAAAGAAGACCTGCCCGCCCGACCCACGATCGGCGGCCAGGACCAGCGCATGGCACAGATTATCGACATGGCACGTGGAAAGCGCCTGTCCGCCCCCAGCAACCCATTGAAACCGCCCGACGCGGACGGTCTCCACCATATGGTCGAGAGCCGGCATGTCAGGGCCCCAGACGAAGGGTGGGCGGATGGCCACCGTCGAGAACCCGGCGCGGCGAGCATTTGCCGCCAGCAGCACCTCCTCCGCTTCGGCCTTGGAGGTTGCGTAAGGGGCAAACGGCATCTTCTGAACGACCATGTCCTCGTTCACGCCGCGCATCGGTTCGGCGCGGCCCATGACCACGGCGGCTGCGCTGACGTAAACGACGCGGCGTACGTGGCCCCGTTCTGCCGCTTCGACGACGTTGCGTGTACCCTCGAAGTTGATCCGGCGGAACAAGGGCGTCGGTCCCCAGAGCTTGAAATGGGCCGCGACGTGGAACACCACGTCGACCCCATTCACCGCCTGAGCCAGGGCAGCGCGGTCCGATAGGTCGCCCACAAGCGGCTCGGCGCCGAGCGCCTGAACCTCCGCCAGCGCTTTTTCGCTGCGGCCTATGGCGCGGACGCTCCACCCTTCCGAAAGCAGGCGTCTGATGAGGTGGCCACCGACGAACCCGGAACCTCCAGTGACGAGGGCCAAGCGAGGCGATCTTTGAGGCGAAGGGCTGGTCATGAGGATCTCCTGAGTGTCTGTCAGCTCAAGGTGTCACGTCAAAACAAAATACACAATACAAAATCTGAATTCTGTCACGCGTTGCGAAAACCTTGCGGGTTCGGTAAGAGCGGACCATGACAAATGAGGCGCCTGACCATCGTGATCGCATCCTTGACACAGCAGCGGACCAGGTTCGCCGTTTCGGCGAGGCCAAGACAAATGTTGTCGACATTGCCAAGGCCATGGGCCTGTCGCATTCCGCGCTCTATCGACACTTTCGGTCGAAGGCAGATCTTTTTGACGCCCTAGCTGCCCGAACGATGGCAGAGGAAGCCGAACTGGCGGCCCACTTTGCGAGGTCGGAGAACCCTGCGGCAGAGCGGCTACGCGACCTCGTGGTGGCGCTCCACCGCAGCAAGCGTGCCAAACTCAGTGATGACCCGGAGATCCACGGTCTCTACCGGCGCATCATCGCGGAACGTCCGGATCTCGTCGGCGAGTACGGGCGCCGAATGACCGCTCTAGTTCGGCAGGTGCTGGAGGATGGGGTGGCGCGTGGCGATTTCAGTATTCGGGACCTCGACGCTGCTGCCGGCGTGGTGCGCGACGCCGTCACCGTTTTCGTCCATCCCGCTCATGTAGAGCAGGCAGTCCTCGCCGGTGTGGATCTAGAGCCACGACTTCTGGCGGTGGTCACTACCTTGATAGAGGCGTTTGCGGCCGGTGGCCAGCAACAGCCTGCAACTCCTTAAATCGGTGACGAAACTTCACGATACCCTGCCCACAGGTCGCCCAGACCTGGTTGGGGCGGGTGATGGCGAGATGCTTGAGAAGGTGGGGATAGATCTTGTGGCCCGGTGCGGGTTTGGAGGTGTTCGGGCGACGATAGATCGCCTCGAT
>Ga0206116_1001108_pt1 | contig 16780 bp, 15 predicted proteins | sample 3A1Ametagenome_FD_178000 | JGI IMG/M metagenome (GOLD analysis project Ga0206116, IMG submission 178000) | Enriched microbial communities from leaf-cutter ant dump, University of Wisconsin, Madison, United States - 3A1A | ecosystem: Environmental > Terrestrial > Nest > Insects nest > Nest dump...
TCGGCGCGGGCGACCACCTGGGGCTGAACTACATCACCACGGTGGAAGACCTGGCCGTGCTCAAGCGCGTGATCGTGCAGAACGTGGCGCCCACGGGCTACGGCGTGCTCAACGCGGCCGACCCCATCGTGGCCGCCATGGCGCCCGCCTGCCCCGGCAAGATCATCTTCTTCGCGGCCGACCGCCACCACCCCGTGATGGCCACGCACCGCGCGCAGGGCCACCGCACCGTGTACGTGGACGGCGACAGCATCGTGGCGTCCGAAGGCTCGTGGCGCGAGACCATCCACCTGCGCGACGTGCCCATCACGCGCAACGGCAAGATCGCCTTCCAGGTCGAGAACGTCATGGCCGCCGTGGCGGCAGCCTGGGGCGCCGACCTGCCCTGGCAGACCATCCGCCGCGGCCTGTCGGGCTTCGTGAACGACAGCGACAACGCGCCCGGCCGCTTCAACATCATGGACTACCGGGGCGCCACCGTCATCGCCGACTACGGCCACAACCCCGACGCCATGCGCGCCCTCGTGGGCGCCGTGGAAGCGCTGCCCGGCAAGCGCCGCAGCGTGGTCATCAGCGGCGCGGGCGACCGCCGCGACGAGGACATCCGCGAGCAGACCGTGATCCTGGGCGCCGCGTTCGACGACGTCATCCTGTACCAGGACGCCGCCCAGCGCGGCCGCGCCGACGGCGAGGTGATGGCCCTGCTGCGCGAAGGCCTGGCCGGCGCGCCGCGCACCACCTACGTGGACGAGATCCGCGGCGAATTCATCGCCATCGACGCCGCCCTGGCGCGCCTGCAGCCCGGCGACCTGTGCCTGGTGCTGGTCGATCAGGTCGAAGAAGCGCTGGCGCACCTGGCCCAGCGCTGCAACGAGGTGGCGGCATGAAGAAGGCGCTCGCCGCCGCGCTCATCCTTCTCGCCGCTGGCGCCGCGCAGGCCGCGTCGGGCGAGAAGATCGGCACCGTGGACACGGCCTTCCAGTGGATCGGCCGCGACCATGACATCATCGTCGAGGCCTACGACGACCCCGCCGTGCAAGGCGTGACCTGCTACGTCTCGCGCGCCCGCATCGGCGGCATCAAGGGCACGCTGGGCTTGGCCGAGGACCGCGCCGAAGCGTCGATCGCCTGCCGCCAGGTGGGGCCCATCAGCTTCCCCGGGCCGCTCAAGAAGCAGGAGGAAGTGTTCAGCGAACGCATGTCCATCCTGTTCAAGCGCCTGCGCATCGTGCGCATGGTGGACGCGCCGCGCAACACGCTGGTGTACCTGACCTATTCCGACAAGCTCATCGACGGCTCGCCGCAGAACGCCGTGACGGCGGTGCCGGTGGACCGGGGCACGCCGATACCCGTCAAGAATTAAGCCAAAACGGCCTCCAGCGCTTGCTCAGCAAGCGCTGGCAGCTCATTTTTCAGTAGCAATCTGACGGAGCGCCTGCTCGAACACCTCCACCGGCTGGCCGCCCTGGATCAGGTGGCGGTCGTTCACGATGATCGCGGGCACCGAGTGGATGCCGTGCTGCTGGTAGAACCGCTCGCGCTCGCGCACCTCGGCGGCGTAGCGGTCGGACGACAGCACCGCGCGGGCCTCCTCCACATCCAGCCCCACCTCGCCCGCCACGCGCAGCAGCACCTCGTGGTCGCCCGGGCTCTGGCCGTCGGTGAAGTAGGCCTTGAACAGCGCGTGCTTCAACTGCGGCTGCAGGCCCTTTTCCTCCGCCCAGTGCAGCAGGCGGTGCGCATCGAAGGTGTTGTAGATGCGGCTGCGCTTGTCCATGTTGAAGGTAAAGCCCAGCGCGGCCCCGCGCTGGGCGATGGCATCGCGCGTGCCCTGGCTCTGCTCGGGCGTGGCGCCGTACTTCTCGTGCAGGTGCTCGTTAATGTCCTGCCCTTCCGGGACCATCTGCGGGTTCAACTCGAAGGGCTGGAAATGCAGGTCCAGCGCCACCTCGCCCTGGAGCCGCTCGGCCGCCTGCTCCAGCGCGTGCAGGCCGATGGCGCACCAGGGGCAGGAAATGTCGGAGACGAAGTCGATTTTCAAGGGGGTTGGCATGGCAAGGTTCCTGCGGGCAAAGGAAGCATGGTAGCCCTGGAGCGATGCCCACGTTTCCGGTGGAGATGTCCGGGAACGGCCAGACGGCGACGGGCGGCATGGCTAACGTCCCTCTCTTTTCAAGGAGCGGACGATGCATACCCCTGGCGCACATAAAACCTACGGAACCATCACGCCCGACAGGCTGCGCGAGTTGACGGGCCTGCAGTTCGTGGAAGGCCTGGCGGACGGCACCTTGCCCCTGAACCCCATGGCCAGGACTTTGGGCTATGGCATCGTGCAGGCCGAGAAAGGGCGCGTGGTCATTGCCGCGATGCCCCGGGAGGACCACTTCAACCCCTGGGGCACGGTGCATGGCGGGCTGGCCGCCACCCTGCTCGACAGTTGCATGGGGCTCGCCATCCATTCCACCGTGGACCGGGGCGTGGGATCGACGACGCTCGAATTCAAGATCTCCTTTCTCCGCCCCATCACGGCCCAGACCGGCGTGATCCACGCGGAAGGCAAGGTCCTCCACAGCGGGCGCCGCGCCGGTACTGCGGAAGGGCGGGTTACCGACGGAGAAGGCCGGCTTCTCGCACACGGCACGACCACGTGCCTGCTGTTCGGCATCCCCGCATAGCGCGCAGCAAGAAATTCAGTCAAATCGGCCTCTAGCGCTTATGCAGCAAGCGCAAGCAGCTATCAAAACAGGAATTCACCACGCCCGCAATTCGGTCTTGAGCACTTTCCCATAGCTGTTCTTCGGCAGCCCCTCCACCCATCGGTACGCCTTGGGCCGCTTGAAGCGCGCGATGTGCTCCAGGCACAGCGCATCCAGCGCCGCATCCTCCACCGGCCCGCCCGCGCCCGCGACGAGGAAGGCCACGACCACCTCGCCCCAGTCCGCGTCGCGCTGGCCGATGACGGCGGCCTCGCGCACCTGGGGGTGCAGCAGCAGCACCTCTTCCACCTCGCGCGGGTAGATGTTGGAGCCGCCGGAGATGATCACGTCCTTCGACCGGTCCTTGAGCGTGAGGAACCCGTCCGCATCCATCGCGCCCATGTCGCCCGTGTACAGCCAGCCGTCCTGCAGCGTCTTCGCCGTGGCCTCGGGGTTGTTCCAGTAGCCCCGCATCACGGTCTCGCCGCGCACCACGACCTCGCCGGTTTCGCCCGTGGGCACGGGCTGGCCCTGGGCATCGACCACGCGCACCTCCACCAGCGACTGCGCCACGCCGACCGAGGCCATGCGCTCGGCCCAGCGCGGGTGGGCGCGGTCGGCCAGCTGTACGCGCGACAGGGCGGTGATGGTCATGGGGCTTTCGCCCTGGCCGTAGATCTGCGCGAAGCGGTTGCCCAGGGTGTCCAGGGCGGCGCGCAGGTCGTCCACGTACATGGGGCCGCCACCGTAGACGATGGTCTTGAAGCCCGACGGGTCGGCGCCCGTGGCGCGCACGTGCTCCACCAGGCGGTGCACCATGGTGGGCGCGGCGAACAGGGTGAGCTGGCCCACGCTGGCCGCCAGCTCCACCAGCTCGGCGGGCTCGAAGCCGCCCGATGCGGGCACCACGTGGCGCTCACCGCGCAGCACCTGGGCGTAGTTGTACAGGCCCGCGCCGTGCGACATGGGCGCGGCGTAGACCATGGCGTCGCCGGGCAGCACGTCGTCCACGTCGGTGAAGTAGCAGGCCGTCATGGCCAGCAGGTTGCGGTGCGTCTGCATCACGCCCTTGGGGCGGCCCGTGGTGCCGGAGGTGTAGAAGAGCGATGCCACGTCGTCAGGCGCGCGGTCGTGCACGGGGATGGGCGCGTGGCGCAAGGCGGCCTCGTAGGCGTCACTGCCCAGCACCAGCGTGGCCGGCGCGCCCGCCTCTTGCGCGGCGCCCGCCAGTTCCGGCGATACCAGCAGCACGCGCGCGCCGCTGTCGGCCAGCACGTAGGCCAGTTCCTTGGCGTGCAGCTTGTAGTTGACGGGCACGGACACGGCGCCCGCCCACACGATGGCGTGCAGCGCCTCCAGGTACTCGGGGCAGTTGGCCGCATAGATGGCCACGCGGTCGCCGGGCTGCACGCCGCACGCCTCGCGCAGGTGCGCGGCCAGCGCGGCGGTGCGCGCGCCCAGGGTGGCGTAGTCCATCAGCGGTTCGGCGCCGCGCAGTACGGCGGGCTGCGGGGCGTGGATTTGCGCGCTGCGGCGCAGCAGGTGGGCGATGTTCATGGGGCGGTGCAGGGAGACGAGGGGATGGTTCATCGTACTGCCCCGCCGAGGATGCTTGACTTTAAAGTCGCTTCAAGGTTTCCAATGGAGGAACCCAAGGAGGTTTTCCGCGCCATGTCATCCTGCTGCGACCACGACCACACCCACGACGAGCCAACCGCTCCCGCCACGGCGCCCGCCAGCGGCGCCACCTTCCGCATCGCGGCCATGGACTGCGCGGCGGAGGAGAGCGAGATCCGCCGCGCCCTGGCCCCGCTGCCGGGCGTGCGCGGGCTGGGCTTCCAGCTCGCCGCGCGCACACTGACCATCGACGCGCCCGATGCGGTCATTCCGCAGGCGCTGGACGCCATCCGCAAGGCCGGCTTCGACCCCGTGCCGGTGACCACGCAAGCGCCGCCCGCACCCGAAGAAGGACTGTGGCGCATGGGCCTCGCGCTGGCCCTGGCCGTGGCGGCGGAAGTCATTGCCTTCTTCGCGCCGGACACGCTGCCCTTCAAGGGCCTGGGCATGGCCGTGGCCGCCGCCGCCATCGGGCTCGCGGGCTTTTCCACCTACCGCAAGGGCCTGGCGGCGCTGCGGCAGGGGCGGCTGAACATCAATGCGCTGATGACGGTGGCGGTGACCGGCGCCTTCCTCATCGGCCAGTGGCCCGAGGCCGCGATGGTGATGGCGCTGTACGCCATCGCCGAGCTGATCGAGGCCCGCGCCGTGGACCGCGCGCGCAACGCCATCAAGGGCCTGCTGGACCTGGCGCCCGACACGGCCGAGGTGCGCCAGCCCGACGGCGGCTGGCAGGACGTGGCCGCCGCGCAGGTGCCCATCAGCGCCGTAGTGCGCGTGAAGCCCGGCGGGCGCATCCCGCTGGACGGCACCGTGGCCGGCGGCGCCAGCGCGGTGAACCAGGCCCCCGTCACCGGCGAGAGCATCCCCGTGGACAAGGCCGTGGGCGACCCGGTGTTCGCGGGCACCATCAACGAGACCGGCACGCTGGAGGTGGCGGTGACCGCCACCGCCAGCGACACGACGCTGGCGCGCATCATCCACGCGGTGGAACAGGCCCAGGGCTCGCGCGCGCCCACGCAGCAGTTCGTGGACCGCTTCGCCGCCATCTACACGCCCGCCGTGTTCATCGCCGCCGTGCTGGTGGCCGTGCTCACGCCGCCACTGCTGGGCTTTACCTGGATGGAGGCGCTGTACAAGGCGCTGGTGCTGCTGGTCATCGCCTGCCCCTGCGCGCTGGTGATCGCCACGCCCGTCACCGTGGTCAGCGGGCTGGCATCGGCGGCGCGGCGCGGCATCCTGATCAAGGGCGGGGTCTATCTGGAAGAAGCGCACAAGCTCAAGGCCATCGCGCTCGACAAGACCGGCACCATCACCGAGGGCAAGCCCCGGCTGGTGGCGCACGCGGTGCTGGCAATGAACGAAGCGCAAGTGCTGGGCTGGGCGGCGGCGCTCGCGGGGCATTCGGACCACCCCGTCTCCCACGCCATCGCCCAGGGGCTGGAGTCGGGCGTGGAGGGCGTAGAGGGTTTCACCGCCCTCCCGGGCCGGGGCGTGCAGGCGCGCGTGGGCGGCCAGACGCTGGTGCTGGGCAACCACCGCCTGATCGAAGAGCGCGGCCTGTGCAGCCCCGTGCTCGAAGCCGCGCTGGCCGAACACGAGGCCCAGGGCCGCACCGTGACGCTGCTGGCCAGCGATACGCAGGTGCTCGCCCTCTTCGCCGTCGCCGACACCATCAAGCCCAGCTCGCGCGAGGCCGTGGCGCAGTTGCACGCGCTCGGCGTGGCCTCGGTCATGCTCACGGGCGACAACGCCGCCACGGCCCAGACCATCGCCGCGCAGGCCGGCATCGACGAGGCCCGGGGCAACCTGCTGCCCGAGGACAAGCTGGCCGCCATCGAAGCACTGCAGGCCCGCCACGGCCCCACCGCGATGACGGGCGACGGCATCAACGACGCGCCCGCGCTGGCCCGCGCCCACATCGGCATCGCCATGGGCGCGGCCGGCACCGACACGGCCATGGAGGCGGCGGACGTGGTCATCATGAACGACGACCTGCGCCGTATTCCCGAGATGATCGGCCTATCGCGCCGCACGCGCCGCGTGCTGCTGCAGAACATCGGGCTTGCCTTGGGCATCAAGGCGGTCTTTCTGGTGCTGGCCGTGCTGGGCGATGCATCCATGTGGATGGCGGTGTTCGCCGACATGGGGGCAAGCCTGATCGTGGTGTTCAACGGCCTGCGGCTGCTGCGGCACTGATCTATTCTTTTGATAGCTGCCAGCGCTTGTCCCATAAGCGCTGGAGGCCGATTTGGCTTGTATTTCAAAATGTTCCGGCCCATGCCAGAATCGGGCACATGCCCGCCGCCACGGACCTCTACACCACCACCTTCCAGCCCGCGCCGCCCGATGACGCCGCCGGCGGCACCATGCCGGCGCTGTACCGCGCAGCGCTCGGGCCGGTGAACCTGGACCGCTACCTGGCCCTCTTCGCGCGCTTCGACGCCACGGGCCGCGCCAGCGCGGGCTGGAACGGGGCGGCCAGCCTGTGCACGCTCAACTGGATGGTGTTCCGCCACCTGTGGACCGCCGCCCTGGTCTACGTCGCCGCCGCCGAGGGGCTGGCGCTGCTGGCCTTCGGCCTGGGCCGCCAGCTTTTGCACTGGCCGGTGGGCGTGGAATGGGGCGTGCTGGGCGCCCTGGCCTTGCTGGCCTTCGCGGTGCCTGGGCTCTTCGGCGACGCCATCCTGCACGCCGACGTCCGCCGCCGCATCGCCCGCGCGCTGGCCGCATCGCGCACGGTGCCCGAGGCCTGCGCGCTGCTGGGCCAGCGGGCCAGCTCGCGCAAACGGCTGCAAGGGCTGGTTCTGATCAACCTGGTGCTCGCGGCGGCACTGGTCCTGGCCTACTTTCTGCTGCCGCGCGCGGGGCTCCAGGGCACCGCTCTGGAACCAGCGGTGACGGTGGCCGAGGCCGCCTCGGCCGCTGCCGCCGCATCCGCCCCGGTCGACCCCGAGCCGCCGGCAGCGAAGGCGTCGGAGCCCGAAGAGGCCCCGGCCGTGGCGGCGCCGGCACCGGAACCGGCGGCCTCCGTGGCCCCGCCCCCGGAAGCCCAAGCGCCTGCGCCTGCGCAGGCCGCGCCCCCCGAAGCCACAAAGCCACCGGCCGCCCGCGCGCCCACGGCCAGCCGCCCCGCGCCGGCCGCCAAGGCGAAGGCCAGCGCGTCCACGCCGGCACCCTCCGCACCCGCCGCATCGGACGCCCTGCCCGCCCCGGTCGGCACCGCCGCGGGCTACTACATCAACGTGGGCCTCTTCGCCGAGGAAGCCAACGCGCGCAAGGCGCAGGCCCGCCTGCTCAACGAGGGGCTGCCGGCCTTCCGCCAGGAAATCGCCGGCGCCAAGGGCCGCCGCATCCGCGTGCGCGTGGGCCCCTACGCCAGCCGCGCGCAGGCCGACGCGGCCGCCGCTTCCATCCGCGCCATGGCGCTGGAAGCAGTCGTGTTCAAGCAGTAGCCATCCACCGCGCCACCGCCTCGATGACCCACGGGCCGTCGTCCAGCGGCAGGTCGTGCCCCGCCGATGGATGGAGCGCCAAGGGCACGCCCCACGCCCGCGCGATGGCCTGCGAGCATGCGCAGTGCACCAGCCCGTCGCCCCGGCTCGCCAGCAGCAGGACGCGCCGCACGGGCGCCTGTCCCGGCGCCCGGTAGCGGGCCGCCGCCGCGAGCTGGCGCAGGGCGTTCGCCGTGGACACCGGGCGCGCCCGGCGCACGCCGGCCCAGGCCCGGACCACCTGCTGGTGCTCGGCCACCCGCTGGCTGGTGAGCCGCAGAACCGCCTGCTCCACCTGCTCTGCCGTGGCGCGGCGCAGCGCCAAGCCCAGCAGCGCCCCGTAGTTGCGCGGGCGCAGGCGGCGGAAGAAAGGGCTGAAGGGCCGCAGGCTGGTGTTGACCAGCACGCAGCCCGCGATGTCCTCCGGCGCCTGCCGCGCCCACTCGGTAGCCACCATCGCGCCCAGGGACAGGGCCAGCAAGTGGAACGGGGGTGCCACGCCACGGCGCGCCAGCGCTTCGCGGCAGGCCGCCACCATGCCCGCCACGGTGGCGGGCGAGGGCATGCCGTGCAACAGCCCGTTGCCCGGCAGGTCCAGCGCCACGCAGCGCACGCCCGGCATGGCGCGCTCGAAATCCGCGGCGAATGTGCCCCAGTGGGCCGATTCGCGCGTGAGGCCGCGCAGGAGTATCCAGGTGCGCATGAAATTCAGTACCAGGCGGCGAGCGCATCGGCCCGGCGCTGCGCGCGCTGCCCGGGCGCTGGCGCCCAGCGCACGTGGCTGCCCGCCGCGCGCGCCAGGAAGTCGAACAGCGCCATGTGCCGCCGCAGCACGCGCTGCTGCCGGTGGTCGATGAGCGGGTTGAAGATGCCCCAGCGCGAGAACAGCTGGCGCGGGTTCTTCTTGATCCACAGCCAGGAGCCCATCTCCAGCGTCAGCGGCAGAAAGGTGTGTGTGGGCACGCGCCGGCAGGCCTGCAGGTACAGGTGGTCCCACAGGTCGCCGTGCGCGAGGTACTGCGCGCTTTGCGGCTCGATGACGTAGGGGTGGTGGCTGTGGGCCTGCAAGAAGATCTCCTGCAGCGCGTGCAGCTCGGCCAGGTGCGCGATGGGCTTGCGCGTGTGCGCGAACGGGAACCACAGCCGGTCCTTGACGCCGAAGCCCGAGTGGCAGTCCAGCGCCAGGCTGAAGGCGCGGGGCAGCAGCTCGGTCTCCACCACCTCGCACAGGGCCTGGCTTTCCTCTTCCATCGGCTCGCCCGCGCGGCCCCGGTACCAGGGCAGCCCGGCGCTCATGCGCTGCCCGCCCACCCAGGGCGGCACGCGGTCCAGGGCGTCCACCGGCGCGTTGCGCATGAGGTCCACCCCGCGCGGGTTGGCGCGCGTGGACGACCACATGCCACCCGGGTTCACGATGGGCATGAAGACCAGGCGCACCTGCTCCAGCTGCTGGTGCAGCGTGGCGTCCCAGCGCAGCCGCGTGACCACGCTCTGCAGGTAGGCCATCACGACCTCGGTGCCGATGCGCTCCAGGCCGTGCACGCCGCCGAAGAAGCCCACGGCGGGCACCCCAGGCGCCGGGTTGCCCAGGGCGATGGCGTGGATGGGCAGGCTGGGCCCGGCGGGCACCTGCACCTGCCGCACCACGCGCACCTGCAGGTGGGGCGCGCCCTGCTCGATGATCTTCTCCAGGGCCTGCAGCTCGGACAGCATGGTTTCGTCGGTGGTTGCGGGTGCGGAGAAGGGGCAAAGCAGCGAGCTTATCCCCCGGGCATGCGCGGCGATAGCCCCGGGGCGCGGCGCTGTTGGAATTCACCCCGGTGACGCGAAACCGTCACATGCGGGCGCTAAGGTCGGCCCGGTCATCACCTGCGACAAGGCGCACCATGCTCTGGAAACTGCTCGGCCTGCAGCGGCTGCTGGATGAACTCTTCGACGAGGGCTGGCTGCGCTTCGACCTGCCCCGCACCGACGGATGGTTCCATGACGACGCCGCGCCCCTCCCTTCGCAGGACTGAGGCCTGGCGCCTGGCCGCGCTGTGCGGCACCCTGGGCTGCGCGCTGGCCTGGGGGCTGGTGGAGCTGCTGGCGCTGCAGCGCTCGCGCTACCACCTGTGGCGCGGGCGGCACCAGCACCCATCCACGGCCCGCCTGCAACGCTGATCCGCGCGGCTGATCAGCAGGCCACCGGCACCGGCTGCGCCACCACCACGCGGTTGCGCCCGGCCTGCTTGGCCCGGTACATCGCCGCGTCCGCCGCGGAGATCAGCGCGTCCAGCGACAACCCGACGGTGGCGGAGTCGGCCACCCCCAGGCTCGCCGTCATGCGCACGCTCTGCGCGGACGGCACGGGCACCTCGGCGCGGGCCACCGCCTCGCGCAGCCGCTCGGCGAAGCGCAGGCCCTGGGCGCTGTCGCAGTAGGCCAGCATCACCACGAATTCCTCGCCGCCGAAGCGGGCCGCCAGGTCGCCCTCGCGCAGCTGCGTGCGCAGGGCGTCGGCCACGGCCTGCAGGGCCTGGTCGCCGGCCGCGTGGCCCAGGTTGTCGTTGAGCTGCTTGAACCAGTCGATATCCATCACCACCACGGCCACGCCGAAGCCCTGGCGCAAGGCCGCGGCCAGCATGCTCTGCGCGGCCGCAATGAACGCGCGGCGGTTGGGCAGGCCGGTGAGGAAGTCGGTGTCCGACTGGCGCTTGAGCTGCTCGATGAGCTGGTCGCGCTCGCGCTCCAGGTCCCGGCGCTGCTGGGTCTGCGCCTGCAGCGAGCGCACGGCGCCGATGACGGCGGCCATCTCGTCCTGCGCCACGGGCTCGGGCAAGGGTGCGCGCAGGTCGTCGCGGGCCAGCGCCTTCAGCGCCCGCGTGGTCTTGTCCAGCGGCCGCAGCACGCGGTACTGGATCATGTACAGCGCGCCGCCCAGCGCCGCCAGCAGGCCCGCAGAGCCGGCCATCACCCAGGCCAGCACGCGCACCGCGCGGCGGTGTTCGGCCACAGCCTTGTCGCGGGCCTGCGCCAGCAGCACGTCGCGCAGCGCCAGGATGGCGTCCATGTCGGGCACGTACCGCGCGGCGAACTCCGCGGCCGTCATGCCGTAGCGGCCGTCCCCTTCGCCGCGGAGCATCACCGAATCCACGAGCTGGTAGGCCGCGCCGAAATACCGCGTGTTCACTGCGCCCCAGGCCTGGGCCACGGCGTCGGGCGCCTGGGGCAGCCGCAGGCGCAGCTCCAGCAGGGTGCGCAGCAGCGCGATGCGCCCGCGCGTCTCGTCGATGGCGCGGCGCTCGGCCGCGGAGAAAGGCCGCCCCGTCACCACGCCCGCCGTGAAGTGCGAGCCCAGCAGGCCCGCGTGCTCGCGCAGCTCGGCCGCCAGGCGGGCGCCGTGCACGTCGTCGCCCAGCGCGGGGTAGGCCCGCAGCGAGTCCCGGGCCGAGGCGTTGGTCACCGGCGCCAGCAGGGGCACGACGGCCACCATGCCGTAGACGGCGTGGCGGATCGCCTCGGGCGCGCGCTGCGCCTTGGGCAGGGCCAGGGTCCGGTCCACGGCGGCGCGGGCCTCGGCCAGCACCTCGGTGGCGCGCCGCACGCGCCCGGCCTCGCCAGGATCGGGGAGCGACTGCCAGGACTGCAGCAGCTCGGCGAACGCGCGGTCCGTGCGTTGGCGCGCGCTGCGCAGGGCCTCGGCGCGCTCGGGTGCCGCGGGCAGGCCGTCGCCCAGCGCGCCGTTGGTGGGGCCGCGCTCGCGCGAAACCATCTCCACGGCCACCAGGCCCTGATGCAGCCGGTCCAGCGCGCGCAGGCTCGCGGAGGCGTTGTGCACCGACTGCCATTCGGTCGTCGCCATGCGCCCCACGAGGACCACGGTGGCCGCGAGGACGAGAACCCCGAGCAGTTGAAGCAATCGGCTGAGTTGCATGGACGTGTGCTCTGCCCCCAGGGCCGCCGCCGCGAAGGGCCTTGTTGTTTTTGCTGCGAATGGCGGGCGCGCGGGCCCGGCTCGTGGCGCATTGTAGGCAGGCGCGCGGGCTGCGCCGCTGTGCGCGCGGGGCGTTCAGAAGCGCTTTTCAGCAGCACTTAATTCCCCACGAGCGCTCCAAATGCGGTTTTGCGGCGTTCTCGCGCCTAAAATCGCTCGCCGCCTCCGAAATCCGGAAGGGGCGATCCTGAAACTCTGGACACAACGAAAACCATCATGGCAACTGCAAAGAAAACCACTGCTCCTGCAAAGAAGGCCGTCAAGGCCGCAGCCCCCGCAGCCAAGAAGGCGGCTCCCGCCAAGAAGGCTGCCGCAGCTCCCAAGGCTGCTGCCGCCGCGCCTGCGGCGCTCAAGCCCATCAAGGCCGCCTTCAACAAGACCACGCTGGTCGCCCACCTGGCGGAACAGGCCGGCGTGGAGCCCAAGGCCGCCAAGGCCGTGCTCGCCGCGCTGGAATCGGCCATCCTGGGCTCCGTGCACAAGAAGGGTTCGGGCGAGTTCACGCTGCCCGGCGTGCTGAAGATCGGCCTGCAGCAAGTGCCCGCCAAGAAGAAGCGCTTCGGCAAGGACCCCTTCACCGGCGAAGAGCGCTGGTTCCCCGCCAAGCCCGCATCGGTGAAGATCAAGACCCGCGCGCTCAAGAAGCTCAAGGACGCCACGGCGGCCTGATCCACAGCCGCTGGCTGCTGGAAAAAAAGGACCGGATGCCCTCGGGCACCCGGTCCTTTTTTCATGGGGCGGGCGCCCGCTGCGACGCGTCGTCGCAGCCCAGGCAGTCCACCTGCAGCACCAGGTCGACGGCCAGGGGGCGCAGGCCCCGCTCCGCCGCGCGCAGCTCCAGTTCGCTGCGCAACCGGGCGCCGGGCAGCAGTTCCGAACGGTCGCAGCGCCGGCAGGCCACGCGCACCTCGGCCGATGGCGGCGGCACCGCGGGGCACAGGCGGTAGAGGCTGTGCCGGTCGCCGCGGTCGTGCCGCAGCACGCCCAGCGCCTGCAGCTCGTGGATGATGCGGTACACCGTGCTGGTGCTCACGTGCGTGCCGCGCAGCAGCATCTGGCGGAAGGTCTCGTCGGCGCCGATGCCCGCGGCGCCCGCCGCCTGGATGACCTGCAGGACGCCGATGCGCGCCGTGGTCGGCCGCAGGCCCGCCGCCCGCAGGCGCTGCAGGATGGGCAGGCCGTCGCCGTCGTTCATGGGCGCGGCTCCGGGGCCGCCGCACCGGCCACGTCCACCGCGCCGGCGCGCCAGCCGCCGCCAAGGGCGCGCAGCAGCGCCACCTGCGCCAGCCACTCGGCTTGGTGCAGCTGGGCCGCCGTGTCCTGCGCGGCGTAGAGCGTGCGCTGCGCGTCCAGCAGCGTGAGCAGCGTCTCGGCCCCCGCGCGGTAGCGCGACTGCGCCAGCCGGGCCGCCTGCTGCGCCTGCGCCACCACCTGGGCCTGCGCGGCGCGCTGCGCGCGCGTGCCGGCCAGCGACTGCAGGGCCAGTTCCACGTCCCCCACCGCCGCCACGATGGCGGCGCGGTACTGCGCCAGCAGCTCGGCCTGCCGCGCCTGCGCGAGATCGCGCCCGGCGGCCAGGCGCCCGCCGTCGAAGAGCGGCGCGGCCAGCGCGGCGGCCAGGCTGTAGACGGGGTTGTCCAGCACGCGCGCCAGGCCGCTGCCGCCCGTGGCCAGGCCCGCGCTCAGGCTGATGCGCGGTAGCAGCGCGGCGCGCGCCGCCGCCACGTCGGCCTGCGCGGCTTTCAGGCGCTGTTCGGCCTGCGCGATGTCCGGGCGGCGCGCCAGCAGCTCGGTGGGCGTGCCAGCGTCGGGCAACGCGGCCTGCGCCATGGGCAAGGCCCGCGCCTGCACCGGCGGCGGTTCCGCCTGCCCCAGCAGCACGGCCAGGGCGGTGTGCGCGGCCTGCACCTGCTGGCGCTGGGCTTCCAGCCCCTGGCGCTGGGCGGCCACCAGGCCGCGCTGCTGCGCCTGCTCCAGCGCGGTGGCGGCGCCCGCGCGGGCGCGGGATTCCACCACAGCGAGAATGCGCTCGGCGCTGTGCAGGTTCAGCTCGGCGATGGCCAGGCGCTCGCGCCCGCCCACCAGTTGCAGCCAGCCCTGGGCCACGGCCGCCGTCAGGCCGATCTGCACGGCATCGCGGTCGTGCGCGCTGGCCTCGCGCAGGGCCAGGGCGCTGGCGTGCTCGGCGCCGAGGCGGCCCCAGAGGTCCAGCTCGTAGCTCGCAGCCAGCGTGGCGCCGTAGTGGTTGCCCGCCGCCTCGGCCTGCCCTCCGGCGCGCGCCTGGCGGCTGGCCTGCAGCGTGGCGTTCACGCCGGGCAGCAGGCCGGCGCCCGCGGCGCGCGCCACGGCGTCGGCCTGGCGCAGGCGCGCCACGGCCGCCGCGAGGTCGGGGCTCTGCGCATGGGCCGCTTGCACCAGCGCATCCAGCTCGGCGATGCCCAGGCCGGCCGCAGTGTGGGCCTGCGCCGGGGGCGGCGGGCTGCTCCACTGCGCCGGCAGGGCGGGCAGGACAGACGACGTGGGCAGGGCGGCATCCGCCATGGGCGCCGTGGCGCAGGCGCCGAGCAGCAGGGCGGCGGATGCCGGGAGAAGAACGGTCAACGACAAGGTGCGCATACGGACAGGCGAAGCAGTCATTCGGAAGCCAGGGCCACCACCGGGTCCAGCCCGGCCGCGCGGCGCGCCGGCATGTAGCCGAACACCAGGCCGGTGGCCACGGCGCAGGCGAAGGCGCCCGCCATGGCGGTGAGCGAGAAGATCACGGGCACGCCCGTCGCGATGAGCGCCGCGCCCACGGCCAGGCCGGCGGCCAGCCCCGCCGCGCCGCCCACCAGCGTGACGAGCACGGCCTCGGTGAGGAACTGGCGCAGGATGTCGCCCTGGCGCGCGCCGGTGGCCATGCGGATGCCGATCTCGCGCGTGCGTTCGCGCACGGTCATCAGCATCACGTTCATCACGCCGATGCCGCCCACGACCAGCGAGACGGCGGCGATGAGGCCCAGCATCAGCGTCATGGTGCTGCGCGTGGCGGCCTCGGCCTGCAGCCGCGCGCCGGCGTTGCCGATGCGGAAGTCCTCGCGCCCGTGGCGCTGCAGCAGCAGGGCGTGGATGGCCTTCTCGGCCGCGTGCACCTGCGCGGGCGATGCGGCGGCGAGCACGGTGTAGTCGGGCTGCGTCTGCACGCGGTACACGCGCGCGCGGCCCGTGAAGTAGGGGATGAAGACCATGTCGTCGAAGTCCTGCGTGCCCGATTCGGCGCCGCGCTCGGCCATCACGCCGATGACCTCGAACGGCGCGTTGCCGATCAGGAGGTGCTGGCCGCGCGGGTCGGGCGCGTCCGGGAAGAAGTGCCGGCGCGCCTTGTGGCCCAGCACGACGAGCGGGGCGAGGTCGCGGTCCTCCGCGTCGGTGAAGTAGCGGCCCAGGGCCACGGGCCAGCGCTGCATGTCGGGCATGGTGTGGTTGGCCGAGAACACGTACACCTGCCGCTCCTCGCGGCCCCGGCGCACGGGGATGGGGTCGCCGATCACGGGCAGCACGTAGGCCACGTCGGGCAGCCGGGCGATGGCCTCCAGGTCGTCGTCGGTGATCTCGCCCGGCGGGCCGGACGCGGCCATGTGGTTGGGCCCCAGGTACATGATGGTCGCGCCCATGGCGCCCATCTGGTCCACCACGCGCTGGCGCGCGCCCTCGCCCACGGCCAGCATCACGATGACCGAGGCCACGCCGATCACGATGCCCAGCAGCGTGAGCCCCGTGCGCACGCGGTTGCCGCGCATGCCGCGCCAGGCGCTGCGCGCGGCCTCGCGCAGCTCGCCCCAGAAGGTATTGCGCGATTCACTCTTTTTTTGATAGCTGCTTGCGCTTGCAGGATAAGCGCTGGAGGCACTTTTTGCTTGAAACCCTGGCGCACCGCTGTCGGCGACGATCCCGCCGTCGCGGATCTCGATCACGCGGCGCGCCTGCGCGGCCACCTCGCGGTCGTGCGTGATGAGCACGATGGTGTGGCCCGCGTCGGCCAGCTCGTGCAGCAGCGCCATGACCTCGCGGCCGCTGGCGCTGTCGAGCGCGCCCGTGGGCTCGTCGGCCAGGATGATGCGCCCGCCGTTCATGAGCGCGCGCGCGATGGACACGCGCTGCTGCTGCCCGCCCGAGAGCTGGCCGGGCCGGTGCGCGAGCTTGTCGGCCAGCCCCAGCCGCGCGAGCAGCGCCTGGGCGCGCGCGGCGCGCGCCTCGCGCGGCAGGCCCGCGTAGATGGCGGGCACCTCCACGTTCTCCTGCGCCGATTCGGCGGCGATCAGGTGGTAGCCCTGGAACACGAAGCCGAAGGCCTCGCGCCGCAGCCAGGCGCGCGCGTCGGCGTCGAGCCCGGCCACGTCCTCGCCTGCGAAGCGGTAGGTGCCGCTGCTGGGCCGGTCCAGGCAGCCCAGGATGTTCATGAGCGTGGACTTGCCCGAGCCCGAGGCGCCCACGATGGCGACGAATTCGCCCGCATGGATGTCGAGCGTGACGCCGCGCAGCACCTCCACCTCGGGCTGGTCGCCGCCGCCGTAGCGGCGGCGCACGTTCTCCAATGCGATCAGGGGCACCGTCATAGCTTGAACCAGCGCGTGTCGCGTTCCGCCGGGCGCTCGCCGGTGACGACGCGCTCGCCCTCGGCCACGCCGTCGAGCACCTCGGCCTGATGGCGGCTCTTCATGCCGATGCGCACGGCGCGCGGCTCCACGCGGCCGTCGGCCAGCAGCACGCGCACCTGGGGCGTGCCGCCCTCGTCCGCCGGGGCGGTGGAGACGGCGGAAAGCGGCACGGTGACCGCGCCGCGCGCCGTGGCGGTGACGAAGCGCGCCTGAGCGGTCATCTGCGGCAGCAGCGCGCCGTCGGCGTTGTCCACGTCGAACAGCACGGTGTAGGCCACGGCCTTGGCGGCGGCGGCCTGGGTGCTGGCGGCGCCGCCCGCGGCCTTGCCCTCGGGCGTGGGCGGGGCGGGCAGCACCTGG
>Ga0206116_1001110_pt1 | contig 16744 bp, 13 predicted proteins | sample 3A1Ametagenome_FD_178000 | JGI IMG/M metagenome (GOLD analysis project Ga0206116, IMG submission 178000) | Enriched microbial communities from leaf-cutter ant dump, University of Wisconsin, Madison, United States - 3A1A | ecosystem: Environmental > Terrestrial > Nest > Insects nest > Nest dump...
CTTCCTTTCTGAGGCGGCGCAGAGGCAGCGGCAGTCCGCGGGGACCGGCTATCTCGGCGCATCGCCTGGATTGGTACGCCATCAAGTGGGCTGCACGTTCTCTGGAGTGCTTGTTGGGGCCCTGTTTGACTTAGCCGGGGGCGGCAGCGGGTTGGGGTTTCTACTAGCCCGTTTTTGGGGCTGGCGGATTCTAGAAGTTCACTAAATGTCGAGTCAATACTAAGAAATGGTATTTTGAGATGATTGAGTTATGAAAAATATGTAAAAAATCACAGTTTTCGGGGCCGCACAGCGGTTTTGCGTGCCGAACTGCGCCACGCGCCCGCACCATGCGCTTGTCAAATTCAATCGCCCGACTTCGCGTCATTGAGAATCCAGTTTGAACTGCGCCACCGACTTTGGTAAGGTGCAGTTGCCTGTCTAGTTCAGGCATCGCCAGACGAAGCGAAGTCTCCCGCCAACGGCATGCAGTGCCCAAGGTGCAGCAGATGCCGCTTCCACGGCAACCCTTGGAGGCAATACCTTGCCTCCTCGCACAGTGGACCTTCATCTCCGCCGTGCGACCGATGGCAAAGACCGTTGTGTCAGCCGTCAAGCCCGGCAGGCAGGCCCCAAGGCCCTGTCCGCCGGGCTTTCTTGTTTGGGGTGGCCTCGTCCCCTATCTATATAGGGATAATGGAGCCTGCTCTCTAGTAAAAACACAGACTTCTTTCCGGCAGCGCCTGGGGCGCCCTTGCCGCCATCCCATGTTTCCCTTTCTTTCCCGCAGCAAAATGTCCGACGCCCCTGAAGTGAATCCGGCCCCGGCCAAGACCCACGAGCCGCATCCGCTGGATGCCCTGACCGGCGGCGCCTTCTCGGCCGCCACCTCCGGCGAGCGCGCCTCGCGCATCCGCGACTGGCTGGCCACGCAGCCCGCGCCAGAGCAATTGCAGGAAGTCTTCAAGGAGCTGAGCGCCCGCGACAAGGGCGCCGCGCGCGCCGTGCGCGAGCGCCTCGACGAGATCCGCCGCGCCAAGGGCCAGGAGGCCATCGCGGCCGAATGGGCCGAGAAGGCCCAGGCCCTGCTGGCCGCGCCCAAGCTCAACATTGCCGATGCTCTGGCCTGGCAGCGCGACGCGGCCAAGGCCGGCGCGCCCCTGTCGCGCGAGCCGCTGTCCCTGCTCAAAGTGCAGGTGGCCGATCGCGTGAAGGTCATCGAAGACCTGCAGCACCGCGTGCAGGTGCAGCGCGAGGCCGCCGTACTGCTGGCCCAGCGCATCGAGGTGCTGTCCACCAAGCCCTGGCGCGACGCGCAGGCGGCGCTGGACACGCTGCGCGCCGACGTGGGCCGCTGGCAGGAACAGGCCCAGGAACTGACGGGCGACGCCAGCTGGGCCAGCGTGGAAGCCCGCTTCCCGCCGCTGCTGGACGCCTCACGCACGCAGCTGCTGGTGGTGTGGGACGCCTTCCAGGCCGCCCTGGCCCAGGCCGTGGCGGCCGCCGACGATGCCAACGCGCCGCTGCCGCCCGTGCCCGTGTGGGCCGACGAACTGCGCGCCGCGCGCGGCCTGCCCACCGAAGCCGCCGCGACGGCGGCCGCAACCGCCAAGACCGCGCGGGCGGCCAAGCCCAAGGTGGCCCCCGAGGTGATCGAGAAAGCCGTGCAAACGGTGCGCGAAGCCCTCGCCACCCTGGAAAAGGAAACCGCCGAAGGCCACGGCAAGGCCAGCGCCGGTGCGGCGGCGGCATTGCGCGCCGTGCTCAAGGTGCACGGCAAGCACATCGACAACGCGCTGGAGCAGCAGGTGCACACGGCCCTGGTGGCGGCCGGCGAGCTGGAGGGCTGGCAGCGCTGGAGCGCCGACCAGGTGCGCGAAGACCTGGTGGCCAAGGCCGAGGCCCTGCTCAACCGCCCCGAGGGCCAGGCCCTGGGCGGCCGCAAGATGCAGGAAACCCTGCGCAGCCTGCGTGAGCAGTGGAAGCAGGCGGACCAGGGCGGGGCGCCCAACCATGCGCTGTGGAAGAAGTTCGACGAAGCCTGCAACGCCGCGCACAAGGTGGTCGAGGCCTGGCTGGACAAGATCCGCACGGAAGCCGCCGAACACAAGGCCCAGCGCCTGGCCTTGATCGAAGAGGTCAAGGCCTGGGCGCAGGAACATGCCGCCTCGGGCGACTGGAAGGCCATCAACCGCGCCCTGCACCAGTTCGGCGACCGCTGGCGCGAAGGCGGCCATGTGGGCGAGAAGATTTTTGCCGAGCTCCAGCCCTTGTGGAAACAGGCCCTGGCGCTGGCCGCGGCCCCGCTGGAGACCGCGCAAAAGGACAGCCTGGCCCGCCGCCACGTCATGATCGACGAGGCCACCGCCCTCGGCGCCGCGCCCGCCTTGCGCATCGACGCCGTCAAGGCCCTGCAGCAGCGCTGGCAGACCGAGGCGCAGGCGGTGCCGCTGGACCGCAAGCACGAGCAAAAGCTGTGGGATGCCTTCCGCAAGCCCATCGACGAAGCCTTCAACCGCAAGACCGCCGACCGCGAACGCGCCACCACCGAGCTGAGCGCGCGTGATCGCGCCGTGCTCGATGCCTCCAAGGCGCTGGAAGCCGCCAACGCGAGCGGCGACGCCCAGCAGATCCGCGCCGCCATGCAGGCACTGGAAGCTGCGCTCACCGCGCAGAAGAATGAGTCAAATCAGCCTCCAGCGCTTGCTGGTCAAGCGCCAGAAGCTCCTGAAAACGTAGCATCTGAGGCCCCGACGGCACCCAAGCCCGCCGCGCGCCCGGTGGTGGCCGTGCGCGGCGACGACCGCCCCGGCATGAAGAAGGACGCGCCCGCCGCCCCGGGCCGGGGTGCCCGCCCCGGCGACCGCCGCGATGGCCGTGACAACCGCTTCGGCAGCGAGCGCAACGACCGTGGCGGCCGCTTCGGCGACCGTCCCGCGCGCGAGGACCGCGGCCCGCGCCTGGGCGACACGGCGTTCCGCGCCCAGCGCGAGGCCATGGAGCACGCCCAACTGGCTTTGAAGAAGCTGGCCGCGCAGGCCCATGGCGAGGCGCTGACCCAGCTGCTCACCGCGTGGGAGAAGCGCGATGCGGCGCTGATGCCCAGCGCCCAGGAGCTGGGTGCGGGCGTCACGGCCTCCGTGCGCGGCGCGTGGACGCAAGCCCTGTCTTCCGCGCCGCAAGGCGATGCATCCGAGGCGCTGCTGCGCCTGGAAATGGCGGCCGAGGCCCCCACGCCCGCCGAGCACATCGCTGCGCGCCGCATGCTGCAGCTGCAACTGCTCACGCGTCGCAACGATCCCGCGCCCGCGCAGACCTGGGGCCAGGATGCCGCGCGCGTGCTGGCGAGCAGCAGCGACGCGGCCAGCGCACGCCGCCTGCAGAACGTGCTGAAAACGCTGCTGCGCAAGTAAGGGAAAAGGGGCGCTGAAAAGCGCCCCCCAAAGCAAAAAGGCCGTTGCGGATGCAACGGCCTTTTCGTTTGTTTGGTGCCCAGGAGAGGACTCGAACCTCCACGGAGTTACCCGCTAGTACCTGAAACTAGTGCGTCTACCAATTCCGCCACCTGGGCTTTCAGATAAGCCTCGAATTATAGAACAACTTTCGCGGGCATCAGGCCGGCCCGCGAAAAATAAAAAAGCCGCTGGGGTGGCAGCGGCTTCGATATTTTGAAAACCTTCACAGGTTCTCGTTAAACTTGGTGCCCAGGAGAGGACTCGAACCTCCACGATGTTACTCGCTAGTACCTGAAACTAGTGCGTCTACCAATTCCGCCACCTGGGCATTTCAGGAAAGACTCAGATTGTATATCAAAAAAACCACCCCTAGCGCGCAGCCTGCGCACCTGTCGCAGGAGATCGAAGGCAGCGTGCAGGGGCACCGTGATGGACACGGGTTCGTCATCCGCGACGATGGCGAAGGCGACATCTACATCCCCCCCAACGAAATGCGCGCCGTCCTGCACAAGGACCGCGTGCGCGTGCGCATCGTGCGCCAGGACCGGCGCGGCCGCCCTGAGGGCCGCGTGGTCGAGATCATCGAACGCCCGCCGCAGCCCATCATCGGCCGCCTGTTGCAGGAAAGCGGTGTGTGGCTGGTGGCGCCCGAGGACAAGCGCTACGGCCAGGACGTGCTGATCCCCAAGGGCGCGACCGGCGCCGCCAAGCCGGGGCAGGTCGTCGTGGTCGAGCTGACCGAGCCGCCCGCGCTGTTCGGCCAGCCCGTGGGCCGCATCACCGAGGTGCTGGGCGAGGTGGACGACCCCGGCATGGAGATCGAGATCGCCGTGCGCAAGTACGGCGTGCCGCACGAGTTCTCCGAAGCCTGCCTGGCCCAGGCCAAGGCGCTGCCCGACAAGGTGCGCGCGCAGGACAAGAAGCGCCGCGTGGACCTGACCGACGTGCCGCTCGTCACCATCGACGGCGAGGACGCGCGCGACTTCGACGACGCCGTGTACTGCGAGCCCGCCAAGGTCGGGCGCGGCAAGGGCTGGCGCCTGCTGGTGGCGATCGCCGACGTGAGCCATTACGTGGAGACCGGCAGCGCCATCGACATCGACGCCTACGACCGCGCCACCAGCGTGTACTTCCCGCGCCGCGTGATCCCCATGCTGCCCGAGAAGCTCAGCAACGGCCTGTGCTCGCTCAACCCCGAGGTGGAGCGGCTGTGTATGGTCTGCGACATGCTCGTCACCGCCAAGGGCGAGGTCCACGCCTACCAGTTCTACCCGGCCGTGATGTTCAGCCACGCGCGCTTCACCTACACCGAGGTGGCGGCCATACTGGCCAACACGCGCGGCCCCGAGGCCAGCAAGCGCAAGGACCGGGTCAAGGACCTACTCAACCTGCACGACGTGTACCGCGCGCTGCTCGTGGCGCGCCAGCAGCGCGGTGCCGTGGACTTCGAGACAACCGAGACGCAGATCGTCTGCGACGAGAACGGCCGCATCGAGAAAATCGTGCCGCGCACCCGCAACGACGCGCACAAGCTCATCGAAGAGGCCATGCTGGCCGCCAACGTGTGCAGCGCCGACTTCATCGCCCAGGGCGGCCAGCCCGGCCTGTACCGCGTGCACGAAGGCCCCACGCCCGAGAAGCAGGAGATCCTGCGCAACTACCTCAAGGCGATGGCGGTGGGCATGACCATCGGCGATGACCCCAAGCCCGCCGAGTTCCAGGCCATCGCCGAGGCCACCAAGGACCGGCCCGACGCACAGCAGATCCACACCATGCTGCTGCGCTCCATGCAGCAGGCCATCTACACGCCCATCAACAGCGGCCACTTCGGCCTGGCGTTCGAGGCGTATACACACTTCACCAGCCCGATCCGGCGCTACCCGGACCTGCTGGTGCACCGTGTCATCAAGGCCATCCTGAACAAGACCCAGTACAAGCTGCCCGCGCTGCCCACGCCCGGCGAGGCCCATGCCAAGCTGGCCAAGCGCTTGGCGTCCCGCGTGGCGGCCCCTGGCACCAAGCCCCGCAAGGACGTGAAGCCGCCCAGCCGCGAAACCCAGGCTTGGGAGGCCGCCGGCCTGCACTGCAGCGCCAACGAACGCCGCGCCGACGAGGCCAGCCGCGACGTGGAAGCCTGGCTCAAGTGCAAGTACATGCGCGAGCACCTGGGCGAGGAGTACAGCGGCGTGGTCAGCGCCGCCACCAGCTTCGGCATCTTCGTGACGCTGGACGCGATGTACGTGGAAGGGCTGGTGCACATCACCGAACTGGGCGGCGAATACTTCAAGTTCGACGAGGCGCGCCAGGAGCTGCGCGGCGAACGCACGGGCATCCGTTATGCCATCGGCGCGCGCGTGCGCGTGCAGGTGAGCCGCGTGGACCTGGACGGCCGCAAGATCGACTTCCGCCTGGTGCGCGAGGGCGAGGAACTGCTGGGCCGCGCGCTCAAGGACAAGGGCGTGGAGGGCGCCGGCGGCACGGCGCGAAAGTCCTCCGCCGCCCGCAAGCGCGGCCAGGCGCCCGAGGCGTCCAGCACCGAGCTGGCATCGCTGACCCGCGAGCACGCCGCGCGCTCACCGATCCAGGAACTGAAGGGGGCGGTGAAGAAAGCCGCCGCCAGCGGCAAATCCGGCAAGGGCAAGGGACGCAAGCCACGCCGAGGTTGAGCACGTTTGCTCACTAATTAATAGCTGCTTGTGCTTGATGGATAAGCGCTAGCGGCTATTTTTACTTAAACCTGGGAAATCCGCCGCGCCAATGTGCCCGCCGTCAGCGCCTGCCCTGCGGGCCACTGGTCGGCGGCCAGGCCATGGGCGTGCACCGCCCCGCAGGCCGCCTGCAGCGCATCGGCCCCGGCGGCCAGGCGCGCGCCCACCAGGCCCGCCAGCACGTCGCCCGTGCCGGCGGTGGCCAGCCGTGCGTTGCCGGTGGGGTTGATGGCGGGCACCTGGCCGGGCGCGGCCACCACCGTGCCGGAGCCCTTGAGGACCGCTACGCAGCCGAACCGCTGCGCCAGCCGCTGCGCGGCGCCCAGGCGGTCGGCCTGGACCTCGGCCGTGGTCAGGCCCAGCAGCCGCGCGGCCTCCAGCGGGTGGGGCGTGAGCACGGTGGGCTGGCCTCGCTGGCCGCGCGCCGCCACCAGCGGCGGCAGGGCCGTGTCGGCGGCGATGGTGTTGAGCGCGTCGGCGTCCAGCACCAGCCGGGCCGATTGCGCGATGACCTCGGGCAACACGCGGGCCACGGCCTGGCCGCCGCCGCAGCCGCAGACCACGGTGAGCTGGCCCAGCGCCAGGGCCTCGAAGCGGCGAAACATGAGCTCGGGCTGCTGCACGTCGAGCTGCAGCGCGCCGCCGTCGAGCAGGGCCACGAGCACCCGGCCCGCACCGCCGTGCAGCGCCGCCGAGGCCGCCAGCAGCGCCGCGCCGCCCATGCCCAGGCCGCGCTCGGCCAGGCCTTCGCCGCCCACCACGGCCACGTCGCCGTAGCTGCCTTTGTGGCTGGCGTGGGCGCGCGGCGCGGCCTGCGCGGGGCCGCTGAGCCATGCGCTGGGCGGCTCGTGGCCAGGCTCCACGCCCAGGCCGTCCAGCCACACCTGTCCCGCCGCGTCGCGGCCGGCGGCGGTGAACAGCCCGGGCTTGAGGGTGAGGAGGCTCAGTGTGTGGCGCGGGGCCCGGGGCGCGGCATCCAGGGCGAAGCCGGGGAGGAACTGGCCGGTGTCGGCATCCAGCCCGCTGGGCAGGTCCACGGCCAGCACGGGTGCGGGGCTGGCGTGCAGGGCCTGCAGGCAGGCGCGCAGGTGTTCGCCCTGCGGGCGGGCCGACAGGCCGATGCCCAGCAGCGCGTCGATGCACAGGTCGTCCGGGCCGAGGTGTTCGGGCGTCGCATCGGACCACTGCACGCCGGCGGCCTGGGCGCGCTGCCAGGATGCGAGCGTATCCGCTGGCGCGCGGCCGGGGTCGCCCAGCCAGGTGACCACCACCTGCCGGACGCTGCGCTGCAGGTGCGCGGCGGCTTCCAGCCCGTCGCCGCCGTTGTTGCCGGGGCCGCAAGCGATCCACACCGTGCGCGCATGCGGCGCCAGCGCCAGGGCCAGCCGGGCCACGGCCAGGCCCGCGCGCTGCATCAGCGTGTGCGGGGGCAGGGCCGCCATGGTGGCCTGCTCGATGCGGCGGGTGGCGGCGGTGTTGAACAGCGGGTGGGGCTGGTGGTGCGCGATGCGGTGCATGGCGGTGATGGTAAGCCTCCCCCGGCCGGGGGATTGAGGCGCCCCGCCAAAGCTGATAGCGTGCCCCGATGCCCGACACAGTGCTCGAAGTCCTGCTGGTCGAAGACGACCCCGCCCACCTGCAACGCTACCGCGACAACCTCGCGCAGGATGCCGCGCTGCGCGTGGTGGGCGCCTACGAGGGCGGCCGCCCGGCCTTGGCCGCCTGCGCCGACCTGCTGCCGCACGTGGCCCTGGTGGACCTGGATCTGCCCGACATCGACGGCTTTGAGCTAATCCGCGGCCTGCGCAGCCAGTGCCCCGAAACCGACGTGCTGGTAGTTTCGGTCTTCGGCTCGGAATACCACTTGCTCACGGCGATCGAAGCCGGGGCCACCGGCTACCTTCTCAAGGACTGGGGCGCCACGGACTTCAACGCCGCCATCCATGCCGTGCATGCGGGCGAATCGCCCATCAGCCCCGCGCTGGCGCGCCACCTGCTGCGCCGCTGCATCGGCATGGCGCCCAGCAACCCCGCGCCCGCCCCGCAGGATGCGGGCCTGCTGTCGCAGCGCGAGACGCGCATCCTGGAATGCATCGCGCGCGGCGACACGGTGTCCGAGATCGGGCGGCGCCTGTTCATCTCGGCGCACACGGTCAAGACCCACGTGAAGAACATCTACCGCAAGCTGGAGACACATTCGCGCCACGAGGCCGTGCGTGTGGCGCGCCAGCGCGGGCTGATCCATCCATGAACCGCACGGCTCGTCACGTATTGGCATGGCTGTTGTACTGCTGCCTACCCTGCGCCATGGCGGCGGCGCTGCCGCTGCCCGTGGAGCAGCCCGTGGAAATCCGCGAGGCTGCCTTCGTCGCCACCGACGCCCCGCGCCCGCCCGAGGGCGGCTGGCAACCCCAGGCCCTGCCGGACAACTGGCGGCGGTCGCGCCCCGGCCAGTCGGGCTATGGCTGGTACCGCGTGCGGCTGCACGCGCAGGAGCCGCCCGCGCACAGCCTGGCACTGATGATCAGCATGGTCGGCACTACCTACGCCGTGTACGTCAACGGGGTGGACGTGGGCGACGGGGGCGGCATGGCGGGCGAGATCCGCCGCAACGGCGGCGTGCCGCAACTGCTGGTGCTGCCGCCGCAGGCGTTCGTGGCGGGCGAGAACCTGCTGGACGTGCGCCTGCGCGTGGCGCCCAACCTGCGCGGCGGCATCACGCCGCTGCTGCTGGGGCCGCGCGAGGCGGTGGCCGCCGCATTCGACAGTCTGTACTTCTGGCGCGTGACGCTGTCGCGCTCGGCCAACGTGGCGCTGGTGGTGGCGGGCCTGCTGGCGGGGCTGCTGTGGCTGCGCAGGCCGCAGCAGCGCATCCATGGCCTGTTCGCGGCGCTGGCGGTGCTGTGGTCGCTGCGCAATTTTCACTACACCTACACGGGCGAGGGCATTCCCTCGCGGCTGTGGGAAGCCTTCGTGCTGGGCAGCCTGGGCGTGGTGCTGATGCTGCTGTGGCTGTTCGTGCTGCGCCTGACGGGGCGGCGCCTGCCGCGCGCCGAGCCGCTGGTGACCTGGTCCTGCCTGGCGGTGCCGCTGGTGTTCTTCGCGCTGGGCGAGCAGGCCATGAGCGGCCTGCGCCTGGCCTGGTACGGCGTGTGCGTGGCGCTGGGTGTGGCGGCCATTGTGGCGCTGGCCCTGCACCTGCGCGATGCGCAAGCGCGGCGGCCGGGGCTGTGGGCCATCCTGGGCGCCATGCTGGTCACGCTGGCCTTCGGCCTGCACGACTACGCGGTGTCGGCCAGCCTGCTACCCTGGGGCGGGGCGGCGTGGATGGCCTTTGGCGCGCCGCTGGTGCTGGCGGCGCTGGTGTTCACGCTGGCGGGCGACTACTTCGGCGCCATCGAGGCCGTGGGCCGTCTCAACGAGACGCTGGAGCAGCGCATCGGCGAGCGCACGCGCGAACTGGCCGCCAGCTACGAGCGCATGGCGCAACTGGAGCGCGCCGCCGCCGTGGCGCAGGAGCGCGAGCGGCTGATGCGCGACATCCACGACGGCGTGGGCTCGCAGCTCATCACGGCCATGAGCGGCATCGAAAAGGGCGGCTTGAGCCAGGGCGACGCGGCGGCGCTGATCGGCGAGTGCATCGCGGACCTGCGGCTGGTGATTGATTCGCTCGATCCTGAGCAGCGCCACGTGGGCGATGCCCTGGCGATGTTGCGCTGGCGCATCCAGCCCAAGCTGGCCGAGGCCGGCATCGAATCGGTGTGGGAGATCGCTGAGACGCCGCTGGCCATGCCGCCCGGCGCGCTGCTGGACCTGGTGCGCATCGTGCAGGAGGCGCTCACCAACGTGCTCAAGCACGCCCAGGCGCGCACGGTGCGCGTGGCCTTCGAGGTGCTGCCCGGCGGCGGCTGGCGTTTGCGCGTGTGCGACGACGGGCGCGGCTTCGCGCCCGGTGCCCCGGCGCGCGGGCGCGGCCTGGGCAATATGCGGCGCCGTGCCCAGCGCTTGGGTGCCAACCTGCACTTCGGGCCGGGGCCGGACGGGCAGGGCAGTTGCATCGCAGTGGGCTGAGAAATGACCCCCACGCTCCGCCGCTTCACGGGTCGCTGCCCCCCGAGGGGGCGTTTTTCATCTTGGGGCGGCCCGGCGATGAAGAATACCCCCGGCGGGGGATGGGCGCGGCCCGGCGCGCGGGCCACACTGCATCGCAGGAGGTGCAACGTCCATGAAGAAAATCCTGATCCTCGCCAGCCTGCTTGCCTGTGCAGGCGCGGCGTCCGCGCAGCAGCGTGAATACGTGATGCCCGGCCACCAGACTCACCGCGACAACTGGGGCTACTACGTCACCAAGTACCAGGATGCCGAGAAGGCCCTGGCCTGTGCGGGCTTCGTGGGCCTGAACCCGCGCCAGGTGGGCGGCGGCGCCAAGCCGGTGGACTACATTCCGCACCCGGCGGTCAAGCACGCCGCCGAGGTCGATGCGCCGGTGCGCGGGCGCGGTCCCAAACTGTGCAGTTACATCGAGCAGCCCCAGAACAAGAAGTGGTATGCGGACAATTTCGGCATCCGTCCCGCGCGCTGAGGGAGAACCGGCATGACCCGTTTCCCCGCACTTGCCGTGGCCGCCGCCGCGCTGTGCCTGCCCGTGGCCCATGCCCAGGTGGCCGCGCTGGACGTGCAGGTGGGCGACCGCGTGGAGTACACGCGCATGGGCCGCATCGAGCGCGGTACCGTGCGGCGCATCAACACCGGCGAGCCGGGCCGCATCAGCGGCTTCACCGTGATCCAGGACAGCAACAACGACAGCTTTGCGGTGCACGTGCGCTTCAACCAGGCGCGCAAGCTCGACGGCGCGGCGGCCCCCGCCGCCCACTCCGCGCCCCCGAAACGCGCGCGCGCGCCCTGCCCGGCGCAGCAGGCGCGGAAGAACGCCAGCGCACCGCCGGAACTGCTGCGCGCCCTCGTTGTCTGCGCGCTGGAGGACAACAGCGGCAGCTATGCGGGCAAGACCATCAACGTCGATGTGCTGTCCTTCCGCATGGGCCGCAGCATTCGCAGCGGCGATGCGCCGGTGCGCCTGAATTACGCCGACCCGAACGCGCTGCTGCACAACGGCTCGGTGCGCTACAACCAGCGCATCTATGCCGATCCGCCCTACGGCAGCGTGACCCATTTCGACGGCGTGGAACGCAACTTCACCGTCTATGTGGACCTGCACAACCGCTGGGCCGTGGGCTGGGAGCGCGTCAACGACGGCCAGATGCGTACCACGGCGCTGCCGCGATGAGCCCGTAGGAGCGCGACTTCCTGCACCAGACCTCGCAGCGCCTGCCCACGGTGAACCGCGTGCTGGCGCTGTACGTGGCGTTGCTGGCGGGGTTCTGGGGCGGGCACAAGTTCCTGCTGGGTGCGCGGCGCGAAGGGTGGATTTATTTCAGCCTGTGCTGGAGCGGCCTGACGGTGCTGGCCGCGCTGGCCGACTTCGTCCACCTGTACCGCCAGCCCGCCATCGGCCAGGGCTTCCTGCGGCGCCGGATCCTGGCCCGCCACCCGGCGGACCGTGACCTGGTGGAGGCGAACACCTGGCGCATGCTGATCGGCCTGGGCTTGGCCACGCTGGCGCTGATGGTGCTGGTCGCCTTGCTGGCGGCCCTGCGGTGACGGGCATGGACTTCGGCATGTCCGCCTTCCTCGGCGCCGTTCTGGTGATGGTCGGCATCGTGCCGCTGGGCGGCGCTGTGTCCGATTGGCGGCATGGAAGCCGTGGCGCGCCGCTGGTGCTGCGCATGGCCCTGGGCCTGGGGTTGATGGCGGGCGGGCTGGCGCTGGTCTGGATGCGGCTGTTTTGATCTAGAAACCGCGCAGGTCCAGCCCGTCCAGGCCCACCTCGGGCTCGCGCTGCGCGATCAGGTCGGCCACGGCGCGTGCGCAGCCGCAGGCCAGGGCCCATCCGCCTGCGCCGTGGCCGGTGTTGAGCCACAGGCCGGGCAGGCCGCTAGCGCCCACCACGGGGGCGCCGTCGGGCAGCAGGGTGCGCGCGCCGCGCCAGACCTGCAGGCCCGACGAGAGCTGTGCCCCGCCCGGGAACCAGTCGTTGAGCGTGCGGTACAGGCGCTGCAGGGTGGGGGCGTGGTGCGGGGCGTCCGCGCCAGCCAGATCGGCGCCGCCCGCGATGCGCACGCGCTGCCCCAACCGGGTGATGCTGATCTGCCGCGCCATGTCCACCACGCTGGCGCGCGGCGCGTGCGTGGCTTCGCGCAGCGGCGCGCTGACGGAATAGCCCTGCACGGCGGCCATGGGCAAGCGCAGGCCCAGGGGTGGCAGCAGCGCGGCCGAGGCCATGCCCGCGCACAGCACCACGGCGTCGAAGCGGCGCGGCTCGGTTTCGTCCTGCACCACGAGGCCGACAGGCTGGGGGCTGATGCGGTCGATGCGGGTGTTGAAGGCGAAGTGCACGCCCGCGCCCTGCATGCCCTGGCGCAACTGCTGGGCGAACAGGCGGCAGTTGCCGGCGGCCGCGCCGGGCAGGTGGATGGCGCCGGCCAGCGGCGTCTCGGGCGCGAGGCCGGGTTCGATCTGGCGCGCCGTGTCGGCGTCCACCTCGCGCAGGGCCACGCCCAGGTCGCGCAGCACCTGCAGGGCGGGCTGCAGCGCCGCGCGGTCCTGCTCGCTGCGCAGCAGCACCAGCCGCCCCTCGCTGGCTTCGAAGTCGAGTTCGTGCCGGGCGGCGATGGCGTGCAGGCGGGCCTGGCTGTATTGCGCCAGGCGTTCGAGCGCGGCGGCGGGTGCGTCCTGGCGCCGTGCATGGCCGCGCCAGCGCCACAGCCATGCGAGGTGGGCGCGCGAGAGGCCGCCGGCCAGCCGCAGTGTGGCGTCCGCGCCCGTGAGCCGCAGCGCGTGGCCGAAGCCCGGCACGGCCCAGGGGTTGAGGAGGTGGGGCGCCAGCAGGCCGGCGGTGGCGAAGCTCGCTTCTTCGGCGGCGGCGCTGCGCTGCTCGAACACGGTGACTTCGTGGCCGTCGCTGGCCAGCTCGTACGCGGTGGTGACGCCGACGATGCCGGCGCCCACGATGGCTATCTTCATGAATTGGAGTTTTTTTGGCCTCTAGCGCTTGATGGACAAGCGCAAGCAGCTATTGTTTTTGTAGTATCTGTTCGATCTGCAGCCCCACGTTGAGCACCGTGTCGTCCATCAACGCCCCCTGCCAGACCATGAGCCCGACCGGGAGTTCCCCCTGCACGTGGCAGGGCAGCGAGAGCGCGCAGCCGTCCAGCAGGTTGATGGCGCTGGTGTTGCGCAGCAGCAGGTTGTTGACGCGGAAGAACTCGGCGTCGCGCGCGGCGTCTTGTGCCGCGTCTTGGCCATTCCCCGGCGCCACGTCGGCGATGGGCGGGGCCACGATGGGCACGGTGGGCGACAGCAGCGCGTCGTAGCCCTGCATGCTGGCGTGCATGCGCGCGATCCAGTGCTGGCGGGCCTGCAGCAGCTCGATGTATTCCCAGGCCATGAGCGTGGCGCCTTTGTCGATGCGCAGGCGCACCCGGGGGTCGTAGCGGTCGCCCGCCTGCGCCAGCAGGTCGCGGTGCCAGGCATAGGCCTCCGGCGCGGCGAAGCCGTAGGCGGGCTGCTCCTGCACGGCGGGCAGGGCGATGGTGTCGATGACCGCGCCCGCCGCGCGCAGCGTGGCCAGGGCGCGCTCGAACGCCCGGGCCACCGTGTCGTCCATGCCGTCCAGGAACAGGGTGGAGGGCACGGCCAGGCGGTACCGCGACAGTGGCGCCAGGCTGCGGGTCACGCGCCGGGCGGCCAGGATCTCGTGCGCCACGATGGCGTCGCGCACGCTGCGCGTCAGGGCGCAGGCGGTGTCGAGCGTGGTGGACAGCGGCACGGCCCCTTCCGTGGGCACCAGCCGGGCCGTGTTCTTGAAGCCGACGATGCCGTTCAGCGCCGCCGGGATGCGGATGGAGCCGCCCGTGTCCGACCCCAGGCCGATGAACGCCGCCCCCGTGGCCACGGACACGCCCGCGCCGGAGGAGGACCCGCCCGGTACGCGGGGGGCGCCGGGCAGGGCGCCGAAGCGCGCGTCCCAGGCCGCCGGGGTGCCGAAGTGGGGGTTCACCCCCACGCCCGAGAACGCGAACTCCACCATGTTCGTGCGGCCGATGATCGCGGCGCCGGCCGCGCGCAGGCGCGCCACGGCCGGGCTGTCCGCCATGGCGGCGGGTGCGCCGGCCAGCACGGTCGAGCCCGCGGGCGTGGGCTGCCCGGCGATGTCGAACAGGTCCTTGACCGAGACCGCCAGCCCGGCCAGCGGCAGGCGGGCGGCATCGGGCCGCGCCGTCGTGGCGCGCGCCGCATCGAACGTGGTGCGTACGAAGGCGTGGGCGTTGGCGGGGGCCTGGGCGGCGGCGATGCAGCGCTCCAGCTCGGCGGGCGCGGTGGTGGCGCCGTCCCGCAGGCGGGTGCGGGTGGCAATCAGGTCGGCAAGCATGGGTGTGCTAGAATCCTTGGGTTTTGCTGGGAGCAGTAGCGCTTGCGGCAAAACCAATCGCAAACCAGCCCTGTCAAGGTGCTGCACCCTTCGTGGAACAACCCGAGGCGGCGCAGATATTGGGGCTGGATTTTAGACCCAACCTTTGGAGTATTCACATGTCCGTCACCATGCGCGAAATGCTGGAAGCCGGTGTCCACTTCGGCCACCAAACCCGCTTCTGGAACCCCAAGATGGCCCCGTACATCTTCGGCCATCGCAACAAGATCCACATCATCAACCTGGAAAAGTCGCTGCCCCTGTTCCAGGAAGCACAAAAGTTCGCCAAGCAGCTGGCGGCCAACCGCGGCACGATCCTGATGGTCGGCACCAAGCGCCAGGCCCGTGAAATCCTCGCCACCGAAGCGCAGCGCGCTGGCGTGCCTTTTGTGGACCAGCGCTGGCTGGGCGGCATGTTGACGAACTTCAAGACCGTGAAGACGTCCATCAAGCGCCTGAAGGACATGAAGGCCCAGCAAGAAGCCGGCCTCGACAGCCTGAGCAAGAAGGAACAGCTCACGTTCTCCCGCGAGATCGAGAAGCTCGAGAAGGACATCGGTGGCATCCAGGACATGGCCGCGCTGCCCGACGCCATCTTCATCATCGACGTGGGCTTCCACAAGATCGCCGTGGCCGAAGCCAAGAAGCTGGGCATTCCGCTGATCGGCGTGGTGGATACCAACCACTCGCCCGAAGGCATCGACTACGTGATCCCCGGCAACGACGACTCGGCCAAGGCCGTGACGCTGTATGCCCGCGGCATCGCCGATGCGATCATCGAAGGCCGCGCCAATGCCGTGAATGAAGTGGCCAAGGCCGCTGCGTCCGAAAGCTCGGACGAATTCGTGGAAGTGCAAGAAGCCGCTGCCTGACCGCCCGGCTGCGCGAACACATCGCGCAAGAAAAAGCGGGGCCCCTGGTGAGCCCCCTTTTTTTTAGCCCGAATCCTGTAACGAACTGAACTGAATACGGAGAAACACAAGATGGCTGCAATTACCGCAAGCATGGTTGCCGAACTGCGCGGCAAGACCGACGCCCCCATGATGGAATGCAAGAAGGCGCTGACGGAAGCCGACGGCGACATGGCCAAGGCCGAAGAGCTGCTGCGCGTCAAGCTGGGCACCAAGGCGGGCAAGGCTGCTTCGCGCGTGACCGCCGAAGGCGTGGTCGCCAGCTTCATCAACGGCAATGTGGGCGCGCTGATCGAAGTGAACAGCGAAACCGACTTCGTCTCCAAGAACGACAGCTTCATCGCAATGGCCAACGCTGCCGCCAAGCTGGTGGCCGAGCACAACCCCGCCGACATCGAGGCGCTGGGCAAGCTGGCCTACGAGCAGGACAGCTTCGGCCCCACGCTGGAAGACGTGCGCAAGGGCCTGATCGGCAAGATCGGCGAGAACATGTCGTTCCGCCGCTTCAAGCGTTTCGACGGCTCCAACCTGGCTTCGTACCTGCACGGCTCGCGCATCGGCGTGGTCGTGGAGTTCGAAGGTGACGCCACCGCCGCCAAGGACGTGGCCATGCACGTGGCCGCCATGAAGCCCGTGGCCCTGACCAGCGCCGACGTGCCCGCCGACCTGATCGCCAAGGAGCGCTCGGTCGCCGAAGGCAAGGCCGACGAAGCCAACAAGGAACTGGTGGCCGCCGGCAAGCCCGCGCAAAGCGCCGAGATCACCGCCAAGCGCATCGACGGCGCCGTGCAGAAGTACCTCAAGGAAGTCTCGCTGGCCGACCAGGTCTTCGTGAAGGCCGCCGACGGCAAGCAGACCGTGGCCGCCATGCTCAAGGCCGCCAACACCACCGTGAAGGGCTTCACCCTCTACGTCGTGGGCGAAGGCATCGAGAAGAAGGCCGATGACTTCGCCGCCGAAGTGGCTGCCCAGGTGGCCGCCGCCAAGGCGTCTGCCGCCTGACCGGCTGCTTTCCGACGCCAGCCCCGCTACCATCCACTCACCGCCCGAACTGCCTTTGGAGAAATCGCCCATGTCCCACGCCGCACCAGCCCACAAGCGCATCCTGCTCAAGCTGTCTGGTGAGGCGCTGATGGGCGAGGATGCCTTTGGCATCAACCG
>Ga0206116_1001111_pt1 | contig 16732 bp, 14 predicted proteins | sample 3A1Ametagenome_FD_178000 | JGI IMG/M metagenome (GOLD analysis project Ga0206116, IMG submission 178000) | Enriched microbial communities from leaf-cutter ant dump, University of Wisconsin, Madison, United States - 3A1A | ecosystem: Environmental > Terrestrial > Nest > Insects nest > Nest dump...
GGCGGCGTGGTCAGCGGGTGATCCGCCTTGTACGGGCCTTCCGGCATGTTGCGCAGGCACTGGTCGATGATGCGGATACTCTGGCGCATCTCCTCGACGCGGACCATGCAGCGATCGTAGGCATCGCCGTTGTGGGCCAGCGGTACTTCGAACTCGAAGTTCTCGTAGCCGGAGTAGGGACGGGCCTTGCGCAGGTCGAAGTCCAGGCCGGTGGAGCGCAGGCCGGCACCGGTGACGCCCCAGGCCAGGGCTTCCTTGGTGTTGTACTGGGCAACGCCGATGGTGCGGCCCTTGAGGATGCTGTTCTGCAGGGCGGCCTTGGTGTACTCGTCGAGGCGCTTGGGCAGCCATTCGACGAAGTCCTTGACCAGCTTGTCCCAGCCACGCGGCAGGTCGTGGGCGACGCCACCGATGCGGTACCAGGCCGGGTGCAGGCGGAAGCCGGTGATGGCCTCGATCACGGTGTAGGCGCGCTGACGGTCGGTGAAGGTGAAGAACACCGGGGTCATGGCGCCGACGTCCTGGATGTAGGTACCCAGGAACAGCAGGTGGCTGGTGATGCGGAAGAATTCGGCGAGCATGACGCGGATGGTGTCGACCTTCTGCGGCACCTTGATCCCGGCGAGCTTCTCGACGGCCAGCACGTACGGCAGGTTGTTCATCACGCCGCCGAGGTAGTCGATACGGTCGGTGTACGGGATGAAGCTGTGCCAGGACTGACGCTCGGCCATCTTCTCGGCGCCACGGTGGTGGTAGCCGATGTCCGGGACGCAGTCGACGATCTCTTCGCCGTCCAGCTGCAGGACGATGCGGAAGGCGCCGTGGGCGGACGGGTGGTTCGGGCCGAGGTTGAGGAACATGTAGTCCTCGTTCGCGCCCTGGCGCTTCATGCCCCAGGCTTCCGGATTGAAGCGCGCGGCTTCTTCTTCCAGCTGCTGCTTGGCCAGGTTCAGGGTGAACGGGTCGAACTCGGTGGCGCGGGCCGGGAAGTCCTTGCGCAGCGGGTGACCTTCCCAGGTCGGCGGCATCATGATGCGGGTCAGGTGCGGGTGGCCCGGGAAGTCGATGCCGAACATGTCCCAGACTTCGCGCTCGTACCAGTTGGCGTTCGGCCAGATGGAGGTGACGGAAGGCACGCTGAGGTCGGTCTCGCTGAGGGAGACCTTGATCATCACGTCGCTGTTACGTTCCACCGAGAGCAGGTGGTAGAACACGGTGAAATCGGCGCCCGGCAGGCCGCGGCGCTGGGTGCGCAGGCGCTCGTCGACGCCGTGCAGGTCGTACAGCATGCTGTACGGCTTGGCGACGTTGCGCAGGAAGGTCAGGACTTCGATCAGGCGGGCACGGTCGACCCACAGCACCGGCATGCCGGTACGGGTTTCCTGGGCGACGAAGGCGTCGGCGCCAAAACGGTTGTTCAGTTCGACGACCACATCCTGGTCGTCAGCCTTGTAAGGCGGAATATAAATAGCGGTGTCCGCTGTCATGGTCTCGGTCGCTTTCGGTCAACGTAGAGAATGAAGCCAGGCCGCCGGTTCCTGGGAACGGGCGGCAGGTCGCTGGATCAGACTTCGTCGGGGCTGCGCAGGTTGGTGACCTGCATGCGCTGTTCACGACGCAGATCTTTCTGGGCCGGCATCTCGGCGCGGTACACGCCTTGATCGCCAACGACCCAGGAAAGAGGGCGTCGCTCCTGGCCAATCGATTCCTGCAGCAGCATCAGGCCTTGCAGGAAAGCTTCAGGGCGAGGCGGGCAGCCAGGCACGTAGACATCCACGGGGAGGAACTTGTCGACCCCCTGAACGACCGAGTAGATGTCGTACATGCCACCGGAGTTGGCGCACGAACCCATGGAAATGACCCACTTCGGCTCCAGCATCTGCTCGTACAGGCGCTGGATGATCGGCGCCATCTTGATGAAGCAGGTGCCGGCGACGACCATGAAGTCGGCCTGACGCGGTGACGCCCGGATCACTTCGGCGCCGAAACGGGCGATGTCGTGCGGCGCGGTGAACGCCGTGGTCATCTCCACGTAGCAGCAGGACAGGCCGAAGTTGTAAGGCCACAGGGAGTTCTTGCGACCCCAGTTGACCGCGCCACTCAGGACATCCTCGAGCTTGCCCATGAAGATGTTCTTGTGGACCTGGTCCTCTAGCAGCGAATCGGAGACGGTTTCCCGTTCTCCGATTGGATACTGCTCGTTGGGCGCATCCGGATCGATTCTGGTGAGATTGTATTGCATTGCCAAAGCCTCATTGTTTCAGCTTCGCTTGCCGCTTGCGGCGACCCACGGGAGCCCAATCGAGCGCCCCGACCCGCCAAAGGTAGACAAGACCTGCCAACAGAATTGCTATGAAAACGAGTGCTTCGACGAATCCGGTCCAGCCGCTTTCGCGTACCGACACAGACCATGCAAAGAGAAAGAGGGCTTCGATATCGAAGATCACGAACAGCATCGCGACCAGATAGAATTTGGCCGACAGGCGCAGGCGGGCGCCGCCGGTGGGCAGCATGCCGGATTCGAACGGTTCGTTCTTGCTGCGGCCCCAGGCCTTGCTGCCGAGCAGGCTGGACAGGCCGAGCATGAAGGCGCAGAGGCCGACGACGCCCAACAGGAAAATGGCAAAACCCCAGTTGTGGGCGATCAGTCCAGTCGAATCGGGCATGCTGAGAATCCTTAACAGAGCACGTGGTCTCTGAGCTTGAAAAGAAGTAGAGCAGTGACGATATGTCGCAGCGGAATCTATCGCGCTGATTTTATGGGTAAACCCGGTGCAAGTAAAATTTCTGCTGCAAATTTATTCGTAGGATTAAGAACAAAAATCTTTCGTAACTCGCTGAAAGCCTTGTATTTCGGGCATTGTCGCTGCTTTCGTTAATTATGTTTCTTTCGTGGCGTAATGAACGGCAAGTTTCGTAATGATAATTAATATCATTTGGCGGCCTGCTGTTATTCCTACTGTTCGAGTCAACTAAGAAGTTCATCGCTTGTTTGCCCTGCAAGTTATTTGCATCCCCTGTTCTAGACGCTTTTGTTCTGTAGCGCAGCGCTCTGGATCAAGGTTTCGGCGCATGCCGCCGGCCGCGCCGAGGCGGCGATCGCCCACTGCCCGAGCCAGTAGAACAGGATGATCAGGTAGGGCGCGGCGGCGAACGGGCTGACGAAACGGTCGATGCCGATCAGGCTGTCGGAGAGCACGAAGCTCAGTGCACCGATGCCGGCCAGGCCGCCGCAGGCGAGGGCGCGCCAGAGCATGGCGCTGATGGTCAGGGCGTACAGCGCCACCGGTACCAGCAGCGCGCCGAGGCCGTGCCAGGCCAGCAGGGTGAACAGGCCGCCGCCACACAGCGCGGCCAGCAGCAGGGCGCCGATGGCCGGTTGGCGGGTCCTGGCCTGGTAGGCCCACAGGTAGGCCGTGTGGGCGCAGAGGAAGGCCGCCAGGCCGGCAGTGAACAGGTCGCCCGGCCACGCCAGCGCCAGGTCGCCGAGAATCGACAGGCCGAGGCCGAGCATGATCCGCCGTCGGTACGCGGTCGCCGGTGCGTCGAGCAGCCAGAGCAGCAGCATCGCCAGCGGAACCGGCTTGGCCGCCAGGGCCAGCCAGGTGCTGCCGGCAGACAGTGCATATAGATAGAAGGCGCCGCCCGACAGGGCGATGGCGAGCAGGGTCACGGAGCGGGACATGGCCGGTCCTTTCGTATGGCGTGCCTGCAAGCATAGCCAAAGGATCGCGGCGCGCAGGGCGGAAAAAGAAACGAGGCCCGGAACCCCATCACAGGTCCCGGGCCTCGCGTGTCACCCGAATTTACAGCGTGTGGATCAGTGGAACTGCTCTTCTTCGGTGGAGCCGGTCAGTGCGGTCACCGAAGACTTGCCACCCTGGATCACGGTGGTCATGTCGTCGAAGTAGCCGGTGCCGACTTCCTGCTGGTGGGCAACGAAGGTGTAGCCCTTCGAAGCGTCAGCGAATTCCTGCTCCTGCAGCTTGACGTACGCGGTCATGTCGTTGCGGGCGTAGTCGTGCGCCAGGTTGAACATGCCGTGCCACATGTTGTGGATGCCGGCCAGGGTGATGAACTGGTGCTTGTAGCCCATCGCCGACAGTTCGCGCTGGAACTTGGCGATGGTCGCGTCGTCCAGGTTCTTCTTCCAGTTGAAGGAAGGCGAGCAGTTGTAGGACAGGATCTGGTCCGGGTATTCCTTCTTGATCGCTTCGGCGAAGCGACGGGCTTCGTCCAGGTCCGGCTTGGCGGTTTCGCACCAGATCAGGTCGGCGTACGGTGCGTAGGCCAGGCCGCGGGCGATGGCCTGGTCGAGGCCGGCGCGTACCTTGTAGAAGCCTTCCGGGGTGCGGTCGCCGACCACGAATGGCTGGTCGTACGGGTCGCAGTCGCTGGTCAGCAGGTCAGCGGCGTTGGCGTCGGTACGGGCCAGGATGATGGTCGGCACGCCGGCGACGTCGGCCGCCAGACGGGCAGCGGTCAGCTTCTGCACGGCTTCCTGGGTCGGAACCAGTACCTTGCCGCCCATGTGGCCGCACTTCTTCACCGACGCCAGCTGGTCTTCGAAGTGAACGCCGGCGGCGCCTGCCTCGATCATGTTCTTCATCAGCTCGTAGGCGTTCAGGACGCCGCCGAAACCGGCCTCGGCGTCAGCCACGATCGGTGCGAAGTAGTCGACGTAGCCTTCGTCGCCCGGGTTCTTGCCGGCTTTCCACTGGATCTGGTCGGCGCGACGGAACGAGTTGTTGATGCGCTTGACCACGGTCGGTACCGAGTCCACCGGGTACAGGGACTGGTCGGGGTACATGGACTCGGCCGAGTTGTTGTCGGCAGCCACTTGCCAGCCGGACAGGTAGATGGCCTGGATGCCGGCCTTGACCTGTTGCACTGCCTGGCCGCCGGTCAGGGCGCCCATGCAGTTGACGAAATCTTTCTCAGGGCGGAAGGACGGATGCGCGCCCTTGGTCACCAGGTTCCACAGTTTTTCCGCACCCAGGCGAGCCAGGGTGTGCTCTGGCTGGATCGAACCACGCAGACGGACGACATCGGCGGCAGTGTAGGTACGGGTCACGCCTTTCCAGCGCGGGTTCTCGGCCCAGTCTTTTTCGAGGGCTGCAATTTGCTGTTCGCGTGTCAGTGCCATGGAAATAAACCTCGTCGCATAGGTCTTGGTGAAAAATGTTCGCTCTGTCGGCTGCGCTGTTCGTACAGGGGCAGCACCGAATGCTCGCGGCTCAGGGACGCTGGCGATCAATCAGTCTAGTTCGGCGAAATCGCGACGTTGAACGATGGGGCTCGGAGGAGGAGGCGAGCAGGTGCGGGCGGCCGTCGGGCAGGTTGGCTCGTGGTTGCCGTGCTGCTTCGATCAGGGTGTGCCATGTACCGTTTGATGCGCTTCCGTCCCTCGGGACAACTTCGTTCCAGTCGTAATCTCGTCAAACGCGCCTTGTGGGCCGTACAGACACGAATCGGCTTCGGGGGTAGGTTCGAAGCGCGACCCGAAGGCCCTTGCCAGGGCCCCTGATTAGCGGGAGCGGGGCCATCATGCCTCTGCGATTCGGGGTCGTCAAATGTTTTGTAGTGCTTTTTTCATTCCACTACATCTTTGGTCTAATACGACCCGTCAGTCAGTTTCAAGGCCTTTGGTCGAGGCCTTGATTTCCCTGGTGTCAGCGCAATTCGTCGACTTTTACCCGCAATGTCATGTTTTCGCCGCGCTGGGTCGAGTACGAAAGGGCCGAGGCAGAGCGTTCGGCCTGGCTTTGACCATTGAACCCCGCCAGGGTGATCCATTCGCCGAGCTTGCCGGTGACCTTCGTGTCGGTACTTTGTACTTTCACTACATCCGCGCGCTCCTGGCTCATCCGGTCGTTGTTGGTGCTGATGTTCAGGTGCACGGTGTCACCGGCGACGTTGGCGGTGACGTAGAAGCCCTGGGTGACGTTGCGGTATTCGGTCTGGCTCTGCAGGCGTCCGTAGCTGTCGGTCTGGGTGCTGGTGATGGGAATGCTCTGGCCGATCTGGATCAGTGCCGGGGTGCCTTCGCTGGCCTGGACCTGCTGCAGGCCGCCGTCGCGGTTGGCGGTGCCGTAGCGGATCACGCGGACGTTGCCGCGGTTGTCCTGGAAGTTGCTGTCGTTGTTGTCGACGCTGATCAGCAGGCGCTTCGGTGCTGTGTCCAGATCACGCAGCAGGGTGCGAAGTTCGTCGATCTTGCCGGGTTCGGCCTTGACGATGAGCTTGTTCTCGAAGGCGCTGACCGTGCCGTCCCGGCCGATGAACGCCTGGGCGGTGGGGAGGATCTCGGCGCTGGTGCGATGGTTGAGGGGCAGGACTTCGGTCGCGGCCACGGCACTGAGGCTGAGGGACAGAAGCAGGGAGGCGAGCAGGGGGCGTAGCGGCATGTCCATGATCTCCGCGGGTGGAGTGGACATGATGGCAAAGATTATTGAACTTGTGGGGGTTGGGTCTGCTTTGCAGGCCTTCGCGAGCAAGCTCGCTCCCACGGGCGGGCTGCGATCTCTGTGGGAGCGAGCTTGCTCGCGAAGGGCCGCAGGGCGGCCCCAATCACGAGGGTCAATCCAGCGATTTCGAGTCGCGCACCATGTCCACGTGCGGAATCCCTGCTTCCAGGAACTCCTCGCTGACCACGCGGAAGCCCAGGCGCTCGTAGAACGCCGTGGCGTGCACCTGCGCCGTCAGCATCTGCTGGCTCAGGTCGCGGTTCTGGGCTTCGGCGATCGCCGCCTGCATCAGTGCATCGCCGACCTTCAGCCCGCGCCAGTCCTTGAGCACCGACACCCGGCCGATCTGGCCGTCCGGCAGCAGGCGGGCGGTGCCGATGGCGTAGTGGTCTTCCATGGCCAGGAAATGGATCGCGTCGTTGTCGTCCGAATCCCACTCCAGCTCCGGCGGCACGTTCTGCTCGGCGATGAACACCGCCTCGCGAATGCGCCGGATATCCGCGTTGTCCTTGTGCCAGTCGGCCAGGCGGACCGTGATCTTATTCATTGGCGAACCCCAGGCTTCCTTGCTGGACCAGTTGGCAGACCAGTTCCAGGCCGGCTTCGTCGCCCAGCCAGTCGCCCAGGTTGTCGATGTGCAGGGCGTCGGCGGAGCAGATCAGCTTCAGCAACTCGCGCAGGCTGCCCGGCAGCAGGCGGCTCTGGCCGCTGGCGAACAGCAGCAGGTTGTCGTCCACCTCGGACCAGGCCAGGCGCGCGCTCGGGTTGCGGATGATGATTGCGCCCTGTTCCAGGCTGTCGACCAGTTCTTCCTCGCTCAGCTCTTCGCCGCTGACCAGTTCCGGGTAGCGCGGCTCGGTCATGAACTGGCCGAACCAGGTCAGCAGCAGGCGCTCGTCGCCCATGTGCTCGTTGAGCAGGCTTTTCAGGCGGCCGAGGGCATCGTGCTGGATCTGGTGCGGATCGTCGCTGACCGGCTGGGCATCGGCGTCGCTGTAGCGCTCTTCGTCGGTCAGGAACTGACCGAGGAAATCGGTGAAGTGGGTCAGCACTTCGGCGGCGCTCGGCGCGCGGAAGCCGACCGAGTAGGTCAGGCAGTTGTCCTCGGCGACGCCGTAGTGGGCCAGGCGCGGTGGCAGGTAGAGCATGTCGCCCGGCTCCAGGACCCACTCGTCGCTCTGTTCGAAGTCGGCGAGGATGCGCAGGTCGGCATGCTCCAGCAGGGCGCTGTCGCTGTTGCACATCTGCCCGACCTTCCAGTTGCGCTTGCCATGCCCCTGGAGCAGGAACACGTCGTAGTTGTCGAAGTGCGGGCCGACGCTGCCGCCCGGTGCGGCGAAGCTGATCATCACGTCGTCGATGCGCCAGCTCGGCAGGAAGCGGAAATGCTCCAGCAGCTCGGCGACTTCCGGAACGAACTGGTCGACCGACTGCACCAGCAGGGTCCAGTCGCGCTCCGGCAGGGTGCCGAAGGTCTCTTCGGTGAACGGGCCGCGGCGCAGCTCCCAAGGGGTTTCGCCGTGTTCGATGACCAGGCGCGACTCGACTTCCTCTTCCAGGGCCAGGCCGGCCAGTTCGTCGGCGTCGATGGGGCTTTCGAAATCGGTAAAGGCCTGACGGACCAGCAACGGTTTTTTCTGCCAGTAGTCGCGCATGAACTGGCGCGCGGTCAGACCGCCGAGAAGCTGCAGTGGGATATCAGGATTCATGATTAACCTATTGAAAAAAGACAATTTTCTTTCAGGAATAAAAACGCCCGGCTCGGCCGGGCGTTAAAACGCGGGTCGCGGATCAGACGCGCTTGGCTTGCGCCGCGGCGTTGCCGATGTAGCTGGCAGGGGTCAGCTTCTTCAGCTCTTCACGCGCTTCGGCAGGCATGTCCAGGCCATCGATGAAGGTCAGCAGCGCTTCCGGGCTGATGCCCTTGCCACGGGTCAGCTCCTTGAGCTTCTCGTAGGGGTTCTCGATGTCGTAGCGACGCATCACGGTCTGGATCGGCTCGGCCAGGACTTCCCAGCAGGCGTCCAGGTCTTCGGCGATGCGTGCGGTGTTGATTTCCAGCTTGCCGATGCCCTTGAGGCTGGCTTCGTAGGCGATCACGCTGTGGGCGAAGCCGACGCCGAGGTTGCGCAGCACGGTGGAGTCGGTCAGGTCACGCTGCCAGCGCGAGATCGGCAGCTTGCTGGCCAGGTGCTGGAACAGCGCGTTGGCGATGCCCAGGTTGCCTTCCGAGTTCTCGAAGTCGATCGGGTTGACCTTGTGCGGCATGGTCGAGGAGCCGATTTCGCCAGCAACGGTCTTCTGCTTGAAGTAGCCCAGCGAGATGTAGCCCCAGACGTCGCGGTCGAAGTCGATGAGGATGGTGTTGAAGCGGGCGATGGCGTCGAACAGCTCGGCGATGTAGTCGTGCGGCTCGATCTGCGTGGTGTAGGGGTTGAACACCAGGCCCAGCTCGTCCTCGATGAAGGCGCGGGCGTTGGCTTCCCAGTCGATCTGCGGGTAGGCCGACAGGTGCGCGTTGTAGTTGCCGACGGCGCCGTTGATCTTGCCCAGCAGCGGCACGGCGGCGACCTGCGCGATCTGCCGCTCGAGGCGGTAGACGACGTTGGCCAGTTCCTTGCCCAGGGTGGTCGGCGAGGCTGGCTGGCCGTGGGTGCGCGACAGCATCGGCACATCGGCGAAGCGGTGGGCCAGTTCGCGGATCGACTGGGCGATCTGGCGCATCAGCGGCAGCAGCACGTTGTCGCGGCCTTCGCGCAGCATCAGGGCGTGGGACAGGTTGTTGATGTCCTCGCTGGTGCAGGCGAAGTGGATGAACTCGCTGACCTTGGCCAGTTCCGGCAGCTTGGCCGCCTGCTCCTTGAGCAGGTACTCGATGGCCTTGACGTCGTGGTTGGTGGTGCGCTCGATTTCCTTGACGCGCTCGGCGTGCTCGAGGGCGAACTCATCGGCCAGGCCATTCAGCAGCGCATTGGCTTCGGCGGAGAAAGCCGGTACTTCGGCGATCTGCGGGTGGGCGGCCAGGCGCTGCAGCCAGCGGACTTCGACCAGGGCGCGGAAACGGATCAGGCCGTATTCGCTGAAAATGGGGCGCAGGGCCTGGGTTTTGCCGGCGTAGCGGCCGTCTACAGGGGAAACCGCAGTGAGCGAGGAAAGCTGCATGGGGTGTTCTCGGACAGTCAGGCTTTTAAGAGGGCGCATATCATACATGAAAAATGCGCCCGAGTCGGGTGGCTGACAAAAGGTAATTATCAGCCGCGAAGCATCGGGTAGAGCTCGCGCAACAGCTTGCGGCGGCTGAACACCAACTGCCAGCGATGGCCGCCGAGCTGGCGCCAGAGCCGTGCGGCGCGGATGCCGGCCAGCAGCAGGGCGCGGATCTTCGAGGCGTTGTTGGTCTGCTGCAGGTGACGCATGTCGCCGTGGACCTGGATGCGCTGGCGTAGGGTGCTCAACGTATCCTGATACAACGCGCCGCTGGAGGCGATGACGTTTTCGTGAACCAGGCCGAAATGCTCGGCCTGGGACTGGATCTGCGGCAGGCGGTTGCCGATGGTTTCCAGCATGTCGCCGCGCTTGGCCAACTGGCGCTCCAGGCCGAGCATCGACAGGGCGTAGCGCAGCGGTTCGCGCTGCAGGCTGCCGGGGTCGCGCTCGAGGGCGCTGGCGAGGGCGCGGTAGCCGTCGCGCAGGTTGATGTCGTCACCGCCAAAGACTTCCAGGGTGTCCTTCGGGTCGCGCACCAGCAGGCTGCCGAGCATGCAGCCGATATTGGCCTCGCTGGCCGAGCCGGTGCGGGCGATGCGGTCCACCAGCACGGCGGCCTGGAACACACCACTCAGCGCGATCAATTGCTCCTGCGTCTGGTTCATCCGCGGCTGCTCCACGGCTCGGCGATCTCGATCACGCCGCCGCCGAGGCAGACTTCACCGTCGTAGAACACCACGGACTGGCCGGGCGTCACCGCGCGCTGCGGCTCGTCGAACACGGCGCGATAGCCGCTCGCGGTGCGCTCCAGGGTGCAGTCCTGGTCGCTCTGGCGGTAGCGCACCTTGGCGGTCAGGCGGCGTGGCACGGAGAGGTCGATCGGGTTGACCCAGAAGATCTCCGAGGCGAGCAGGGCGCGGGAGAACAGCCAGGGGTGTTCATTGCCCTGGCCGACCACCAGCACGTTGCGCGCCAGGTCCTTTTCCAGCACGTACCACGGCTCGTCGCCGGCGTCCTTGAGGCCGCCGATGCCGAGGCCCTGGCGCTGGCCGATGGTGTGGTACATCAGGCCGTGGTGCTGGCCGATGACCTCGCCGTCGGTAGTCTGGATCTCGCCGGGCTGGGCCGGCAGGTACTGCTTGAGGAAGTCGCTGAAGCGCCGTTCGCCGATGAAGCAGATGCCGGTGGAGTCCTTCTTCTTCGCCGTGGCCAGGCCGTGTTTCTCGGCGATGGCGCGCACTTCCGGCTTCTCCAGCTCGCCCACCGGGAACAGGGTGCGGGCGATCTGCTCGCCGCCGACGGCGTGGAGGAAGTAGCTCTGGTCCTTGTTCGGGTCCAGGCCCTTGAGCAGTTCGGTGCGGCCGTCGAGGTCGCGGCGGCGCACGTAGTGGCCGGTGGCGATCAGGTCGGCGCCGAGGGACAGGGCGTAGTCGAGGAACGCCTTGAACTTGATTTCCCGGTTGCACAGGATGTCCGGGTTCGGCGTGCGCCCGGCCTTGTACTCCTCGAGGAAGTGCTCGAAGACGTTGTCCCAGTATTCCGCGGCGAAGTTGGCCGTGTGCAGCTTGATGCCGATGCGGTCGCACACGGCCTGGGCGTCGGCCAGGTCTTCGCGGGCGGTGCAGTACTCGGTGCCGTCGTCCTCTTCCCAGTTCTTCATGAACAGGCCTTCCACCTGGTAGCCCTGCTCCATCAGCAGGAGGGCGGAAACGGAAGAGTCCACGCCGCCGGACATGCCGACGATGACGCGCGTCTTTTCGGGTTCTTGGAGAGCTGGTTCGGACATAGGTATGGGTGCGTATCTGGAAAAAGACGACGATTCTATCAGGCTGCGTCCTGCAAGGCGAAAGGCGCCTTAATTACGGATCAGCGCCAGGCTGTGCAAGGGGCCGGCCAGGTAGTCGTCGATGCACTGTGGCACCAGCTCGCTGCGCCAGCGCTGCGGGTCGGCGAGCAATTCCTCGCGGGTCATCCACACGGCGCGCACGATATCGCTGTCCAGGGCGCGCCCGGCATGCTGCCTGACGGGTTTCGCGGCGAAGCAGATGCGCTGGTAGGTCACGCCGTTGCTGGGCGCGGTGTACAGGTAGATGCCGACCACGCCGGTGAGCTCGACCTCCCAGGCGGTTTCTTCGAGGGTCTCGCGCAGTGCGGCCTGGAGCAGGCTCTCGTTGGCCTCGAGGTGGCCGGCGGGCTGGTTGAAGACGTGCTTGCCGGCCTTGAATTCCTCGACCAGGAGGAAGCGGCCCTGGTCTTCGACGATGGTGGCGACGGTGATGTGGGGTTGCCAGGTCATGTTCGGTCCTTCGCAAATGGATGACGGAAAAGAAAAACCCCGGTGCGTGGCCGGGGTTTTCCTCATTGCTTCAGGCGGACTTTCTTACAGTGCGGCGATCGCGCTGTTGAAGGTCTGGCTTGGGCGCATCACCTTGCTGGTCAGCTCGACGTCGGTGAAGTAGTAGCCACCGATTTCGGCTGGTTTGCCCTGGACGGCGTTGAGCTCGGCGACGATGGTCGCCTCGTTCTCGCTCAGGACCTTGGCCAGCGGGGCGAAGCGTGCCTGCAGGGCGGCGTCTTCGCTCTGTGCGGCCAGTGCCTGGGCCCAGAACAGGGTCAGGTAGAAGTGGCTGCCACGGTTGTCGATACCGCCGACCTTGCGCGCCGGGGACTTGTTGCCATCGAGGAACTGGCCGGTGGCCTGGTCCAGGGTGGCAGCCAGTACCTTGGCTTTCGGGTTGGCGTAGGCGTTGCCCAGGTGCTCCAGGGAAGCGGCCAGGGCCAGGAACTCGCCCAGCGAGTCCCAGCGCAGGAAGTTTTCCTCGACCAGTTGCTGCACGTGCTTCGGTGCCGAACCGCCGGCGCCGGTCTCGAACAGGCCGCCGTTGTTCATCAGCGGGACGATCGACAGCATCTTGGCGCTGGTGCCCAGTTCCATGATCGGGAACAGGTCGGTCAGGTAGTCGCGCAGCACGTTGCCGGTGACCGAGATGGTGTCCTGGCCGGCGCGGATGCGCTCCAGGGAAACCTTCATCGCCTCGACCGGAGCCAGGACGCGGATGTCCAGGCCGGTGGTGTCGTGGTCCTTCAGGTACTTCTGCACTTTCTCGATCAGCACGCCGTCGTGGGCGCGTTGCGGGTCGAGCCAGAACACCGCCGGGGTGGCGCTGGCGCGGGCACGGTTGACGGCCAGCTTGACCCAGTCCTGGATCGGTGCGTCCTTGGTCTGGCACATGCGGAAGATGTCACCTGCTTCCACTTCCTGCTGCAGCAGCAGGTTGCCCTTGCTGTCGAGGACGCGGATGGTGCCATCGGCCTTGGCCTGGAAGGTCTTGTCGTGGGAGCCGTACTCTTCGGCTTTCTGTGCCATCAGGCCGACGTTCGGCACGCTGCCCATGGTGGTCGGGTCGAAGGCGCCGTGCTGCTTGCAGTCTTCGATCACGGCCTGGTAGATGGTCGCGTAGCAGCGATCCGGGATCAGCGCCTTGGTGTCCTGCAGCTGGCCTTCGGTGTTCCACATCTTGCCCGAGTCGCGGATCATCGCCGGCATCGAGGCGTCGACGATCACGTCGCTCGGCACGTGCAGGTTGGTGATGCCCTTGTCGGAGTTGACCATGGCCAGGGCCGGGCGGACGTCGTAGACGGCCTTGATGTCAGCTTCGATCTGCGCCTGCTGCTCGGCTGGCAGGGACTTGATGCGGGCGTACAGGTCGCCGATGCCGTTGTTCAGGTTGAAGCCGATTTCCGCCAGGACGGCGGCGTGCTTGTTCAGCGCGTCGGCGTAGTACTCGGCGACGATCTGGCCGAACATGATCGGGTCGGAGACCTTCATCATGGTGGCTTTCAGGTGGACCGACAGCAGCACGCCACTGGCCTTGGCATCTTCGATCTCGGCGGCGACGAAGGCGCGCAGGGCCTTGGTGCTCATGACCGCGCAGTCGATGATCTCGCCGGCCTTGACCGCGGTTTTCTCTTTCAGGACGGTGGTGGCGCCGTCCTTGCCCAGCAATTCGATACGCAGGCTGTCATCGGCCTCGATCAGCGCGGCCTTTTCGCTGCCGTAGAAGTCGCCGTGGCTCATGTGCGCGACGTGGGACTTCGAATCGGCGGCCCAGGCGCCCATCTTGTGCGGGTGCTTGCGGGCGTAGTTCTTGACCGACAGCGGCGCGCGGCGGTCGGAGTTGCCTTCGCGCAGGACCGGGTTCACCGCGCTGCCCTTGATGCGGTCGTAGCGCGTACGGGCTTCCTTCTCGGCGTCGTTGGCCGGTGCTTCAGGGTAGTCCGGAACGTTGAAGCCCTTGCCCTGCAGCTCCTTGATCGCGGCCTTCAGCTGCGGTACCGAGGCGCTGATGTTCGGCAGCTTGATGATGTTGGCTTCAGGCGTGGTCGCCAGTTGGCCCAGTTCCGCCAGGTGGTCGGCCACTTGCTTGTCGGCGCCGAGCTGTTCTGGGAAGGCGGAAAGGATGCGGCCCGCGAGAGAGATGTCCCGGGTTTCTACCGCGATGTCGGCGGTAGCGGTGAAGGCTTCGACGATAGGGAGCAGTGAGAAGGTGGCGAGGGCGGGGGCTTCGTCGGTGAAGGTGTAGATGATCTTGGATCGGGTGGACATATTCGGGTTAACTCTCTGTTTTGCTGAGCGTGCTCGGAATCTCGGTAGGGCGCGCAGGGTAAGCGCTTCGCTCAGACACATCCATGAGCGGAAAGTCGAGGATCCCGGGCTGTGATGGTGGGTTGCATCAGTCGAGTGTCAAACGGCTGGACCGTGGTGCGGTCCAGTCTTGTCGGGGCCGCGGGGCCTGTAGCGGACATCTCGCCCCGAGTGACCCTTGAGTCACCGGCGCAGTATATCAATTCCTTGGTCCTAATCATCAAGACGAAGCTGTCGGATAGTCGTTTATAGACCAAAGATGTAGAGCTTTTTGCCGCTTTGTGACGGTTTTGGTGGCGAGGTTTCCGTTCGCCGCCAACTGGGTTAGGCTCTGGGGATTGCATGACTTCAAACCAAGAAAAAGCGGAGTGCAGCATGGGATACCAGAAAATCGAGGTTCCGGCAGTCGGCGACAAAATCACCGTCAACGCAGACCATTCTCTCAATGTTCCAGACAATCCGATCATCCCGTTCATCGAGGGCGACGGCATCGGCATCGACGTCACCCCGGTCATGATCAAGGTGGTCGACGCTGCGGTCGAGAAGGCCTACGGCGGCAAGCGCAAGATTTCCTGGATGGAGGTCTACGCCGGCGAGAAGGCCACCCAGGTGTATGACCAGGATACCTGGCTGCCCCAGGAAACCCTCGATGCGGTGAAGGACTACGTGGTTTCCATCAAGGGCCCGCTGACCACCCCGGTCGGTGGCGGCATCCGCTCCCTCAACGTCGCCCTGCGTCAGCAGCTCGACCTGTACGTCTGCCTGCGCCCGGTGGTGTGGTTCGACGGCGTGCCGAGCCCGGTTAAGAAACCAGGCGACGTCGACATGGTGATCTTCCGCGAGAACTCCGAGGACATCTACGCCGGCATCGAGTGGAAGGCCGGCTCGCCCGAGGCGAACAAGGTCATCAAGTTCCTCAAGGAAGAAATGGGCGTCACCAAGATCCGTTTCGACCAGGACTGCGGCATCGGCGTCAAGCCGGTTTCGAAGGAAGGCACCCAGCGCCTGGTGCGCAAGGCCCTGCAGTATGTCGTGGACAACGACCGCAAGTCGCTGACCATCGTGCATAAAGGCAACATCATGAAGTTCACCGAAGGTGCCTTCAAGGACTGGGGCTACGAGGTGGCGAAGAACGAATTCGGCGCCGAGCTGCTGGACGGCGGCCCGTGGATGAAGTTCAAGAACCCCCGGACCGGCCGCGAGGTCATCGTCAAGGATGCCATCGCCGACGCGATGCTCCAGCAGATCCTCCTGCGTCCGGCCGAGTACGACGTGATCGCGACCCTCAACCTCAACGGCGACTACCTGTCCGATGCCCTGGCGGCGGAAGTGGGCGGCATCGGCATCGCGCCGGGCGCCAACCTGTCCGACACCGTGGCGATGTTCGAGGCCACCCACGGTACTGCGCCGAAGTACGCCGGCAAGGATCAGGTCAACCCGGGCTCGGTGATCCTGTCCGCGGAAATGATGCTGCGTCACCTGGGCTGGACCGAGGCTGCCGACCTGATCATCAAGGGCACCAACGGCGCGATCCGGGCCAAGACCGTGACCTACGACTTCGAGCGCCTGATGGAAGGCGCGACCCTGGTCTCGTCTTCCGGCTTCGGCGAGGCGCTGATCAAGCACATGTAAAAAAACCGGCCATCCGCCATGGGGCGGTTGGCCGGTTTCCTGAAGCAGTGCTGTTCGTGGTCAGGCGTTTGCAGTCGTGGAGGTAGCGGTCTTCGCCTCGCTGCTGGCTGGGCTTCCCTGAATGTTCTGGGCCTGGAATCCCTTGGGCCCCTGGACGATGTCGAAGGTCACCGATTGTCCTGCCTTCAGTGTCTTGTAGCCGTCCATCTGGATTGCCGAATAATGAGCGAACAGGTCATCCGATTTGCCGTCTTCATTGATGAAGCCAAAACCCTTCGCGTTATTGAACCACTTGACTTTACCGCTTGCCATCCTCATATCCCTCTGCAAAGGACTCCATCACTGGAGTATCATCCACTCCATCCGCATACGAACCTGCGAAATTCCTGGTTGACTGCGCGGATCTTTACGACCACGGTGGGTTCTTATTGGTTGTAACACCGTTTTGCCGATAGTCAAGGTCAGGCGACGGGCCGTATTCTGCGCCGGTTACAGCGGTCAACCCACAACCTTAACCTGTCGAAATGATGAAATTCTTTCCATGCATGCACATAGCCAGATTCGACTAACATTCAATCAGGATCGCCCGCAATCGCATGAGGACGATGGTTCCGGCCTGGCCGTACAGGAGTCCAAGCCGGCACTGCAGGCGCCACCGATGTACAAGGTGGTTTTGTTCAACGATGACTACACACCGATGGATTTCGTCGTCGAAGTGCTCGAGGTGTTCTTTAACCTGAACCGCGAGCTGGCGACCAAGGTCATGCTGGCCGTCCATACA
>Ga0206116_1001113_pt1 | contig 16706 bp, 18 predicted proteins | sample 3A1Ametagenome_FD_178000 | JGI IMG/M metagenome (GOLD analysis project Ga0206116, IMG submission 178000) | Enriched microbial communities from leaf-cutter ant dump, University of Wisconsin, Madison, United States - 3A1A | ecosystem: Environmental > Terrestrial > Nest > Insects nest > Nest dump...
GACTGGCTGACGATCTTCGTGTCTACCTTCATCGCGATCCGATCGACTTTCGTGCTGGGATCAACAGTCTGGCGATCCTGGTCGAGCAGTCGATGGGCTTGAGCCCGTTCGAGCGTGCTGTCTTCGTCTTTTGCAACCGCCTAAAATACGCTGGACATCACGATATCGGTGCTCTGGCTACCATCGAACGGGCGCTCGCAATCCCGCAAAAGCGATTTGAGCGGCCGATGGTTGGCTTTCTGTCGAGAGACGAGATCCGCACCATCATCGAGGCCCCGGACGCCAATACGTGGGCTGGCCAAAGAGATCGTGCCATGTTCAGCACCCTGTACAATACAGGCGCGCGCGTTTCCGAGATGATTGCAGTGCGCTGGGGCGATGTTGTGCTCGAAGGACAGCCGGCTGTCCATTTACATGGCAAAGGCCGTAAGGACCGATCAGTGCCGTTGTGGCGAACAACGGCCGCACTGCTTCGTAGTTGACGCCGGCGGCTCGGTGAGCCCCCAGCCGATGCGATGCTGCTTCCGAACCGCAGCGGGGACCGGATGACACGTTCGAATGTGACCCAGCGGCTACAGCTTGCGGTCGAGGTGGCCGCGTGCAAGCACCCGGCGCTCATCGGTCGGGCGGTAACACCGCACGTTATCCGCCACACGACAGCGATGCATCTGCTGCAGTCCGGCGTGGATATCACCGTCATCGCCCTCTGGCTCGGCCACGAGGACACCGCGACGACGCACATGTACGTTGAAGCGGACCTCTCGATGAAAGAGAAGGCGTTGATGAAGCTGCAGCCCGCCGGCCGGCGCCTCTGCTGGACGTTTCCGAGCCTCCGACGAGCTGATAACCTTTCTACGGTCGCTCTGATTATGTTGAGATCATCGTGGCGGACGCGGCCGCTGTGCTGGTTCCGCCACGATGCCTGCGCATAATCCTGAGCTTCGCATAATTTCTCTTATGCAAATCTCTGCATAAGAGAAAGAATTCGATGTTCGTCGGCAATGTCCAGGGCGGCGAGACCTTCGCGGTCCTGGCCTCGTTGATCAACTCGGCCAAATTGAACGGGCTGGATCCATACACCTGGCTTGCCGATGTTCTCGAACGGATCGTATCGGGCCGCACGACGATCAACCAGCTCGATACGCTGCTGCCCTGGAACTGGAAAGCCGATCAGGTCGGTCAAGCCGCATGACGCGGCCCGCCGTTTCCTATGACGAGCTCGATGAGTACCTTCGCGGCGATGGGCACAACGACTATGTCGGCGTGAGCGCCATCGATGGGCTGATTGCGGCCGTCGTGGCCGGCCCGGTGAAGATCCCTGCACATACCTGGTTGCCGCACGTGTTCGGCGGCTCAATACCGCAAACCAGACCAGGCTCGATCGAGGAGCGGCTCGTCAATACCGTGCTGAACCGCCACGACGAAGTCGAAAGCCTGCTGCGCGACGCGCCCGGGCACTACTTTCCGATCTTCATGAACCACAAGGGCGAGACCATCGTCGGTCCCTGGGCGATCGGATTTTCCCTTGGCCTCAGTCTGGGCGGCGAAGCGTGGGCGCCGATCCTCCTTGCCGCGCCAAAGCCCGTGATCGCCCCCATCATGGCCGTCAATCCGCAGCTCGCCAAACTCCTCATCCGGCTTTCTCCTCAGGAGCGGCGCAAAATAAGGGCGACGGCCCACCACCATATCTCATCCGCAGTCCTGCAATTGCACGCCATCACAAGACAGGCTCGGTAACAGCGCGGCCACCAGCATCAACCCAACCTACATGCAAGGTGGTGGGTTCGTCGCGCTTACGATCATAGTCGACGCGCTGGCGCGGCAGGTTCGCAGGTAGCGCAGGTAGCGGCCTGCGGTTCTCCTTCCACCGCAAATGTTATGACGAACGACGTCAGCGGACACGGGATCAGACCCGCAAGAACCCCGACCGCCACACCTTCCTAGCGGAAGTTCCATAATAGAACTTATGTGAGGTTATAACGTAACGTTGTTTTGCATTAGCGCGCTGCCGATGATTGATCAATTCGAACAGGCCGCTCTCACTTCCTGCCCGGAGGTTTGGCCGTGTGTCCAGGCATGTTGCCAAGGATCTGTTCCGTGGTATCCGCAATCATTTGATCAACCACTTTCGCGTCCTCGAAACCACCACGCACCCGCGTCAGCCCGTAGGCCTCGCAAACCTTGGTCGAAAACAGGCGATGTAGCTCTTGCGTGTCGTCGATGTCGAAGGATTGGACTTCACCGGAGGTGATGACGAAGACTTCGTGAGGTTCGAGTCCGCTATTGTCTACGAGCACGACTTCGTCCGCGATCTTCAGGGCTTCGGATAGCTTGGCCAGCGATCCCCTATGTCGCCTCCGGATGTCGTCCTCCGGGATGTCGTGACCGCCCTTCAGCACGCGCTGCCTGACGCGCTCGATGTTTGTCTCGACGGAATCCAGAGCGGTGTAATAGAGGCCCACCGTGAACCCGGCTGCCTTTGCATCGCGCATCAGCCGAAGAGACTGCTGGCTGCTCAATGTGGTCTCGAAGACGAACGATTGCCGAGTTTTGATCATATCGGCAATCTTGCGAAGCGCTGCCTCTGACGCTCGCCGTTCCTTCGACCTGCCGTCGTTAGTGTCGGGCAGAGCCCTTGCGATTTCGTCAGCGTTGATCCACTCGCCTTCGAGGTTCAGCTTGGGGAAAGCGGAAGACTTGCCGGAACCGTTCGGCCCTGCGAGAAGGATGCACGACAATTCCGGCATGAAACGATAGCTACCTCACGATAGCAGGAGCGCGATCTTTGCGATCGGATTTTGCCTGCATCTTCGCCTCGTTCCGGCGATCCTTGGCGGAAATCGTGAGGCCCAGACGGCGGCTCTCTGCAAGGGCCTCCCGGCCGATCTGCTTGAGGGCATCTTTGTTTTCACGGTATTTCTTCAGCAGCATGATCGATCTCCTTTCTGCGCAGGAATATAGCGCTTCACGATCCCGGCTGCAAATAGACGTCGATCTAGCAGCACATCTATCATGTAGGCTTGCAAATCAACGGCCGAAGCTCCTGTACGATCACGCCCATCTTCGGCGTCAGCATCGCACCGATCCAGTTGTCGGAAAACACCCCTGCCCCGTCGGCCGGTGAAAGCCAGATCACCTCGTTCGTATCGAGTTCGATCTTTACCTCGCTCCCGATTGGGCTACCGACAACCGTTTGGACGTAGTGGCGCTTGATCGGATGAACCGCGCCCTTCTGGTCCGTCAGGCGGTTTTCACGATAGTCCAGGGTGAGTACCCCCTCCTCCGCGGTCGTCCCGCAATCAACCGAACGCTCGCACCGGATGACCGACGAGAACGCGCAGGTCCAGGTGAGTCCCGTCGGCCACATCGGGTTTTCACCTGCATGGGCGGCCGAAGCGATCACGAGGAAAACGGAAGCTGCAAAAGACTTCATGCCGGCAATGCCCCAATATCGCGCCAGGAGCCCTGCGGCCTGTCCAGCGATCAATCTCACAGAGGCAAGAAGCTAAATATAGTTTATTGTTTTGGCAACCAATTTGGCAGGAAAGCAGGTTTCAGCCACGCGGGTGTGGACGCCCTTCGGCGCTGCTAGCATTGCCGATCAGAGAGGCGCTGCCCCGCTCACGAGCTCTTGGAAAGGCACATCAAGGTTCACGCAGATTCGCGTAATGGTCTGCAAAGACGGATTTGCTTTCCCATCAAGGATCTGAAAATAAAAGGGATAAGTCACCTCGCAAAGCTCGGCCATCTCCTTCTTGTTGAGGCCGCGCCGTTCCCGCTCGCGCTCTATGACCCGTGCCATGTTTTGCAGGATCCTCGTACCAAGCTCGGTGTCTGCCTTCTTGCGCTTGCTCGTCATCGCCGTATAAACTATATTTTATTCGTTAATGTGTTTGATGAGAAGAGTGCCGATGATCGCCAAAGCCATGCCTCACCGTGTCGTCCTCGGATTGTTTCTGACGGCCGCGGTGCTTCCCGCTCCTGCAGCCGCCAGCGAATGGGGCTGTGAAGTCCTGCTGTGCGCCTCGTCGTCCAATCCATCCTGGCGGGGCGTGTCCGCCTGCCATCCGCCGATGAACCGGCTTATCTCCGCGATGAAAAAACCGGGCTTCGACTGGCCAACCTGCCCCGAGGCGGGCACGGGTTCGCCAGGTCACGAGCGATATGCGGATTGCCCGGAGGGCTATCGGGTCGGAAGCAGGGGGGGCCGCAATGGATTCGCCCGAGAGGGCGACCTGTGCGTCAAGACAGTCAACATTTGCCAGGGCAAAACGCACGGTCTCTACAGTTCTGATCGGCAGCGGAGCTGCATACAAACGGTCTCCATATCCCGACCGCTCAGGTCAGAGCCATATTACTTCGACATCAGGAATGACACTTCCGGGCAAACCGAGCGGCATTGGTTCGAGCTCAACAGATAGACGGTTTCTCTCGGTTAAGAAAGGTTTAATCCATGCGTACGGTTAACCGGCATACCGTGCTTGGCCACGTCGGAAACATCATACCGCTGAAGGGTGTGTTGAAGGTGAATGTGGCGACCAACCGCGAATGGCAGTCGGATGGGGAACGCAAGAGTGCCACCGATTGGGTTCAAATCACGGTCCTGGACAAGAAGCAGGCGGAATGGATCGAGGAGCACGTCGGAGAGGGTGACCTCGTCTATGTGGAATCCCGCATATCGAACAGCAGCTATGACCGCGGCGGCGAAAAGGTCTACGTGACCGACGTCATCGCGCAGCTCTTCAACCTCGTTTCAAAAAAAGCCTCATGAGTCTCAGCCGGCCCGTCGTAACCGTCGGTATTTCGCCGTTGCTTCCGTTCAGCGCCGGCGCGATTTCATCAAACCGGCACACAATTGTCGATGCCATGCTGTGTGACGGTATCTCCTGCCAGGATGTCACTCTCCGGGGCTGGGACGGCGACAGCTTCACCATCTACGGCGGGGCCGGTGGTCGCGAGAAGATCCGTTCGAAAACATCGACGCGTCAAAGATTGAGGGACCGTGCGTGGCGGAGCGCGTTGCCGCGCTACGGACGCCAGTTGGCGCGCGTTGCCGTGGACCGACACGACGTCGGAGAAACACTGATCAAGCATGGTTTGGCGCGCCGTTGGGATAGCTGGCGAAAGCCGTGGTGCCAAAGCTGACCTCGCCGCTCTCGCGGGGAAGGCAGGCATATTATCGCCGATGGCAGATCCTGGCCTAGGGGTGAATAAGCCAAGCAATGTTCGGTGAGGGGAGATGTGTTCTGCGGCGACGCCTGCGCAGCAACCGACGCCTCCAGGGGGAATGGACCAATCCCGCTCTTCTGGGATGGCTACCTGGTCCAGCGCGGGGCTTTGACGATCAACCCACAGGGGGTCCGTTAGCAAGCTACGGCCGCTGCGGCATGCGCCTTCGTGGTGATCGCGCCCCGCCCCGGACCAAACATGGCGCCATAGAGCGGGAATTGGCCCGCTCCCGGATGGAGCCTCACCATGTCGCACGATCTCTCGCTTGCCCAATCACATGCCTTTCACCTCGCGCGCACGCTCATGGTCCCGGTGACCTTGTTCCGATCGGCCGGAGAATACGGCGTTCTGCCGAGCGAGGAGCTCGACGACGCCGATGTGGACGTGATCCACGAAATCGATCCCTTCGACTTCGGGCCGGCTCATTGAGCCCGCCCTGCCCTTCTCTGAGGTGCCGCATCCATGCGGCGTCCGCAAGGGAAGCGGCGCCGCGGCGGGGCGCGGGTTCCCCTCGCCCCGATCTCCGCGCCCTTGCAGCCGCCGCTTGGCGCGGCGGATGTCGATTTGCTGCGCAAATGTGTGGACGGAACAGAAGGGAGCGGCCGCTGGCGCGGCCGAGTTGGCATGAAAAGAGAGAAAATCAGAGAGTTGAAGGAGAAGGTGAATTGCGGCGCTCTTCTAGAGCGGGCCGGGTTTGCCCTCGACGTCAAGGAAAGCACGCGCCGGGCGGTCAAGTTTCGCCGGGGCGGCGAAATCGTCATCGTGACCCATGAGGGAAAGGGCTGGTTCGACCCGCTCAGCGACGACAAGGGCGATATCTTCGTGCTCGTGCAACGCCTTGATCATGTCGGCTTCGTCGAGGGTGTCGAAAGCGTTGCGTCTCTGGTCGGATTCCAGACCAGCGATCCGGTCTGGGCGAAGGCACCCTGCGAGCGGCCCGCAGCGACCAGCCTTGCGGATCGATGGTCGGCGCGACGCGTTCCATGGCGTGGGTCGGCGACCTGGCGCTATCTTTCCGGCGCCCGCTTCCTTCCGTCGAGCGTGCTGCGAATGGCGATCTCGAACAACCAGCTTCGCGAAGGTCCGTATGGAAGCATGTGGGCGGCCCACACGAACGATGCCGGCATTGTCTGCGGCTGGGAGGAGCGCGGTCCGGAATGGCGCGGGTTCTCGACAGGCGGCTCGAAAACTCTATTCCGTCTTGGCGCGCGGGATGGCTTGCGCCTCTGCGTCACGGAGGCGGCGATCGACGCCATGAGCCTCGCCGCCTTCGAAAGCCTCCGCGATGGCTCGCAATATCTCAGCACCGGCGGGGGATGGTCTCCCCTTACCGATGCGGCTCTACGGACCTTGGCGTCGCGTTCCGGCGTCACGCTGGTCGCGGCGACCGACGCGAATGATCAGGGCGAGACATTTGCCGAGCGTCTGCGCGTCCTCGCCGACAGCGCCGGTTGCGCCTGGCAGCGGCTGCGGCCGATGGCAGACGACTGGAACGAGTCGCTTCAGGAAAAGGCAAAGGTGGAAAAGAAGAAGAGGGAGGAATGGAAAAAGGGGAGGCGTGCCGGATGCACGCCGCCCGCGTCAAGGGAAGCTTCGCCCGGCGGAGCCGGCCCTTGACCCGGCCGAGCGCGATGCCGGCGGCGCGGAAGGAGTAAAGAAGGACTGAACAACAGGGCAGGTCAAGAAGGCTGTGCCGCTTCGGTCCGACAACCCGAAGGAGCCGCACATGACCACCGCACCCGCAATCCGCAAGGTTTACCAAGGCATTGCCGACCGCCACCAGATGTATCGCATGCTCGACCGCCATGCCGGGCGCGTCCACCGCCGCGCGGATGACGCAACGGCGCTCTATGCAGGCGAATGGTTTGAGATCGATGAGGCCGAGCACGACTATATGTTCGCGGTAGAGGCGCCGCTCTGGATCCGCGGATCGATGTTCGCACTCCGGCAGTTCCTGACCGGGTCGGTGACATCGGTGTTTTTCGCGCTGCGCATCGACGAGGCCATCCGCTACTTTCATGGCTACTGCGATCTCTCCGACAATACGTCAGTCGAGCGGATGCGTCTCGCCATCATCGAGCGCGAAAGCCGGCCAGTGCGGGCGATGACGCGGGAGGAACGCCTCGAGCACATCTGGAGCAGCACCGCAGAGCTTTATCGCGGCTATGCGGATTATCGCTGGCCCCATGCGTCGCGCGGCCGGCGCACCGTCCATTTTTTCGGCGGCAAACTGGGCAGTGTCCCGAAACTGCTCGAAGCCATGACCGACGAGGAGATCGCCGCCAAGCTGCCGGTGCATCTGCGCTACCTCCCGGATGCGGCCGCGGCATGAGGAAGGCGCTCCGAACATCAATCTGAAACCATCCACCCGCCCGGCCATCGCGCCGGGCTTTCCATTTGTTGGAAGGACCAAACCATGGACGATCTTGAAACCACCATCGTTATCACGCCTGCGATACCGCTCGACGCCATCACGACGCTCGAACGCCTCGTGCTGTCCCATATCTTCGATGCGGGCGAGACCGATGGCGCGTTGCAGCTTTATAGTGATCGCGGCGCGGCTTCGAACCTGCACATCCCGGCGATCGAGCTTGCCGCCGCCTATGCGGACTCGCGAGCCGTTCCCGACAGCGAAGCGAACTATCTGATCGGGAAATTCTTCACCGGCGTCGAATCCGGTGGTGATGCGATCGATGTCGATATGACCGGCACGGCCTGGGAACATATCCTGCAGGATATTGTCGCTCGCTCCGCAACCCTTGCCGAAATCCGTGTGCTGGAATGGTATCGGCATGCTTCGCAAAGCCCGGACAGTTTCGGCGCGAATGTTACGCTGATCACCGCAAACGAGGTTGCCGGCCGGAACAGCGATGACTTCTTCGAGGAGATGCGCGCCGAGGCCGAAACCCAGCGACCCGCCGAGGGCGTTAGACGTTCGCCCGGTGTACCGGACCTTACCGGCGCCGATCCGGCCGTGACGCGCATGCGCCACGTTATCGACTTGCAGCGTGATGGCAGGTTTCCGAACGAGAATTTCATTCTCGATACGCGCGGTCAAAATTCGCTGACCAGGATCCGCCGTTTCATCGAATCCTTCGGAGCGCCCGTCCCTGCTGCACGATCGAACGAAGAGCGAAAGCTTGAGGTCGCGCTCTATTGCTGGGAAGCAATGCTGGATTTCAACGGGCGGCTCATGAGCGACCGGCCGATCGTACCGAGCCTCTACGCGATGCTCGAACTCTGGACGGTCGTCGGGTCGCTCCGGATGCGGCGTTGGGCCACGCCGGCTGCCGACCTGGCGATCCGGATTCACGACCATCTGCGCGAGCAGATGATTGGGCCGCCTACACCGCTCGACCACGATTTCGTGCCCCCCGTCATCGAAGTGCTCTCGTGGACGCCAAACGGCCCCGAGCTTCCCGATACGATCGAGGCGGCTGCCGTCAAGGTTTTGGCGAAGCTGGTGGATTATCGGGAGAAGCGCCGATGACCTACCGTGTTTCGTGGGACATCGACATCGATGATGCCGCATCGCCGATCGACGCGGCGCGCAAGGCGCACGAGATCGTTCGGCGCCCGGCCAGTTCAGCCAACGTCTACAATGTCGAGGCGCCGGACGGCATCGTAACCGTCGTCGATCTGGAGGAGGTTCGAGGCCCGCGGGTCGCATCGCCTTCGCCTCTCCTCCTTCAGGCGCTGGATCGCGCCGAGCGCTTCATTGCCGGCTTCGAGGGCGATGGTCTGCAGGCGGGTATCGATCAGCTTCTCGCGGATATTCGAACCGCCTTGCAGGGGCGGAGCGATAGCCAGATCGTCGAGGAGACGAACGCGCTTGCCCGCTATCTCATGGCCGAACTTATCGGCACAGGCTACCAAGTGCCGGACACATGGAAGTTCTATGAGGCATTGGACCCGAGATCCCATAAGGCATGGAGGCATGCGTCGGCGATCATGGAAATGCTGACCCTCACGGACGCCTTCGATGCCTTATCAAACCTCGATCCGGACGGGCCGGAACCGGAAAGCCAGTTCACCCATCGAGGACTGGCAGTACGAGGTTGCGAACGGCGACACTCGACGCGACTACGAGGACTGGCTCGCGGCAAAGCGAGACGCGTAACCCTCGCGATCACGGCCGACCGGCCTTTTCATCATCGTCATTTTGGAAGGAGCATTTCGATGCCCAGCGTATACGACAGCGACAATTTCGTCGGCCGCGTCAACTATGCTGCGACCGTCATTTCCCGGAAGGGCGGCCAGACCCGGCATTTCGATACCTGCTTCGAAATGTGGGACGGCGTTGAGGTTGCCGTCGCTGTCTATCGGCGCTCTCTCAAAAATCCGAAGCTCGCCGCCAACCTTTGGACCTATCTCGCCAGGGACATTGTCATGGGCAATGTCGCGGAACTGAGGGATATCGCTACCCGTGATCTATCGGCGCACGCCGCTCAGTCGCGGGCGCGCTCGAAGGCTGCTGCGGAGAAAGCGCTCGCGGATCACAGGCGGCAGCAGGCGGCGGTTTAGGCAGTGGCCTGGCCGGCGTCCCGCCGGCCGCCTCCATAACAGGAAGAAAGAAAAGGGAGAACATGTCCCGCATGCGCGCCCGACCCGTCAAGGGCAAGCGTTGCCGCTGAAGCGGCCCTTGACCGGCCGCCCGCGCATGCGGGCTCCGGATCGTGCAAGACAAGGTCTGAAGAAGGACGGACATCGCTCCTCTTCGGATCGCATCACCCCCTCGTCCCATCGCAAGCACCCTCCCCTGCTGGAACCCATTCCAGCGGGCGATGGCGCACGCCTGCTCACAAGGAGATCTCGATGAGCAACGATCCTTTCACGCTCGACATGTTCGGCAACACCGCGCTGACGTCTGGCCTGGGCCTCGGTCTCGGCATGACCGGGTTCAGCGGCCACGATCCCTTCGCCGCCAATGACGACGATCCGGACCCGACGTCGCCCGCCCCTGCCCCGGCGCTGCCGATCGCCGCGGCGCGTAAGCCCGCGCCGTGCAAACAGGACGCGCGCACCAACTTCTATCTCGACGCCGCCGGCCGCGGTCTTGCCGCCGGCTGGAAGGAACGGGCGGAGGCGAACGTCGCCGCGATCTTGCTCGCCGGTCAGATCGACAAGCAGGGGCGACCGGCGACACGCGAGGAACAGGAGAAGCTCATTCGCTTTACCGGCTTTGGGGCAAGCGAACTTGCCAACGGCATGTTCCGCCGGCCGGGCGAGGTGGAGTTTCGCGATGGCTGGGACGATCTCGGCAGTTCGCTGGAGAGCGCCGTCAATGAAGCCGACTATGCCTCCCTCGCCCGCTGCACCCAGTATGCGCATTTCACGCCCGAATTCATCGTCAAGGCGGTGTGGGCGGGTCTCCAGCAGCTCGGCTGGCGCGGCGGCCGCATCCTTGAGCCGGGCATTGGCACGGGGCTGTTCCCCGCGCTGATGCCGCCGGCTTATCGCGCCACCAGCCATGTCAGCGGCATCGAAATCGATCCGGTTACCGCGCGCATCGTCCGCCTGCTACAGCCGAAGGCTCGTATCGTCAACGCCGACTTCGCGCGCACCAATCTCGGCGTCGTTTATGACCTTGCCATCGGCAATCCTCCCTTCTCCGACCGGACCGTCCGTTCGGACCATCACTATCGACCGCTTGGCTTGCGGCTGCACGATTACTTCATCGCCCGTTCGATCGATCTTCTGAAGCCGGGCGGACTGGCCGCCTTCGTCACGAGCAGCGGCACGATGGACAAGGCCGACCGCACAGCGCGCGAACACATCGCCAAATCGGCCAATCTCGTCGCCGCCATTCGCCTGCCTGAGGGCGTCTTCCGCCGCGACGCCGGCACGGACACCGTCGTCGACATCCTCTTCTTCCGCAAGCGCAAAGCCGGCGAGCCGGAGGGCGATATGTCGTGGCTCGATATCGAGGAAGTCCGCCCCGTCACGGAGGACGAAGGTGCAATTCGCGTCAACCGCTGGTTCGTCGACAACCCCGGCATGGTTCTCGGCGATCACGCGCTGACCTCCGGCCCCTTCGGCGAGACCTATACCTGCCGGCTGCGTGACACCGACGATCTCTTCGGGTTGCTGGATGCCGCTGTTGGCCGCCTTCCGGCAAACCTGTATGACGGTGAGCCGACCGAGATCGATCTCGATCTTGAGGAGGAACTGGCCGAGATCATCGACCTGCGGCCGGACAATGCCAATGTTCGCGAAGGCAGCTACTTCGTCGACAACAGGCAGGGCCTGATGCAGATCGTCGACGGCCAGCCCGTCGTGATCAAGGTCAGGAAGGGCCGCATCGGCGACGGTCTGACGGAAAAGCACGTCCGCACCATCCAGAAGCTGATCCCCGTCCGCGACGCCGTGCGCGAGGTGCTGAAGGCACAGGAAACCGGCCGGCCATGGCGCGATCTACAGGTGCGGCTGCGCATCGCCTGGTCGAGCTTCGTCAGGGATTTCGGGCCGATCAACCACACGACCGTCAGCATCACCGAGGATGCGGAATCCGGCGAGACCCGCGAGACGCATCGCCAGCCGAACCTCCAGCCCTTCCGGGACGATCCCGACTGCTGGCTGGTCGCCTCTATCGAGGATTACGACCTCGACACCGACACGGCCAAACCCGGTCCGATCTTCTCGCAGCGTGTCATCGCGCCCCCTGCCCCTCCGGTGGTGACGAATGCCGGCGACGCGCTTGCCGTTGTGCTTAATGAGCGCGGCCGTGTCGATCTCGACCATATCGCCGAGCTTCTCCACTGCGACCGCGACAAGGTGGTCGACCAGCTCGGTGACACCGTGTTCCAGAACCCGGCCGATGGTTCCTGGCAGACCGCCGACGCCTATCTCTCCGGCCCGGCCCGCACCAAGCTTGCGGCCGCTGAAGCCGCCGCCGCGCTCGATCCGACCTTCGAGCGCAATGTCCGCGCGTTGCAGGCGGTCCAGCCTTCGCCACTCCGTCCATCGGATATCACCGCGCGTCTCGGTGCACCGTGGATCCCGGCCGCCGATGTCGTCGCTTTCGTCAAGCAGACGATGGACGTCGAGATCAGGATCCATCATATGCCGGAACTCGGCTCCTGGACCGTCGAAGCGCGCCAGCTCGCCTATCGCGCCGCCGGCACCTCCGAATGGGGCACCAGCCGCCGGCACGCCGGCGAGCTGCTCGCCGATGCGCTCAACAGCCGCGTGCCGCAGATCTTCGACACCTTCAAGGACGCCGGCGGCGAACGGCGGGTGCTGAACGTCGTCGATACCGAAGCCGCCCGCGAGAAGCTACAGAAGATCAAGAGCGAGTTCGAACGCTGGGTCTGGACCGACCCGGAGCGGACCGACCGGCTGGCCGGCGTCTACAACGAGCGCTTCAACAACCTCGCGCCGCGCAAGTTCGACGGCTCGCATCTCCAGCTGCCCGGCGCCTCCGCCGCGTTTCAGCTCTACGCGCACCAGAAGCGTGGGATCTGGCGCATCATCGCCGATGGCGCCACCTATCTCGCCCATGCCGTCGGTGCTGGCAAGACGATGACCATGGCGGCGGCCATCATGGAACAGCGCCGTCTCGGCCTGATCGCCAAGGCGATGCTTGTCGTGCCCGGCCATTGCCTTGCGCAAGCAGCCCGTGAGTTCCTGGCGCTCTATCCTTCCGCCCGCATTCTCGTGGCCGACGAGAGCAATTTCACCAAGGAGAAGCGCGCGCGTTTCCTCAGCCGGGCGGCGACGGCAACCTGGGATGCGATCATCATCACCCATTCGGCCTTCAGGTTCATCGCTGTCCCCTCCGCCTTCGAGCAGAGCCTGATCCAGGACGAGTTGCAGCTCTACGAGGATCTGCTGACCAGGGTTGAGCCCGACGACCGCGTGTCGCGCAAGCGTCTCGAACGGCTGAAGGAAGGGCTGGAGGAGCGGTTGACAGCGCTGGCTACCCGTAAGGACGATCTGCTCACCATCTCGGAAATCGGCGTCGACCAGATTGTCGTCGATGAGGCGCAAGAGTATCGTAAACTCAGCTTCGCGACCAATATGTCGACGCTGAAGGGCATCGACCCGAATGGTTCGCAACGTGCTTGGGACTTGTTCGTCAAGTCACGGTTCATCGAGACGAAGAACCCCGGCCGCGCGCTGGTGCTCGCCTCCGGTACGCCGATCACCAATACGCTCGGCGAGATGTTCTCCGTCCAGCGCCTGCTCGGCTACGACGCTCTCCACGAACGCGGCCTGCACGAGTTCGACGCCTGGGCCAGCACCTTCGGCGAGACGACCACCGAATTGGAGATTCAGCCCTCGGGCAAATACAAGCCGGTCTCGCGCTTTGCCAGCTTCGTCAACGTTCCGGAATTGATTTCGATGTTCCGCTCCTTTGCCGACGTGGTGATGCCCGCCGATCTTCGGGAATATGTCCGTGTTCCGGCCATCTCCACCGGCGGGCGGCAGATCGTCACCGCGACGCCGACCGCGGCATTCAAGATGTACCAGCAGATCCTCGACGCCCGCATCAAGGCGATCGAGATGCGCGAGGGGCCGGCGCAGCCGGGCGACGACATCCTGCTCTCGGTCATCACCGACGGTCGCCACGCGGCGATCGACCTGCGCCTTGTCATGCCGGCCAACGACAACGAGCCGGATAACAAGCTCAATCTGCTTGTCGGGAATGCCTTCCGGATCTGGCAGGAAACGGCGGGCCAGGTGTTCGTGCGGCCGGACGGCAAGCCCTACGACCTTCCCGGCGCCGCGCAGATGATCTTTTCCGACCTTGGTACGATCAACGTTGAAAAGACGCGGGGCTTTTCGGCCTACCGCTGGATCCGCGACGAGCTGGTCCGGCTCGGCGTACCCGCCAGCGAAATCGCCTACATGCAGGACTATAAAAAGTCCGAGACGAAGCAACGCCTGTTTGGGGATGTCCGCGCGGGCAGGGTGCGGTTCCTGATCGGCTCCTCCGAGACGATGGGCACCGGGGTCAACGCCCAACTCAGGCTCAAGGCGCTTCATCACCTCGACGTGCCGTGGCTGCCGTCGCAGATTGAGCAGCGCGAGGGCCGCATCGTCCGCCAGGGCAACCAGCACGATATCGTCGACATCTTCGCCTATGCGACGCAAGGCAGTCTCGACGCCAGCATGTGGCAGAACAACGAGCGCAAAGCCCGGTTTATTGCCGCCGCACTCTCCGGCGACACGTCGATCCGCCGGCTGGAAGATCTCGGTGAGGGCGCAGCCAACCAGTTTGCAATGGCCAAGGCGATCGCGTCAGGCGATGAGCGCCTGATGAAGAAGGCCGGACTGGAAGCCGATATCGCCCGCCTCGAGCGCCTGCGTGCCGCCCATGACGATGATCTCTTCTCGGTCCGCCGGCGGCTGCGGGAAGCCGAACGCGATATCGAGGTCGCGGCGCGCCGGATCGACGAGATCGGCAAGGACATCGCGCGGCTGGTGCCGACCGCCGGCGACGCCTTCACGATGAACGTCCTCGGCGACCGGCACGGTGAGCGCAAGGATGCCGGGCGTGCGGTGATGAAGGAGGTCCTCACGCTCGTCCAGCTTCAGCACGAAGGCGAGACGCAGCTCGGCTCGATCGGTGGCTTCGACGTCATCTACGGGGGCGAGCGCTTCGGCAAGGACGGGTATCACTACCGCACCGTCCTGCAGCGCACCGGCGCCGACTACGAGGTCGACCTTCCGGTCACCGTCACACCGCTCGGGGCGATCTCCCGTCTCGAACATGCGCTCGATGATTTCGAGGGCGAGCGTTACCGCCAGCGCCAGCATCTCGACGACGCCAACCGCCGGCTCGCCTCCTATCGCGCGCACGAAACGGGGACCTTCGCCTTCGCCGACGAACTCGCCGCCAAGCGCGAGGAACTGGAAGAGGTCGAGGAGGCGTTGGCCGCCGAAGCCCGCGCCAGCGCCGAGCCCGTCGCGCAAGCGGCGTAACGCCGGCGACGATCATGACGGGAGCAACGCAGCCGCCGCGTAGCTGCGTTGCACATTAAATGTTTTCCAGATGGTCAAGAAACGGGCATCATGCTCGCAGTTGATGCACATGGCGGTCTTTCTCCTCCCAGTGCCGCCGCGTCAGCTGTTCCCCTCTGGAGGTTTAGACCTTCACACTTCAATGGGCCGCGGTTTCGCAGGCCCATTTTTTTGCTCATGTTTCGGCCGGTCGCATGCGCGATGCGGCCAGCCGCGCGATTCCTTCCGTCGCGTCGTATCCGATGCCGTTCGTGGCGATGGTGATGTTGTCCTTCCCCTTGAACAGGTATACGGCATAATAGTCCGTCTCGTTCTGGCCGAGCCTCAGTCCCCAGGCGCTGTCGCCGACATCCGGGACCTCTACCATCTCCCCCTGCCTGGCCTGCGCCTTCTGGTCTTCGATCATCTGGTCGAAATAGGCCCGCTCCTTACCGGCCGGCACGCCCTGGCTTTCTCCGGCAAAATACATCACCTGCGCATAGGCGTCGGCCTTCCCGCCCTGCCACGAGCAGAGGTTGGCGCTCGTCTCGCGGATAACCGCCGGTGCGCCGATGAAGCGTTCCATTTCAGCCGCCGTCACCTTCTGGCAGGCGATCACGTCAGGGTCAACGCCCGCCGGCGGCTGTGCCGCGCCGTCTGCCCCCAAGGCAGGCGCTACCGTCGCCAGCGCCACTATCATTCCCGCGGTGGTCCGCACGCTCCCTCCTTCCTTCCGTCAATTCGTTCGGCGACGATACTCGCCATCAATCCGAGCGAGAACATGGTCGATGGGAAGAGGACGGAAAGGGAAAGGGAAAGGGAAAAGAGAAGAAAGAGAAGGAACCCGATCGCAGATCGGTCCTCCCGCCGGCGCTTCGCTCAACCGCCGCCTGCGCATCCCGGCAACTCGTCCTTCGCAGGGCCGTCGGCCCCGCTTGTCCCTCGCCGCAGGGACGCTCGGTCGCAGTTGCGCCAGTCCGGTCGCCCCGCGGTCCGGGAGGTGTCTTCGGAAAAAAGAAGACACGAGAAGGACCGGCAAGAGGGCCGCGTCCGTACCCCCGGAAAGGAACATCCCATGCAAATCATGAAGGTCGATCCGCGCGATCTGTTGGACAACCCGAACACGGCCCGCCGCACGAAGTCGTCGCCCCAGGCCGACGCTCTGATGACCGCGACCATCAGGGCGGTCGGCATCATCCAGCCTCCGATCGTCTTTACCGGCCCGGACGGTGGAAACGGTCTCATGATCGAAAACGGCCACCGCCGCAGGGACGGGGCGATTGCCGCCGGTCTTGCCGAAATCGAGGTCCTGGTCAAGGAAGCCGCCAACGATAACGGCGCCATGAGCAGCATGGTCGAAAACTATGCACGCGAAGACCTGAACGCAGTCGACCAGTGGCGTGGTATCGAGCGCCTGGTCGCGGAAGGTTGGAGCGAGGAAGCGATCGCCATGGCGCTGGCACTGCCTGTCCGCCAGGTCCGCAAGCTGCGGCTGCTCGCCAATGTCCTGCCCGCGATGCTCGACCAGATGA
>Ga0206116_1001118_pt1 | contig 16664 bp, 18 predicted proteins | sample 3A1Ametagenome_FD_178000 | JGI IMG/M metagenome (GOLD analysis project Ga0206116, IMG submission 178000) | Enriched microbial communities from leaf-cutter ant dump, University of Wisconsin, Madison, United States - 3A1A | ecosystem: Environmental > Terrestrial > Nest > Insects nest > Nest dump...
ACGATCGCCACCGAGACGACCGAAGCAGTCGTGGAGGCGCTGGTCGGCAAGGTGAGCCGCGACGAGGCCGCCGCGGCCGTTGCCGCCGTGTCGGTCGGCAAACACTGAGGAGAGGCCCGATGCTCGACAACACCACATGGGCCTTTGTCGGTCTGGTCCTGTTCTTCGCCGTACTCGCCTATTACGGGGTGTTCGGCATGGTCGGGCGCATGCTCGACAAGAGGGCTGCGGAAGTCACGGCCGAGCTCGACGCGGCCCAGCGTCTGCGGAGAGAGGCGGAAGCTCTTCTGGCCGAATACCAGCACAAGCGGGTCATCGCCGAGCAGGATGCCGCCGAGATCATCGCCCACGCTGAAGCCGAAGCCAAGCGCATGACGGCCGACGCCGAAGTGGCGCTCAAGGAACTGATCGAGCAGCGCACGCGCACGGTCGAGGCCAAGATCGCCCATGCCGAGGCCGCTGCGGTCGCCGAAGTTCGGGCTGTTGCCATCGACATGGCGATTGCCGCCTCGAAGAGCCTGCTGACCGAAAAGGTCCAGGGCAAGGTGGCCGCGGATCTGATCTCCAGCGGCGTGGACGAGGTCAAGGCGCGGTTCGGCTGAGCTGCCTGCCAAACGACCGATACGGAACGAGGGGCCTTCGCGGCCCCTTTTTCATGGCCGTTGTCCGCCGGCTCTTGCCTCGATGCATTCGCGCACGGGCCGGAAGCTGCGGCGATGGATGGGCGTCGGGCCCAGTTCGGCGAGAGCTTTCAGATGCCTCGCGGACCCGTAGCCGACGTTGGTCTCGAAACCGTAGCCGGGGAACTCGGCGGCATGCAGCTCCATCATCCGGTCGCGCATCACCTTGGCGACGATCGACGCTGCGGCTATGGCGGCAACGCGGGCGTCCCCCTTGACGATGGCCGCCCCCCGATAGCCGGCGGCCGTCAGCGCCGAGGGTACGTCCCGGCCATCGACCAGCACGCCTACCGGCTGTTCGGCCAGGGACCGCACGGCGCGATCCATCGCCCAGAGATTGGCGGCGAGAATGTTCATGGCATCGATGCGGGCCGCCGACGCGGAGGCGACGGCGACGATATGGTCGCGGCAGATGGCCTCGAACATCTGTTCCCGCACGCCCGGCTTGAGCTGCTTGGAATCGGTGAGCCCTTCGGGCAGCGGCGCATCCGTGAGAATCACCGCCGCCGTCACCACCGGACCGGCGAGCGGACCGCGGCCGACCTCGTCCACTCCGGCAACGGGACCGCCCCAGCGGCGAGCGAAATCTACCTCCATTCGCCGGTCGCACGCCTCGACGATGAGGCCGGCAAGAAGGTCTGGGGCAGGGGAGGCAATGCGGGGCATGGGCTCGGATCGGGACGGCGAATCGGTGTTAGGGCCATGATACGGCAGTTTGGCGCCGCTGCCGCCATTTGACGTCGGCTTCCGCGCCCCATAAGAGAAATCCCAGACTGTCGCGGCTGCCGCCGCTTATCAATTTCCGGGCAAACCGATGTCGCACAACAGCTTCGGACATCTCTTCCGCATCACCACCTGGGGCGAGAGCCACGGCCCTGCATTGGGCGTCGTCGTAGACGGCTGCCCTCCGGGATTGCCGCTGACGGCCGAGTTCATCCAGACCTTCCTCGACCGTCGCAAACCCGGCCAGTCGCGTTTCGTGACGCAACGGCGCGAGGATGATCTCGTCGAGATACTCTCGGGCGTGTTCGAGGACGATCGCACGGGTGGTCCGGTGACGACCGGGACGCCCATCTCCCTCCTCATCCGCAATACCGACCAGCGGTCCAAGGACTACGGCGACATCCGCGACAAGTACCGGCCCGGTCATGCCGATGTCGCCTACGACCTCAAGTATGGCGTCCGCGATTATCGCGGCGGCGGTCGTTCGTCGGCACGCGAGACGGCGGCGCGCGTCGCCGCCGGCGCCGTTGCCCGCAGGGTGATCGAAGGCGTCACCATCCGGGGTGCTCTCGTTCAGATCGGCAAGGAGAAGATCGATCGCGCCAACTGGGACTGGAACGCGGTCGACGACAATCCGTTCTTCTGCCCTGACCGCGAGGCCGTGCCCCGTTTCGAGGCCTACCTCGACCGCGTGCGCAAGGCCGGATCGTCGGTCGGCGCCGTGGTGGAACTGGTGGCCGAGGGCGTGCCGCCCGGCTGGGGCGCGCCGATCTACGGCAAGCTCGATCAGGACCTCGCGTCGGCACTGATGTCGATCAACGCGGTGAAGGGTGTCGAGATCGGCGAGGGATTTGCCGCCGCCGAACTCACCGGCGAGGAGAACGCCGACGAGATGCGCATGGGCAACGACGGCGCCATCCTGCATGCCTCGAACCATGCCGGTGGCATTTTGGGCGGCATCTCCACCGGCCAGCCGCTGGTGGCCCGCTTCGCCGTCAAGCCCACCTCGTCGATCCTGACCGATCGCCGCTCCGTGTCGGCTGCCGGCGAGGATGTCGACGTGATGACGCGCGGACGGCATGATCCCTGTGTCGGCATTCGCGCTGTCCCGGTGGGCGAGGCGATGATGGCCCTGGTCCTTGCCGACCACAAGCTGCGCCACCGTGCCCAGACCGGGCGTGATGGCGCCATCGCCTTTCCGTTGCGCTGACATCTCTGCATGAGTTCGACCTCGGTCGTGCTTGCGGCGCTTGATCCGGCAGACGGCTTCGATGCCGTTGAGGCCGTCTATCGTGAAGCTGCCGACTATCTCAGCCTCGAAAGCGGTCTGACGCCGGAGGTGGCCGCGCGCGCGTTCTTCGATGAGCGCCCGCCGACGGGCGACGAGATGCCGTTCAAGTTTGGCGTTCTCGGCATCGCGGGGAACCTTGTCGCCATCGGTGATCTGGCATTCGGCTACCCTGAGAGAGGCGATGCTTATCTCGGCCTGCTCCTTCTGGTGCCCACCGCACGCGGCCAAGGCTTGGGTCCGTCGATCGTCGACGAGGTGAGACGCCTCGCTCGGGCGCGCGGGGCGACGCGCCTGCTGCTTGGCGTCCTCGATGTCAACGAAAGGGCGCGTGTCTTCTGGGAACGCCAGGGTTTCAGGTGGGTCAAGACCAGCGGGCCGCAGGTTTTCGGTGAGCGGCAACACGTCGTCCACCGGCTCGAACTGCCGCTGGCAGGGCCTCGGGAAGATTGCTTGTAGCGACTGCTTTTCCCTAGGATATCGCGAATTCTTCATACCTGTTTTACGGCTTGTTTACGCGCGACCCCGCACAAACTCATACGAAAGTATCAGTCGTGGCGGGAGCAGGTGTCGGCGAAAGCCGAGCCGGTCAGCCGAATCCGATAGGCACCTCGGTGGTGTCATTCGGCCTCGGCGTCGCAGAAAAAGGCGGTCCCGCGCCAGTAATCGCGGGGACAGGCATGCTGAGATCGTTCACGGGGAGAATAGTTTTCGTCGTGCTGGCGTCCGCTTTGGCGCTCGCTGCCGTCCTGACGTTTGCGACGCAGCGGATGGCCGAAGAGACGGTCACCGACCTTTCGAGCGAAGCCATCGTCACGGCGGCCGGTGCCCGCGCCGCCGCGCTTCAGTCCTGGATCGACAGCCTTTCCAGCCAGGCGGCCGCCGTCGCATCCGCCTCCGCTTTGCAGGCGTCGGCTCGCGAGTTCAAGAGCGCCTGGAATCAGCTTCTAGACGACGATCCGGGCGCCCGGCTGCGCCAGGTGTTCGTCGACGCCAACCCGAACCCGCAGCATCGCGAAGAGATGGGTGCGGTGGACGACACCTCGGAGCGTTATTTCATCTACCACGCCATCGGCCACAAGGCGGTGGCCTCCGCCCTGAGCGACACCGGTTTCGACGATCTCGTCCTCTTCGATGACAGCGGCCGTGCCTACTATTCCTACGTGAAGGACGATCTGTTCGGCCGTCGCATCGCCGATGCCACCGGCAAGTCGGCGCTGGCCGACGTGGTGAGGGCAATGATCCCCGCGCCCGGCGCCAAGCCGGCCGACCTCAAGCCTGCCTTCACCAGCTTCATGCCCGACCCGTCCACCTCCGTCGGTCTCAGCGGCTACTTCGTCGCGCCGGTGATCATGGAGGGCCGCTTCGTCGCGGTCGTGGCGCTTCGGGTCAAGATGGCCCAGGCCATCAAGACCCTGACCGACAAGACGGGGCTCGGTGCAGACGGCCGCTCCTTCCTGCTCTCGTCCGGAACGGGCGCGGGCTTTACCTTCGGCCAGACGGCGAAAGGCGAGATGCTGGTGGATCTCTCCGCCAACCCCTTGATCAAGTCGCCGCAAGGCAGCGCCTTCGAGATCGAGCTCACCCCCGGCGTTGTCGAGCTGGCGGCGCTGGCGCCGGTTCGCCCTGGCTGGCAGGTCTTGTCGCTGCATGACCGCAGCGCGGCCCTGGCTCCGGTGAAGCGGCTGACGCTGATCCTCATCGCGGTTGCCGCGGCAGTCCTGCTCCTGGTCGGCGGTCTCGCCGTCCAGCTGACGCGCCGCCTGACGCGGCCCCTAGCGACGCTGGCCTCCGACGTCCGCCGTCTCGGTGCCGGCGAGCTGGACACCCAGCTTTCGGGCCGGGATCGCAAGGACGAGATCGGCGATCTCGCCCGCGCCGTCGATGTGTTCCGCGCCGCCGCCATCGAGCGGCTGCGGCTTGAGCAACAGCAGATCGAGGAAGGCCGCCAGCGCGAGAGCCGGCAGCAGGAGATCGATCGTCTCGTCACCGAGTTCCGGGCCGAGGTACACAACACCATCGAGGCCGTCACGCGCCGCATGGCCGACATGACGGCCACCGCCGCCGACCTGACGCAGGTCGCCGAGGAGACGACCATCCGCACCGGCGAGGCCACGCAAGCCTCATCGACGGCCTCCGGCTCGGTCGGTTCGGTCGCCGCCGCCGCCGAGGAACTGGATGCTTCGATCCGCAATCTCGGCACCCAGGTGAACGCCGCCCGCGACGTGGTTGAGAGCGCCACCCAGGGCGCCAATGCCGCCAACGCCAAGGTCGGTGGGTTGCGTGTCGCTTCCGAGGAGATCGGCAAGATCGTCACACTGATCCAGTCGATCGCCGGCCAGACCAATCTTCTGGCGCTCAACGCCACCATCGAGGCGGCGCGGGCCGGCGCGGCGGGCAAGGGCTTTGCTGTGGTCGCCTCCGAGGTGAAGAACCTCGCCGGCCAGACCGCCAAGGCCACCGAGGAAATCGCCCACCAGATCGCTGCGATCCAGACATCGTCGGAAGAGGCGGCCGAAGCCATCCAGGCGATCACCGACACCATGGCGACCGTCAATCGCTATACCGTCGCCATGGCCGACGCCATGGCCCAGCAGAGCGAGGCCACCACCTCGATCAGCGGCAACGTCCATGCCGCCGCCTCCGCCACCGGCTCGGTGCTCGGCATCGTCGAGCGCGTGGCCAGCGCTGCCGATGCCACCACCCGTTCGGCGCTGTCGGTGAAGGACAGCGCCGCCGATGTCGAGCGCGAGACCAAGGCGCTGGAGGATCTGGTGGCCGGTTTCCTCACCAAGGTCACGGCCGCCTAAGACGACCTCGCTTCGCCTTCTCAGGCCCGGAACAGCGTCGACCCGAACGGTCGATGTCCGTTCCGGGCCTTTTGCTTTTGAGGCGAAGCGGTCAGATCGGCAGCTTGGTGGAGCGCTTGACCGTCCGGAGCGTCAGCTGCGACTGGACGCGTACGACGCCGGGCAGCGGTGTGAGAATTTCGCTGTGGATGCGTTCGAGATCGGCGGCGTCGCGATAGACGACGCGCAGGAGATAGTCGTGCTGGCCGGCCAGAAGGTAGCACTCGGTGATCTCGGGAATGGCGCGCACGGCGGCCTCGAACTTGTCGAGCGAGGCGCGGCCCTGGCTGTCGAGCGTCACGGAAACGTAGGCGGTGCCGGGTACGCCGGCTATTCGGGGATCGAGAATGGCGACGAAGCGGGCGATAAGGCCGCTTTCCTCGAGGAGGCGCGTGCGCCTCAAGCAGGCCGAGGCTGAGAGGTGGACCCGATCCGCGAGCTCGGCGTTGGTCGGTCGGGCATTGTCTTGCAAGGCGGTCAGGATCGCACGATCCGTCACGTCGAGGCGCATGGGCTGAATTTCCTGCGTTTCAAGGGGCGAATTGCAGAATTTTATGCTGTTTTCCGCCTATAGTCTGCTGAATCTGTGCAAGAAATTGCGCCAAGTTTGGCCAAATATGCATCATCTGGCCAAGCCGGGAGTCAACCCGGCGGCAGAACCAGCAGGGGACTATCGAATATGCTTGTCGGTACGCCGAAAGAAATCAAGGATCACGAGGACCGCGTCGGGCTCGTGCCCTCCTCGGTGCGCGAACTCGTCGCCGCCGGACACAAGGTCATCATCGAGAAGAACGCGGGCGCGGGGATCGGGATCGCCGATGCCGCCTACGTCAAGGCAGGCGCCGCCATCGTCGATGGTCCCGACGAGATTTTCGCCACGGCCGACATGGTCGTCAAGGTGAAGGAGCCGCTGGCCATCGAGCGCAAGAAGTTGCGCGAGGGACAGACGCTGTTCACCTACCTCCACCTCGCGCCCGATCCGGAGCAGGCCGAGGATCTCATGAAGTCGGGCGCCACCTGCATCGCCTACGAGACGGTGACGGCGCCCAACGGTTCGCTGCCGCTGCTCGCCCCGATGTCGGAAGTGGCCGGCCGCATGGCGCCGCAAGTTGGCGCCGCCGCGCTTGAGAACGCTGCCGGCGGCATGGGCATTCTGCTCGGCGGCGTTGCCGGTGTTGCCCCGGCCACCGTGGTCATTCTCGGCGCCGGCGTGGCTGGCACCAATGCCACCCATGTCGCGCTCGGCATGGGCGCCGACGTGACGCTGGTCGACAACTCGATCGATGCGCTGCGCCGCGCCATCGCCACCTTCGGCGTCCGCATCAAGACGGCCCATTCCAACAAGGACACGGTGGCCGACCTCGTCACCGGTGCCGACCTCGTGATTTCCACGGTGCTGGTGCCCGGTGCCGGCACCCCCAAGCTGATCAGCCGCGAGCTGATCGCCGCCATGAAGAAGGGCTCGGCCTTCGTCGACGTCGCCATCGACCAGGGTGGCGCTTCGGAAACGTCGCGCGCCACCACGCACTCGGATCCAACCTACATCGAGAGTGGCGTCGTCCATTACTGCGTCGCCAACATGCCCGGCGGCGTCGCCCGTACGTCGACCTTCGCGCTCAACAACGCGACGCTGCCCTTCGCTCTGGCGCTGGCCAACAAGGGCTGGAAGGGGGCTTGCCAGGATGACATCCATCTCGCCCATGGCCTCAACGTCCATGCCGGCAAGATCACCTACAAGGCGGTCAGCGACGCGCTCGGCTTCGCCTATCTCGACCCGGCCAAGGCGCTCGCCTGATTAAGGCGGCCGTCGCGACATCAAAGGGCCGGAGCGGGGAACTGCTCCGGCCTTTTACATGGGCCGCCTCGTCTTTGCCGCCGACCTCATCGCCTGAGGGCAACGACCACCTCGACGTGGCTGGACCAGAGGAACTGGTCGACCGGCGTGACGGTCTCGATGCGATAGCCGCCGTCGACCAGCGTCCGAAGGTCGCGGGCAAGCGTGGCGGGGTTGCAGGACACGGCAACGATTGTCGGAACCTTCGAACGCGACAACCACAGGCTCTGCTCGGCCGCGCCGGCGCGCGGCGGGTCGAACACGACGGCGTCGATCTTCTCGAGCTCCTTCTCGACCAGCGGCCGGCGCGCGAGGTCGCGCCTGTCGGCGCTGATCCGGTGACGGCCGGTCATGCCGCGCGCCGCGCGGTCGAGCGCCGCGACGGCACCGGCCTCGCCTTCGAGGGCCAGCACCTCGGCATTGCGGGCCAACCGCAGGGCAAAGGTGCCGACGCCGGAGAAGAGGTCGGCAACCCGCTTCGCCTTGGCCGGAATGGCGGCTGTCACCAGTTCGCCCATGATCGCCTCGGCTTCCTCGGAGGCTTGCAGGAAGCCACCCGGCGGCAGCGTGACCATGACGCCATCGATGTTGATCGTCGCTGCCCGGCGTTCGACGATCGCCTCGCCACCGGCCGACAGGCGGGCGAGATCGAAGCGCGCCGCAAGTTCGATGAGCGACATCCGAAGCCGATCGACATCGCGCGCGGCAATACCGGCGACCGATACATCGAGGCCGCCGGTGGTAAGCGTCACCGTGAGGTCGAGCTCTCCCTTGCGGGGGGCGATGAGACCGGTGAGCGCCGTCAAGGCCGGCAGCGCCGCAAGGATCTGCGGCTTCACCACCGGACACTCGTCCAGGCTGACGAGGCGGTGACTGGCCCGCTCGTTGAATCCGACCAGCGGGTGCCGGCCGGCCATGATGCCGGCGAACGTCGCGCGGCGGCGGGAGTGCGGCGGCACGAGACGTGTTTCGCCGACCTCGGGCGTCAGACCGCGATCGGCCAACGCATCGACGACCAGGCGCCGCTTGAAGTCGGCGTAGGGCGCCGGTGCGACATGCTGCAGCAGGCAGCCGCCGCAGGTGCCGAAATGCCGGCAGGCAGCGTCGATGCGGTCAGGCGAGGGGGTGACGACGCGGTTGAGCCGCGCAGATCCCCCTTGAAGGTCGACATCGACGGTTTCGCCGGCCAGCGCGTAGGGCACGAACAGCGACTTGCCGTCCGACTGGAAGACGACGCCGTCACCGCGGTGGCCGAGACGGTCGATCACGAGTTCAGTCAAGGCTCGCTCCAAGTAGATATTCATGGTTGCCGTCGCCGCCGAGAATGGGCGACGGGACGAGGTCGTGGACGCGCCAGCCATCGCGGCCGTCGAGCCAGCCACGCACGCGTTCGGCGGCGATCCGGCCGGTCGCTTCGTCGACGAGGCCGCCCTTGCCGATCGCCTGCCGGCCAGCCTCGAACTGCGGCTTGACGAGGAAGACGCCGAAGGCGGGCCGGCGGGGCAACGTCAGCGCCGGCGGCAATGCCAAGGTCAGCGAAATGAAGGAAACGTCGGAGACGATCACCTCCGGCCGAAAGGGCAGGTCGGTGGGCGCGAGTTCGCGGGCGTTCATCCCCTCGATGTTGATGACGCGCGGGTCGGCGGCAATGCGGGGATGCAACTGGCCGTGACCGACGTCGAGCGCCACGACGCGGGAGGCTCCCCGCTGAAGCAGCACCTCGGTAAAGCCTCCGGTCGAAGCTCCGATATCGAGACAGTCGCGACCGGCGACCGCAAAGCCGAAATGATCGAGGCCGGCGACGAGCTTCAGGGCGGCACGTGAGACATAGGCGGCGGCAGGGTCGGAAACGGAAAGCTCGGCGTCTTCGTCGACGGTGAGGCCCGGCTTGTCGGCCAGCCGCCCCGCCACGGTCACATGGCCGCGCAGGATGGCATCGCGGGCGCGAGCGCGGCTGTCCGCGAGGCCGCGGGCGACGAGAAGCTGATCGAGACGGATCCTTGCCATGGGCATGCTTTGAGGCAGGCGCCGGTCTTTGGCAAGGCCCGTTGACGCATCGGGCCGAAAAGTGGGTTGCGGTCGCGACAGCTCGGATGCGATTGCACCGGACGGGAGTCCCGCCCGGTGCCTCGGCGAGCTACGGAGAATCGGCTTCCGCCTGCTCCTTGGGCTCGGGCGCTGGCACGATCGGCGTCTGCAGAATGGGGTCGTCCGGCGAGGGCGCCTCGGGCGGAATGGCGCCACCGACCGGCGCCGTGGCGTAGAGCTCGTAGGCTTCCTTCGGATCGTCCGGCCGCGAGGGGCGGATGCGCCAGCGCAGCGCGATGAACGCGGCGAGCAGCAGCTCCACGACGGCCATGAACACGAACAGCGATCCGTCGCCCCAGCTCTCCATGGCGAAGGAAGCGATCAGCGGGCCGAACACCGCTCCGACGCCGTTGGCGAGCAACACGCCGGTCGCCATCTCGACGTAGGCGGACTTTTCGGCTCGATCGTAAGCGTGGGCGGCCGCCACCGAGTAGCTGGTGAGCACGACGGTGCCGAGCAGGAAGGCCATCACGAACAGGCCGACGCCGCCGAGCGGCAGCAGGACCGTCATCAGGCTGGCCCCCGCCGACAGCACCATCACGCCGGCGAGCACCAGGCGTCGGTCGTGGGCATCCGACAGCCTGCCGACCGGCCACTGCATCAACGCGCCGCCCACCACGGCGATCGAAAGAAAAATCGCGGCGCCGCTGGCCGAGAGGCCGCGTCCGATGGCGAAAACGGTGACCAGGGACCAGAAGGCGCCGTTGGCGACGCCGATCATGAAGGTGCCGGTGAGGCCGACCGGCGCCATCTTCAGAAGCCGAAGAGGCCGGAACTGCACGATGGCGATGGGAGCCGGTTGCGCCGACGTGGTGAGCGCCACCGGGACCACTGCAAGCGACACCAGGAGAGACGCCGCCGCGAACAGCTCGAAATGCTGGATGGGCGCCAGCAATATCATCAGCTGGCCTGCGGTGGTGGTGAGGAAGTTGACGACGATGTAGACGCTCATGATGAGGCCACGGTTGTCGTTGGTGGCGCGGTCGTTGAGCCAGCTTTCGATGATGAGGTAGAGGCCGGCGAGACAGAAGCCGGTGATGGAGCGCGCCCCGATCCAGACCAGGGGATCGACGACCATCGGATGAACCAGCGTGGTGGCGGCGGCGAGCGAGACCAGCGTCGAATAGGCGCGGATATGGCCGGCCCTCAGGATCAGGTAAGGGCAGGCGAGGCAGCCGACCACGAAGCCCAGATTGTAGGACGAACCCATGAGGCCGATGATGACCGGCGTGAAGTGCTCGTAGAGCCCGCGAAGCGGGATCATCGTGCCCAACAGCGCGTTTCCGCACAGCAGGAAGGCGACACCGGTCAGGAGCGAGACGAGTGGGGCAAAGGTCTTGGACAAGGACGAACTCGTGTGCAGGCGGATGGACGGTGGCTGCCGGCCGAGACCGACCGCGATAGCTGCGCCGACATCGGGTACATCCGACCTCTGACGCGCAAGTTCGCGAACCTCTACGGCTTTTCCATGAACTTTGTATTTTGAATCGGTTTGAGGCAGTTCGTGTGGAAATGCAAGCAGGGCTCGGCCATATTCGGCCAGTTGTCGGGAGACTGCGACATGACGACGACAGCTTGGGCGACCGCTGACGGACAGTTCGAGGATGGCGACGGCCGCCGTCGATCGGCGAGGGCGGAGCTTTCCCACGACGGGCTCGCCATCTTCGCTCCAGAGGGACAGGCGATCGTCTCCTGGCGGTCGAAGGATCTCATCCGGACGATGGGTCCGGACGGCTTCATGATTGGCGCCCGGTTTCAGGCCGGAGCGTTTGTCTTCGATCCCGACAAGGGCGCCGACCTGATCCGGGTGCTGGCCTCGGTCCCCGATGCGGATGCACCGGTGATGCCCCGTGCTCTGGTGTGGACGATGGTGACGATCGTCGCCTTGGCGCTGTCGTCGCTGTTTGCCCTTGGCTGGGGCTTTTTCTGGTTGATCGGCTGGCTCGCGGCGCCAGGCGCCGGCACGGGGACGCCGGGATGAGGGAGTCCATGCGGGTTCATCGAGAGTCAGGGCGATTCATGCGATGCGTGGGGGAGTCATGCCGGTCCATGGGCGGACATGCCGTACCTCCGAAGCCGGGGAGGACGGCGTGAGCGACGATATCGCCCTCGATTACGTGCCGGCATATGGCGTTGCCGAGCCGATCGCCAAAAGCCTTCGCCGGCTGACGGCCCGCAACGGTGGGCCGCTGACCTACCGCGGGACCAACTGCTATCTGCTGGGCGAGCGGGAGATCACGGTCATTGATCCCGGTCCCGACGACGAGGAGCACATCGCGGACCTTCTGGCGGCCGCGGGCGCGCCGGTTCGGCGGATCGTCGTAACCCACGGTCACGCCGACCACGCCGGGGCGGCGCACCGCCTGTCCGCATTGACCGGCGCCGAGGTGATCGGCGCGGCGCCCGACGCCACGCGTTCGTTCTATCGGCCGGACCGGGTGCTGGCCGATGGCGAGGAGGTGGAGACGGAGGCGGGGGCTCTCAGAACCGTTGCCACGCCGGGACACACGGCGGGGCATCTTTGCTACGACCTTGCTGAAGCAGGGCTGCTGTTCTCCGGCGATCATGTCATGGCCTGGTCGACCAGTGTCGTGGTGCCGCCGGATGGAAGCATGGCCGACTACATGTCGTCCCTCGATCGTCTCGCGGCCATCGGGTCGCGCACCTATCTGCCCGGGCACGGCGGCCCCGTTGTCGACGGCTCGCTCCGCGTGGCCGAACTCAAACGCCATCGGGAAGGACGCGAGGCGGCTATCCTGCGGGCGCTCGATGGCAAGGAACGAACCATCGAGGAGATCGTCGCGGCCGTCTACATCGGCCTTGATCCGGCGCTGGCCGGCGCGGCGGCGCTGTCGGTCAAGGCTCACGCCGACTGGCTGGAGGAACGCGGCCTCGTGAGAACGAGGGAGGGCCGGCTGGGCCGAAGCTGAGTTAGTTGGCCGCCTGCCGTCGCGATACGTCGCCGAACCGGGCAATGAAGTCGCCGACGTGGCGGGCGTTCTCGCCGAGGTCGGGCATGGCGACCCGGCTCAAGGATCGAACGTCGATGCGGCTGCCGCTGTCGCCGGGGCGAATGCGGACGACGACGTCTTCCTGCGTGCCGAGCACCAGCGACCGGGCCTCGGCTTCGATGCGGCCGCTCGCCGCTTCGGTGTCGGGCTCTTCGGCCAGTCGGATCACCCAGCCGAGATCGTCGATGGTCTGTCGGGCCAGGGCATAGGCCTCGACCGTGGAAAGGTCGGCGGCTTGCGTCGTCAGGTCCGGATAGGCGTCTTCCTGCAAGGCCGCCGCGTCGCCGGGGGCGGCGCGCAGATCGATCGGCAGGACCACCTGCGAGAAGCCGGCCGGTGTTGCGGGGGGATCGTCGGTGTCGGTCGAGACGCTGTCGATGGCCGGGTAGGCCACATAGGCCGCAGCCGCGCCGATCAACGGCGCGAAGGCGGCAATGATCAGCAGCAGCGTGCCGAAGGCGCTGTCGGCCCCGCCCCGTCCCTCCCGCCAGACGTCGCGGATGGTCATTGCCAGCACGCCGAGCGCCGCGAGGCCGAGCACCAGGCCGGTGCCGACCGCCGCGTACATGGTGCCGCTCGATATCAGGTCGAGATGGCGGGAAACGATCCCCACCACCATCACCATGAAGGCGAGGCTGGCGACGAAACGCGCGGTGCGGGCACCGCGCGCCGGCGGCAATGGCAGAGGGGGCAGGCGGCTCATGAAGAGAATTCCGGCCCGCGTACGTCGTAGGGGCGCACCTCGCGCCAACGCTCCATCAGCTTTTCGAGGCCGGCGTCGGCGCCATCCGGCAGCACGATGCGCGGCGTGACGAAGATATCGCCCCGGACACCCTTCTTGTCGGGCAGGCCCTTGCCGCGCAGGCGGAAGGCCTTCGAGCCGGTGACCCCGGCCGGAATGGTCATGTCGACGGCGCCTTCGAGCGTCGGCACCCGCACCTTGCCACCCAGCACCGCCTCGTCGAGCGTGACCGGCAGGTCGAGGCGCAGGTTGTAACCGTCGGGCCGGAACAGGGCGTGCGGCTCGTAGACGAGAATGGCGATGGCGTCGCCCGGCGGCGTGCCGTCGCCACCCTGGCCCTTGAGGCGAAGCTGCTGGCCGGGCTCGAAGCCGGCGGGGATCTTGGCGTCGAGCGACTTGCCGTTCGGCAAGGTGATGCGCACCTTGCCCGAGCCGACGATGTCTTCGAGGCGGACGCGCGCCGTCACCATGACGTCGGCACCCTTGGTCGAGCTTGTGGCTCCCGCGCCCGGCCCGGCCGCGCCGGCGTTCGTGAAGCCTTCGAAGCCGGAGAATCCGCCACCGCGCCGGCTCCCGCGTCCTCCGCGAGCGGCACCGCCGGCGAAGTTGGCGAAGGCATCGCCGAAGATGTCGTGCAGGATGTCGTCGGTCGGCCGGCCGCCGGCCTGGCGGAAACCACCGCCCATGCCGCCCGCACCGCCGAAGCCTTCGAAACCGGTGAAACGCGGCTTGCCATCGGCGTCGATCTCGCCGGCGTCGAACTGGCGGCGCTTGTCCTTGTCGCCCACGATCTCATAGGCCGAGTTCAGCTCGGCAAAGCGCTCCTTGGAGCGCGGGTCGTTCTTGTTGGCGTCCGGGTGGTGCTGCTTGGCGAGCTTGCGGTAAGCCTTCTTGATCGTCGCTTCGTCCGCGCTCCTGGGCACGCCCAGGACCTCATACGGATCACGCATGCTGGTTGGCCCTCTTCAAATGGATGATGGCGCCGAGCGGCGCCAAGGTTCTGCCAAGCATGTAATGCCCGATCACGTTCCGTTCCAGAGTGTGCCATTATACGGGTCGGACGGCTTTGACAAAATCTTTTCAGGGGGCAGGCGCCCAAGAGGTTGTCGCCGGCCGGGATGTGGCTATATGCCGTTCGGACGCTTGCCCGAATCTGGCCGCCGGCCAGCCAGCATGACGAGGCGTCGACGAGACATGTCCAGTTCCGAGCCAGATTTCACCGAAGCGTCAGAGCCCTACCAGCTGTTCGTCAGCTGGATGAAGGACGCCGAGAAGAGCGAACCGAACGACCCCAACGCCATGGCGCTCGCCACTGTCGACGAAGACGGCATGCCGGATGCGCGCATGGTGCTGCTCAAGGGGTTCGACGAGCGCGGTTTCGTCTTCTACACCAACTTCGGCTCTGCCAAGGGCGAGCAGATCCTGAAGAGCCGCAAGGCGGCGCTGCTCTTCCACTGGAAGAGCCTCAAGCGACAGATCCGCATACGCGGCAACGTCTCCGAAGTATCGAAGGACGAGGCGGACACCTATTTCCAGAGCCGCGATCGCGGCAGCCGCATCGGCGCCTGGGCGTCCAAGCAGTCTCGCCCGCTTGAAAGCCGCTTCGCGCTTGAGAAGGCGGTTGCCGAATGGGGCTTGAAGTTCGGCGTCGGAGCCGTGCCGCGCCCCGACTACTGGTCGGGCCTGCGCATCGCGCCGACCGCCATCGAGTTCTGGCGTGACGGGCTGTTCCGCCTGCACGATCGAGTCCGCTTCCTGCCCGACGGCAACGGCGGCTGGACGGGCACCCGCCTCTATCCCTGACCGATGAAAGGCAGCCGAGAATGACCAACGCCATCGACGTCAGCACCCTCAGTTTCGAGCAGGCCCTGAAGGAGCTCGAAGGCATCGTCGCCCGTCTCGAGCAGGGTTCGGTGCCGCTTGAGGAAAGCATTTCCATCTACGAGCGTGGCGATGCGCTCCGCAAGCATTGCGACGGCCTGCTGAAGGCGGCCGAAGCCAAGGTGGAGAAGATCAGAATCGCCGGAGACGGATCGGCTGCCGGCGTCGAACCGCTCGACCGGGAATGAGAACGGGCAAGGGGCCGATTTTCCAATCGCCCCTTGCTTTGCCTCCCGTACTGGAAAGAAAAGCCTCCGGAGCGGAGCCAATCCCGGGTCCGAGCGTCCAACAGCTTGGCAGGGGTGACATTGGCCGCATTGAGCGAGCGGGCAATCATCCGACACCGCTTGGCGACGGCTTTATCAAAGGCTCATCGTTCAATCACCCAGAGACCGCCGAGCGCGGCAGCACGCCAGACCGTGCCCCTGGAAGCTTCGGGGCGATTGCTCCCACCCACTCGGGCGATGCGACGCTGTCAGAGGATACTCCATGCAGCCCGCAGCCTCGCCAGCCCAGCCAAAGGGCATGCCCGGCGCTCGACTGCGGATATATCTCGGACGACGGCCGGGAAATCTGCCAGGAGACGTGTCGGTTTCTCCGCAACCCCAGAAACGCTGACCGACCCGGCTGTGGCGCGTGCGGCGCGGGCCGTGGCCTCGATTGCGTGCCGATTGATGCTGTGATTGGCCTGAAGGCGCTCCTCCATATTCCAGATCAATCCAGAAGAGGCCATCGCGACAATTCCAGCAAGACCGACCATTTCTCAAACTCACCGCCTTGCCATTTGCTCGCTGCCGGTTTGGTGCGGCTACGCGGGTTCAGCCAGTCGGACCGGAGGCAGCGGGGGTGATGCTTGGAAAACGGCTTGGGATCCCCGCAGGCGCCAGCACGGTGGACGGAGACCCTCAGCTGCCGCATTGTATGATTTGCCTAGGCTTTCGGGTCATGTCGAGCTTGGTCGTCAAGCCTATGCCGATGGAAATCCGATCCGGAACGCGGTCGCGGAAGGATCTGTCGGCCTTAGCGTTGCCGCCAGCGCCCTGTGGGTCTTGGTCCGCTGGAGCGGCAAGCGACGTTTATCTGCCCATAGAATCATCCATGCCACTCAGTGTTTACGTCATTCCAGCTGCCCTGGGATTCGCTTAAAGAAGAACGTCAACACTTCGATCAAGCGCCCCCGCTGGGTTGCAAGCTTCGGCGAACCGTTGCTGCGGATCAGGTTTTTGCGGGGCTGGAAGGTCTGGAACGGCAAGGCCTGGCCTATCGCGGCGGTGACTGACGGCTCGGAGAAGGCCGTGAGAACGTGATGCGTCATAGCATCGCTGTGTCTATGAGATCTACGGTCTCGGGAGGGGCGCCATATGGTCGAAACGGTAAGCCGAACACCAGCTTCCCAGTGGCGGCGCAACAGCGCCTTCTATATCTCGGTGCTGCCGTTCTTCACCATTTTCCTGGCCTTCTCCGTCTTTCCGGTGGTGTTCTCGTTCTACCTCGGGTTTTCGCGTTGGGACGGCTTCGGTTCCCCGGTCTTCGTCGGTCTTCAGAACTACGTCCGGGCCCTCCACGAT
>Ga0206116_1001119_pt1 | contig 16663 bp, 13 predicted proteins | sample 3A1Ametagenome_FD_178000 | JGI IMG/M metagenome (GOLD analysis project Ga0206116, IMG submission 178000) | Enriched microbial communities from leaf-cutter ant dump, University of Wisconsin, Madison, United States - 3A1A | ecosystem: Environmental > Terrestrial > Nest > Insects nest > Nest dump...
CAGGTGGCCGCCTCCGAGGTTCGTCTGCTCGGCGTCTACAACAGCACGGTGCTCTCGCTCTCCGACATCAACCTCGGTTGATCCGGCGATCGGGACCAAGCATCTCGGTAAAAAGGGAGGGGCGCCCACAAGGGCGCCCCTTCTTTTTTGGAGAGTCTGCCGGCGAAGGCGCGCTGACGGTTCCGGGCGTCACCGCCGGCACACGGCCGTCGCGCATGGAAATGACGATCCTGTCCAAGGAAGCCTGCCGGTCCCGCGAAGGCGGGACTCCGGCCGCTTCCGCCGCTCTGCACGGGTGTTTCCCGGATCCCCGGCTTCACCGGGATGACGGAAGCCCCTTCACAGGCGACTGACTTCCAAATGCGGTTGCCCCGCCGCCAGGACCAAGGGTTCCGGCGTCGTAACCGCCGGCCGATGAACCACGGGATCCGGCGTCCGTGATCGTGGACAGCAGCTCATGCGTCCAGTTCTCGGCCCGTTCGATGGATGCGCCCGGCCATGGCCACACGCCGATGGATCGGCACATGGCGGGCCGGCAAGGGCAGGGCGGGGGAGGCGGCGCGTCTTGTAGGCAAATGGTTGTGGCGGCTGTGCCGCCGGCCATGGCGACGATCCCGCCCTGGAGGAACTCGTGGCGGCCGTCCTGCCGCTCCTCCCGGGCGGGACTCCCGCCAAGCGTCATCCGGGGCTCCTGCGCAGGGCGATGGCCGCCCTCCCGGTCGATGAAAACCCGCCCCGTCCTTTCATGCCGCCGGGCATGAGCCGTGGCATAGGCGCGACGGTTTCAGACCGGCCGCGTCCGCGCCGCCATGCCCAGCCCCTCGCGCAGCTCGGGAAGCAGCATCGCCCCCAGCATCGCGATCACCGGCAGCACCGCATAGTCGCCCTGGGCCGCCGCGTCGATCAGCTCGCGGGCGCTGTGCAGCTCGATCCGCATGTCCTCCAGATCGCCCTGATCCGGCTCCGCCACCTTGCGGGCGCCCTTGGCGTGGAACATGTGGCAGGTGCTGCCCTTGGAGTTCGCCCCGACGACGAAGCCGCCCAGCGCCGTCCAGTCGTCGGCGGCATAGCCGGTCTCCTCCAGCAGCTCGCGCCTGGCGGCGGCCAGCGGGTCCTCGCCGGGCTCGATGGCGCCGGCGGGGAAGGTCAGGCTGACGCGGCGCGGCCCATGCTTGTAGGTGCGCAGCATCACGACCTTGCCGTCCTCGGTCTCCACATACATCAGCGCGAAGTCGGGCTGGTCGATCTGGTAGAAATTCTCCACCGTCCGCCCGTCCGGCAGCTGGACCGTCTCCGCCCGCACCTTCAGGTACGGGCTGGCGTCCAGCAGCTCGCGGCTGCCCAGAACGTCCCAGGGCTTCTGTTCGTCCTGCTTCCGGTCGTCGCTCATGCAGCGCTCCCGTAGGGCGGTTGGGTGTGGCCGGCGGGGGAGAGGGTGAAGATCTCGCAGCCGTCCTCGGTGATGCCGATCTGGTGCTCGAACTGCGCCGACAGCGAGCGGTCGCGGGTGACCGTGGTCCAGCCGTCGGACAGGATCTTCACCTCGTGCCGGCCGGCGTTGATCATCGGCTCCACCGTGAAGACCATGCCGGGGCGCAGCTCGACGCCGGTGCCGGGCTTGCCGAAATGATCGACGTGGGGCGCGTCGTGGAAGACCTTGCCGATGCCGTGCCCGCCGAAATCGCGCACGACGGAACAGCGCGCCGCCTCCGCCATCGTCTGGATGGCATGGCCGATGTCGCCCAGATGGTTGCCGGGCTTGGCCTGGGCGATTCCGGCCATCATGCAGCGATAGGTCAGCTCGACCAGCTTGCGCGCCTTCACGCCGATCTTCTCGCCGACGAAATACATGCGGCTGCTGTCGCCGTACCAGCCGTCCAGGATCACGGTGACGTCGATGTTGACGATGTCGCCCTCGATCAGCTTCTTGTCGTCGCTGGGGATGCCGTGGTTGACGACATGGTTGGGCGAGATGCAGCTGCAGGCCGGATAGCCGTGATAGCCCAGCGTCGCCGGGATGCCGCCACGGTCCCGCTGGAACGCCTCGATCAGCTTGTCGAGCCGCCCCGTGCTGACGCCCGGCGCCACGAAGGGGGCTATGTAATCCAGCGTCTCGGCCGCCAGCCGGCAGGCCTTGCGCAGCGCCGCGAACTCCTCCGGACCGTGCAGCACGATCCGCCGCTGGTCAGTGTCTGCCACGAAACCCGTCTCCCGATCGATCACTCATCACCGATCCATATCACATCCGCGTCCGGATGGCAGGCGCCATGCGCCCGGTCTTGCGGGCGGCAGCCATGCCTCAAGTAATCGCAAAAAAGTTACAACAAATGCTCACTTGTACCCATTCGTCATAATCCCTTTTGTGTATTAAATCTCATGGAAAAAACAGAAGATCAAATACTTCAGGTTATGGTAGGGTGACTGTTATTGGAGTGGTCGCGCCAAATATCTGATAATATTTGACCCATAGATAATAATATGGGCGGCGCTTGCCATTTCCGAACAAGATTTGGAACTGTAATTGTACAGAGGGGACAAAAGTGTCGGGAACTGCAAGTAAAGCTGCTCTGCTTTCGCTGTGCGTGTTGACCGTTGCCGGCTGCCAGACCAGCGGTGGCCAGGGGCCGACCGGGTCGGCCGCCGGTGCCACCAGCGTCGGGGCGCAGGAAAACATGCAGCGCTGCAGCGAGCCTCTCGGGACGCTGGCAATCGACGATGGCCGGGAAGATGCGTGGTGGGGCCCCTTCACCACCGCCACCCAGGTGACGACGCTGGAGCCGCTGATCCGTCTGGTGGTGGCGCAGTCCAACTGCTTCGTCATCACGTCGATGGGCAACAACCGCCAGACCTCGCGGATGGACAAGATCACCAACACCCAGCGCAACGGTGAATTCCGCTCCGGCTCCAAGCAGCAGAAGGGCCAGCGCGTCGCCGCCGATTACTGGATGGAACCGGCCATCGTCTTCAGCGAATCGAACACGGGCGCCATCGGCGGTGCCATCGGCGGCGCGCTGCTGGGATCCGTGGGCTCCGCGCTCGGCGGCACCCTGTCCTCCAAGAGCGCCACGACGACCCTGTCGCTGTTCGACATCCGCTCGCAGGTGCAGATCGGCATCTCCACCGGCACCGCCGACGCGACCGATTTCGGTGCGATGCTTGGGGCGCTCGGCCCCGGCGCCGGCGGCGCGCTGGGCGGCTATACCAAGACGCCGGCCGGCAAGACCACGGTCATCTCCTTCGTGGACGCCTACAACGACATGGTCATCTCGCTGAAGAACTATAAGGCGCAGAATGTCCGTGGCGGCCTGGGCAAGGGCGGCACGATGAAGGTCGGCAACTGATCCTGCCGCCTGTTTTCCTGCCACCTGTTTTCCTGCCGAAGATCAGCGCCGGGCCGGCGGATGGGGGGATGCCCTCCCATCCGCCGGCCCGGCTGTCCGTGTCAGGCCTGTGCTGATCCTTCCGTGGATTTTCGCTTCGGGGTCCGGCTCCATGCTCAAGACGGCCAAGTCCAAAACCACCCAGTCCAAAACCGCCCGACCTGTCATTGCCCTGCCGGTCGCCGCCCTGCTGGGCGTCCTGCTGACCGGATGCGTTTCCGCGCCGCAGCAGCGCCAGACCGTGCGCATCTGCACCGGCGGCGAGTGTTCCGTCCAGGATGCCTCGGTGCAGACATTCGTCCCCCAGGACGACCCGCGCGCCAGTCCGCCGCGCGATCCCGACTCCCATGCCGGGGAGAGCCGGGCCGATCTCCAGGCCGCCGCTGCGTCGGGCGATTCCGTCGCCGCCTACAAGCTGGGCATGGCCGCCCTGTCCGGCACCGGCGCACCCAAGAGTGCCGAGACCGCCGCCCGCTGGTTTCGACAGGCGGCCGATGGCGGCCATGCCTGGGCGGCCTACCGCCTGGGCGAGATGTACCGCAGCGGCAGGGGCGTCCAGCGCGACCGCCAGCTGGCCTTGCGCTATCTGACCGCCGCCGCCTCGGCGCGGCAGCCGCTCGCCGCGAATGCGCTGGGCGTGATGGCGCTGACCGGCGACGGGCTGCCCAAGGACAGCGCCCAGGCGGTGCAATGGTTCGCCATCGCCGCCGAACAGGGGGTTGCGGATGCCCAGTACAATCTTGCGCTGTTGACCTTCAACGGCGACGGCGTCCCGCGTGACCTGTCCGGCGCGCTGGAGTGGATGCGCTATGCCGGCGGCAACGGCAACGTGAAGGCGCAGGGCGCGGTCGGCCGCCTCTATCTGACCGGTCTCGACACCATGGGGCAGGATTTCACCGAGGCCAAGACATGGCTGTCGCTCGCCGCCCGGAACGGCGACCGCGAGGCGGGCAGGCTTCTGGAGGAGGCGGTGCGCCTGGAGAAGGAGGAGCAGGACTACCGCCGGAGACTGGCGGAGCAGTCCGCCCAGACGATGGCCTATTGGGCGCAGGCCCTCTATGTGCGCGAGCTGAACACCACCACCGTCTATCATTACTGGTACTGGTGAGGCGGGACGGGAGTTCGTCCGATGTCATAGGAATCCGGGAGGGGGCTTGCTATATGATGCGCAGCTTTCGACAGCCCGGACCCTACGACCTTTGGCGAAGCCCACCACCCGATATGTCTGCCAGGCTTGCGGCGCCTCCTTCCCCAAATGGGCGGGCAAGTGCGACGCCTGCGGCGAATGGAACAGCCTCGTCGAGGAGGCGGCTCCCGACAGCGCGCCCAAGGGGCTGGGGGCCGCCCGCGGTCGCCGCATCGATTTCGTCGGGCTGCACGGCTCCAGCGAGGCGCCGCCGCGGCGGATGACCGGCATCGCCGAGTTCGACCGCGTCTGCGGCGGCGGGCTGGTCCCCGGCTCGGCCATCCTGATCGGCGGCGATCCCGGCATCGGCAAGTCGACCCTTCTGCTCCAGGCGATGGCCCGGCTGTCGCAGGACCACCGCTGCGCCTACGTCTCGGGCGAGGAGGCTGTCGATCAGGTCCGGCTGCGCGCCCAGCGTCTCGGCTGCGCCACCGCCCCGGTCGATCTGGCGTCGGCCACCAGCGTGCGCGACATCGTCGCCTCGCTCGACGACGCCAAGGGCCCGGAGGTGATCGTCATCGATTCGATCCAGACCATGTACATGGACAATCTGGACAGCGCCCCCGGCACCGTCGCCCAGGTCCGCGCCAGCGCGCAGGAACTGATCCGCGTCGCCAAGCGGCGCGGCGTCGTCCTGCTGCTGGTCGGCCATGTCACCAAGGAAGGCATGATCGCCGGTCCCCGCGTGCTGGAGCACATGGTGGACACCGTCCTCTATTTCGAAGGCGAGCGCGGCCACCAGTTCCGCATCCTGCGCGCGGTGAAGAACCGTTTCGGCCCGACCGACGAGATCGGCGTGTTCGAGATGGGCGACGCCGGGCTCGGCGAGGTCGCCAACCCGTCCGCCCTGTTCCTGGCCGAACGCCGCGGCGACGTGTCGGGTGCGGCCGTCTTCGCCGGGATGGAAGGCACCCGCCCCGTGCTGGTCGAGGTGCAGGCGCTGGTCGCCCCGTCGCCGCTCGGCACGCCGCGCCGCGCCGTGGTCGGCTGGGATTCGGCCCGCCTCGCCATGGTGCTGGCGGTGCTGGAAGCGCGCTGCGGCGTGCAGATCGGTGCCAACGACGTCTATCTGAGCGTGGCGGGCGGCCTGCGCATCACCGAACCCGCCGCCGACCTCGCCGTCGCCGCGGCGCTGGTGTCGTCGCTGACCGGGGAGCCGGTGCCGGCCGACACGGTGGTGTTCGGCGAACTCGGCCTGTCGGGCGAGGTCCGTGCCGTGAGCCAGACCGACACGCGGCTGAAGGAGGCGGCGAAGCTCGGCTTCTCCTCCGCCATCTTCCCGGCGCGGCGCACCGGCAAGAAGGGCGGCCGCGGCGACAACGGCCTCAAGACCGTCGAACTCCAGCAGCTGGGCGAGCTGATGCCGCTGTTCCAGCCGCAGGGGGCCTCCGGCAGGCCGCCGTCTCGCCGTGGCCATGACGACAACGACACGCGCCGCTGGCGCGACGACGACTACATCTGACCGCAATTCCGCCGCCACTCGGCACCTCATCAATCGGTACAGGCAATCGGCACAGGGTCATGGACACTCTTCCCGTCAATCCGGTGGACGCCGTCGTCATCGCCGTGCTGCTTCTGGCCGCACTGCTCGCTTTCAGCCGCGGGCTCGTCGCCGAACTGGTGTCGGTCGCCGCCTGGGCCGGTGCTGCGGTGATCACGCTCTACGCGCTGCCCCATGTGCTTCCCTATGCGCAGATCTACATCCGCTTCGAGATGCTGGCCTATGCCGCCTCGGCGGTCGGCGTGTTCATCGTCGCGCTGATTGTGCTGTCGCTCCTGGGCCGCAGCCTGTCGCGCGGGGTGCAGGCGTCGGCCCTGTCGGCGCTCGACCGCACGCTGGGCTTCGCCTTCGGTCTGGTGAAGGGCGGGATTCTGGTGTCCATCGCCTACCTGTTCTTCCTGTGGCTGGTGCCGAACCAGACCGAACAGCCGGTCTGGCTCCAGCAGGCGAAGACCCGGCCCTTCCTGGCGATGGGGGCGGAAACGCTCTACGCCTTCGTGCCGGAAAATCTGCGCAAGGAAGGTCTCGGCCAGATGGACATGGCCCGCGACCGCGCGCGTCAGGCGATGGAGGCCAAGCAGGCGCTCGACCGCCTGTCGACGCCGGTGCCCAGCCCCGCGAAGACCGGGGGTGCGCAGGCGCCCGATACCGGTTATAAGGACCGCGATCGCGCCGATCTTGAAAGGCTGATGCAGAACAACGCCCGCTGAGCTTGACCGCTCGGTTTTGGCGCGATCGACGTTTGTGGGACCGTGGTTTTTTCCGTTGCATGTGCTGACGCGCGCCGACGGCGCCTCTTGGACGAAGGACTTCTGGTGATGCTGACGACGCATCCGTTCGACGACGACAAGCTGCGCGAAGAGTGCGGCGTGTTCGGCATCTACGGCAACCCGCAGGCGGGCGCCATCACGGCGCTGGGCCTGCATGCCCTGCAGCACCGCGGGCAGGAGGCGGCGGGCATCGTCAGCTTCGACGGCGGCCGTTTCCACCTCCAGCACACGCTGGGCCTGGTCGGCGACCATTTCAGCTCCGAGGCGATCATCGCCAAGCTGAAGGGCGGCAGCGCCATCGGCCATGTGCGCTACGCCACCACCGGCGACACCTCGATCCGCAACGTCCAGCCGCTTTACGCCGACTTCGAATTCGGCGGCTTCGCGCTGGCCCACAACGGCAACCTGACCAACGCCCAGGTGCTGCGCCGCCAGCTGGTCCGCCGCGGCTGCCTGTTCCAGTCCTCCACCGACACCGAGGTCATCGTCCACCTGATGGCGACCGCCCGCGGCGGTTCGCCGGTCGACCGGCTGATCGAGGCGGTGCGGCAGGTCGAGGGCGCCTTCTCCCTGGTGGCGCTGACCTCCAAGGAGGTCATCGGCGTGCGTGACGCGCTGGGCGTCCGTCCGCTGGTGCTGGGCAAGCTGGGCGACACCTACATCCTGGCGAGCGAGACCTGCGCCTTCGACATCGTCGGCGCCGATTATGTCCGCGACGTCGAGCCGGGCGAGATGATCGTCATCGACGACAGCGGCCTCCACAGCCTGCGCCCGTTCCAGCCGCAGCAGCGCCGCCTGTGCATCTTCGAATACATCTACTTCGCCCGTCCCGACAGCGTGATGGAGGGCACCTCCGTCTATCAGGCCCGCCAGCGCATCGGCCGTGAGCTGGCCCGCGAGGCCGGGGTTCCCGCCGACGTGATCGTCCCGGTTCCGGACAGCGGCGTGCCCGCGGCGCTGGGCTATGCCCAGGAGGCCGGCGTGCCCTTCGACCTCGGCATCATCCGCAACCATTATGTCGGCCGCACCTTCATCGAGCCGACCGACCAGATCCGCCATCTCGGCGTGAAGCTGAAGCACAACGCCAACCGCGCGATGATCGAGGGCAAGCGCGTCGTGCTGGTGGACGACAGCATCGTCCGCGGCACCACGTCCAAGAAGATCGTCGAGATGGTCCGCGCCGCCGGGGCCAAGGAGGTGCACATGCGCATCTCCAGCCCGCCGACCTCGCACCCCTGCTTCTACGGCATCGACACGCCGGAGCAGGGCAAGCTGCTGGCCCACCGCATGACGGTGGAACAGATGCGCGAGTTCATCCAGGCCGACAGCCTCGCCTTCATCTCGCTCGACGGCCTCTACCGCGCGATGGGCGACGAGAAGCGCGACCCGGCCAAGCTCGGCTATTGCGACGCCTGTTTCACCGGCGACTACCCGATCCCGCTGACCGACGCGCTGGAACATCCGCCGGCCGAGTCGAACGTCCCGGTCCGCGCCTGATCCCAAGAAACCCTCCCCTCGCAACTGGGGAGGGTTTTTCATATGTGAACGAACAATAATCCCAGGAAACGAGCCGTCCCCATGTCCCGTCTCTCCGGCCGCATCGCCCTCGTCACCGGCGCCTCGCGCGGCATCGGCGCCGCCGTCGCCAAGCGTTTCGCCGCCGAAGGCGCCCATCTGGTCTTGGTCGCCCGCACGGTCGGCGGGCTGGAGGAGACCGACGACGCCATCCAGAAGATTTCCGGCCAGTCGGCGACGCTGGTGCCGATGGATCTGCGCGACTACGACAAGATCGACCAGCTCGGCCATGCGCTCTACCAGCGGTTCGGCAAGCTGGACGTGGTTGTCGGCAATGCCGGCGCCCTGGAGGCGCTCGGCCCGGTCGCCCAGTACGATCCGAAGCTGTGGTCGCGGGTGATGGACCTGAACGTGACGGCGAACTACCGGCTGATCCGCTCGATGGACCCGCTGCTGCGCGCGTCGGGCACCGGCCGCGCCATCTTCGTGACGTCCGCCGCCGCCAGGGCGCCGCACCATTACTGGATGCCCTACGGCGCCAGCAAGGCGGCGCTTGAGATGATCGTGAAGACCTACGCGCTGGAGGTCGCCTCCTCCACCGTCCGCGTCAACCTGCTCGACCCCGGCGTGGTGGCGACCAAGCTGCGCACCCAGGCCTTTCCCGGCGAAGACCCGACCAAGGTCACCCAGCCCGACGACGTGACCGAGCGCTTCGTCGAACTGGCCGAGGCCGGCTGCGAGAAGCATGGGGAGTTGGTTCTGGGGCAGCAGTAGCGGCTGCCCAAATCCCCCTCTCCCCCCCGGGGAGAGGGTCGGGGTGAGGGGGATGCACCTGCCGGATGTCTTCGGCTGCGCCGAACCCCCTCATCCTAACCTTCTCCCCAGGGGGGAGAAGGGATCTGGGAGAAGGGATCCCAAGAAATCAGCGCACCATCCCCCGCAACCGGTACAGCTCCTCCAGCGCCTGCCGCGGCGTCAGGCTGTCCGGGTCGATCCCCGCCAGCGCCACCTCCACCGCCGACGGCCCCGCGGGCACAGCCTCCACCGCCGCCTCGGCCTTCGGCGCCGGCCGCTTCAGCGCCGCGCTGAACAGCGGCAGATCCTCGGCCAGCCGGTGGATCGTCGCGTTCTGGTCGCCCGATTCCAGCAGCTTCAGCACCTCGTCGGCCCGCCCGACCACCGCCGGCGGCAGACCGGCCAGCTTGGCGACGTGGATGCCATAGCTGCGGTCGGCCGCCCCCGCCGTCACCTCGTGCAGGAACACCACGTCGCCCTGCCATTCCTTGATGCGCATGGTGTGGCAGGACAGCGCCGGCAGCTTCGACGCCAGCATCGTCAGCTCGTGGTAATGCGTCGCGAACAGCGCCCGGCAGCGGTTCACGTCGTGCAGATGCTCCACGCAGGCCCAGGCGATGGACAGCCCGTCGAAGGTCGCCGTGCCGCGCCCGATCTCGTCGAGGATCACCAGCGCCCGCGCCCCGGACTGGTTCAGGATCGCGGCCGTCTCCACCATCTCCACCATGAAGGTGGAGCGCCCGCGCGCCAGATCGTCGGCGGCGCCGACGCGGCTGTAGAGCCGGTCGACCACCCCGATATGGGCCTGTTCCGCCGGGACGAAGCCGCCCATCTGCGCCAGGATCGCGATCAGCGCGTTCTGCCGCAGGAAGGTCGATTTACCGGCCATGTTCGGGCCGGTCAGCAGCCACAGCCGGTTGTCCGGTGCCAGATCGCAGTCGTTGGCCACGAACGGCCCGCCATGGGCGGCGTCCAGCACCGCCTCCACCACCGGATGCCGCCCGCCCCTGATCGAGAAGGCAAGGCTGTCGTCCACCAGCGGCCGGCTGTAGCGCCGCTCCTCCGCCAGTTCGGCCAGCGAGGTGGCGACGTCCAGCGCCGCCAGCGCATGGGCCGCCTGGGCGATGGCGTCGGCCTTGCCGGCGACCACCTCGACCAGCCCGGCGAACAGCTCCAGCTCCACCGCCAGCGCCCGGTCGGCGGCCTCCGAAATCCGCCGCTCCAGGTCCGACAGCTCCACCGTGCCGAAGCGCACGGCGTTCGCCATGGTCTGGCGGTGCATGAACACCTCGCGGCCCCGGTCCGACATCAGCTTGTCGGCATGGGCGGCGGTGACCTCGATGTGATAGCCCAGCACGTTGTTGTGCTTGACCTTCAGCGACGGCACCCCGGCGATCTCGGCGTATTTCGCCTGCAACCCGGCGATCAGCCGCCGGCTCTCGTCGCGCAGCGTCACCAGCTCGTCGAGCGCATAGCTGTAGTCGCGGGCGATGAAACCGCCGTCGCGGGCCAGCAGCGGCAGCTCCGGCGCCAGCGCCTGGGTCAGCTGGTCGACCAGTTCCGAATGCGCGCCCAGCCGCTTGTCCAGCGCCGCCAGCCCGTCCGGCAGCGGCATGGCGCCGGCCAACAGTTCGCGGATCAGCCCGGCCTGCCGCAGCCCGTCGCGGATCGCCGCCAGATCGCGAGGGCCTCCCCGGCCCAGAGTCAGCCGCGACAGCGCCCGCTCCAGATCGGGACAGCTGCGCAAGGCATGGCGCAACTCGCCGCGCAGCCGCTCACCCGTCAGCGCGAATTCCACCATGTCGAGCCGGCGGCCGATGGCGACGGGATCGGTCAGCGGCGAGGTCAGATGGGCGCAGAGCAGCCGGGCGCCTGCCCCCGTCACCGTGCGGTCGATGGTGGCGAGCAGGCTGCCGCGCCGCTCTCCGCCCAGCGTCCGCGTCAGTTCCAGGTTGCGCGCGGTGGAGGCGTCGATCTCCATCACCGCCCCCGGCCCCAGCCGGCGCGGCGGCGACAGCCGGGGAACGCGCCCCTTCTGCGTCAGCTCGACATAGCCGACCAGGGCGCCGGCCGCCGCGACCTCCGCCCGCGTGAAAGTGCCGAAGGCGTCCAGCGTGCCGACGCCATACTGGGTCAGCAGCCGCTGCCTGCCGTTCTCGCTGTCGAAGCGCGGGGTGGGCTGCACGGTCAGCCGCGACTTCCATTCGCCCCACAGCTCGAACAGCTCCGGCGTCTGGCTCAGCTTCTCCGAGACCAGCACCTCCTGCGGGTCGAGCCGTCCCAGCGCCGCCCCGAGCCCGGTGCGCTCCACCGGCTGCACCACCAGCTCGCCGGTCGACATCTCCAGCCAGGCCAGCCCCAGCCCGCCGGCCGTCTCCGCCACCGCCGCCAGCCAGTTGGAGGAGCGGGCGTCGAGCAGGCTGTCCTCGGTCAGGGTGCCGGGGGTGACGATGCGGATGACGCCGCGCTTCACCACCGATTTGCCGCCGCGCTTCTTCGCCTCCGCCGGGTCTTCCATCTGTTCGCAGATGGCGACGCGGAATCCCTGGCGGATCAGGCGCTGCAGGTAATTCTCATGGGAATGCACCGGCACGCCGCACATCGGGATGTCTTCACCCAGATGCTGGCCGCGCTTGGTCAGTGCGATGTCCAGCGCCGCCGCGGCATTGACCGCATCCCCGAAGAACATCTCGTAGAAGTCGCCCATCCGGTAGAACAGCAGGCAATCGGGATGTGCCTGCTTGATCTCCAGATACTGCGCCATCATCGGCGTGGCGTCGGGCGGGATGACGATTTCTGCGATGTCGGACACGGGAACCACGGAGCCTTGGGTGGGTGTTGTATCGGATGCGCACCCTATCACGGGATATGCAGCCGCGGGATAGGCCGGTTGGCCGGGCGAGGGACAATGGGACGCGCATGAACGATTTCGGGTGCGTCCCCAGGGCAACGAAGTCAGGTTAACGGTCGCGACGTAATGCCCTCTCTCCCCCGGGGAGAGGGAGGGGACCCACGCCGGAGGCGTGGGGAGGGTGAGGGGGCCGGCGCGCTTTGCGCGCCGCCAAGGGGCATACTGCCCCTTGGCAATCTCCTGGCGCGGTCATTCTGCCCGCGCTGCCCCCTCACCCAACCCTCTCCCCAGGGGGGAGAGGGCTTGCAGGCGCCTCTCTTAACCTGACTTCGTTGCCTTGGGTGCGTCCCTGTCGCGGTTGACGGGCGCTTGGAACCGGTCGCTACAATAGGGAAAGCTGAAAAATAGGGAGACGGCCATCATGACGCAATCGACCGGGCAGACCGTACCCGCCGCCACACCTGCCGCCACCTCTTCCGAGGTGCGGGAGGTCGTTGCCCTCTTCGCCACCCGCGCCGCGTTCGACCGCGCGGTGGAGGCCCTGCTGGCGGCCGGTTTCGACCGCGCCGACCTGTCGGTTCTGGCCAGCCACACCTCGCTGGAGGCCGCCGACCCGAAATACCGGCCGCGCGACGAGGCGCTGACCGGCCTGGTGGGCGAGCTGAAATACGCCTTCCCCCTGACCACCGCCGGCCTGATCGCCATCGTCGGCGGCCCCATCGAGGCGGCGCTGGCGGCGCTGGTCGCGGCCGGCGTCGGCGGCGTGGCGATCAAGGACTATCTGGACGAGCTGACCAGCCATCCCAAGCCCGACGAGTTCTCCCGCGCGCTGGAGGCCGGCGGCATCATCCTGTGGGTGCGCGTCGAGACGGCGGAGCGGGAGGCGCAGGCGTCCGCCCTGCTGGATCGCGAAGGCGGCGGCAACGTGCATGTGAGCGTGCGCGACGCGTGACGGAGGGGCGGGCAGGGGGCAGGACAGGCTGCGTAAGGCAGGCGGCGTCAGGCGGTCAGGTTCATCACCGCGCCGCGCTTGGCGTCCTGCCCCGTCAGCTTCCGCTTCAGCTCCTCGGCGATTTCCTTCTCGACCGCCTCCCGCTTTTCGGACGGCATCGATTTGAGGTCGTCCTCCGTCATCTTGTGACGGGCGAGCCAGTCGTCGCGGATCCGCTCGGCCGGCGTCTTCTTCGACTCCGTCAGGAAGGCGTTGACCGCGTCGGTTTCGGTGGTCGGGCCGGCACTGCTGCCCCAGCCCTTGCGGGCCGCCGCCGTCGGCGACTGGGTGTAGAGGGAGTTCGAATAACCGCTGTAGCCGTTGACCTGCATCGCGGTGGTCCCGCTGTCGGTTGCGCCGCCGCCGGACAGGAAGCGCCGGCAGTGCAGGACGCGATGCAATTTCAACGCCGAACGGGAAGTCTTTTCGTTCCAAGGGCTTGATGCGTCTGTTGGGGCGGCGGAGCCTGCCGCCGGGCAAGTTCTGCCGGCCCATTCCTGCCGGTTCCGCCCTTTGCGGTCCGGCCCCGCTCCGTCACGCCGCGGCGGCCTGCCGGCGCTTCGGGGCGGCGACCATCCGCAGCCCGTGCGCCCGGTACTGCGCCTGGACGATGGATGCCCATCCCATGCGGATCAGCGTCAGCTTCGTCCCGTCCGACAGGTCGTCGCCGGTGACGAGGTCGGTCACCTGCCACATCAGCGTGTCGTCCACCGACCGCGGGAACATCGCCGCCACCCGCAGCAGACGCGCCATCAGCGCCGCCACCGACTGCCGACCCAGCCCGCGTTCGGCCAGCGCCAGCGCGTCGTTCAGCGCCGCCAGCTCCCGCCGTCCCTTCAACGACGAGTCCTTCGCCGATGTTTCCGCCGCGCGTCCCGTGCTCGTCCGACCGGTCATGGCCCGTCTCCTGCGATACCGTCCATCGCGTCCAGTCTGGCCCCGCAACCGGGGGCGCGCTGTGACGGCCGTCACAACCGGGGGCACATGCAGGGGCCGGGACCCTGGTTTTCCAGTGCGGGCGTGCTACCTGAAGGCTTTACCGCTATAGTGCGACCGTCGCGGCCATCCGGATCGCCTGCACGCCGCTTTAGAAGCCGAGGTTTCCCCCGACCGATGCTGTCCCGCTCCAAGGCGTTGCCCCCGCCAGAGTCGCCCGCGCCCGCCATCCCGAACAAGCGCGCCATCATCTCCCGCCGCAAGCTGTCGGGGGAGCTTGAGGATCTGGTCGCCGAACACGGCACCGGCGACAAGCTGCGCCCGGCGCTGATCGCCTGCCTGCGCAAATCGCTGGCCGAGGGCAGGGCGGAGGTGCGGCGGCGCTTCGACGCCGGCGGATCGGGCGAGCAGTGCGTGCGGGAGAACTGCTATCTCGCCGACCGCGTGGTCGGCACGCTGGCGGACTTCACCGTCCGCTTCATCTTCCCCACCGCCAACCCGACCTCCGGCGAGGTGTTCGACGTGGCGGCCACCGGCGGCTACGGCCGCGGCGAGCTGGCGCCCTTCTCGGACATCGACCTTTTGTTCCTGCTGCCCTACAAGCGCACGCCGCGGGTGGAGCAGGTGGTCGAATACATGCTCTACATCCTGTGGGATCTCGGGCTGAAGGTCGGCCATGCCGTGCGCAGCGTCGACGATTGCATCCGCCAGTCCAAGGCCGACGTCACCATCCGCACGGCGATCCTCGAATCCCGCTACCTCTGGGGTCCGGGCAAGCTGTTCGCCGAGCTGCGCAAGCGCTACGACAAGGAGGTGGTCGCAGGATCCGGTCCCGAATTCGTCGAGGCCAAGCTGGCCGAGCGCGACAACCGCCACCTGAAGATGGGCGACAGCCGCTATGTGCTGGAACCCAACCTGAAGGACGGCAAGGGCGGCCTGCGCGATCTCCAGACCCTGTTCTGGATCGCCAAGTATCTCTACCGGGTCGAAGGCGTCGACGAGCTGGTCGGCAAGCATGTGCTGACGCCGGAGGAGGCGCAGCGCTTCGCCAAGGCGCAGAACTTCCTGTGGACCGCGCGCTGCCACCTGCATTACCTGACCGGCCGGCTGGAAGACCGCCTGACCTTCGACGTCCAGACCAGCATCGGTGCGGCCATGGGCTACACCGACCATGCCGGCACCAAGGGCGTCGAACGCTTCATGAAGCATTACTTCCTGGTCGCCAAGGATGTCGGCGACCTGACGCGCATCTTCTGCGCCGCACTCGAAGCGGAATCGAAGCGTCCGCCCAAGTTCAACCTGCTTCGCCTGGCCTCGGTCGCAAGGCGCAAGGACGTGGACGGCTTCATCGTCGACGGCGAGCGGCTGAACGCCCGCAGCGACAAGCAGTTCAAGGAACAGCCGATCGACATGATCCGGCTGTTCCACACCGCGCAGATGAACGACATCGACATCCACCCGGCCGCACTCCGCTCGATCACCCGGTCGCTGTCGGCCATCGGCCCGAAGCTGCGCAACGATCCGGATGCCAACCGCCTCTTCCTCGACATCCTGACCGGGCCGAAGGATCCGGAGATCACCCTGCGCCGCATGAACGAGGCCGGCGTGATGGCCCGCTTCATCCCCGACTTCGGCCGGGTCGTGGCACAGATGCAGTATGACATGTACCATGTCTACACCGTGGACGAGCACACGCTGTTCGCCCTCGGCATCCTGCACAAGATCGCGTCGGGCGAACATGCCGACGAGCTGCCGCTGTCCACCGAGGTGATCCACAAGGTCGTCTCGAAGCGGGCGCTCTATGTCGCCGTCCTGCTGCACGACATCGCCAAGGGCCGCGGCGGCGACCATTCGGTGCTGGGCGCCCGCGTCGCCGAGAAGCTCTGCCCGCGCCTCGGCCTGACGGCGGAGGAGACGGAGACCGTGGCGTGGCTGGTGCGCTGGCACCTCGCCATGTCGCACACCGCCTTCAAGCGCGACCTGGAGGACGACAAGACCGTCCGCGACTTCGTGGCGCTGGTCCAGTCGCCGGAGCGCCTGCGCCTGCTGCTGGTGCTGACCGTCGCCGACATCCGCGCGGTGGGCCCGCAGCGCTGGAACAACTGGAAGGCCACGCTTCTCCGCGAACTCTACAACCGCTCCGAAGAGCTGATGTCCGGCGGCATGACGGTGGAGGGCCGCGGCCGGCGCATCCAGGCCGCCCAGGCGGCGCTGCGCGCCGAGCTGACCGACTTCGACGACGAGGCGTTCGAGCACCACAAGGGGCTGGGCTATCCCGGCTACTGGCTGGCCTTCGATGCCGACACGCTGGCCCATCAGGCCCGCATCGTCCGCGAGGCGGAGCGCGCGCAGCGCCCGCTGACGGTGGAGACCCGCGTCGACCGCGGCCGGGCGGTGACGGAGGTGACGATCTACGCCACCGACCACAGCGGCCTGTTCTCCCGCCTCGCCGGGGCGCTGGCCGCCTGCGGGGCGGACATCGTCGATGCCCGCATCTTCACCATGACCAACGGCATGGCGCTCGACGTCTTCTCGGTGCAGGACGCCGCCGGCGGCGGGGCCTTCGAGAGCGGCGACAAGCTCGCCAAGCTGTCGGTGATGATCGAGAAGGTGCTGTCGGGCCAACTGAAGCCGCTGAATGAGCTGTCGACCCGCCGCACGCCCCATGCCAGCCGCACCCGTGTCTTCCATGTGCCGCCGCGCGTGCTGATCGACAACAACGCCTCGACCACCCACAC
>Ga0206116_1001120_pt1 | contig 16657 bp, 16 predicted proteins | sample 3A1Ametagenome_FD_178000 | JGI IMG/M metagenome (GOLD analysis project Ga0206116, IMG submission 178000) | Enriched microbial communities from leaf-cutter ant dump, University of Wisconsin, Madison, United States - 3A1A | ecosystem: Environmental > Terrestrial > Nest > Insects nest > Nest dump...
CACCAGCACACGGGCATCCTGGCGTGTGGCCAGCGGCCGGCTGGCGGCCACCCAGGCATCGGTGAGGTTGTCGCTGGCGCTGGACACGGCCACGGGGTCGAGCCCCTCAGGTAGAGGCACCAACATGGCGTCGGCGAATGGCACCAGCACCCTTTCCGAGAACAATCCTCCCCAGTGACCTCCCGCCGGCACGCCGTAGGCGGCCATGCGCGGCACCGAGGTACACGCACTGGAGCGCCCGGCCAGACACTGGGCACAGCTGCCGCAGGCGATCTTCCAGGGCACCGAAACCAGATCGCCACGGCGCAGGTTACGCACGGCCGAACCCACTTCCAGCACCTCGGCGACACATTCGTGGCCCAGCGCGAATGGCGGCTTGAACGGCGTGGTACCGGCGATCAGGCGCCGATCCAGATCACAGGAAGCCGAGGCGATGGGCCTGACCAACGCACTGGCCGGGGTGGTGAGCTGCGGATCGGGCGCCTCGACCCAGGTCAATTGGCCAGGGCCCTGAACGATGAGTTCCTTCATGCCTTGGCCGCTCCGATGACGAAGGTGGTGGTGGCCTTGGCGCACAGCTTGCCTTGCGCGTCGAGGATGTGCGCGTCGCAGATCGCCAGGCTGCGGGTGCGCTCGACCACCCAGCCGCGCACCTGATAGACCTCGCCGGGGCGCAGCGGACGCACGTACTTGACGTTGAGATCCACTGTCGAGTGCGGCACGTCCGCCTCCAGGGTGGAGAACAGCGCCAGCGCCGCGGCGCCGTCCAGGCAGGTGGCGGCGAAACCGCCATGCACGGCGCCAGCCGGGTTGAGATGACGATGATCTGGACGCCCCTCCAGGGTGATGCTGCCCGGTTCGACCTGCACCGCATGGATACCCATGGTCTCACCGATGGAGGGCGCCGGCAGATCGCCGCGGATCAGCGCTTGTAGGGCCTTCAGGCCGGATGTCGCGGGCAGCGAGGCGAAGTCGTTCATGGCGTACTCCTCAGACAGGGACGGAACGTGGCGCAGGCGCTGGCCTGTACCGACGCAGGACTGCTCGTACGGTAGTCCCTGCCCACCATTCACATCAACATTATTGAAATGACAAACAAGGGGGCATTCCAGACATCGCCACCTGCCACCAAAGTCTCAGCCACTGTTCACCGCTGCCCCTCGCCGATGCGGCACAATCAGCCATCGCTGAAAAAGGACAACAGGCCGATGTTGATCGATGAAGAACTGACCCTGAAAAAGCTGGAGGTCTTTCTCGCCTTCATGCGCAGTGGCAACCTGGCGCGCGCGGCCAGCGAGCTGCAGACCAGCAACGTCAGCGTGCACCGCGCCATCCACTCGCTGGAAAGCGCACTGCGCTGCCCGCTGTTCAAGCACGAGGGGCGCAACCTGATCCCGCTGGAGAGTGCCTATGTGCTGGAAGAGAAGGCGCAGAAGCTGATTCAGGACGCCCAGGAGATGGTGCGCCTGACCCGCGAGGCAGCGGGCTTCGGCGCCGAGCGCTTCAAGCTCGGTGCGCTCTACTCGCTGACGGTGAAGACCGTGCCGCAACTGATCATGGGCCTGAAGCTGCGCCGCAGCGAGCTGAACATCGACCTGGTGCTCGGCTCCAACGTCGACCTGCTGTACAAGCTGAAAAACATGGAGCTGGACGCCATCCTCATCGCCCTCGACGACAGCGTCAGCGACCCGGACTGCGAGCAACTGGCGCTGTTCTCCGACGACATCTTTCTCGCCGCGCCCAACGACTCGCCCTTCGCCGAACAGACCGAGGTCGACCTGGCCGACCTGCGCGACTCGACCTTCATCACCCTGACCCAGGGCTACGCCACCTTCCGCGATGGCGCACGGGTATTCCAGCAGGCCGGTTTCGAACCGAAGGTGGCGATGCAGGTGAAGGACATCTTCACCCTGCTCAGCATGGTCAGCTCCGGCGTCGGCTATGCCCTGCTGCCAGGGCGCGTGGCAGCGGTGTACGAGAACCGGGTGAAGCTGATCCCACTCCAGCAGCAATACCACCTGCAGCAGGAGATCGGGATGATGTTCCTCAAGGCCAAGGAGCGTGATCCGAACCTGCTGGCACTAGTGGCGGAATGCCGGATGTACCACAACAGCTACCGTTCCCCGATGGAGGTAAAACAGGATCATTAACCTGAGCGTAATGGTGAAGGGGGCCGCTTAATTGATCCCATCTCCCCCTCGGGATAGTTTGACACTCAGTTCGGGGCCGCCCCGTACGCGTAAAACAAGAAATACCCGGTGACCCGAAATAAAAACAATTATGAAGCGCCGCGCGCGCTTCTGATGTGTCAACTAGGAGAAACCTCATGAATCCCCTGCTCCGTTCCTCCGCAGCAGTCATGCTGCTGGCCGCCAGCTTCACGGCCGTCGCCCAGCCCCTTACCTTGCGTGCATCCCATCAATTCCCCGGCAATTCCGGCGACCCGCGTGACGAGATGGTGCAGATCATCGCCCGCGAAGTCGAAGCCGCCGATGTCGGCCTGAAGATCCAGATCTTCCCGGCCTCCTCGCTGTACAAGGCCAACGAGCAGTGGGGCGCGATGACCCGCGGCCAGCTCGACATGACCGCCCTGCCGCTGGACTACGCCTCGGGCCGCGTACCGCAGTTCTCCGCCACGCTGATGCCCGGCCTGGTGCACAACTACGAGCATGCCGAGCGCCTGAACAAATCGGACTTCATGAAGGAAATCCATGCCATCGCCGAGAAGAACGGTGCCATTATCCTCGCCGACGCCTGGCTGGCCGGCGGCTTCGCCTCCAAGGACGCCTGCATCACCACTCCCGAGAGCATCAAGGGCCACGTGATCCGCGCCGCCGGCCCGGCCTTCGAGCAGATGCTCGCCTCGGCTGGCGCCTCGATCTCTTCGATGCCGTCATCGGAGATCTATACCGGCATGCAGACCGGCGTGCTCGACGCCGCCAACACCTCCAACGACAGCTTCGTTTCCTATCGCCTGTATGAGCAGGTGAAGTGCCTCACTGCACCGGGCGAGAACGCCCTGTGGTTCATGTACGAGCCGGTGCTGATCTCCAAGCGCACCTTCGAGCGCCTCAACCAGCAGCAGAAGGACGCCCTGCTGGCCGGCGCACGCAAGGCCGAAGCCTACTTCGCCGAGGAAGGCCCGAAAGGCGAAAAACGTATGACCGACATTTTCACCAAAGCCGGCGTGAAAGTGGTCAGCCTGAGCAACGAAGAGCACGACGCCTGGATGGAAGTGGCACGCGCTTCCTCCTACAAGCAATTCTCCGAGAAGGTGAAGGGTGGCAAGGAACTGCTGGACAAGGCCCTGGCCGTTCAGTGATGCCCATCGGCCGCTGCCCGCAGCGGCCTTCTGAACGTGCCGTTGCCCCGCGCCAATGCAGGGCGACAGAAGGCTTGAAGGAGTCCCCATGTCCAGACGTTTGATTCTCGCCGTCGAGGCAATGTCGAAGGCGGGCGGGGTCACGGCCGCCCTGCTGCTGATCACCGCGATGATCGTCATGTGCCAGATGATCCTCATGCGTTACCTGTTCAAGGCCCCCACCATCTGGCAGACCGAAGTGGTGGTGTTCTCCGCCACTGCCGCCATTTTCATTGGCGCCCCCTACGTACTGATGAAGAACGGCCACGTCGGTGTCGATGTCGTCGAACTGATGCTGTCGTCGCCCAACCGCCGTCGCCTGAAGTGCGTCGGCGCGCTGCTCGGCCTGGTGTTCTGCGTACTGATGAGCATCGCCAGCGCCATCTATGTCCATGAGGCCTGGGAGGGTGGCTGGACCACCGCCACCATCGCCGCCATTCCGCTGTGGATACCGGCCACGCCGATGATGCTCGGCTTCTGCCTGCTGAGCCTGCAGTACGTGGTGGAAATCGCCAAGCTGATCAACCCGCAGCTGGTTACCGAACAAGTGCCTGCAAATGCGCATGCCCGCAGCGATACCACACCCAACCACCAGGCTCTGGGAGAAGCGAAATGACCACGACCATGTCGGGTGTGATCCTGATCTTTGCGCTGTTCATGTTTCTCGCGACCGGCATGCCGATCGCCTTCGCCCTCGGCCTGGCGGCCATGGGAGGCTTGTTCCTGGCCATGGGCTTCGAGGTCATCGGCATCGTCGCCGAAACCATGTTCGCCGGCATCGGCAACCTGGCCTTCGTGTCGATCCCGATGTTCGTGCTGATGGGTGCCATCGTCGCCGGTACGCCCGCCGGCGCCGACCTCTACCGCGCCCTGGATCGCTGGATGTACAAGGTGCCGGGCGGCCTGGTGCTGTCCAACATCGGTGCATGCGCGGTGTTCTCCGGGATGACCGGCTCCAGCCCCGCCACCTGCGCGGCCATCGGCAAGATGGGCATTCCGGAGATGATCAACCGTGGCTATCCAGGCTCGGTGGCCACCGGCTCGATCGCCGCTGGCGGCACCCTGGGCATCCTGCTGCCGCCCTCGGTGACCATGATCGTCTACGGCATCGCCACGGAAACCTCCATCGGCCGGCTGTTCCTCGCCGGGGTGATGCCGGGCCTGATGCTGACCGCCATGTTCATGGCCTGGGCGCTGATCGATGCCCGCCGCAAGGGCTTCCGCTTCGATACCAACGGCGTGGTCTACACCCTGCGTGACAAGCTGGCCGTGCTGCCCAAGGTACTGCCGCTGATGCTGATCATCGTCGCCGTGCTTTACGTGCTCTACGGCGGCGTGGCCACACCATCGGAAGCAGCCGGCGCCGGCGCCATGCTGACCCTGGTGGTGGTGATGGTGGTGTACCGGCTGTACAAACTGCGCACCTTCAGCGGCATCTTCGGCTCTGGCATGCGCGAGAGCGTGATGATCATGATGATCCTCGCCTCGGCCGAACTGTTCGCCTTCGCCCTGTCCTCGCTGTACATCACCCAGTCGGTGGCCGAGGTGATCGCCGGGCTGGAGGTCAACCGCTGGGTGCTGATGGGTCTGATCAACGTGTTCCTGCTGGTGGCCGGGCTGTTCCTGCCGCCGGTGGCAGTGATCGTGATGTCCGCCCCGTTGCTGTACCCCATCGTCATCGGAGCCGGCTTCGACCCGTACTGGTTCGCGGTGATCCTCACCATCAACATGGAAATCGGCCTGATCACCCCGCCAGTGGGCCTCAACCTGTTCGTCATCAACGGCATCGCGCCGCAGGTACCGACCCGGGAAATTCTCTGGGGCGCGCTGCCCTATGTGCTGGTGATGGCGCTGGGCATCTTCATCATGTGCCTGTTCCCACAGATCGCCACCTTCCTGCCGGATTACGTGATGGGCCCTGCCATCTAGACCAGGATCGTTGCTGCCTTGGGGTGAATCTCTTTGTGGATTCACCCCTTTTTTGTGGCTGTCGCGGTGGTGCCAGAACCGCTCTACCCGTAGGGTGCGCTGCGCGCACCGATACCCCACGGCAAGTGGGGCGCACGGCGCACCCTAGGGTTGTAGTCGTTCGTAGCCGGATGAAATCCGGGTGACAAGAGGCAAGCGCCTGGGCTAGCGCTGCTCCATCAATGCCAGCAGGCTATCGAAGCGTGTGCCTTCGAACGCCGCCACACGGCCATCGATCAGCACCGGGCGCGCCAGGCCGGTGAGCACAGCGCCTGGCGGCATCTCCACCTGCAGGCGCACACCGCGCTCGTAGGCACTGATCAGGGTGCCGGCCCAGTCGATGGTGCGGCACATGTTGAATGCCAGGTCATCACGCAGTGCATCGGCATCGCGCAGCAAGCGGGCATTGCTGCCGCTGAGATAACGCAAACCGGGCGTACGCAACTCGACTGCCGACATCGCCTGCGCCAGTTGCCGCGCCTGCGGCGTCAGCAACCTGCAGTGCGACGGCGTGCTCACGGCAAGTCGCCGTACGCCGATGGCGCCGCGCTCGCGGGCCTTTTCGCCAAAGGCGCTCATGTCGGCATCCTGACCGGAAATCACCAACTGCCGGGGCGCGTTGATATTGGCCAGGTAGACCTCGTCGCCATCTGCCTGGGCCTGCAGCAACAAGGGTTCGAGTTCACCGACCTCCAGACCGAGAATGGCGGTCATGCCATAGCCCGAAGGATGCGCGTCGTGCATCAGTTGCCCGCGCAGCGAGACCAGACGCAGGGCATCATCAAAATCCAGAGCACCGGCAGCGACTGCTGCCGGGTAGGCACCAATGGAAAGCCCCGCGACGTAATCGGCGCTGGCGCCTTGCGCCTGCAGGCGCCACCAGGCTTCGATGCCGGCGATCAGCAGACACAATTGCACCGCACGGGTGGAGCGTAGCGCCTGCTCGCTGTCCAGTCGCTCGACCGGCTCACCGAGCACCTCGCTGCAATGGCCCAGGAAGGCCTCAGGCAGAGCCTGCAACATGCCGGGACGCTGTGCGCCCTGACCCGGGAAGACCAGCAATGTGCTCATGATTCGATTCCCTCCCAGGGGTTTGCGACCAGCGCTGGCCCACGCACGCCCTTGAGCATGACCTTCGATGCGCGGCCTGCCCACTCGGCCAGCGCCACGCCGCCATGTGGCGTCTGCAGTTGCACATCGATCCGGCAGGGTATGTCCGTCAATGGCTCCAGCAAGCGCCGGGCATGCTCACGCCTGATGGGCTGCGGCGTACGCAGCAGCAAATCGAGGTCGCTGCCGGCATGAGTCACTGAACGCCCCGTCGCCAGTTCGAAACCGGCACTGCCGGTCACCCCCCAATGCAGGCCGCAGGATTCGAGCAGTGGCCGCACTTTCGTCAGCGCCCGCCAAACCGCCAGGCCCGATTGATCAGCCGGGTCGCGCAGACGTAACTGTTCGGGCGAAAGCACCGCACTGACCGCCGCAACGGGTAACCAGCCAGCGAAGCGCTCGCCGCGCGCGGCACCACGCAACCCGATGGGCACCCACCCGGGACGCGACTCGGCGCGGCGCATCACCACCGGCGGTGCGTCCCGCAGGGCGGCCAGACACCATTGGGGCGCGTCCACGGGCAACTGCTCCGGGGTGAAGCCCCAGAGCAGGTCATGGACGCGAAATTGCTCTACCACTGTTCGCGCAACCGCTCCCTCACCCGCCGGGAGGCCGCACGCAATGGCGAGGCCAGGCGCCCGGAGAGATCACGCGGCGCCCCGGCGATATCCGCCAGGGCCAGTTGCAACCCGTCCCGTACACGAGCGAGGTCGGTTTCACTGGGTTCGAGCACGCTGTCGACATCCAGGGTTTTCCACAGCAAGCCAAGGGCCGCGTAGCTGTCGACGTCGTAGGCCATTGGCGGATTTTCCGCCGCCAGCGCTTCCAGCGCCTCGACCGTACGCAAGGTGATACGCGCCGCCGATTCCTTGCCCATGGCATGCACCATCACCCCAGGATCGCGCAGGGCGAGCATGCGGTTGGCCTGGTAACCGTGGGCCAGAAAACCACCGGACATGGCCTTGCCCACCAGCAGGGAAATCACCGGATGCCCGGCCTGGCGGGCGCGGGCGTAACTGTCCACAGCCGCCGCCAACGCCTGGTGAATACCCAGCGCCTCCTCGCGGCGACCGTAGGCCTGGCTGGGCACATCGACGATGGCCACCAGCGCGCGTTTGACGGCGGCACCGGCATCGGCCTGCACCACTTCGTCCACCACCTGGGCCAGCCCCCAGCCTTCGAACAGGCCGGCTTCGCCCTGGCGAGCCCGCGGGAATGGGTTGTGCGCATCGGGCACCAGTGTCAGATAGCGCGCAGGCTGGTCGCCCAAGGGCGCGTCGGCGACACGAATCGAGGCCGGCAGGTCGCCACGCAACCCGTCCTGCCCGCTGAGCGCCTGGAGCCACACGGCGCCACGGCTGAGATGTGCAAGACTCATGGCGTTTCTCCCTGCAGAAGGTGACAGGCAGCGTTGGCGTCGAGTTGCTCCTGCGGGGCACGCCGCAAGCGCTGCAGATACTTGGCGTGCTGCTGGCTGCGCAGTGACGGCGGCAGGCCCCTGGCGAACAGATCGAGCACGGCGCGGCGCAGCACCCCGACATCGTCCTCGGCATACACATCGGCCAGCCCGCTGGCCTGGCGCTGTTGGCCGCCGCTCAGGCTCCAGATGAAGGGCCGGTCGCGCGAGTCGTATTCCTCGATACCGGCCTCCTGTTCGATCACCTGCGGCCCGTTCAGGCCCAGGCGCGCCTCGCGGGTCACCACCAGATAACTGCACAGCCCGGCAGCGATGCCCATACCGCCAAAACAGCCCACGCTACCGGCGATCAGCCCGATCACCGGCTGATACTGGCGCAGCTCGACGATGGCCGAGTGAATTTCGGCGATGGCCGCCAGGCCAAGATTGGCCTCCTGCAAACGCACACCACCGGTTTCCAGCAGCAGCACGGCGCGTGTCGGAATGCCTCGACGGTTGTCTTCGGCAGCCAGCTCCAGCGCCCCGGCGATCTTAGCCGCGCCCACCTCGCCCATACTACCGCCCTGGAAATTGCCTTCGATGGCAGCGATCAGCGCCGGCTGGCCATCGAGCGTACCCTTGGCGATCACCACACCGTCATCGGCCTGCGGCACCACACCCTGACGCGCCAGCCAGGGCGACATGATGCGCTGGAAGGGGTCGAGCAATTCACGAAAGCTACCCGGATCGAGCAGCACGCGGGCACGTTGCCGTGCATCCAGTTCGACGAAGCTACGTTGCTTGAGCAACTGCGCAGTATCAGCCATTGGCGACCTCCTCCAGCCCCTGCTCCAGGCGCAGGCGCACCACACCGGGCGTCGCACCGAAGTCATGAATATCGATACGCAGCGCCGGCAGCGTCTGGCCACTGAACATGCGCTCGAACAGCAATTGCCAGCGCGGCGCGCTGCCATTCACCGAGGTCACCACCTGGATCGCCAGGGTGCCGGCTTCGCCCGGCTCCAGCAGCACTTCCAAGTCACCGGAGCCGACACAGCCAACCAGCGCGCGGCCCTGTGCCGGTTGCCCGGCGGGAAATTCGAAGGACAGGGTTTCCATTTCACAGACTCCCAAGCTGCGCCGGCAGGCCATGCTGCAGGCGGTCGAGGAACAGGGTGGCGGCGAGCAGATCGGCAGCACCACCAGGCGAGGCGCGTAGGCGCAACATGTCGCGCTCGAGGTCGCGCAGACGGCGACGACCGTCGAGGCTCGCGCAGCCGCCGGCGGCGAGTACCGCACGGGCACCACGCTGCATGCTGACCAGCCCGGCCATGCCGGCGCGGTAGAGCACGCAGGTGTCGGCCAGTTGGGTCATGATCGCCAGCAACGCATCGAGGCTGGCGTTCTGCTCTCCTGCCCCGGCGGCGCGGCTGCGCGCCAGTTGCGGCAGCGCCTGCTGGATCACCGCGGGGAAGCCCAGTTGCGCCTCCTCGCGGGCGCCATGCACGCCATAGAGGCGGCAAACCTGAGCGCCATGGCTATCGCCAGTAACCGGTGCGGCGCGGTCATTGAGCAGAGCCAGGCGCGCGGCGCGCAGGGCGACCTGCGCCGGCGCCAACTCGCCGAAATCCAGCGCGGCAGCGGCGCTGAGCAACCCCAGCGCCCAGATCGCCCCACGGTGCGTGTTGACGCCGCCGGTGACGCGCAGCATCTCCACCTCGCCTTCACGACCAATGCGGCCTATGTCTTCACGCAGGCCCTGATCGATTTCACCGCGTCGCCGTGCGGCCTCGGCCATGGCCTTGAAGCTGGGCCACAGGGCCAGCGCCGAGGCGTGCATCAGGCCCAGGTGCAGGTCGGTGTGCGCGCCGCTGCCACGCCGGTCGACCAGGCCCGGCTTGGGCGACAGATCCGCCTCGTCGATCAGCGCGTCGACCGCCAGGTCGGCCAGCCAATCGCCTGATGAAAGCTGTGGCTGAATTGCAGTGAGAGCATTCATCACCAGCTCCTGAATTTGGCGGGCGGGTTGTACAGGCCGCCCGACCACTCGACCAGTTCGGCGATGCTCTTGGCCGCGAGCAGTTCACGACTGGCATCGGTACGGCGGATGCCGAGGTCTTCGGGCAGGGCGATCAGCCCTTCGCGGCGCATGCGCTCGGTATCTTTCGGGTCGTGGCGCAGGCCAATGGCGGTGACGCCGGCGACCGCGGCGATCATCGCCTGGCGCTCTTCCAGGGTGCGCGCCTTGTACAGGTAGGCGATGCCCTCCTCGGTGAGCAGGTGGGTGACGTCGTCGCCATAGATCATGATCGGTGCCAGCGGCATGCCAGCCTTTTTCGCGACATCGACGGCATCCAGACGCTCGACGAAGGTCGGTTTGCCGCCCTCCTGAAAGGTTTCGACCATCTGCACCACCAGCTTCTTGCCGCGTTCGAGCAGGGTCACCGGGGTGGTCATGTCGAGCCAGGCCGGCGTGGCATGACGGCGGCCGCGCGGGTCGTGGCCCATGTTCGGCGCACCGCCGAAACCGGCCAGTCGGCCTCGGGTCACCGTCGAAGAATGGCCATCACCGTCCACTTGCAGCGTAGCGCCGATGAACAGGTCGACCGCGTACTGCCCGGCCAGCTGGCACATCATGCGGTTGGAGCGCATCGAGCCGTCACGGCCGGTGAAGAACACGTCCGGACGCTGGGCGATATAACCCTCCATGCCCAGCTCAGTGCCGAAGCAGTGCACGCTCTCGACCCAGCCGGTCTCGATGGCCGGGATCAACGTCGGGTGCGGATTGAGCGTCCAGTTGCGGCAGATCTTGCCCTTCAGGCCCAGCGACTCACCGTAGGTCGGCAGGATCAGCTCGATGGCGGCGGTGTTGAAGCCGATGCCATGGTTGAGCGACTGCACGTTGTGTTTCTCGTAGATACCGCGGATCGCCATCATCGCCATCAGCACGTGCACCGGCTTGATGTGGCGCGGGTCGCGGGTGAACAACGGCTCGATGTAGAAGGGCTTGTCAGCCACCACCACGAAGTCGACCCAGGAGGCGGGAATGTCCACGCGCGGCAGCTCGTCGACGATCTCGTTGACCTGGAAGATCACGATGCCGTCGGAAAATGCGGTGGGCTCGACCAGCGCCGGGGTGTCCTCGGTACTCGGCCCGGTGTAGATGTTGCCGTGGCGGTCGGCCTGGAAGCCGGCGACCAGGGCGACATTGGGGATCAGGTCGACCAACAGACGCGAATACAGCTCGATATAGGTGTGGATGGCGCCGACTTCCATCTGCCCGTCTTCGAGCAGTTGGCCGATGCGCAGGCTTTGCGGGCCGGCGAAGGAGAAGTCGAGCTTGCGCGCGATGCCCCGCTCGAACAGGTCGAGGTGCTCGGCACGGCTGACGCTGGGCATGATCATGTGCAGGTCATGCAGGCGACCGGGATCGGCCTTGGCCAGCGAGCGGGAGAGGAAGTCCGCCTGCTTCTGGTTGTTGCCCTCGAGCACCACGCGATCACCGGGGGCGATCAGCGCTTCGAGCGCGGCGACGATCTTGTCGCTGGGCAGTATCACGCCATCGGCGAGGGTGCGCACCTGGTCGAGTCGTCGGGCTTTTTCAGCGCGACGACGCGACCACTGCGGCGGTGGGGATATTGTTGTCATTGAAGACTCCACGGGTTCCGCTGTCGTGGAGGCACATTAGGAGCGTGACCCTCGGGCCATCAATCAAGCAGCCGGCGTAATCGTTACGACCAGGTTAACGATTGCTCAAGCGCGGGCGTCAGCGGCATCGTCGAGGGCAGAACAAGCGGGCGGCCTGGCCACTTCCAGCCGGTCGCGACCGCGCTGCTTGGCCAGGTAGAGCAACTTGTCGACGCTGTTGAGGAAGTCCAACGGACGGTCGTGCGTACCCGGCACGATGGTGCCCACTCCCAGGCTGATGGTGAGCAGGGATGACACCGACGAGCGCTCGTGGGGAATGCGCTGCTGGCGCACCTGCTGGCGGCAGCGCTCGGCAATATGGCGGGCAGCGGCCTCATCGGTCTCCGGCAGCACCAGCACGAACTCCTCGCCACCGAAGCGGCCGACGAAATCCCGTGGCCGGCTGGCTGCACGACTCAGGGCCTGACCGACGCTTTTCAGGCAGTCATCACCCTGGATATGGCCGTAATGGTCGTTGAACTGCTTGAAGTGATCGATATCCAGCAGGATCAGCGACAGCGGCTGCTGGGTGCGCTGGGCATTGGCCCACTCGGTGGCCAGCACCGTGTCGAACATGCGCCGGTTGGCGACGCCGGTGAGACCGTCCTTGTAGGAGTATTCCTCCAGCTGCTTCTGCAGGGTCAGCAGCTGTTCCTCGGTCTTCTTGCGCTCGCTGATGTCGAACATGAAACCGATCAGCGAATCCACCTCGCCGTTGTCATCGCGTATCACATGCACCACGTCGCGAATCCACACGTAATCGCCGGCGGCGGTCAGTGCGCGGTAGTCGGCTTCGTGATCGACGCCGTTCTGCGACTGCGAGATGCAGAATTCCACCACCTTCTCGCGGTCGTCCGGGTGCATGCGCATCGCCCAGTCCTCGGCGCTGACCCAGCTCGCCTGCGACCAGCCCAGCAGGCTTTCGATCTGCGGGCCGATGTAGGCGAAGGTCATGCTCTTCCAGTCGATCTTCCAGGGAATCGCCCGGGTGGACTCCAGCAGGGTCTTGTACACCGTCTGATCAGTTACTTCGCTCATGCCCGCCACCTCTGCCCGACTTGCGCTTGGTTATAGCGCAAAAGCGGGCGATCAAGGTGGCGACCTGGCGAATGGCTATCAGGACTCGCTGGCTTTCAGACCGGCGTACAGACGGGTCAGCTCGTTGAGCTGGCGAAACAGCGAGTCGGTGCTGACGGTGATCACGGTCGGCACGAAGTCCTGCGAGGCGTGCAGGTCGATACCCTTGAGGGTGAAGCCCCAGTGGGCGCGGGCGCGACGCTGGGCGTTGGCGATCTCTTCGTTCGGCGTGCCGGCCGACTCCAGTTCCTTGAGGATGGTCTCGAAATCGCTCACCGACTTGTCCAGCTTGGCGTCCAGGTCAGGTGCCTGCACGCGCCAGGTCTTGGCCATGTAGAGCATGGCGATGCGCTGGGTCTGCACACGCGCCCAACCGGTGCGGTTGACGGACGCGCCCATGGCCCCCAGGTGATTGGCCATCAGGTCGGTCACGTTCTGCGTCTGCTGCAGCAGTTGCTCGCTGGTGGCGAGCATTTCCGCGGCCTTGGCCTGCTCCGGCTTGGCTTCCAATTGCTGGCGATAGGTCGCCCATGTGCCGTCGATCTTGCCCAGCGCCGCCTTGATCTCGGCATTGGGTGCGTAGGCGGTCAGCGCCTTGTGGCTGGCATCGAAACGCTCGATGGTTTCCTGCAGCTGACGCTGGGCGGTGTCCACACGCACGTCAGCACCGAGCATCAGGTAGTTCTTGGCCATGCGCTGGGTCAACGAACGCTGCAGACCGGCCATGTTCATGGCTTCGGAATCGGACAGCTGCGCCAGGCTGGGCACGCTGACCAGCATGGTGCAGGCAAGCAGGAGGAGAGTCAGGTACTTCTTCAACACATCGGTACTCCAAAATTCGAGAACAAGGCAATGCACCGGAGCGCGCGCTACCGGTAACGGGTTGAACCCTTGAATACGGGGTTTTTATTGGAATGCGAGGGGCAGATTCGAAGGGCGTGAGGCCCGGATGCTGCGGAAAAGGGCGCGATGATAGCTGCTAAAACGCCATCATTCTGTGCGACCAGTCATGAAGCGGACGACTGGTCGCCAGCGCGGCCCGAACCGAATAAAAAAGCCGCCAGTCGCCATGAAACAAGGGGGAGGGCGACTGACGGCTGAGGAGTCGAAATCTCAGCGATCAGGACAACAGGCTGACCACGCTGGAACGGCTGATATTGGCTTGCGCCACCACGGTCTGGGTCACCGCGGCATAGCTGCTGGGGCTGCGCTGCATCAGGTTGAATACCTCGCCGGCGAAGTCGCGCGCCCACTCGCGCTCGTTCTGCTCGGCATGGCGGGCAAGAAACTCGCGGATTTCTTCCTGGCGGTGGCTGAGCTGCTCGCGCAGCGCACCGATCTTGTCCAGCGCGGCCACCACCTCGTCCAGTGCCCGGCGCAGTTCACGGGCTCCGTCCAGGCGTGCCGCCTCGGGCAGGCGCAGCAACTGCTCCTCCTGGCTGGCCAATGGCGCCGCATTCTTCTGCGCCAGCTTGCCCTCGCCCTGCACGCGCAGCTCGCCCTTGAGTTGCTGCCATTCGCTTTCACGGGCGCTGAACTTGAGCGCACCACCGTTATCGACCTCAGCACGAATACCCGCCGGGCCGAGGCCGGCATTGAAGCGGCGGAGAATCTGCTGCTCGCTCATGCCCTCGTCGAGCACTACGGCCAGCGGTTCGGCCAGCTTGCGTCCGGCGCTGAACAGCAGGGTTTCCTTGCCGGCCTGCTGTACCGCGGCGATGGAGTCCAGGCCCTGCAGGCTGAAGCGGCTGCGCACCGGCTCGTTGAGGCGCAGCTTGAAGCTGGCGTCCAGGGCCTCGCCGGAACGCTGGCCGCGCTCGGCGAGCAGCTTGCGCACCTGTTCCAGCTCACGCTTGAGACCGTCACGCTCGCCGGCCTGGGCATTGCTCAGCTCGCGGCCGAGGCTGAGCTTGAGCTGCCCCAGACGCCCGGCCAATTCGCCCAGGTAGCTGTCGGCGGCCTGCATCGAGGTCAGCTGCTGGTTGAGCTGCAGGTTGAAGGTGGCGCTCTTGCCACGCGCCTGAACCTGCGCCTGCTCATTGCTCGGCGCCGCCTTGCGCACACGCTGCGGCGCCTGCTCGCCCTGCACGGGGCGGCGCGCCTGGGGGTCGAGAACCGTAACGACCGGTAGCTGTTTATCGACCTTGATCACCAACGCCACTCCTTACAGCAGGCTGAACAACGACATCTGGTTAATCTTCAGATAGGTCTTCTGCGTCGCGCCCAGCGCCAGCTGGTAGTCGTTCAGGTCGATGGTGGCGCCAGCGTAGTCGAGCCGCGACAGCTCGCCTTCGATCTTCTGGTTGACCAGCGAAACGTCCTCGTTGCTGTCGTTCAGCAGGGTCAGGGCGTTCTGCCGCCCACCGAGCTCGGTAATCGAGCCGAGCACGCGACCGTGGGTCTCGTCGAGGGCATCAAGGGTTGCGGTGATCTGCTGGCGCACGGCAGGATCGGTGACGTCCAGCGCCGGATCCTGCAGGGTGTTGATCAGGTCACGCAGCTGGTTGAGCATGCCCACGCCGGCACCGTATACGCTGGCGGCAGTGACGTTCTCGTCGACCAGTACGCCGTTGGCCACGGCAGCCTGACGGTGCTTGTCGTTGCCGGTGAGGCTGTAGGTCTGGGTCGCGGCATCGAAGCTCAGCGCCGGGGTGTCGCTGAGGGTGCCGGAGAACAGGTAGCGGCCCTCTTCGTCGCGCACGTTGGCGAAGCTGAAGATGGTGTCTTCGATGATCGACAGCTCGCCGGCCATGGCCGACAGGTCTTCGCTGGTGTTGGAGCCGTTGGCCGCCCACAGCAGCAGATCGCGCACGTTGAGCATGGCGTCGGAGCTGGACTTGAGGTTGGCCTCCTGGGTCGACAGGCTGCCGGAGACGTTGGCGATGTTCTTGCGGAACTGCTCCAGGCTCGCTTCCTCACGCTGTACGCGCAGCACCCGTACGCTGGCGATGGGATCGTCAGACGGCAGCAGGATGCGCTTGCCGGTGGCCATCTGCTGCATCAGCTTGCCCAACTCGGCAGAACTGGCGTTCATCGAGCTGTGCATCATCGAGGTGATCTGCGAGTTGGTGATGCGCATCATGGCGGAATCTCTCTGAAATCCGCGTCAGAACGCGGAAAGCATGTCGTCGAACAACTGGTTGGCGGTGCTGATCACTTTCATGTTGGCCTGGTAAGCCTGCTGATAGGTCATCAGGTTGACTGCCTCTTCATCCAGGCTGACGGCGCTGACGCTGTCGCGCTGCGACTTGGCCTGCTGGGTCACGGCAGTGGCGGACTTGAGGTCGGCCTGGTTCTGCCGGCTGTCGCTGGCGACCTGACCGAGCAGGCCGGCGTATGCGTCGTTGAGGGTGACCTGACTGCCACCCAGGGTGATGGGCTGGTTCTTCAGGTCGAGCAGATCGAGCAGCACCTCGTTGTTGCCGGTCTCGCCCGCTGCCGAGGAAAACGCCAGTTGCTCGGCGCTCAACGGCTGCACGCGCAGCAGTGCGGTGGTACTGGTGGGGTCATAGACGAACAGCGGCTGACCGGGGTTGCCAGCCAGATCGAAGCCGGTGGCGAGCACGTCGTTGACCATCTGCGCCAGCTGGCTGGCCATGTCGTGCAGGGCCTTCTGGTTCGGCCGCAGGCTGTTGTACTCGACGTCATACAGGCCGCCGAAAGCGCCGCCGAAACCATCCTGACGCAGCGGGAAACTGGTACCGGCAAAGGCCAGGCTGACCTCCTGCTCACCCGTCGCGGTCATCGCCACCTTGAGCTGACCGGCAGTGGGGCCGGCCACCAGCGGCTGGCCGTTGGACAGGGCGACGCTGACCGAGCCATCCGGCACTTCGTTGATGCGCAGCTTGGCGAACTGACTGAGCTGGCCGATCAGGCTTTCGCGGTGGTCGCGCAGCGCGGTGCTGTCACCCTTGACCGACTCGGTCTCGACGATCTTCTTGTTCAGCAGCGCGATGTTCTCGGTCAGGCCATTGATCTCGGTGGCCATGGCCGTGCGCTGCTCCTGCAGCGCCTTGACCTGCGCGTCGATGTTGCTGCTCAGACCGTTGAAGCGCTGC
>Ga0206116_1001121_pt1 | contig 16608 bp, 15 predicted proteins | sample 3A1Ametagenome_FD_178000 | JGI IMG/M metagenome (GOLD analysis project Ga0206116, IMG submission 178000) | Enriched microbial communities from leaf-cutter ant dump, University of Wisconsin, Madison, United States - 3A1A | ecosystem: Environmental > Terrestrial > Nest > Insects nest > Nest dump...
CGCTGCCAGCCCCACGGCCCCGGCCACGTGGGGCGTGCCGCCTTCCAGGCGCGCGGGCAGCGGCGCGTAGCTGGCATCGGCATAGCTCACCCACTCCACCATGTCGCCGCCCAGGCGCAAGGGCTGCAAAAGTTGTAGCGCCTCGCGCTTTCCTGCCAAGGCTCCGGTGCCCATGGGGCCATGCATCTTGTGGCCCGAGAAGGCCATGAAGTCGCAGTCCAGCTGCGTGAGGGCCGGCATGGCGTGGCCCACGGCCTGGGCGGCGTCCAGCACCGTGAGGGCTCCCGCCTTGCGCGCCATGGCCAGCAGGGCCTCGTAGGGCGGGCGCTCGCCCGTGGCGTTGGCGCAGGCGGTGAGGGCCAGCACGCGCGTACGGGGCGTGAGCAGGGGCACCAGGTCTTGTTCGTGCACGCGGCCCTGGGCGTCGGGTTGCAGGACGGCCAGCTCAGCCCCGCTCATGCGCGCGGCCTGCTGCCAGGGCACGAGGTTGGCGTGGTGCTCCAGGCCGCTCACTATGATGCGGTCGCCCGGGCGCAGCCAGGCCTTGCCGGGCCCGGCCGCCCACAGCCCTTGTGCGACGAGGTTCAGCGCTTCGGTGGTGCCGCTGGTAAAGACCAGTTCATGCTCTGTACCAGCGCCTATGAAGCGCTTGAGCGTGGCGCGCGCCTCCTCGAAGGCGTCCGTGGCACGCTGGCTCATCGTGTGCACGCCCCGGTGGATGTTCGCGCGGTCGTGCTGCTCGAAGCGCCGCAGGGCCTCCTGCACCGCCAGCGGCATGTGCGTGGTGGCGGCGTTGTCCAGGTAGGCCAAGGGCTGGCCGTGGATGCGCTGCGCCAGCACGGGGAACTGCGCACGCAGTGCCTGCACGGGCAGGCCGCCGGTGTGCAGCAGGGGATGCGGCTTACCCATGGCGGGCCTCCTCGCGGGGATGCAGTTGTTGGGCGATGGCGCGCGCCAGCCAGCCGCTGTGCAGCCACTGCGCCAGCAGGCCGTCGCCCGGGCCCAGGCAGCGTTCCAGCAGCGCGTTCGCCATGCCTTCGATGATGAGCGCGCGCGCCGCCGCTTCGTCCAGACCGCGCTGGCGGGCGTAGAACAGCGCGCCCTCGGGCAGCGCGCCCCAGGTGGCGCCGTGCGCGGCCTGCACGTCGTCGTGCAGGATTTCCAGGTGCGGGCGCAGGATGAGACGCGGGTGGCCCGCCAGCGGTACGCCCGTGAGGCGCTGGCGCACGTTGGCCCCGTCGCTGCCGGGGGCGATGCGTGTGCGGGCGTTGGCCACGGCGTGGGCGCGGCCCTGGGCCAGCGCCAGGGTTTCGACCTGGCTGATGCACTGCGCGGCTTGCAGGTCGGTGTAGGTCTGCTGGTCGATCTGCCCGCCGCCCAGCAGCAGCAAGGCGGCCTGCCGCGCGCTGGCGCCCGCGCCTTGCAGCGTGATGTGGCTGCGTTGCAGGTGGTAGCTGCTGCCGGTGGCGGCCAGCGCCTGCGCGTAGTCCGCGCCTGCCGCCAGCTCCACATGCAGGTGGTGGGCCACGCGGTCATCGGCCCGTGGCGTGGCGATGCGCAGATGCTGCAGGCGCGCGCCCTGCCCCAGGCGGATGTGGGCGTGCAGGTTCTGCGCCACGGCGGGCCGGGTGGCGTCAGCTTCGTGGGTTTCGATCAGCACGCAGTGCGCGCCGGGCGCAATGTCCAGCACCAGCAGCGGCGCCTCGGCCCGCGTGCGCGGCCGGTGATGCAGTTGCAGGCACACGGGCCCGCGCTGCGGCGTGGCGGCCACGTGCAGGCGCAGACCCTCGCGGCACAGGGCGCGGTGTGCCCAGGCGAAGGGGGCGGCCTCGCCTTCCCCAGGACGGGGCAGGCCGGCCAGCAGCTCGGCGCGCTGGGCGGGATCGAGCGCATCCAGCCAGCGGGCCTGGACGCCGCTGGCGCCCTGCCCCAACGTCCAGCCCGGCCCGTCGAGCGGCGGAGCGTCATCGTGTAACGCCAGCCAGTCCGGCAGTGCGGGCGGCGGCAGGTGGTGGAAGGCTTCGCTGCGGCGTGCGATCCAGCCCTGGTCGCGCAGGTGCTCGCGGGCGGCGAGGATGTCGGCTTGTGCGCTGTCCATGGCTACACCTCCGCCGCCTGGGGTTGGCGCACGAAGCCGGTGCGGGCGATGCGCCGCGCCAGCTCCATATCGCCCGTCTCCGCGATACGGCCCTGGTCCAGGCGCAGCACGGCGTCGGGTTGCAGTTGCTCGATCATCGTGAGGTAGTGCGAGACCACGATGAAGGCCGTGCCCTGGGCGCGCAGCCGCTGCACCAGCGCGACGACGGCGCGCACGCCGTCCACGTCCATGCCGGAGTCGATTTCGTCGAGCAGCGCCAGGCGCGGTTGCAGCAGGGCCAGTTGCAGCAGTTCGTTGCGCTTGCGCTCGCCGCCCGAAAAGCCTTCGTTCACCGGGCGGCCCAGCAGGGCTTCGGGCAGGCCCAGTTCTTTGGCGGTCTGCTTGGCGCCGGCCAGGAAGTCGAACGCATCCAGCGGCGGCTGACCGCGCGCCTCGTGCACGGCGTTGAGCGCGGTACGGATGAACAGGTTGTTCTTCACGCCGGGCACGTCGGGCGGCGACTGGAACGAGACGAACAGCCCGGCGCGGGCACGCTCGTGCGCGGGCAGCACCAGCAGGTCCTGCCCGCCCAGCAGCGCCTGGCCGCCACCGACCTGGTAGCTGGAGTGCCCGGCCAGGGCCATGCCCAGCGTGCTCTTGCCGCTGCCGTTGGCGCCCATCAGCACCACCAGCGCGCCGGCGGGCACGTCCAGGCAGACCGATTGCAGCACGGTGCGTTCGCCAATGCGCACGCGCAGGTCGCGCACTTGCAGCAGGGGTGGTGGGGTGTGGGTCATGTTGGTTTTCCTATGGATTTGATAGCTGCTTGCGCTTTCTGGATAAGCGCTGGAGGCACTTTTTATTGATATTTACCCCACCGCGCCTTCGAGCGACACGGCCAGCAGGGCCTTGGCCTCCAGGGCGAACTCCATGGGCAGCTCCTCCAGCACCGCCTGGCAGAAGCCGCCGACGATGAGCGCCGTGGCCTCCTGCGGGTCGATGCCGCGCTGCTGGCAGTAGAAAAGCCGCTCCTCGGAGATGCGCGTGGTGGTGGCCTCGTGCTCCACCACGGCGTCGCCGCGCGCCGCGTCCACGTAGGGGAAGGTGTGCGCGCCGCAGTCCGGGCCGATGAGCAGCGAATCGCACTGCGTGTGGTTGCGCGCGCCCTCGGCGCCGCCGTTCACGCGCACCAGCCCGCGGTAGCTGTTGTGCGCATGGCCCGCGCTGATGCCCTTGGAGACGATGCGGCTGGTGGTGTTGCGCCCCAGGTGGATCATCTTGGTGCCCGTGTCCGCCTGCTGGAAATGGTTGGACACGGCGATGGAATGGAACTCGCCGTTCGAGCCGTCGCCGCGCAGCACCACGCTGGGGTACTTCCAGGTGATGGCCGAGCCGGTCTCGATCTGTGTCCAGGCGATGCGCGAGCACCGGCCCGCCGCGAGGCCGCGCTTGGTCACGAAGTTGTAGATGCCGCCCTTGCCGTTCTCGTCGCCGGGATACCAGTTCTGCACGGTCGAATACTTGATGAAGGCATCGTCGTGCGCCACCAGCTCCACCACGGCGGCGTGCAGCTGGTTCTCGTCGCGCTGCGGGGCGGTGCAGCCTTCGAGGTAGCTGACGGAGCTGCCCTCTTCCGCGATGATCAGCGTGCGCTCGAACTGGCCCGTGTTGCGCGCGTTGATGCGGAAGTACGAGGACAGCTCCATGGGGCACTTCACGCCCTTCGGGATGTAGACGAAGGAGCCGTCGGAGAACACGGCGGAGTTCAGCGCAGCGTAGAAGTTGTCGCCCACCGGCACCACGCTGCCCAGGTATTTTTCAACCAGTTCGGGGTGGTGCTCCACCGCGTGAGAGAACGAGCAGAAGATCACCCCCACCTCGGCCAGCTGCTCGCGGAAGGTGGTGCCCACCGAAACCGAGTCGAACACCGCATCCACCGCCACGCCCGCGAGCCGCGCGCGCTCGTGCAGGGGCACGTTGAGCTTTTCGTAGGTTTCGAGCAGCTTGGGGTCCACCTCGTCCAGGCTCTTGGGCGCGTTCTGCAGCGACTTGGGGGCCGAGTAGTAGCTGAGGGCCTGGAAGTCGATGGGCGCTATCTTCAGGCGCGCCCAGTCGGGCGGCTCCATGCCGCGCCAGCGCTGCAGCGCGGCCAGGCGCCAGTCCAGCAGGAATTGCGGCTCGCGCTTCTTGCGCGAGATGGCGCGGATGACGTCCTCATCGAGGCCGGGCGGCAGCGCGTCGGATTCGATGTCGGTGACGAAGCCGTGCTGGTACGGGCGGGCAAGCGCCTGTTCCAGGGGCGCGGCCTGCCGGGTGGCGGTGGGTGAGGACATGGGCATGGGGCATGGTTTTAAACATTCACATGATATGAATCTTTATGCGATTCACCAAATGCACCGGCTGTCTCTGCACCCCCGTCAGGGATATTGGTCAGGACTCCTGGAACGCCGCCCGGCTCGGCGCCGAACGCTCCATCTGCCGGGCGATGTTGCCGCAGACCAGGTCGCACAGCGCGTAGATGGATTCGTCGGCAAAGCGGTAGTACACGCTGGTGCCCCGGCTTTCGCGCACCACCAGCCCTTGCTTGGTCATCAGCGACAGGTGGCGCGAGATGTTCGCGGCCGTGTAGCCGCACATCTGAGCCAGTTCCCCCACGTTGCGTTCGCCTTCGCGCAGGATGTTGAGGATGCGCAGGCGCGTGGGCTCGGCCAGCACCTGGAAGTAGCCGGCGACCTGCTCCAGCGCCTCGGGGGGCATGTCTTTCATGGCAAGGGGTCCTTCTTGTTGCGCCATTGTGTGGCATCGGATTCTACGTTATTTGACTAATTAGCTGATTAGTTAAATAATCAGGCAATGACATCCGATCTGCACCTCTCCGCCATCGTCCTGGCCGCTGCATCGTTGCTGCCCTTGCCCGGCACCGCCGCGCTGGCCGTTCATGAAGTCGGCGCCGCCACTGCCGCGCACCGCGTGAGCGTGGACGCCGTGGTGGAGGCCGTGCGCGACACCACGCTGGCCGCGCAGGTGCAAGGCGCCGTGGTGGTGCTGGCCGTGAAGGTCGGCGACGTGGTGAAGCCGGGCCAGGAGCTGGTGCGCATCGACGCCCGCGCCGCACAGCAAAGCGCCACGGCCAGCGCGGCCCAGGTGCAGGCGGCGCAGGCTGGGCTGAACGTGGCGCGGCGGGATTACGAGCGCAGCCAGCAGCTTTTCAGCAAGCAGTACATCAGCCAGGCCGCCTTGGACCGGGCCAGCGCGCAGTGGCAAGCGGCCCAGGCGCAGGTGCAGTCGCTGCAAGCGCAGGCGGGCGCGGTGGCGACCCAGTCGGGCTTCTTTTCCATCAAGGCACCTTACGGCGGCGTGGTGAGCGAGGTGCCGGTGGCCCTGGGCGACATGGCGATGCCGGGCCGGGCGCTGGTGCGGCTGCATGACCCCGCCGCGTACCGAGTGACGGCGGCGGTGCCGCAGGCGCTGGCCCCAGCGCTGCAAGGCGCGGCCACGCTGGGCGTGGAACTGCCCGGTCAGCGCCTGGACGTGCCTGGATCGGCGGTGCAGATGCTGCCCGCCGTGGACGCGGCCACGCACACGGCGCAGGCACGGATTGCACTGCCTGCGGCAAAGGGACTGGCGCCGGGCATGTTCGCCCGCGTGTGGCTGCCCTCAGCTGCCAGCGCGCGCCTTGTCGTGCCCGCCGCCGCGCTGGTGCGCCGGGCCGAGGTGACGGGCGTCTATGTGCTGGGCGAAGCAGGCCGCCCCCTGCTGCGGCAGGTGCGCGCCGGGCGCAATGACGGCGGCTGGGTGGAAATCTTGAGCGGCCTTCAGCCCGGCGACAAGGTGGCGACCGACCCGCAGGCCGCTGCAAAGGTGCGCTGACATGGAAAAACTGGGCATCTCGGGCCGCATTGCCGCCCTCTTCCAAAGCGCGCAGATCACGCCGCTGCTGGCGCTGGTGGCCTTTCTGCTGGGCGTGTTCGCCGTGCTGGTCACGCCGCGCGAGGAAGAACCGCAGATCAACGTGACCATGGCGAGCGTGTTGATTCCCTTCCCCGGCGCGTCGGTGGCCGACGTGGAGCAGATGGTCGCCACGCCCGCCGAGCAGATGCTGTCGCGCATGGAAGGTACCGAGCACGTCATGTCGCTCTCGCGCCCCGGCATGGCGGCGCTGACGGTGCAGTTCAAGGTCGGCGTGGCCCGCACCGAGGCGCTGGTGCGGCTGCACGACACGCTGCGCACGCACGCCAGATCGCTGCCGCAGGGCCTGGGCGTGCAGGAGCCGGTCATCAGCCCCAAGGGCATCGACGATGTGCCGATCGTCACCCTCACGCTGTTCAGCCGCGATGGCGACACCGGCGCGTATGACCTGGAGCGCGTGGCGCACAGCGTGGAAGCGGAACTCAAGCGCGTCCCCGGCACCCGCGACGTGAAGACCCTGGGCGGCCCAGGCCGTGCCGTGATGGTGCGGCTGGACCCAGCCCGCATGGCGGGCACCGGAACGACCGTGCAGGATCTGCGCGCTGCGCTGCAATCGGCCAACCTGGGCCTGCCCGTGGGTGAGCTGATCGCGGGTAATCAAGCCGTGGCGGTCGAGGCCGGGCCTTTCCTGCAAGACGCTGCCGCCGTGGCCGAGCTGATGGTCGGCGTGCGCCAGGGCAAGCCGGTTTTCCTGAAAGACGTGGCCGAGGTGCAGGACGGCCCCCTGCCCCCCAGCCGCTACGTGTGGCACGGCACGGGCGGGCAGGACTATCCGGCGGTGACACTTTCCATCACCAAGAAACCCGGCGAGAACGCCATCGACGTGGCGAATGCCGTGCTGCGGCGCGCGGAACAACTGCGCAACACCGTCATCCCCGATGGCGTGGAAGTGGCGAACACACGCAACTACGGCGCCACGGCCAACGACAAGGCCCAACAGCTCATCCAGAAGCTGCTGTTCGCCACCGCCTCGGTGGTGGCCCTGGTGTTCATCGCACTGGGGCGGCGCGAGGCGGCCATCGTCGGCACGGCGGTGGTGCTCACGCTCACGGCCACGCTGTTTGCGTCGTGGGCCTGGGGGTTCACGCTCAACCGCGTGTCGCTGTTCGCACTGATCTTCTCCATCGGGATATTGGTGGACGACGCGATCGTGGTGGTGGAGAACATCCACCGCCACCAGCAGTTGCATCCTGGCAAGACGCTGGCGCAGATCATTCCCGGCGCGGTCGATGAAGTGGGCGGGCCGACCATCCTCGCCACCCTCACTGTCATCGCCGCGCTGCTGCCCATGGCCTTTGTCAGCGGGCTCATGGGACCGTACATGGCGCCCATCCCGATCAACGCGAGCATGGGCATGCTGCTGTCGCTGGCGATTGCCTTCGTGGTCACGCCGTGGCTGGCGCGGTTGTGGATGAAGCAGCACGGGCAGCACAAGGAATCGTCCGGCATGGCGGCTCGCATCACGCCGCTGTTCACGCGCATCTTCACGCCCCTGCTCGATGAAAAGACCGGCACGCGCAACCGCCGCCTGCTGGGGTTGGGCGTGGCCGCGCTGATCGCCGTGTCCGTGGCGCTGCCCGCGACGGGGCTGGTGCTGCTCAAGATGCTGCCGTTCGACAACAAGAGCGAGTTCCAGGTGGTGGTGGACATGCCCGCCGGAACGCCCGTGGAGCACACCGCCGCCGTGCTGCGCGAACTCGGCGCGCACCTTGCCACCGTGCCCGAAGTGACGGACTACCAAGCCTACGCGGGCACCGCCGCCCCCATCAACTTCAACGGCCTGGTGCGCCAGTACGACCTGCGCGCAGGCGGCGAAGTGGGCGACATCCAGGTGAACCTTGCCCCCAAGTCCGCGCGCAAGGAGCAAAGCCACGCCATCGCAACCCGCGTGCGCCCGGCGCTGCAAGCCATCGGCCACCGCATGGGCGCGAACGTGAAGGTGGTGGAAGTGCCCCCCGGCCCGCCCGTGCTCGCCCCCATCGTCGCCGAGATCTACGGCCCCGAGGCCGAAGGCCGCCGCCAGATGGCTCAGGCCGTGCGCAAGGTGTTCGAGGGCACGGACGGCGTGGTGGACGTGGACGACAGCAGCATCAGCCCCAGCGCACCGCGCAAGCTGCTGCTGGTGGACCGGCGCAAGGCCGCCCTGCTCGGCGTGCCGCAACAGGCCATCGTCGCCACGCTGCGCGCCGGGCTCGCGGGCGATGCCGCCACGTGGCTGCACGACGCCAGCAAGTACCCCGCCCCCGTGGTGCTGCAACTGCCGCCGGAGAGCCATGGCGACCTGGACGCCCTGCTCCAGCTCGCCGTGCGCGGAAATATCGGGACACCAGCGGGCCAGCTCGTGCCCATCCGCGAACTGGTTACCGTGAGCGACACCGTGCGCGAGCAGCCTATCCACCACAAAGACCTGCTGCCCGTGAACTACGTGGTGGCCGACATGGCGGGCCGCGTGGACAGCCCGCTCTACGGCATGTTCCAGATGCGCCGCGCCATCGCTGCGCTGCCCACGCCCGGCGGCGGCACGCTGGATGAACACTTCATCACCGCGCCCGACGACGCCCTGCGCGGCTACGCGATCAAGTGGGACGGCGAATGGCAGATCACCTACGAGACCTTCCGCGACATGGGCGCCGCCTACGCCGTGGGGCTGGTGCTGATCTACCTGCTGGTGGTGGCGCAGTTCGGCTCGTACCTCGTGCCGCTCATCATCATGGCGCCCATACCGCTCACCGTCATCGGCGTGATGCCGGGGCATGCGCTGCTGGGCGCGCAGTACACCGCCACCAGCATGATCGGGATGATCGCGCTGGCCGGGATCATCGTGCGCAACTCCATCCTGCTGGTGGACTTCATCCGGCTGCAAACCGCGCAGGGCGTGCCGCTGCGGCAAGCCATCGTGCAGTCGGCCATCACGCGGGCGCAGCCCATCGTGCTCACGGGGCTGGCGGCCATGGTGGGGGCGTTCTTCATCCTGGACGACCCGATCTTCAACGGGCTGGCCATCTCGCTCATCTTCGGCATCTTCATCTCCACCGTGCTCACGCTGGTGGTCATCCCCACGCTGTATTACGCGGCGCACCGCAACTCACATATTGATAGCTTCTAGCGCTTGCTGCATAAGCGCTAGAGGCCGATTTGACCCATATTTTGAAAGGAGCACCCCATGACCACCGAGAGCTACCGCGACCTGATCCAGCAGACCTCCGCCCAGCTCGCCAAGCTGCGCGGCGACATCCCCGACACCCTGCGCGGCTTCTCCGCCATGGCGCAGGCGGCAGGCAAGGACGGCGCGCTGGACGCCAAGACCAAGGAGCTGATAGCCATCGCCCTGTCCGTCTCGGTGCGCTGCGACCCCTGCCTGGGCTACCACACGCAGGCGCTGGCCAAGCTGGGCTGCACGCGCGAGGAACTGGCCGAGGCGCTGGGCATGGCCGTTTACATGGGCGGCGGGCCGTCGCTGATGTACGCCGCCCGCGCATCCGCCGCCTTCGACGAATTCGCGGCCTGACCGCCATGCACCTGCACACCCTCGCTTTTCTCCTGGCCGCCCTGCCCGGCATGGCGTCTGCCACGACCCTGCTGGACGCCTGGCGCGCCGCCGAGCAGCATGACCGCGAGCACGCCGTGGCCCGCGCCGCGCACGCCGCCGCCCAGCCCCGGCGCGACCAGGCCGCCGCCTTGTGGCGCCCCGGTGTGGCACTGACGGCGGCGGCGGGCTGGGGCCAGGGTGAAACCGAGATGCGCGGCGCGCACTTTGCCGCGCCTGGCATGGGTGCATCCAGCGGCGTGGCCTTTGGCACCTCCGTCACCAGTGGAGCGGCCACGCGCTGGGCGCTGCAAGCCAGCCAGCCCCTGTACAACCCCCAGCGCCGCGCCCAGCAACAGCAACTGAACCTGCGCGCCGACATGGCCGACGCCGCGTGGCAGGCCGCGCAACAGAGCCTGATGCTGCGCACGGCAGAGCGCTACATCGACCTCGCCCTGACACAGGAAGCCTTGCACCTGCTGGACCAGCAGCTCGCCGCCGTGCAACAGGCCGCCACCGAGGCGCAAGACCGCTTCGCCCTGGGCGATGCCCCCGTCACCGACACCCACGAGGCCCGCGCCCGCCTCGCCGCGCTGCAAGCCCAGCGCATGGCCGCGCAGACCGCGCTGGAAGTCAGGCGCCGCGCCCTGGCCGACAGCACGGGCCTGTCCGCCGTCACGGCCGATCTGCCCGCGCCCGTACAAATCCCCCAGCGCCCCCTGACCGACTGGCAAAACGAAGCCGAAGCCGCCAGCCCCGCCATCCGCCAGCAGACGCTGGCCTTGGAACTGGCCCGCGCCGATGCCCAGCGCCACAGCCGCAGCGCATCCGCCACGCTGGACCTGATCGCCCAGGCGGGCCAGGAGCGCCTGCACGCAAGCCATGACCGCAGCAGCAAAGGCACGCAGGCCCTGGTGGGAGTGCAGCTCACCGTGCCCCTGTCCACTGGCGGCCTGCGCGCCGCGCAGGAAGAAGAAGCCCTGCGCCTTGCAACCCAAGCCGAGGCGCAAGCCCAGGCCACCCGCGAGGACGTGGCCCGGCAAGTCCACGCCGCATGGCTGGGACTGTCCGCCGGAACGCAGCGCGTGCAGGCCCTGGAAGACGCCCTGCGCGCCAGCGAGGCCCGCCGCGACGCCACGCGCCTGGGCCACGCCGTGGGCGACCGCACCTTGCTCGACCGCCTGAACGCCGAGAACGACGCAGGCGCCGCCCGCCTCGCCCTGGCCCAGGCGCAAGCGGGCCTGCTGCTGGACCACCTGCGCCTGGCCGCGTTGGCGGGAAAGCTGGACGAAACCGCCCTGCCCCATTCCATGACATCTACAACACCCTGAAGGAGACAAGCACCATGGCCCATATCGTGATCCTCGGCGCCGGAACCGGCGGCATGCCCGCCGCCTACGACCTGCGCGCCGCCATCGGCAAGCAGCACCGCATCACAGTGGTCAACGCGGTGGACTACTTCCAGTTCGTGCCCTCCAACCCCTGGGTGGCCGTGGGCTGGCGCGAGCGCAAGGACACCACCTTGCCCATTGCGCCGCACTTGAATAAAAAGGGCATCGACTTCATCGCCCAGCGCGTGGACCGCATCGACGCCGACGGCAGCGCCCTGGAACTGGTCGACGGTCAGCGGCTGGCCTACGACTACTTGGTCATCACCACCGGCCCCAAGCTCTCGTTCGACGAAGTGCCCGGCGCGGGCCCGGTGCAGGGCCACACCCAGTCCATCTGCACCGTGGACCACGCCGAGAAAGCCTGGGCCGACTACCAGACCTTCCTGCAAGACCCCGGCCCTGCGATCATCGGCGCCATGCCGGGCGCGTCGTGCTTTGGCCCGGCGTATGAATTCGCTTTCATCTTCAATAAGGACCTGCAACGCCGCAAGCTGCGCCACAAGGTGCCGCTGACCTTCGTCACCAACGAGCCCTACATCGGCCACATGGGCCTGGGCGGCGTGGGCGACTCCAAGAGCCTGCTGGAGAGCGAGCTGCGCAGCTTCGACATCAAGTGGATCACCAACGCCAGGACCACGAAGGTCGAGGCCGGAAAGATGTTCGTCACCGAGATGGACGAAAACGGCCAGCCCAGGAAGGAACACGAACTGCCCTTCAAGTACAGCATGATGCTGCCCGCCTTCAAGGGCGTGGACGCCGTGGCCGCCGTCGAGGGCCTGTGCAACCCGCGCGGCTTCGTGCTGATCGACGAGCACCAGCGCAGCAGGAAGTACCGCAACATCTTCTCGGCCGGTGTGTGCGTCGCCATCCCGCCCGTCGAAGCCACGCCCGTGCCCACGGGCGCGCCCAAGACGGGCTACATGATCGAGACCATGGTCTCGGCCATCGTCCACAACATCGCCGCCGAACTGGCGGGCAAGCCCGAGGACGCCACCGCCCAGGCCACCTGGAACGCCATCTGCCTGGCCGACATGGGCGACACCGGCGCCGCCTTCGTGGCGCTGCCCCAGATCCCGCCGCGCAACGTCAACTGGTTCAAGAAGGGCAAGTGGGTCCACCTGGCCAAGGTGGCGTTTGAAAAATACTTCCTCTACAAGATGAAGACCGGCTCGGCCGAACCCGTCTATGAAAAGCACGTGCTCAAGGCCCTGGGCATCGTGCGGCTTGAAAAGCATTAACGACAAAGAAAGGAAACGCCATGACATCCTGGCAAATCGTGCGCATCGTCGCAGGCACTTTCGTCCTGCTCTCCCTGGCCCTGGGCGTGCCGGGCAGCCCCATTTTCATGAGTAGCTGGTGGCTGGCCTTCACCGCCTTTGTCGGCGCCAACCTGCTGCAAAGCGGGTTCAGCAAGTGGTGCCTGATGGAGAGCATCCTGCGCAAGCTGGGCGTGAAGGAAGGCTGCTGACCATGAAGACCGCCCTCGACCTCGTGGCCGCCGCCAAGGCCCGCATCCAGGAAGTACCCGTCACCGCCGCCGAGGCCGCCATCGCTCAGGCCGACGTGCTCATCGACGTGCGCGAGCCCGACGAATACCGCCAGGGCCACCTGCCCGGCGCGGTGAACATGCCGCGCGGCCTGCTTGAATTTCAGTTGAGCAGCCAACCCGCGCTGGAATCACGCGGCCTGCGCGTAGTGCTGTACTGCAAGACCAGCGGCCGCGCCGCCCTGGCCGCCTGCGCCCTGCACGACATGGGCTACCTGAACGTGCAATCCATCGCGGGCGGCTTCGACGCCTGGGCGGCATCAGGCAAGCCCGTGGCCCGGCCCGACACGCCCGCATTCGGCTGATTTTTTTACAAGGAGAAGGACCATGAAATTCAACGTCGGCGGCATCGACCGCATCCTGCGCATCGCCGCGGGCCTCGTGCTGATCGCCTTGGCCGCCACCGGCACCGTGGGCTGGTGGGGCTGGCTGGGCGTGGTGCCCCTGGCCACGGGCCTGTTCCGGTTCTGCCCTGCGTATCCGCTGCTGGGCGTGAGCACCTGCCCGATGAAGAAGGACTGAATGTTCTCGGCGGCGTGGGCGCTGTAGCATGCTCGGACATGCACGACAAAAACATCTCCCCCGTCGGCTGGTACATATGCTCGTACCTGCTTCGCTTTGTCGAATTGGCATGGCCTCACAAGGAAGATCCTGAAGCAAGATTTCTGTCTTGGGAAAACACTGTCCTGGTGCAAGCAAGCTCCATCGACGAAGCGTTTGAGAAAACCGTCGCCATTGCCAAAGAAGCCACCCAACCGTACAAAGGTGGAGTCGAGGGCGTTGATGTTCAGTGGGTGTTCGAGGGGGTGACGGGAGTCCTGCCCATTTATGAAGCGCTGGAGGATGGCGCTGAGATCATGTGGCGCGAAAGAACGCCTCGAAAACTAAAGAATCTGCGCGCACTCGTCCGTCAAAAGTATGAGTTTGCACAGTAATTCAACCCTCACCAGGGGTGAAAATCTCAGTCTTTTTGACCCCTGGCGCTTATCCAGCAAGCGCTAGCAGCTCTCATTACAGGAGCAAACGGCCTCCTCATCCTGCGCCGTAGTGCGGTGCCCGTTCAACCCCAGCTTGGCCAGCAGCTGCACGTCCGCCTCCACGTCCGGGTTGCCTGTCACCAGCAGCTTGTCGCCATAGAAGATCGAGTTCGCCCCCGCCAGAAAGCACAGTGCCTGCACGGCATCGCCCAGTTGCTGGCGCCCGGCCGACAGGCGCACGCGCGCCTTGGGCATGGTGATGCGGGCCACGGCGATCATGCGCACGAAGTCGAAGGGGTCGATGGGCTCGCTGTCCGCCAGCGGCGTGCCGGGCACGCGCACCAGGCTGTTGATGGGCACGGACTCGGGGTATGGGTCGAGGTTGGCCAGCTGCGCGATCAGCCCCGCGCGGTGCACCGGCGCCTCGCCCATGCCCACGATGCCGCCGCAGCACACGCTGATGCCCGCCGCGCGCACGTGGGCCAGGGTGTCCAGGCGGTCCTGGTACTGGCGGGAGCTGACCACGTCGGTGTAGTACTCGGGCGCGGTGTCCAGGTTGTGGTTGTAGTAGTCCAGGCCCGCGTCCTTGAGCGCCTGGGCCTGGTGCGATTCGAGCATGCCCAGCGTGGCGCAGGTCTGCAGGCCCAGGCCCTTCACTGCGCCGATCAGGGCGCTGACTTTTTCGATGTCGCGGTCCTTGGGCGCGCGCCAGGCCGCGCCCATGCAAAAGCGCGTGGCGCCCGCGTCCTTGGCGGCCTGGGCGGCGCGCACCACCTCATCCACCTCCATGAGCTTTTGCGCCTTCACGCCGGTGTCGAACTCGGCCGCCTGGGGGCAGTAGCCGCAGTTTTCGGGGCAGCCACCCGTTTTTACCGACAGCAGAGTGGCCAGCTCGATGTCGCCCGCGGGCCAGTGCTGGCGGTGCACGGCCTGGGCCTGCCACAGCAGGTCCGTGAGCGGCTTGTCGAGCAGGGCCTGCACGGCGGGAATCGACCAGGGGCCTTGTTGCGGCGCGGGGGCGCCGGTGCGGCGGTGGAGCTGCACGGGCTGGGGGGCGGCGAGCGTCGAAGCGGTCATGGGCTTTTTCTTCCTTCCTTCAGTGGCTACGGCAATGCGGCGGATTCTCAACCCGGAAAAGGGGCCCATGCGCACTTTGGGGTCACAAAAAGTGCCATTCCGCGCGATGCCGGAACATCGGCCAATTTTCGATTCGCGTTGCACGAAGAAGCCGACTTTTGCTGGATATTGAGCAGCGGTTGAGCACACGCCGAAATTGAAAATGTGGCCGCGCACTCAACTGCCGCCTTCTGCATCCATCCCGCACACAACGCCGCCAGGGGCGCCGTGGAGATGACGGCAGATGGCCTTTTTGATTACCCCAGGGCCGCGATGACCTCGGGCGGCGCCTGCACCAGCTCGATCAGCACGCCCTCGCCCGCGATGGGGAACTCGTCGTTGCTCTTGGGGTGCAAAAAGGTGATGTCGTAGCCCGCCGCGCCCGGGCGGATGCCGCCGGGCGCAAAGCGCACACCTTTCGCCGTGAGCCATTCGACGGCCTTGGGCAAATCGTCGATCCACAGGCCGATGTGGTTGAGCGGCGTGGTGTGCACCGCCGGCTTCTTGTCGATGTCCATCGGCTGCATGATGTCCACCTCGACCTTGTACGGGCCCTGGCCCATGGCGAGGATGTCCTCGTCCACGTTCTCGCGCTCGCTCTGGAACGTGCCGGTTTGTTCCAGGCCCAGCATGTCCACCCACAGGGTCTTCATGCGCTGCTTGTCGGTGCCGCCGATGGCGACCTGCTGGATGCCCAGAACCTTGAAGGGGCGGGTCATTGGATGCTCCTTGTTCGATAGCTGCCAGCGCTTGACCAGCAAGCGCTGGAGGCCGATTTCATGCAAATTCCAGAATGACCTGGTCCACGGCCAGCGACTCGCCCTTGCCCGCCACGACCTTGCCCACCACGCCGTCCTGCGCGGCGAAGAGGATGTTCTCCATCTTCATGGCCTCGATCACGGCCAGCTTCTCGCCCGCCTGCACCTTCTGGCCCGGCTGCACGGCCACATCCACCAGCAGGCCCGGCATGGGCGAGAGCAGGAACTTGGAGAGATCCGGCGGCGCCTTGAAGGGCATCAGCTGGTGCAGCCGCGCGCCCAGGGGCGACAGCACCATGGCGTCGATCTGCGTGCCGTTGTGCGCGATACGCAGCGCCAGCGGGTTCTTGCCCGCGCCGCGCTCCACCTGGGCGGTGAAGCCCGCGCCGTTGCACTGGCCCTGCACGCGGATCTGGCCCAGCGTGGCGGCGCTGCTGATCTGGTAGCTCTTGCCGCCGACGGCCACGACGCTGGAGCCGGACTTGTCCTGGAAGTCGGTCACCGTCACCGCGTGGTGTTCGTTCTGGCCCTCGGCGCCCAGCACCACCACCACGAACTGCTCGCCCACCTTGACCTCGTGGCCCGCCAGCTGCCCGCTGATGCCCGAGGCGCGCGCGCGGTAGCGGCGGTTCATGTAGGCGGCCAGCGCGACGAGGAACAGTGGGTCCTCGTGCGGCACGTCCTCCGCATGGAAGCCCTTGCCGTAGTGCTCGGCGATAAAGCCGGTGTTGAACTCGCCGCTCACGAACTTGGGGTGCGCCAGCAGCGCGGCCTGGAACGGGATGTTGCTGCTGATGCCTCGGATCACGAAGCCGTTGAGCGCCGCGCGCATCTTGGCGATGGCGTGGTTGCGGTCGGTGCCGTGCACGATGAGCTTGGCAATCATCGAGTCGTAGTACATGGGGATCTCGCCGCCCTCGTACACGCCCGTGTCCACGCGCACGCCCAGTTTCTTGGCCGTGTCGCCCTGGAACATGGTTTCCTCCGGCGGCTGGAAGCGCACCAGCCGACCGGTGGACGGCAGGAAGTTGCGGAACGGGTCTTCGGCGTTGATGCGGCACTCGATGGCCCAGCCGTCGCGCTTCACGTCGGCCTGCGTGAGGGGCAGCTTCTCGCCCGCCGCCACGCGGATCATCAGCTCCACCAGGTCCAGGCCGGTGATGCATTCCGTCACCGGGTGCTCCACCTGCAGGCGGGTGTTCATCTCCAGGAAGTAGAAGTCCTGGTCCTTGCCGACCACGAACTCCA
>Ga0206116_1001127_pt1 | contig 16537 bp, 12 predicted proteins | sample 3A1Ametagenome_FD_178000 | JGI IMG/M metagenome (GOLD analysis project Ga0206116, IMG submission 178000) | Enriched microbial communities from leaf-cutter ant dump, University of Wisconsin, Madison, United States - 3A1A | ecosystem: Environmental > Terrestrial > Nest > Insects nest > Nest dump...
AGTACGCCCTGGCGCGCCGCCTCATCGAGGAGAACAGCGACAAGATGCACGCCATGGCCAAGGCCATGCTCGAATGGGAAACCATCGACGCCGAGCAGCTGGACGACATCATGGCCGGCAAGGAACCCCGTCCGCCCAAGGACTGGACGCCGCGCACGCCCCCCTCGTCGGGTGGCGACAATTCGAGCGGCGGCACGCCCGCGGTGACCACGGACACCGCGCCTTCGGCGGCCTGAGAGAAAAAAGCGCATCAGCAAAAGACAAACGGGGCCTTGCGGCCCCGTTTTTCGTGCCCCACCGCCGTCCCACGACCCGCAGCATGCTCTGGCAGATTTCCCGCTTCCGCCTGGACCTGACGCGTCCGCAGGTCATGGGCATCGTCAACGCCACGCCCGACTCTTTCTCCGACGGAGGGCTGCATGCCCATGCGTCCGCCGCGCTGCGGCACTGCGAGCAGCTGTTGAAGGACGGCGCCGACATCCTGGACATCGGCGGTGAATCCACGCGCCCAGGCAGCCCCGCCGTGCCGCTCGATGAAGAGCTGGCGCGCGTGCTGCCCGTGGTGCGGGGCGCGGTGGGCCTGGGCGTGCCGGTCTCGGTCGATACCTACAAGCCCGAGGTCATGCGGGCGGTGCTGGACCTGGGCGCCGACATCGTCAACGACATCTGGGCGCTGCGCCAGCCCGGCGCCGCGCAGGCCGTGGCCGGGCACCCGCGCTGCGGCGTCTGCCTGATGCACATGCACCGCGACCCGCAGACCATGCAGACCGCCCCCATGGAAGGCGACGTGCCCGCGCAGGTGCTATCGTTTCTGGAGCTGGCAGCGCAAGCCCTGCAAGCGCTGGGGGTCGAAAAGACCCGTATCGTTCTGGACCCGGGCATCGGCTTCGGCAAGACGGCGGCGCAGAACTTCGCGCTGCTGGCGCGCCAGCGCGAACTGCTGGCGGCGGGCTACCCGCTGCTGGCGGGCTGGTCGCGCAAATCCTCGCTGGGCGCGGTGACGGGCCTGGCCGTTCAAGACCGCATGCCGCCCAGCGTGGCCGCCGCCGTGCTGGCCGTGGAGCGGGGCGCATCCATCGTGCGCGTGCACGACGTGCGCGAGACGGCGGCGGCGCTGGCCGTATGGCGCGCGATGCAAGAAGCACAACAACCAACACAACAACAAGCACAACCAGGAGAACCTCCCACATGACCCGCCAATACTTCGGCACCGACGGCATCCGCGGCACCGTGGGCCAGCCGCCCATCACGCCCGACTTCGTGCTGCGCCTGGCCCACGCCGTGGGCCGCGTGCTGCGCCGCACCGAGGAGCGCCCCACGGTGCTGATCGGCAAGGACACGCGCATCTCGGGCTACATGCTCGAATCGGCGCTCGAATCCGGCTTCAACTCGGCCGGGGTGGACGTGGTGCTGCTCGGCCCCCTGCCCACGCCCGGCGTGGCCTACCTCACGCGCGCGCAGCGCGCGAGCCTGGGCGTGGTCATCAGCGCCAGCCACAACGCCTACCCGGACAACGGCATCAAGTTCTTCAGCGCCCAGGGCACCAAGCTGCCCGACGCCTGGGAGCAGGCCGTGGAGGCCGCTTTGGACGAGCCGCCCGTGTGGGCCGACTCGGCCAGCCTGGGCAAGGCGCGGCGCCTGGACGATGCCGCGGGCCGCTACATCGAGTTCTGCAAGAGCACCTTCGCGCAAGACCTCACCCTCAAGGGCCTGAAGATCGTGGTGGACGCCGCGCACGGCGCGGCCTACCAGGTGGCGCCCAAGGTGTTCCACGAGCTGGGCGCCGAGGTGCTGTCCATCGGCTGCGCGCCCGACGGCCTCAATATCAACCACGGCGTGGGCGCCACGCACCCCGATGCCCTCGTGCGCGCGGTGCGCGCCAACCACGCGGACTACGGCATCGCCCTGGACGGCGACGCGGACCGCCTGCAGATGGTGGACGCCACCGGGCGCCTGTACAACGGCGACGAGCTGCTGTACCTGATGGCTGCCGACCGCATGGGCCGCGACGAGCACGTGCCCGGCGTGGTGGGCACGCTGATGACCAACATGGCCGTGGAAGTGGCGCTGCAGGCGCGCGGCGTGAAGTTCGTGCGCGCCAAGGTGGGCGACCGCTACGTGCTCGAAGAGCTGGCGCGCCACCGCTGGGTGCTGGGCGGCGAGGGCTCGGGCCACCTGCTGGCGCTGGACCGCCACACCACGGGCGACGGCCTGGTGAGCGCGCTGCAGGTGCTGCAGGCCTGCGTGCGCAGTGGGCAGACGCTGGCGCAACTGCTGGCGGACGTCACGCTGTACCCGCAGGTGCTGCTCAACGTGCGGCTGGCGCCGGGGCAGGACTGGAAGGCCAACCGTCTGCTGGCGGACACCACGCAAGCGGTGGAGCAGGAGCTGGCCGGCACCGGGCGCGTGCTGATCCGTGCCAGCGGCACCGAGCCGCTGCTGCGTGTGATGGTGGAGGCGCGCGACGCCCAGCAGGCCAGCACCTGCGCGCAGCGGCTGGCCGACGCCGCCCGCATGGGCTAGATAGCTATCAGATCAATAGCTGCCAGCGCTTGTCCAGCAAGCGCTGGAGGCCGATTTCATTCAAATACAGGCTGCCGCTGGCGGTGCATGAAGCCTTCCATGTCCGGCGCGGGCAGCGGCATGCTGAAGTGGTAGCCCTGGGCCTCGTCGCACCCCTGCGCGCGCAGGAAGGCCAGCTGGTCCTCGGTCTCCACGCCCTCGGCCGTGGTGCGCATGCCCAGGGCCTGCGCCATGCGGATGATGGCGCTGACGATGGCGCGGTCGTTGCTGTCGTTGCCCAGGTCGCGCACGAAGGACTGGTCGATCTTGAGCTTGAAGATCTGGAAGCGTTTGAGCTGGCTCAGCGATGAATAGCCCGTGCCGAAGTCGTCCATCGACATGCGCACGCCGCGCGCGTGGAGCTGGTCCATGGTGGCCACGGCCGCGTGCGGGTCGTCCACGGCCACGCCCTCGGTCAGCTCCAGCTCCAGGGCGTCCGGCGGCAGGTCGAACTCGGTCAGCATGCGGCTCACGAGCTCCGGCAGCTGGGGCTGGCGGAACTGGATGGCCGACAGGTTCACGGCCATCGTCAGGCCGGGAAAGCCGCTCGCGCGCCAGGCCTTGAGCTGCGCCAGGGCCGTGCGCAACACCCATTCGCCGATCTGCAGGATCTGCCCGCTGTCCTCGGCGATCGGGATGAACTCCGCGGGCGACACGCCGCCGAGCTGCGGGTGCTGCCAGCGCAGCAGCGCCTCCACGCTGCGCACGCCGCCGGTGGTCAGGCTCATCTGCGGCTGGTAGTGCAGGTGCAGCTGGTCGCGCTCCAGCGCACGGCGCAGCGCGTTTTCCAGCTGCAGGGCGCGGACCGACTGCGCCTGCATCTCGGGCGTGAAGAACTTGAAGGTGTTGCGGCCGTCGAGCTTGGCGCGGTACATGGCCACGTCGGCGGACTGGGTCAGCGTGTCGAAGTCCGCGCCGTCCTGCGGGAACAGCGCGATGCCCATGGACGGCGCCATGGTCAGCTCGTGGTGGTCGATCTGGTAGTGCTGGCGCGAGGCCTCCTGCAGCTTGCCGGCCACGCGCGCGGCGCCATGCGCGTTGGCGCCGGGCAGCAGCAGGATGAATTCGTCGCCCCCCAGGCGGGAGACCGTGTCCTTGTCGCGCACCACGGCGCGCAGCCGCTTGGCGATCTCGACCAGCAGCGCATCGCCCACGCGGTGGCCCAGCGAGTCGTTCACGTGCTTGAAGTGGTCCAGGTCCAGGAAGATCAGGGCCAGCGGCGTGTTGCCCTCCTGGGCCACGCGGATGGCCTGCTGCGCGCGCTCGGACAGCAGGGCGCGGTTGGGCAGGCCGGTCAGCGCGTCGTAGTGGGCCAGCCAGTAGATGCGCTCCTGGTCGGCCTTGCGCTCGCTGATCTCGCGGTGCAGGTCGTCCACCGTCTCGCGCAGTTCGCGGGTGCGGTCCTGCACCTGCTGCTCCAGGCTCTCGCGGGCGCGGGCCAGCACGGCCTGGGCCTGCTTGCGCTCGGTGATGTCCATGGTGATCCAGATCGAGCCCTGGGCGGGGTCGGCCGGATCGATGGACTTGCAGCGGACTTCGCAGATCACGGGCGTGCCGTCCTTGCGGCACAGCTCGACCTCGCCATCGACCAATTGACCCAGGGCCAGCTGCTGGTAGAAGCGGCGCCCCACGTCTTCCCAGGCCGCGTCGCTGGCGTACCAGCGGCGCGACGGGCTACCGGCCAGTTCGCCCGGCTGGTAGCCCAGCATCTGTTCGAAATGGTGGTTGCAGCGGGTCAGGTGCCGGTCGCGCAGGAACACGATGCCCACCATGGCGTTGTCGAACAGCAGCTGCTTTTCATGCTCGGCCGCGCTGAGCGCGGCCTGGGCGCGCCGTTGCTCGTCGATGTCGTCAACGATCCAGATCGAGCCTTCGCCGGTGTCGTGCGGGTTGATGAGCCGCCCCGTCAGGCTGCCCCAGAACAGCGTGCCGTCGCGCCGGCGCAACTGCCGCTCCACGCGGAACGACTGCCCTTGGGCGAGCACGGGGTAGGCGGTGCGCCCCAGGTCCCGGAAGGACTCCCGGTCGGGGTAGAAGGCCTCGGTGTTGAGCCCCACCAGGCGCTCCGGGCCGGGGTAGCCGAAAATCTCGGCATACCGCTGGTTGCAGCGCACCACGCTGCGCTGGCGCAGGAAAACGATGCCCACCCCCGCGCTGTCGAGCAGGGTTTGCTGTTCGCGCAGGGCGCGCTGCAGGGGGGTATCGGGGGCGACTCCAGGACGCTGCAATTCTGGAGCGCTGCACAACGCAGACATGAAACCTGTACGAAGCGGTAGGGCCGGGCGGCCTGGGTGATTTGTACCAAAGTGTAGCAGCGCCAGCTTACAAGGCTGCCCCGGGGCCGGCGTGCTTGCGCAGGTAGGCCTCGAAGGCCTCGGCGGGCAGGGGCGGGCTGAAGAGGTAGCCCTGGCCCTCGTCGCAGCCCTGCGCGCGCAGGAACTCCAACTGCCCATCGGTCTCCACGCCCTCGGCGGTGGTCTGCATGCCCAGCGCCTGGGCCATGCGGATGATGGCGCTCACGATGGCGCGGTCGTTGGCGTCCTCCTCCAGGTCGCGCACGAAGGACTGGTCGATCTTGAGCTTGTAGATCTGGAAGCGCTTGAGGTAGCTCAGCGACGAGTAGCCGGTGCCGAAGTCGTCCATCGACAGGCGCACGCCGCGGTCGTGCAGCTGGTCCATCATGGCCAGCGCGGCGGTGGGGTCGTCCACGGCGGCGCCTTCGGTGAGCTCCAGCTCCAGCCGGCGCGCTGGCAGCCCGGCCTGCTGGAGGCAGCGGGTCACCATCTCCGGCAGCTGCGGGTGGCGGAACTGCACCGCGGAAAGGTTGACCGACACCGTGAGCAGCGGCAGCTGCATGTCCAGCCAGCGCCGAGCGTCGTGCACGGCGGTGCGCAGCACCCATTCGCCGATCGCCACGATCATGCCGCTGCTCTCGGCCACGGGGATGAATTCGGCGGGCGAGACCATGCCCAGCTCGGGGTGGCGCCAGCGCAGCAGAGCTTCGGCGCCGACCACGCGGCGCGTGGCCAGCGATACCTGGGGCTGGTAGTGCAGCTCGAACTGGTTGCGCTCCAGCGCGCGGCGCAGCGCGTTCTCGATCTGCAGCGCGCGGGCCGTGCGGGCCTCCAGGTCGGCGGTGAAGAAGCCGTAGCGGTTGCGCCCGCTCTGCTTGGCACGGTACATGGCGGCATCGGCGCGCTGGTACAGCGTGTCGAACGAGTCGCCGTCGGCCGGGTACATCGCGATGCCCACCGACAAGGTGGTGGTGAGCTCGTAGGGGTCGACCTGGAACGGCTGGGCCACCGCCGCCAGCAGCCGGTTGGCGACCTCGGCGGCCTGGTCCGCGCCAGCGCCGGGCAGCAGCAGCAGGAACTCGTCGCCGCCCAGGCGCGAGATGGTGTCCTGCGGGCGCAGCAGGGATTCGAGCCGCCGCGCCACGGCCACCAGCAGCACGTCGCCGATGCGGTGGCCCAGCGAGTCGTTCACGTTCTTGAAGTGATCCAGGTCCAGGAAGAGCAGGGCCAGCGTGCCGCCCGCGGCCTGCTCGCCGGCGATGCAGCGCTGGGTGCGCTCGGCCAGCAGGGCGCGGTTGGGCAAGTCGGTGAGCGGGTCGAAATGCGCCATGCGCTGGATGCGATCCTGCGCCAGGCGCTGCTGCGTGATGTCGCGCGACAGCAGAATGAAGTGCGGCTTCGCGCCTGGGGCCGTGGGCTTGCGCGCGGCGGACAGTTCGAACCACGTGGCGCCTGCCCGTGGCAGATCCAGCATGAACTGCCGCCCCGCCGACCAGCCCCGCGTCCGCGTCTCGGCCAGCGCGTCCGCCACCGCCTGCGCCGCCGCCGCGGGCAGCACCTCGGCCACGTTGCGGCCGATGAGCTGGTCCGCAGGGGCCGCGAGCAGCTCGGCGCGCTGGCTGTGCGCGCTGTGGTAGGTGCCGTCCTCGTCGAGCTCGAACAGCGGGTCGGGAATGGCGTCGATGGTGGCGCGCAGCTGCTGCTGGGCGGCCTCGATCTCGGCGGTGCGCTGGGCCACCTGGTCGGCCAGCCCGCGCTCGTGCGCCTTCAGCTCGAAAAGCAGGCGGGCCAGGTAGCCCATCATCAGGGCGAACAACAGGCCCAGGGCGCAGCGCAGGGCCAGCACGTCGGGGCTGCCCCAGCCTTCGGCGGGGGCCAGGCTCAGCGTCCACTGGCCGTTGGGCAGGGTCAGCGGCCGGCCCACGGCATCCCTGCCGGGGGGCGGGTCGGACGCGGCGATGGTCTGCTCCTGCCCGTTGTCGGGCCGCACGCGCCACAGCCGGTAGTGGTAGCCGCGCTCCGCGAGCTGCGGCAGCCGCGCCGCCGCCAGGACCTCGGGCAGGCGGATGGTGACGAAGGTGAAGCCCCAGAAGCTGCGCTCCCCCTGCGCGCCTTCGAGGTACACCGGCTGGCGCCCCACCACGCCCAGGCCACCCTGCACGAGCTCCATCGGGCCTGCCAGCGTGAGGCGGCCGGACTCGCGGGCGCGCGCGGACTCGCGGCCCTGCTGCGCGTCATTGAGCTGGTCGAAGCCGATCAGCCTCTCGTTGCCCTGCCGGGGCACCACCTGCCGGATGACGCCCCGGGGCGAGAGCCCCATCGCCGTGATGCCGAGGTAGAACGGCAGCATCTGCGTGCCGATGTCCTCGAACTGGGAGACCTGCCCCTGGCCCTGGCGCACCAGCGCCACCAGGGCGTTGTTCGCCGACAGGGCCAGCTCGATGGCGCGCTGCAGCGCCTGCCCGTGGTCGCCGGCCATGTCGGCCACCTGCGTGCGCTGCTGCATGCGCTCCTGGCGCTCCAGCGAGGCAATCAAGGCGCCGGCGCAGCCCGCGGCCAGCGCGAACACGGCCACCGGGCCCGTGAGGGCACGGCGAAGTCGGGCGAGGGCAGGGGCGTGCACGGTGGGGGTTCCTGAATTCCATTATGCAGGCGCACCCGGCTGCCGGGAGGGCGTGGCGGGAGGTCGCCTGTCATGACGCTGACATGCCCTGGACACGGCCGTGTCATGGGGCGATTCCACACTCCGGCCCAGACCTCACAGGAGATGCAGCACCATGAACGAGCTTCCCATCTTGACGCCGGCCATGTCCCCCGACACGCCCCCGGGCCGGGTTCTCCAGGGCCCGGCCGCCGTGCCGGAGCGCGGCGCCATCCAGGTGACCTGGGCGCGGCACCTGGACGAAGTGCGGCAGGCGCAGCGGCTGCGCTTCGAGGTCTTCGTGGCGGAGATGGGCGCTCGATTGACGACCCCCGTTCCCGGCCACGACGTGGACCTGTTCGACGATTATTGCGAGCACCTGCTGGTGCGCGACGTGGCGAGCCAGCAAGTCATTGGGACTTACCGGGTGCTCACGCCGGCGCAGGCGCGCCGCGTCGGCGGCACGTACAGCGACACCGAGTTCGACCTCACGCGGCTGCGCTCGCTGCGGCCGCGCATGGTGGAGCTGGGCCGCAGCTGCGTGCACCCCGACCACCGCCACGGCGGCGTCATCATGGCGCTGTGGAGCGCGCTGGCGGATTTCATGGTGCGCAACCAGCTGGACACGATGATCGGCTGCGCCAGCATCCCCATGCTCTGCAACGGCGTGGTCAGCGGCGACGCCGCCGCCAGCATCTGGCAGCAGGTGCGCCAGACGCACCTGGCGCCCATCGAATACCACGTGCTGCCGCGGCTGCCCCTGCCCGTGGACCAGCTCGACGGCTCGGTCGCCGTGGAGCCGCCGGCCCTCATCAAGGGCTACTTGCGCCTGGGCGCCCGCGTGCTGGGGGCCCCGGCCTGGGACCCCGACTTCAACACCGCCGACCTGCCCATGCTGATGCGGCTGGCGGACCTCCACCCCCGCTACCGCAAGCACTTCCTGGGGGCGTGATGCGCACCGCGTTCGATGCCCTCGGCCCCTGGATGGCAGACCCGTGCGGGCCCGAGGACACGGCGGCCGACGCCGTGGCATCGGCCGCGGGGCATCGCCGCTACCGCACGGTCTTCATCTCGGACCTGCACCTGGGCACGCCGGGCTGCCAGGCCGCGGCCCTGCTGGACTTCCTCAAGCACCACCCGAGCGAACAACTCTACCTGGTGGGCGACATCGTCGACGGCTGGCAGCTGCGCCGCAAATGGTTCTGGCCGCAGGCACACAACGACGTGGTGCAGAAGCTGCTGCGCCGCGCGCGCAAGGGCTGCCGCGTGGTCTTCGTGCCGGGCAACCACGACGAGTTCGCGCGCGCGTTCGTGGGGCACTCCTTCGGCGGCATCGAGGTGGCGGCGGAAGCCGTGCACACCACGGCGGACGGCCGCAGCCTCTGGGTGATCCATGGGGACCATTTCGACGGCGTGATCCAGTGCGCCAAGTGGCTGGCCTACCTGGGCGACAACCTCTACGAATTCACGCTCAAGCTCAACCGCCACCTCAACACCTGGCGGGCACGCGCGGGCCTGCCGTACTGGTCGCTGTCGGCGTACCTCAAGGGCAAGGTCAAGAAGGCGCTCAACTACGTCACCGACTTCGAGGTGGCCGTGGCGGCCGAGGCGCGCCGGCGCGGCCACGACGGCGTGGTCTGCGGCCATATCCACCGCGCCGAGATGCGGGAGATCGACGGCACGCTGTACTGCAACGATGGCGACTGGGTGGAAAGCCACACCGCCCTGGTGGAGCACATGGACGGCCGCCTGGAACTGCTGCAATGGCATGCGCGGCCCCCGGCCCCCACGGCATCCCGCGCGACGGCCGAGGCTGCCTTATGAAGATCGCCCTGCTCACCGACGCCTGGCTGCCCCAGGTCAACGGCGTGGTCACCACCCTGCGGGAGCTCGTGCAGGAGCTGGCCGCCGCCGGGCACGAGGTGCAGGTGCTGCACCCGGGGCAGTTCGCCACGCGCCCCTGCCCCGGCTACGCGGGCATCGACCTGGCCGTGCGGCCCGGGCGGGAAGTGGCGCGGATGCTGGACGCCATGAAGCCCGACGCCATCCACCTCGCGACCGAAGGGCCACTGGGCTGGGCAGGGCGCAGCTACTGCCTTCGACGGGGGCTTGCGTTCACCACGGCGTTCCACACCCGGTTTCCCGAGATACTGAATGCGGCGCTGCGCGTGCCCCTGGGGTGGGGCTATGCGCTGTTCCGGCATTTCCACCGCCCGTCCTCGGGCGTGATGGTGCCCACGCACGGCGTCCTGCAGATGCTCGCGCAGCGGGGCTTTCGCAACCTGCGGCCCTGGACCCACGGGGTGGATACACAGGCCTTCCCCTTCCACGGCGCAACGACGCCCAGCCCGATCACCGGCGCGCTGGCGCACCCGGTGTCGCTGTACGTGGGGCGCATCTCCTACGAGAAGAACATCGAAGCCTTCCTGCAACTGGACCTGCCGGGCACCAAGGTGGTGTGCGGCGTGGGGCCTCTGGAGGCGCGGCTGAAAGCCAGGTACCCCCAGGTCCGCTGGCTCGGCATCCTGGACCGCCCGGCGCTGGCGCAGGTGTATGCGGCGGCGGACGTGTTCGTGTTTCCCAGCCGGTCCGAGACTTTTGGTTTGGTGATGCTGGAGGCCATGGCCTGCGGCACCCCCGTGGCGGCGTTCCCGGTCGAGGGGCCCATGGAGGTGCTGGGGGCCCATGCGGGCCGGGAGCCCCGGGGCGGGGTGCTGCGCGACAGCCTGCTCGCGGCCAGCCAGGAGGCCCTGGGCGTTCCCCGGTCCGAGGCGCGTGCGCGGGCGCTGGATTTCACCTGGGCCCAAGCCGCGCGCTTGTTCGAGCAATACCTGGTGCCGGCCCGCGCGGCCAGTGTGACAAGCCACCCGGCCGTCACGAAGACTGTCACAACTCTGTCATCAGGGCGTTAAATACTGCTGTCATCCGCATCCGCCGCACCCGCGTACCCATGTTGCCCTTGACCTCCGATGGCGCCGCCGCGCCGCCGCACGACAGTGACGCCACGGCCGGCCATCCGCCCGCGCCGGTCTTCCTGGACCGGGACCACAGCATCCTGGCCTTCAACGAGCGCGTGCTGGACTGGGCCGTGCGCGCCGACGTACCGTTGCTGGAGCGGCTGCGCTACCTGTGCATCGTCTCCTCCAACCTGGACGAGTTCTTCGAGGTGCGCGCCGCGCCCCACATCACGGCGGCCCAGAAGGGCGAGACCCAGGGGCGCTATTCAACGGCGTCTTTCGAGGCTGTGGCGGCCAAGGTGCACGAGCTGGTGGACCGCCAGTACGCCCTGTACAACGATGAGCTGGTGCCCGCCTTCGCCCAGCACGGCATCCGCATCCTAGGGCACGGCGACCGCTCGCCCGAGCAAAAGCGCTGGGTGCACGACTACTTCGCGCGCGAGGTGCGGCCGCTGCTCATTCCCGTGGGCCTGGACCCCGCGCACCCGTTCCCGCAGGTGGCGAACAAGTCGCTGAATTTCATCGTGCGCCTCAAGGGGCAGGATGCGTTCGGCCGGGAGAACGAGATCGCCATCGTCAAGGTGCCCCGCGCGCTGCCCCGGCTGGTCCGCATGCCGGCCCGGCTGGCGCCGCGGGAGTCGCTGTTCGTCAGCCTGTCCAGCATCGTGCGCGCGCACCTGCACGACCTGTTCCCCGGCCGCGAGGTGACCGAGTTCTCGCAGTTCCGCGTGACGCGCCATTCCGACCTCGCCCTCGACGAGGAAGACGTGCGCAACCTGCGCACGGCCCTGCGCCAGGGGCTGCAGCACCGGCACTACGGGCAGGCGGTGCGGCTGGAGGTGTCGGCCGGGTGCTCCAAGTTCCTCTCGGATTTCCTGCTGGCCCAGTTCGCGCTGCCCCCGGCGGCCCTGTACCGCGTGCAGGGGCCGGTGAACCTGGTGCGCCTGACCCAGCTGGTGGACCTGGTCAACGACCCCGGGCTGCTGTTCCCGCCCTGGCGCTCGGCCTGGCCGCGCCAGCTGCAGCCGGGGGTGTCCATCCTGGAACAGCTGCGCCAGCGCGACGTGCTGATCCACCAGCCCTTCGAGAGCTTCGACGGGCTGCTGGCCTTCCTGCGCGAGGCCGTGAACGACCCGGACGTGCTGGTCATCAAGCAGACCATCTACCGCACCGGCTCGGACTCGGAACTCATGAACCTGCTGACCGAGGCGGTGCGCCGCGGCAAGGAGGTGATGGCGGTGGTGGAGCTCAAGGCGCGCTTCGATGAAGAGGCCAACATCAACTGGGCGGAGACGCTGGAGGCCATCGGCGTGCAGGTGGTCTATGGGGTGGTGGGCCTCAAGACCCACGCCAAGATGCTGCTCGTCACGCGCAGGGAAGGAGGGCGCCAGCTGCGGCGCTACGGCCATCTGTCCACGGGCAACTACAACGTGCGCACCGCCAGGCTGTACACCGACCTGAGCTACCTCACCGCCGACGAGGACACGACGGCCGACATGGACGGCGTGTTCAACCACCTCGCCAGCCAGAACCGCCCGCCGCGCCTGCGCAAGCTGCTGCTCGCGCCCTTCCACCTGCACCGGCGCATGCTGGAGAAGATCGAGCAGGTAGGCCTCGCCGCCGGCCGGGGCGAGGACGCCCGCATCGTCGCCAAGATGAACGCGCTGACCGACGAGGCCCTGATGCGCGCGCTGATCCTGGCCGGCCAGCGCGGCGCCCGCATCGACCTCATCGTGCGCGGCGCCTGCATGCTGGCGGCCCAGGTGCCGGGGCTCACGGACAACATCCGCGTGCGCTCCGTGATCGGCCGGTTCCTGGAGCACACGCGCGTGTTCTATTTCCGTGCCGGGGAGCAGGAGGACCTCTACCTCTCCAGCGCCGACTGGATGAACCGCAACATGATGCGCCGCGTGGAGCTGGCCTGGCCCGTGACCGACCCCGCGCTGCGCCAGCAGATCGTGGACGAATGCCTCGTGGCCTACCTGTACGACGACCGCGATGCCTGGACCCTGAATGCCGAGGGCGGCTACGACCGCGCCCCGCACCCCATCGACGGGCTGGGTGCCCAGGATGCGCTGATGGTCCGCTACGGCCCGGCCCCCGCCGCTGGGGGCACCCTGGAGCAAGGGGCGCCATGATGGACCTCATCCTGTGGCGCCACGCGGAGGCCGAAGAGGCGCAGGAGGGCTGCGACGACCTCGCCCGTGCCCTGACCCCGCGCGGGGAAAAGCAGGCGGCCCGCATGGCGGCCTGGCTAGATCGCCAGCTGCCGGAAGGGCTGCGCGTGCTGGCCAGCCCGTCGCGGCGCACCGAGCAGACCGCGAACGCGCTGGGGCGCAAGTTCAAGATGCGGGCCGAGCTGCTGCCCGGGGGCACGCCGCAGGACCTGCTGGAACTGGCGCAGTGGCCGCGCGCCAAGGGGGCGGTGCTGGTCGTGGGGCACCAGCCGGTGCTGGGCCAGACCATTGCCCAGCTGCTGGAGTTGAAGGCCGCCGAGTGCGCGGTGCGCAAGGGGGCCGTGTGGTGGCTGCGCCAGCGGCACCGCCTGGACGAGAGCCAGACCGTGCTGATCACGGTCCAGTCGCCGGAACTGCTGTAGCTATTGGAAATATAGCTGCCAGCGCTTGCTGGATAAGCGCTGGAGGCCTATTTGACCATTATTTTTGGGCCTGCTTGCGGGCGCTCTTGGCCGCAGGCTTGGCGGCAGCGTCCGCCTTGGGGCGCCCCGTCTTGATCGAGGGAACGGCCTGCACGGCGCTGCGCAGCGCGCTGTCGGACAGGGCCGCCAGCACCTTGAGCCCGGCGCGCAGCAACTCGCTTTTCTTGACCGGCTGGGCCAGCGCGGCGGCGCGCTGCTTGAGCGTTTCGATGACGGCGTACTCGTCCTTGGGAATGGTGAAGCTGTCGCGCACCAGCTTGGGCTTCTTGGCCTTGCCGCTGTCCTTGGCCGGCTCGGGCGCTGCCGCCGCCTTGGCGGGCTTGGCGGCGGGCTGCTTCTGGGGCGCCGGCTTCTCTGGCGCCTTCTTCACGGGCTTGGCAGCGGCCTTGGCGGCTGTCTTGGCGGGGGCGGCCTGGGCTGGCGCGGGCGGGGTGGTGCTGGGAGTGGTGGTCATGGCAGTGTGTGTTGAAACGGTATAAACAGTTTATACCGTTTTCTGCCACTGCTCAAGGCAGCTCCACCGCCAGCTCCCAGGGGGTCTTCTGCCAGGCCTGCACTTCCTCGCGCAAAAGGTGCGCCGACTGGGGGTAGGCGGCGGCCCAGCCGGGGCGGGCCGCGAGATGGAAACGCGGCCCCTCGCGGCGCAAGGCCAGACCCGCGGTGTCCGGGTCGCGGCGGGCGTGGCACAGGGCCACGGCCAGGCGCAGGCTCAGTAGCTGCAGCGCGAAAACCGGGTCTTCCAGGTCGGCCTCGAGCTTGCGGACCTTGCCGCGCTGGCCCTGCACGAGAACGCCCAGGCGGTGCAGCTCCGAGACGGCGAAGCCGGCGGCATCCGTGTTGTCGAGGATGTAGGCGCCGTGGCGGTGGTAGTCGCTGTGCGAGATGCGGCAGCCGATCTCGTGCAGCCGGGCCGCCCATTCCAGCTTGCGCGCCGCGCGCTCGCTGCCCGCGGGGGCCGGTTGGCCGAACAGTGCGCAGGCGGTGCGGGCCACGCGGTCCGCTTGGGGCCGGTCCACGTCGAAGCGCTGCATGAGGCCGTCCACCGTGGTGGTGCGCAGGTCCGTGCCGGGCTGCTCGCGGTCCAGCAGGTCGTACAGCGCGCCCTGGCGCAGGGCGCCCTGGGCCACGTGCATCCGGTCGATCTCCAGCAGGTCGAACACGGCGCGCAGCACGCTGATGCCGCCGCCGATGACGGGGCGCCGCTCTTCCTTGAGCCCGTCCATGCGCAGGCGCTCGGCGTTCTGGGCGCGCAGCAGCCGCTCGCGCAGCCAGTCCAGCCCCTCGCGGGTGATGAGGCCCGCGGGGCCGCCGGCCAGGGCCAGGATGTCGCCCACGGCCCCGGCCGTGCCCGAGGAGCCGTAGGCCACCTCCCAGGCGTCGGGGCGGAAGGTCTCCAGCGCTTCGTCCAGCACGGCCTTGGCCGCGATCTCGGCGGCCATCAAGGTCTGGGCGGTGAACTCGCCGTGCGGAAAATAGCGCTGCGACCACGCGACGCTGCCCACGCGGAACGAGGCCACGGCCTGCGCGGAGAACTGCTGGCCCAGGATCAGTTCGGTGGACCGGCCGCCGATGTCCACCACCAGCCGCCGCTCGTCCGACTGGGGCAGCAGGCGGGCCACGCCCTGGTAGATCAGCCGCGCTTCCTCCGGCCCCGAGACGACGTCGATCGGATAGCCCAGCACCTCGCTGCCGCGCGCGAGGAATTCCTCCCGGTTGCGGGCCTCGCGCAGGGTCTGCGTGGCCACCGCGCGCACCTGGGCGCGCGGAAAGCCGGCCAGCCGCTCGCCGAAGCGCGCGAGGCACGCCCAGCCGCGCTCCATGGCTTCGCGCGTCAGGTTGCGGTCCTCGTCGAGCCCGTTGCCCTGGCGCACGGTTTCCTTGAGGTATTCCACCCGCTGGATGTGGCCGAATTCGTAGCGCCCGATTTCCAGGCGAAAGCTGTTGGAGCCGAGGTCGACCGCGGCGAGGCGTGTGCCGTTCTGCATGGTTCTTTTCTGGAAGTGCTCCGGCATCGTAGCCGGAGACAAGCGGCGGAGTTTGTGCCGGTTTGGTGACGGATTCGTGACGGTTTCAAGACCCGCCGCCGTATGGCAATTTTTTGGCAGCACGGCGTTTGTGTCACTGAGTTGTCATTTTCGGTCCCTAGAGTCCAGGCTATTCCTGTCAACCCTGAGTCCAAAGGCAACCCATGAAACGCACCTTCCTCAAGACCGTCGCCGCTGCCGTCCTGGCCACCGTGGCCGCCGGCAGCGCTTTCGCAGCAGACATCACCGGCGCCGGCGCCTCGTTCCCCTACCCCATGTACGTCAAGTGGGCCGAAGCCTACAAGAAGGAAACCGGCACGGGCCTGAACTACCAGTCCATCGGCTCGTCGGGCGGCATCCGCCAGATCCGCGCCAAGACCGTGGCCTTCGGCGCGTCGGACGCCCCGCTGGCGGGCGCCGAGCTGGACAAGGACGGCCTGGTGCAGTTCCCCGCCATCATCGGCGGCACCGTGCCCGTGGTGAACCTGGACGGCTTCAAGCCCGGCGAGCTGCGCGTGACCGGCCCCGTGCTGGCCGACATCTACCTGGGCAAGATCGCCAAGTGGAACGATGCCAAGCTGGCCGCCCTCAACCCCGGCAAGTCCCTGCCGGACCAGGCCATCACCGTGGTGCACCGCGCCGACGGCTCCGGCACCACCTTCAACTTCACGGACTACCTGTCCGCCGTGAGCAAGGAATGGGCCGACACCGTGGGCAAGAACGCTTCCGTGAAGTGGCCCGCGGCGTCCTCCGTGGGCGGCAAGGGCAACGAAGGCGTGGCCGCCAACGTGACGCGCGTGAAGGGCGCCGTGGGCTACGTGGAGTACGCCTACGTGAAGAAGAACAACATGACCTTCCTGCAGCTGCAGAACGCCGACGGCAAGTACGTGAGCCCCGACGACAAGAGCTTTGCCTCCGCTGCCGCAGGCGCGGACTGGTTCAGCGTGCCGGGCATGGGCATCTCGATGGTCAACGCCAAGGGCGCGGACAGCTGGCCCATCAGCACGGCCTCGTTCATCCTGATGTACAAGAACCCGGCCGACAAGGCGCAGTCGGCCGAGGTGCTGAAGTTCTTCGACTGGGCCTTCAAGAACGGCAAGGGCATGGCCGCCGAGCTGGACTACGTGCCGCTGCCCGACAGCCTGACCGCCGACATCCGTTCCAAGGTCTGGTCGCAGATCAGCAAGTAACAACCCAGGCCGTCTGCCCCCAGAATACGCCCATCGGCTGGCCGGTCTGGCCGATGGGTGCTGGTTTGCGGGGCTTCCAACAAGCCAGATCGGAGTCAACATGAGCGTGGGAACCACCATGAGTTCGCAACCCGTGCCCGTCCAGGCCAAGGACCTCCCCACCGAGTCCATGGTGTCGATCGCCCGGCGTCAGCGCCTGCAGGACATCGT
>Ga0206116_1001130_pt1 | contig 16499 bp, 11 predicted proteins | sample 3A1Ametagenome_FD_178000 | JGI IMG/M metagenome (GOLD analysis project Ga0206116, IMG submission 178000) | Enriched microbial communities from leaf-cutter ant dump, University of Wisconsin, Madison, United States - 3A1A | ecosystem: Environmental > Terrestrial > Nest > Insects nest > Nest dump...
CGCAGCAGCACGCCGCAGTTCTCACCAGCACGACCTTCGTCCAGCAACTTGCGGAACATCTCAACGCCGGTGCAGGTGGTTTTGGTGGTCGGACGCAGACCAACGATTTCGATTTCTTCCTGGATCTTGACGATACCGCGCTCTACACGACCGGTAACTACAGTACCGCGACCGGAGATCGAGAATACGTCTTCGATCGGCATCAGGAACGGACGGTCGATAGCACGAACCGGCTCAGGAATGTAGCTATCCAGAGTCTCAACCAGCTTCTTGACGGCAGTGGTGCCCAGCTCGTTGTCGTCTTCGCCGTTCAGCGCCATCAGCGCAGAGCCGATGATGATCGGAGTGTCGTCACCCGGGAAATCGTAGGTGCTCAGCAGGTCGCGAACTTCCATCTCGACCAGTTCCAGCAGCTCAGCGTCGTCAACCATGTCAGCCTTGTTCAGGAAGACAACGATGTACGGTACGCCAACCTGACGGGACAACAGGATGTGCTCACGGGTTTGCGGCATCGGGCCGTCGGCAGCCGAGCAGACCAGGATAGCGCCGTCCATCTGGGCAGCACCGGTGATCATGTTCTTCACGTAGTCGGCGTGACCCGGGCAGTCAACGTGCGCGTAGTGACGAATGTTGGAATCGTACTCTACGTGTGCAGTATTGATGGTGATACCACGAGCCTTCTCTTCCGGAGCGCTATCGATCTTGTCGAAGTCGACCTTGGCCGAACCGAAAACTTCGGAGCAGACGCGGGTCAGAGCAGCGGTCAGAGTGGTTTTACCGTGGTCAACGTGACCGATGGTGCCTACGTTGACGTGCGGTTTGTTACGTTCGAATTTTTCCTTAGCCACGACAGTAAACCTCTTACTTAAAGGGCGGGATTAGCCTTGTTTTTTAACCAGCGCTTCGACGATGTTCGCCGGAGCCTCTGCGTACTTGGAGAATTCCATGGAGTAGCTGGCGCGACCCTGGGACATGGAGCGAACGTCGGTAGCGTAACCAAACATCTCGCCCAGCGGAACTTCGGCACGGATAACCTTACCGGACACCGAATCTTCCATACCCTGGATCAGACCACGACGACGGTTCAGGTCGCCCATCACGTCACCCATGTAGTCCTCAGGAGTCACCACTTCTACCTTCATGATCGGCTCAAGCACCTTACCGCCGCCCTTCTGGGCCAGTTGCTTGGTCGCCATGGAGGCAGCGATTTTGAACGCCATCTCGTTGGAGTCGACGTCGTGGTAGGAACCATCGAATACGGTCGCCTTCAGGCCGATCAGCGGATAGCCGGCAACGACGCCGTTCTTCATCTGCTCTTCGATACCCTTCTGGATCGCCGGGATGTATTCCTTCGGAACCACACCACCAACAACTTCGTTGGTGAACACCAGCCCCTCGGTGATGTTGCCCTTGTCGTCCACGTCCGGAGTCGAGAAGCGAATCCAGCAGTGACCGAACTGACCGCGACCACCGGACTGACGAACGAATTTGCCTTCGATCTCGACAGCGTCCTTGGTGATGGTTTCACGGTAGGAAACCTGCGGCTTACCGATGTTGGCTTCGACGTTGAACTCGCGCTTCATGCGGTCAACGAGGATGTCCAGGTGCAGCTCACCCATACCGGAGATGATGGTCTGACCAGTTTCTTCGTCGGTCTTGACGCGGAACGACGGGTCTTCCTGAGCGAGTTTGCCCAGTGCGATACCCATCTTCTCCTGGTCGGCCTTGGTCTTCGGCTCTACTGCTACCGAGATGACCGGCTCCGGGAAGTCCATACGCTCGAGGATGATCTGCTTGTCCGGATCGCACAGGGTTTCACCAGTGGTGACGTCCTTCATGCCGATCAGAGCAGCGATGTCGCCAGCGCGCACTTCCTTGATTTCTTCACGCTGGTTGGCGTGCATCTGCACCATACGACCAACGCGCTCTTTCTTGCCCTTCACGGAGTTGATGACCGACTGGCCAGACTCCAGAACGCCCGAGTAAACGCGGACGAAGGTCAGCGTACCAACGAACGGGTCAGTCGCGATCTTGAACGCCAGAGCCGAGAACGGCTCGTTGTCGTCAGCGTGACGCTCGTCGTAGTCAGCTTCTTCGATCTGATCTTTCGGCTTGTCGGCCAGATCCGGATGAATACCCTTGATCGCAGGGATCTCGGTCGGAGCAGGCAGGAAGTCGATAACGGCATCGAGAACCAGCGGAACGCCCTTGTTCTTGAAGGACGAACCACAGACAGCCGGAACGATCTCGCTAGCCAGAGTGCGCAGGCGCAGACCAGCCTTGATTTCCTCGACGGAGAGGTCGCCCTCTTCGAGGTACTTGTTCATCAGCTCTTCATTGGCTTCGGCAGCAGCCTCGACCATGTTGGAGCGCCACTCGTTGGCCAGGTCTACCAGCTCGGCAGGAATTTCTTCCTCACGGTAGGTAGTACCCTTGTCGTCTTCGTTCCAGTAGATGGCCTTCATCTTGATCAGATCAACCTGACCCTCGAAGTTCTCTTCCGAACCGATAGCGATCTGAATTGGAACCGGGGTGTGACCCAGGCGGTTCTTGATCTGACCGACGACACGCAGGAAGTTGGCACCAGCACGGTCCATCTTGTTCACGTAGACGATACGCGGAACACCGTACTTGTTGGCCTGACGCCATACGGTTTCAGACTGCGGCTCAACGCCCGAAGTACCACAGAACACAACGACAGCACCGTCGAGTACGCGCAGCGAGCGCTCTACTTCGATGGTGAAGTCAACGTGACCGGGGGTATCGATGACGTTTACGCGGTAGTTGTCGTACTGACCAACCGAACCTTTCCAGAAGGTGGTGATGGCAGCAGAAGTAATGGTAATACCACGCTCCTGCTCCTGAACCATCCAGTCGGTGGTCGCGGCGCCATCATGCACCTCGCCCATCTTGTGGCTCAGGCCTGTGTAGAACAGGATCCGCTCGGTAGTGGTGGTCTTGCCCGCGTCAACGTGGGCACAGATACCAATGTTACGGTAGCGGTTAATTGCTGTATTACGAGCCATAAAGCCCTCGCAAGGTTAGTGGAGCCGGAATTAGAAGCGGTAGTGCGAGAAAGCTTTGTTGGCCTCAGCCATACGGTGCACGTCTTCACGCTTCTTGACAGCAGCGCCTTTGCCTTCAGCAGCATCCAACAGCTCACCAGCCAGACGCAGAGCCATGGACTTCTCACCGCGCTTGCGCGCGAAGTCCACCAGCCAGCGCATAGCCAGGGCGTTACGACGGGACGGACGAACTTCGACCGGAACCTGGTAGGTAGCACCGCCTACACGGCGGGACTTGACTTCGACCAGCGGAGCGATGGCGTCGAGAGCTTTCTCGAAGATTTCCAGGGGATCGCTGTTCTTGCGTGCTTTGACAGTGTCCAGAGCACCGTAAACGATGCGCTCGGCCACGGCCTTCTTGCCGCTTTCCATCACGTGGTTCATGAATTTGGCGAGAATCTGACTTCCGTACTTCGGATCGTCCAGAATCTCACGCTTTGCTGCTACACGACGTCTTGGCATGATAAGCCCTCAAACGGTCTTCAGGTTAGCCCGGGACTGACGGCAAAACCGCGCCCGACCTTACTCTTATCGACTCAACTAAATATAAAGATTCAAGCGGCCTTATTTCGGACGCTTGGTACCGTACTTGGAACGACCCTGCTTACGGTCTTTGACGCCGGAGGTATCCAGCGAACCACGCACGGTGTGGTAGCGCACACCCGGAAGGTCTTTTACACGACCGCCACGGATCAGCACGACGCTGTGCTCTTGCAGGTTGTGGCCTTCACCACCGATGTACGAAGAAACTTCGTAACCATTGGTCAGACGCACGCGGCACACTTTACGCAGTGCCGAGTTAGGTTTCTTCGGCGTGGTGGTGTACACGCGGGTGCACACGCCACGACGCTGCGGGCAGTTCTGCAGCGCAGGCACGTCGGATTTCTCGACGATGCGCTTACGCGGCTGACGTACCAGCTGGTTGATAGTTGCCATCTACTAGCTCCACTGTTGTCTTTCGACGCTATTTACCTACACACAAATAAATTTGGCAGAGCCAAGCCCTGCCAAATTTAGGGGTGCATGAGTCTAAAGAGACCCGCGCCCCCAGTCAAGGCAAAGCCCCGCTAGCGAACTAGCGAGGCTTCGACTCAATTTCCGCTGGAGTTCAGCGCTTCGGTCAGTGCGGCTTCCACTTCACTGGCGCTGACACGTACCGGCTTGTCGGCTTCACGACGACGCTTGCGCTCGCTGTGGTAGGCCAGGCCGGTACCAGCCGGGATCAGACGACCCACGACCACGTTTTCTTTCAGACCGCGCAGGTAGTCGCGCTTGCCGGTTACCGCCGCTTCGGTCAGTACGCGGGTAGTTTCCTGGAAGGAAGCCGCGGAGATGAACGACTCGGTGGACAGCGAGGCCTTGGTGATACCCAGCAGTACACGAGTGTACTTGGCGACGAACTTGTCCTCTTCGGCCAGACGCTCGTTCTCGCCCAGAACCTGGGTGAGCTCCATCTGATCGCCTTTGATGAAGGACGAATCGCCCGACTCACTCACTTCGACCTTACGCAGCATCTGTCGCAGGATGGTCTCGATGTGCTTGTCGTTGATCTTCACGCCCTGCAGACGGTAAACGTCCTGGATCTCATTGACGATGTACTTGGCCAGCGCGCTCACACCCAGCAGACGCAGGATATCGTGCGGATCGCTCGGGCCGTCGGAGATGACTTCGCCGCGGTTCACTTGTTCGCCTTCGAAGACGTTCAGGTGACGCCACTTCGGAATCAGCTCCTCGTACGGATCGCTACCATCGGTCGGCGTGATGACCAGACGGCGCTTGCCCTTGGTCTCCTTGCCGAACGAGATGGTGCCGCTGATTTCCGCCAGGATCGAAGCTTCTTTCGGACGACGGGCTTCGAACAGGTCGGCAACGCGCGGCAGACCACCGGTGATGTCGCGAGTCTTCGAGGTTTCCTGCGGGATACGGGCGATAACGTCACCGACCGCGATCTGCGCACCGTCCGCCACGCCGACCAGGGCGTTGGCAGGCAGGAAGTACTGAGCGGGAACGTCGGTACCCGGCAGCAGCAGTTCCTTGCCGTTGGCGTCGACCATCTTGATGGCCGGACGAATGTCCTTGCCAGCAGCCGGACGATCCTTCGGATCGAGAACCTCGATGTTGGTCAGACCGGTCAGTTCGTCGGTCTGGCGCTTGATGGTGATGCCCTCCTCCATGCCGACGAAGGTCACAGTACCCTTCATTTCGGTCACGATCGGGTGGGTGTGCGGATCCCACTTGGCGACGATGGCGCCAGCGTCGACCTTGTCGCCTTCCTTCACCGAAATCACGGCACCGTACGGCAGCTTGTAGCGCTCGCGCTCACGACCGAACTCGTCAGCCACAGCCAGCTCGCCGGAGCGGGAAACCGCTACCAGATTGCCGTCCACGCGCTCGACGTGCTTGAGGTTGTGCAGACGGATCGCACCGCCGTTCTTCACCTGGACGCTGTCGGCAGCCGAAGTACGGCTGGCGGCACCACCGATGTGGAAGGTACGCATGGTCAGCTGGGTACCCGGCTCACCGATGGACTGGGCAGCGATAACGCCAACCGCTTCACCGATGTTGACGCGGTGACCACGGGCCAGATCGCGACCGTAGCACTTGGCGCAGATGCCATAGCGGGTTTCACAGGTGATCGGCGAACGCACGACGACTTCGTCGACGCTGTTCAGCTCGATGAACTCGACCCACTGCTCGTCGATCAGGGTACCGGCCGGAACGATGACGTCCTCGGTGCCCGGCTTGAACACGTCCTTGGCGATGACACGGCCCAGTACGCGCTCACCCAACGGTTCGACGACGTCGCCGCCTTCGATATGCGGAGTCATCAGCAGACCGTGTTCAGTGCCGCAGTCGATCTCGGTCACCACCAGATCCTGCGCCACGTCGACCAGACGACGGGTCAGGTAACCGGAGTTCGCGGTCTTCAGTGCGGTATCCGCCAGACCTTTACGAGCACCGTGGGTGGAGATGAAGTACTGCAGAACCGACAGACCCTCGCGGAAGTTCGCGGTGATCGGCGTCTCGATGATGGAGCCGTCCGGCTTGGCCATCAGACCACGCATACCGGCCAGCTGACGGATCTGGGCGGCGCTACCACGAGCACCGGAGTCCGCCATCATGTACATGGAGTTGAAGGACTCCTGCTCGACGGTCTTGCCTTCGCGATCGACAACCGGCTCTTTCGAGAGGTTGGCCATCATCGCCTTGGAAACTTCGTCGTTGGCCTTCGACCAGAGGTCGATCACCTTGTTGTACTTCTCGCCCTGGGTGACCAGGCCGGAGGCGTACTGCGATTCGATTTCCTTCACTTCCTCGGTAGCGGCGTCGATGATGCGCGCCTTCTCATCCGGGATGACGAAGTCGTTCACGCCGATCGACACACCGGAGATGGTCGAGTAGGCGAAACCGGTGTACATCAGCTGGTCGGCGAAGATGACGGTGTCCTTCAGACCCACGGTGCGGTAGCACTGGTTGATCAGCTTGGAGATCGCCTTCTTCTTCATCGACTGGTTGACCACGTCGTAGGACAGGCCAGCCGGTACGATCTGGAACAGCAGCGCACGGCCAACGGTGGTGTCGACGATGCGGGTGTTCTTGGTGATCGAACCATCTTTCTCTTTGATGGTTTCGTTGATACGCACTTTCACACGGGCGTGCAGGGACGCTTCGCCGGCGCGGAATACGCGGTCGACTTCCTGCAGGTCGGCGAATACGCGACCTTCACCCTTGGCGTTCACCGCTTCACGGGTCATGTAATACAGACCCAATACAACGTCCTGCGACGGCACGATGATTGGCTCACCGTTGGCGGGCGACAGGATGTTGTTGGTCGACATCATCAGTGCGCGCGCTTCGAGCTGGGCTTCCAGGGTCAGCGGCACGTGTACGGCCATCTGGTCACCGTCGAAGTCGGCGTTGTACGCGGCGCAGACCAGCGGGTGCAGCTGGATGGCTTTACCTTCGATCAGTACCGGCTCGAACGCCTGGATACCCAGACGGTGCAGGGTCGGTGCACGGTTGAGCAGGACGGGGTGTTCGCGGATCACTTCAGCGAGAACGTCCCAAACCTCCGGCAGCTCGCGCTCGACCATCTTCTTGGCGGCCTTGATGGTGGTCGCCAGACCACGCATTTCCAGCTTGCCGAAAATGAACGGTTTGAACAGCTCGAGAGCCATCTTCTTCGGCAGGCCGCACTGGTGCAGGCGCAGGGTCGGGCCCACGGTAATCACGGAACGACCGGAGTAGTCCACGCGCTTACCGAGCAGGTTCTGACGGAAGCGACCTTGCTTACCTTTGATCATGTCGGCCAGCGACTTCAGCGGACGCTTGTTCGAGCCAGTGATGGCGCGACCGCGACGGCCGTTGTCGAGCAGGGCATCAACCGCTTCCTGCAGCATGCGCTTTTCGTTGCGCACGATGATGTCCGGCGCCGACAGATCGAGCAAGCGCTTCAGACGGTTGTTACGGTTGATGACGCGGCGATACAGGTCGTTCAGATCGGAAGTGGCGAAACGGCCACCATCGAGCGGAACGAGCGGGCGCAGATCCGGCGGCAGAACCGGCAGAACGGTCAGCACCATCCACTCCGGCAGGTTGCCGGAGTCCTTGAAGGCTTCCATCAGCTTCAGGCGCTTGGACAGCTTCTTGATCTTGGTCTCGGAGTTGGTCTGCGGGATTTCTTCACGCAGGCGGCCGATCTCGTGATCCAGGTCGATGGCGTGCAGCAGCTCGCGAACAGCCTCGGCGCCCATGCGCGCGTCGAAGTCGTCACCGAACTCTTCGAGGGCTTCGAAGTACTGCTCGTCGTTCAGCAGTTGGCCCTTCTCGAGGGTGGTCATGCCCGGATCGATCACCACGTAGCTCTCGAAATAGAGCACGCGCTCGATGTCACGCAGGGTCATGTCCATCAGCAGGCCGATACGGGACGGCAGCGACTTCAGGAACCAGATGTGGGCGACCGGCGAGGCCAGCTCGATGTGCGCCATGCGCTCACGGCGAACCTTGGCCAGAGCGACTTCAACGCCGCACTTCTCGCAGATCACACCGCGGTGCTTGAGGCGCTTGTACTTGCCGCACAGGCACTCGTAGTCCTTAACCGGGCCAAAGATCTTGGCGCAGAACAGGCCGTCGCGCTCTGGCTTGAAGGTACGGTAGTTGATGGTTTCCGGCTTTTTAACTTCACCGAACGACCACGAACGGATCATCTCAGGCGAGGCCAACCCGATACGGATGGCGTCGAACTCTTCGATCTGACCCTGGTTTTTCAGCAAATTCAGTAGGTCTTTCAAGGCCTTTCCTCCTGGCGGAGCGGGCAGCGAGCTGGACTAGCCCCGCTGCCGATTCACGTCGTGTTATTCGGTTTCCAGATCGATATCGATGCCGAGCGAACGGATCTCTTTGATCAGTACGTTGAAGGACTCGGGCATGCCCGGCTCCATACGGTGATCGCCATCCACGATGTTCTTGTACATCTTGGTACGGCCGTTCACGTCGTCCGACTTCACGGTCAGCATTTCCTGCAGGGTGTAGGCGGCGCCATAGGCTTCCAGTGCCCAGACCTCCATCTCCCCGAAACGCTGACCACCGAACTGCGCCTTACCACCCAGCGGCTGCTGGGTAACCAGGCTGTAGGAACCAGTGGAACGGGCGTGCATCTTGTCGTCCACCAGGTGGTTCAGTTTGAGCATGTACATGTAGCCGACGGTGGTCGGACGCTCGAACTGGTTACCGGTACGACCGTCGAACAGACGCATCTGGCCGCTCTCAGGCAGATCAGCCAGCTTCAGCATGGCCTTGATCTCAGTTTCCTTGGCGCCGTCGAACACGGCAGTCGCCATCGGTACACCGCCCTTGAGGTTCTTCGCCAGCTCGAGGATCTCGGTATCGGAGAACTCGTCGAGGTTTTCCTGACGGCCACCGATCTCGTTGTAGATCTCAGCGAGGAACTTGCGCAGCTCGGCGATCTTGCGCTGCTCTTCGAGCATGCGGTTGATCTTCTCGCCCAAGCCCTTGGCCGCGAGGCCCAGGTGGGTTTCAAGAATCTGACCGACGTTCATACGCGACGGAACGCCCAGCGGGTTCAGTACAATGTCCACCGGCGTACCGTTGGCGTCGTGCGGCATGTCTTCGACCGGCATGATCACCGAGACGACACCCTTGTTACCGTGACGACCGGCCATCTTGTCACCCGGCTGGATGCGACGGCGGATGGCCAGGTAAACCTTGACGATCTTCAGTACGCCCGGAGCCAGATCATCGCCCTGCTGCAGCTTGCGCTTCTTGTCTTCGAACTTGTCGTCGAGCAGCTGACGGCGGTCGGAGATGTAGGCCTGGGCCTTCTCCAGCTGCTCGTTCAGGGCGTCGTCGGCCATGCGCAGTTTGAACCACTGGCCACGCTCGAGACCGTCGAGGAACTCGTCGGTGATCGCAGTGCCTTTCTTCAGGCCAGCACCACCTTCGGCGATCGCACCAACCAGAGCGGAACGCAGACGCTCGAAAGTTGCGCCTTCGACGATGCGGAACTCTTCGTTCAGATCCTTGCGGATCTCGTCCAGTTGCATCTTCTCGATCGACAGGGCACGGCTATCGCGCTCTACACCATCACGGGTGAAGACCTGCACGTCAATGACGGTGCCCTTGGTGCCGGTCGGCACACGCAGGGAGGTGTCCTTAACGTCGGACGCCTTCTCACCGAAGATCGCACGCAGCAGCTTCTCTTCCGGGGTCAGCTGAGTCTCGCCTTTCGGGGTGACCTTACCGACCAGGATGTCGCCCGGGCCGACTTCGGCACCGACGTAGACGATACCGGCTTCGTCCAGCTTGTTCAGCGCCGCTTCGCCAACGTTCGGGATGTCAGAGGAGATTTCCTCTGGGCCGAGCTTGGTGTCACGCGCCACACAGGTCAGTTCCTGAATGTGGATCGTGGTGAAGCGATCTTCCTGAACAACACGCTCGGACAGGCAGATGGAGTCTTCGAAGTTGAAGCCGTTCCACGGCATGAACGCAACGCGCATGTTCTGACCCAGCGCCAGTTCACCCATGTCGGTGGACGGACCGTCAGCCATGATGTCGCTACGCGCAACCTTGTCACCCTTGCTCACCAGCGGACGCTGGTTGATGCAGGTGTTCTGGTTGGAACGGGTGTATTTGGTCAGGTTGTAGATGTCGACACCGGCTTCGCCAGTCTCGACTTCGTCATCATTGACGCGAACCACAATACGGCTGGCGTCGACAGAGTCGATCACACCACCACGACGGGCCACGACGCAGACACCGGAGTCACGGGCGACGTTGCGCTCCATGCCGGTACCCACCAGCGGCTTGTCGGCACGCAGAGTCGGTACAGCCTGACGCTGCATGTTCGAACCCATCAGCGCACGGTTGGCGTCGTCGTGCTCGAGGAACGGAATCAGCGAGGCAGCGACGGAAACGACCTGCTTCGGCGAAACGTCCATCAGGGTAACGTCTTCCGGTGCCTTGACGGTGAACTCGTTGAGGTGACGCACGGCAACCAGCTCATCGATCAGCTGACCCTTGTCGTTCAGGGTCGCGGACGCCTGAGCGATCACATGATCAGCTTCTTCGATAGCGGACAGGAACACGATCTCGTCGGTGACCTGGCCTTCCTTGACCACGCGGTACGGACTTTCCAGGAAGCCGTACTGGTTGGTGCGGGCATAGGCCGCCAGCGAGTTGATCAGACCGATGTTCGGGCCTTCCGGCGTTTCGATCGGGCACACACGGCCGTAGTGAGTCGGGTGTACGTCGCGGACTTCGAAGCCGGCGCGCTCACGGGTCAGACCGCCTGGGCCGAGTGCGGAAACACGGCGCTTGTGGGTGATCTCGGAGAGCGGGTTGTTCTGATCCATGAACTGCGAGAGCTGGCTGGAACCGAAGAACTCCTTCACCGCTGCCGCAACCGGCTTGGCGTTGATCAGGTCTTGCGGCATCAGGCCTTCGCTTTCGGCCATCGACAGACGCTCTTTGACCGCACGCTCAACACGTACCAGACCTACACGGAACTGGTTCTCGGCCATCTCGCCAACGCAACGTACGCGACGGTTACCCAGGTGGTCGATGTCGTCGACGATGCCTTTACCGTTACGGATGTCGACCAGGGTCTTCAGTACGGCAACGATGTCTTCCTTGCTCAGCACGCCCGAACCTTCGATCTCGGTGCGACCGATACGACGGTTGAACTTCATGCGGCCCACGGCAGACAGGTCGTAGCGCTCGGCACTGAAGAACAGGTTGTTGAACAGGGTCTCGGCGGCGTCCTTGGTTGGCGGCTCGCCAGGGCGCATCATGCGGTAGATCTCGACCAGCGCTTCCAGCTGATTGGTGGTGCTGTCGATCTTCAGCGTGTCGCTGATGAACGGACCACAATCGATGTCGTTGGTGTACAGGGTCTCGAAGCGAACAACCTGAGCCTTGGCCATCTTGACCAGCAGGTCGGCAGTCAGCTCGGTGTTGCACTCGGCGATGATTTCGCCGGTAGCCGGGTGCACGATCGCCTTGGCAGTGGTACGGCCAATGACGTAGTCGAGCGGAACTTCCAGCTCTTTGATACCAGCCTTGTCCAGCTGGTTGATGTGACGGGCAGTGATACGACGCCCCTGCTCGACGATGACCTTGCCGCTGCCATCCTTGATGTCGAGCACGGCGACTTCACCGCGCAGACGCTGCGGAACCAGCTCCAGGTTCAGGCTCTCGCCCTTCACGTGGAAGACGTTGGTGTCATAGAAGGCATCCAGCACTTCCTCAGTGCTGTAACCCAGCGCGCGCAGCAGGACGGAAGCCGGCAGTTTGCGGCGACGGTCGATACGCACGAATACCGCGTCCTTCGGATCGAACTCGAAGTCCAACCAGGAACCGCGGTAAGGAATGATGCGAGCGGAGTACAGCAGCTTGCCCGAGCTGTGGGTCTTGCCACGATCGTGGTCGAAGAACACGCCTGGCGAACGGTGCAGCTGGGACACGATGACGCGCTCGGTACCGTTGATGACGAAGGTACCGTTCTCGGTCATGAGCGGAATTTCGCCCATGTAGACTTCTTGCTCTTTGATGTCCTTGATCGCTTTGTTCGACGATTCTTTGTCGAAAATGATCAGGCGCACTTTCACGCGCAGCGGCACGGCGAAGGTCACGCCACGCAGGACGCACTCCTTGACGTCGAACGCCGGCTCGCCCAGGCGATAGCCGACGTACTCCAGGGCGGCGTTGCCGGAGTAGCTGATGATCGGGAATACCGACTTGAAGGCCGCATGCAGGCCGATGTCGCGGAACTGTTCCTTGCTCACCCCTTGCTGCAGGAATTCGCGGTACGAATCCAGCTGGATGGCCAGGAGGTAAGGCACATCCATGACATCCGGCAACTTGCTAAAGTCCTTGCGGATACGTTTTTTCTCAGTGTATGAGTAAGCCATCAGCGTTCCCCAGCTTGGTCACCTGCTTGTTTGGCCAGCGCCGGCGGCGATGACCAGAAAATCGTGCAAACCCTCGGTTTGCGACCGTCTCGACGGACGGGTTTTTCCTGCTCCAGGTCGGCTGACGAACAGCCAACCTAGAACGGAAAAAGGCCGGTGGCATAAGCCACCAGCCATCAGCCTTACGCGAATCGCTCGGGCTGTAGACGCAAGGTACGAACTTACTTGAGCTCGACCTTGGCGCCAGCTTCTTCCAGTGCCTTCTTGGCAGCTTCGGCCTCTTCTTTCGAAACGCCTTCTTTGACCACGCCCGGGGCGCCGTCAACAACAGCCTTGGCTTCTTTCAGACCCAGACCGGTCAGCTCGCGAACGGCTTTGATCACGTTCACTTTCTTGTCGCCAGCTTCAGCCAGGACGATGGTGAACTCGGTCTGCTCTTCAGCAGCGGCAGCGGCAACAGCTGGGCCAGCGGCAACAGCAGCAGCAGCGGTAACGCCGAAGGTTTCTTCCATCGCTTTGATCAGCTCAACGATTTCCACAACGGATTTCTGGCCGATCGCTTCGATGATTTGCTCGTTAGTCAGAGACATGACTATCAATTCCTGTATTGGGGTGACGGCCTACGCGACCATCAAATTAAACGTTTGATTTCGAAAGTGCTCACGCCGCCTTAGGCAGCAGCAGCTTCTTTCTGGTCGCGAATAGCTGCCAGGGTGCGGGCGAGCTTGCTGGTGGCGCCTTGAATAACGCTCATCAGCTGCGCGATGCCCTCATCACGGGTCGGCAGAGTTGCCAGTACGTCGATCTGGTTTGCTGCGAGGAACTTGCCCTCGAACGCAGCTGCCTTGATCTCGAACTTGTCCTGACCCTTGGCGAATTCCTTGAAGATACGAGCAGCAGCGCCCGGATGTTCGTTGGAGAACGCGATCAGGGTCGGGCCTTTGAACACGTCGTTGAGCACGTCGAACTGAGTGCCTTCAACAGCGCGCTTGAGCAGGGTGTTGCGCACGACTTTCACGTACACACCAGCCGCTCGGGCCTCTTTACGGAGTCCGGTCATTGCGCCGACAGTCACGCCACGGGCATCAGCCACGACAGCGGACAGACCGGCTTTGGCAGCCTCGTTGACTTCAGCGACGATGGCCTTCTTGTCTTCGAGTTTAATTGCCACGGGTTTACTCCTGGTTTTTACCGTTTCGCCGGGCCGAAGCTCGGCGGCGTTTTGGTGTCTGATTCGGTAACGAATCGGGAGCACCATCTGCGTAGGCCATCAGGCGAACCTGACATTTAAAACGCTAGTCACCTACGGTCTTGGATAGCCCCCGCCAGGCAGGGACCCCAATCTTTCATGGCTGGCGGCGCAGGCCACCAGCCGAACCTCATTACGCTTCGAGCGAAGCCTGATCGATGATCAGACCAGGACCCATGGTGGTGCTCAGGGTCACGCGCTTGACGTAGATACCTTTCGAAGTCGACGGCTTCAGACGCTTCAGGTCGGACAGCAGGGCTTCCACGTTCTGCTTCAGCGCAGCGGCTTCGAAGCCGACCTTGCCAACGGAGGTGTGGATGATGCCGTTCTTGTCGGTACGGAAACGTACCTGACCAGCCTTGGCGTTCTTGACTGCGGTGGCGACGTCCGGAGTAACGGTACCGACTTTCGGGTTCGGCATCAGGCCGCGCGGGCCGAGAACCTGACCCAGCTGACCGACGACACGCATGGCGTCCGGGGAAGCGATGACCACGTCATAGTTCAGGTCGCCAGCTTTCATTTCGGCAGCCAGATCGTCCATGCCGACTTTGTCTGCGCCGGCAGCCAGGGCAGCTTCAGCGCCCGGCCCTTGGGTGAACACGGCAACGCGAACGCTTTTACCGGTGCCATTCGGCAGAACGGTAGCGCCACGAACGACTTGGTCGGATTTACGCGGATCGACGCCCAGGTTCACAGCGATGTCGAAAGACTCGGTGAACTTGACAGCGGACAGCTCAGCCAGCAGGCCGGCAGCTTCTTCGAAGGAGTAAGCCTTACCGGCTTCAACCTTGGCCGCGATGGCCTTTTGGCGCTTGGTCAACTTAGCCATTACACACCCTCCACGTTCAGGCCCATGCTACGCGCGGAGCCGGCGATGGTACGCACGGCCGCATCCAGGTCAGCGGCAGTCAGATCAGCCTGTTTGGTCTTGGCGATCTCTTCCAGCTGAGCACGGGTAACGGTGCCAACTTTGACGGTGTTCGGACGAGCGGAACCGCTGGTCAGGCCTGCGGCCTTCTTCAGCAGTACCGATGCCGGGGTGCTCTTGGTTTCAAAGGTGAAGCTACGGTCGCTGTAAACGGTGATGATCACAGGAGTCGGCAGACCAGGTTCCATGCCCTGAGTCTTGGCGTTGAACGCCTTGCAGAATTCCATGATGTTAACACCGTGCTGACCCAGTGCAGGACCAACGGGTGGCGACGGGTTTGCCTGACCGGCTTTAACCTGCAGCTTGATATAAGCCTGAATTTTCTTAGCCATTAGCTACTCCAATTTCGGGTTCGAACGCCTGACGGCTCCCCGGGTTACTTACGCATTTATCCCAGTGACGACAAAACCCCGCAGCCTGCGGCTGCGGGGTCAGGGATGCTTATGTCAGTTATGCCTTTTCGACCTGACTGAACTCCAGCTCGACCGGGGTTGAGCGACCGAAGATAGTCACAGCAACCTGGATACGGCTCTTCTCGTAATTCACTTCTTCGACCACACCACCGAAATCGGCGAATGGGCCATCAACAACACGAACCATCTCGCCCGGCTCAAACAGCGTCTTCGGCTTGGGCTTGTCGCCACTATCAGCGACACGACGCAGGATGGCTTCGGCTTCTTTCTCAGTGATCGGCGCCGGCTTGTCTGCCGTACCACCAATGAAGCCCATGACGCGCGGCGTATCCTTGATCAAGTGCCAAGTCGCCTCATTCATCTCCATCTGCACCAGGACGTAGCCAGGGAAGAACTTGCGCTCACTCTTGCGCTTCTGACCATTGCGCATCTCGACCACTTCTTCAGTGGGAACGAGAATCTCGCCAAAGTCATCTTCCATACCAGCCAGCTTGACGCGCTCGATCAGCGAGCGCATGACATGCTTCTCGTAACCCGAGTATGCATGCACGACGTACCAACGCTTAGCCACGAGACACCCTTAACCAACAATCAGGGAAACAAGCAAACCGAGCAGGGAATCAAGCCCCCACAACAGCAGCGCCATCACCAGAACCACAGCAACTACGATCAACGTAGTCTGAGTGGTTTCCTGGCGGGTCGGCCAAACAACTTTACGAATCTCGACACGCGCTTCTTTCAGCAGCACCGCGAAAGCCTGACCACGCGCCGTCTGCAGGGCAACCACACCCGCAACAGCAGCCAATACGACCAGACCGAGAACGCGATAAAGAATCGACTCAGCGGAGAAGTACTGATTACCGACCACACCCACCACAACCAGGGCAGCGACAATCAGCCACTTAACCAGATCAAAGCGAGAGTCTTTGGCTTCAGCCTTAACATTCATTCGAGAGGATCCTGTGAAAGACACGCCAGATTCGTTAGAAAATGGCAGGTCAGGAGGGAATCGAACCCCCAACCTGCGGTTTTGGAGACCGCCGCTCTGCCAATTGAGCTACTGACCTAAAGCAAAATCAGGCCGACCATTATGCCGGCCCGAGAGAAACAGATCAACCGATTACTCGACGATCTTGGCAACCACGCCAGCACCAACGGTACGACCACCTTCGCGAATTGCGAAGCGCAGGCCGTCTTCCATGGCGATCGGCTTGATCAGGGTGACAACCATTTTGATGTTGTCGCCCGGCATTACCATCTCAACGCCTTCCGGCAGTTCGCACGAACCGGTCACGTCAGTGGTACGGAAGTAGAACTGAGGACGGTAGCCTTTGAAGAACGGGGTGTGACGACCACCTTCTTCTTTGGACAGAACGTACACTTCAGCTTCGAACTTGGTGTGCGGCTTGATGGTGC
>Ga0206116_1001131_pt1 | contig 16490 bp, 13 predicted proteins | sample 3A1Ametagenome_FD_178000 | JGI IMG/M metagenome (GOLD analysis project Ga0206116, IMG submission 178000) | Enriched microbial communities from leaf-cutter ant dump, University of Wisconsin, Madison, United States - 3A1A | ecosystem: Environmental > Terrestrial > Nest > Insects nest > Nest dump...
TACGAGGGTGCCAGGAGCACGGTGCGACGCTTTCTCGGTGCGCGTTCGGAGGAGGAAATCATCTTCGTGCGTGGCGCCACCGAAGGCATCAACCTGATCGCCAACACCTTCGGCCGCAAGTTCATCGGTGCGGGGGACGAGATCATCGTTTCCCACCTGGAGCACCACGCCAACATCGTCCCCTGGCAACAGCTGGCGGCCGAAGTGGGCGCGAAGATCCGGGTGATTCCGGTGGACGACACGGGGCAGATCATTCTCGAGGAGTACGCCAAGCTGCTTTGCCCACGCACCAAGCTGGTCTCCGTCACCCAGGTCTCCAATGCCCTGGGTACGGTGACGCCGGTGGCCGAGATCATCGGCCTGGCGCACGCGGTGGGTGCCAAGGTCGTGGTCGATGGCGCACAGTCGGTCTCGCACCTGCGGGTCAACGTGCAGGCGCTGGACGCCGATTTTCTGGTGTTCTCCGGACACAAGATCTTCGGCCCCACCGGTATCGGCGTGGTTTACGGCAAGCGCGAGCTGCTCGAGCAACTGCCACCCTGGCAGGGCGGCGGCAACATGATCGCCGACGTCACCTTCGAGAAGACGGTGTATCAGGGGCCGCCGGCGCGTTTCGAGGCCGGCACTGGCAACATCGCCGATGCGGTGGGGCTGGGGGCGGCGTTGCAATACGTCGAGCGTCTGGGGCTGGAGAACATCCAGCGCTACGAGCATGACCTGCTGGTGTACGCCACCCGTGGTCTGTCGGCCATCCCCGGCCTGCGCCTGATCGGTACCGCGGCGCACAAGGCCAGCGTGCTGTCCTTCGTGCTCGACGGCTACCGCACCGAGGAAGTCGGCGCCGCCCTCAACCGCGAGGGCATCGCCGTACGCTCCGGCCACCATTGCGCGCAGCCGATCCTGCGCCGCTTCGGGGTCGAGGCCACGGTGCGACCGTCGCTGGCGTTCTACAACACCATTGGTGAAGTGGATCTGCTGGTCGATACCGTGCAGCGTCTGGCGCGCAGACGCTGAACCTTCAGCCATGAACGAGCCCCCGGTCGTGAGGCCGGGGGCTTTCGTTTGTGCATGGGCAGCGCCAGGAGCCTGGCGGCTATCGGCTACAAGCTGCCACGCCATGGGCGTGCATTTCGACCTGTAGCGGACGCGCGCACCGAGAGATGATCCGCGCTTGCAGAGCAGTACCCCGAGGACGCCCAGGAGCAGGGCGCTCAGGTTAATGCCAGTCACTTAAGCGTCAGGATAAGGTTACGTAGGGTGCGACGTGCGCACCAATGGTCGTGGCGCCAGCATTTCGGTGCGCATGGCCTGAGCGGCCCCGCGACACCCTGCAAAGGCTATCCGTGCAAGACACTACGTTTTATCTGATCGGCATTAGGCGCTTTCAGCCCTTTCCTTGCAGCGAGCCTGTGCCCAGACCTTACCGAAGGCACACGTCCGAATTTAGTTGTACTAAGCAACTTATTGGTTGTAACGTGCATCCATTATTGCGGAGGCCTTGGCATGCACGCTGATAAGTACCTGGTTGAAGAAATTCGCGCGATCTCTCGAACAATGGTTCGCGAGCTTGGATTCATGGGGGGAGACTTTGCAGGAACCGACCTCTCGCCGTCTGCCGTGCATGCCCTGATCGAGATCGAGCAAGGAGAGATCACGGCGCGTGATCTCGGCGCTCGGCTTCGACTCGAAAAGTCCAGCGTGAGCCGTATGCTGAGCAAGCTGGTGGCGTCCGGTGAGCTGCAGGAGACGCCGGGCAAGGACGATGGCCGCGTCAAGATGCTCTCTCTGACCGCTGCGGGTAAGCAGCGTGTGACGGCAATCCACGACTTTGCCCGCGCTCAGGTCATTGGTGCTCTGGAGCGTTTGAAACCTGGCCAGGGCCAGCTTGTACTCGAGGGCATGCGGCTTTATACCCAGGCGCTCGATATCACGTCGGGCCCCCCTGATCGTTCACTCAATATCGAGATCGTGCAGGGATACCGACCAGGCATCATCGCCCGTATCACGGAGATGCATGCGCTGTATTACTCACGTGAGTCAGGTTTCGGCCAGCGCTTCGAGTCCGTAGTGGCGAGCGGGCTCGCCGAGTTTTGCAATCGCCTGGAAAACCCAGGAAATGCCATCTGGACGGCGTGTCTCGATGGCCAGATCGTAGGTTCCGTGGCCATCGATGGCCAGGATATGGGCGAGAACGTAGCGCATTTGCGCTGGTTCATTCTCTCCGATGAGGCACGTGGCGGTGGGGGTGGGAAAAAGCTGCTGGACGCGGCCCTGTCGTTCGTCGATGAACGGAAGTTCACTGAAACGCACCTATGGACATTCTCCGGACTGCACGCCGCACGCCATCTCTACGAAGCACGCAACTTCGTATTGGCAGAGGAGCGGCCAGGCGCGCAATGGGGCAAGGAAGTCCTGGAGCAGCGTTTTGTCAGGCCTCGGCCATGAGTGCTGGGTTAATTGGCCGAGCGTCGACCATTCTTGGCTAGTTGGTTAACGGTGTTCGTGCTGGCGGTTTTTTACTGAGTTACTGGATACGCGCCAGCTATGGTGGCTCGATGCTACTCAGCTGTGCTACTGACGTCGCTAGGCAGGGGCTGGACAGAGGCAGCCGTGACTCCGGCCGTCCACAACATGCCGCTATTGGTCGATTCTGTTGAAAGAGGCCCGCCGCGATTTTTGCCCAGAAAAGAGTGGAGCGACGTTGAAATCTAGTGGGCTCAGAAAATGGAGCTGCCTTACCATTCTGCAACTGGTACCCAAGACGTCTTGGCCTAAGTGATACGCGGTATTGGTATCGATCTACTGATTTAACGGCAGCCACAGAGTGAATTCGCTGCCCTGTGTTCGGCCTTCGATCGACCAGGCCACCCAGCCGCCCAAGGCCTTGGCGCGGCTGCGGATATTATTGATGCCATGAGCCTGTATTCTGGCCGTGTCAGTGGGTACAAAGCCGCTGCCGTTATCGGCCACCTGCACGCGGATGCCTTGTGTTTCGGGCTGGGTTTTTATCACGATTTCCTCAGCGCCGGCGTGCTTGAGGATATTGGCCACAACCTCCTGCAGAATGCGCATTATGTGCAATACATTGCCGGGTGTTAGCCAGTCCAGCCGGGGTAGTTCACCTACCTGCCAGCACAAACGTATACCACTGGCTTCCAAGCGTGGTTGCAGGCGAAAGCGCAGGGTGGCCAGCAATAGGGCCAGGTCGGCCTCCATGGGGGCGATGGAGTCGATGGTCAACTTCAACTCGTCCATGCACTCGTGCAGGGCCTGCTCCAGATCAGCGGCATCGCCGCCACGCTGGGCCATGCGCAGAGCGCCGGTAAGGGTGGAGCCCAGGCCATCGTGCATGTCCTGCAGTAAACGCTGGCGCTCCTGGGCGAGCACATCGCGACGCTCGATCTCGCGCAGTTGCTGGTGGCTGGCGTGCAACTCGGCTTCACGTTCGGCCAGGCGCAGGGCCAGTTCCTCACGGCTGCGCTCCAGGCCGCCGATACTGGCTACATAGCGTTGACCCATGATGATGCCGAATAGCAGGCAGAAGGCGATCTGCCAATAGGGCACCAGATACAGTGCGTCCAGGCTCAGCAGGTAGTTCTGCAGCAGCCAGTCGTGGATGCCCACTGCCAGCGCCAGCAGGCCTCCCCATGCCAGCCAGCGGGCGAGCCTCGAGTTGCTGCGATGGGCGGCAATGATCACCAGTGGCACGGAGAACAGGTACATCAGGCCGCCGCCCAGATAACTGGCTGACGCCAGAGCGCCGATATGCTCGGCAGATTGCCAGAACGGCAGGGTCAGCAGCGTGGCTGCCAGCATGAAGCCCATTAGGCTGCGTTCCAACCAGCGCAACTGTTGCCGGCACAGACGCAGGATAAACGACTGAGTGATAGCTACCAGCCAGCCAAGCGCGTTTACCGTGATCCAGCCAAACCAGCTGGCACCGATCATGTCCGTGTCCAGTGGCCCGAGGTAATGCACGATTCGCAGGCAGTAGAGCAGTGAGGTGATGAAGAACAGTCCGTAGATCGCTTCGTGTCGCCGCCGGCTCCAGATCCCCAGGGCGAACAACCCCAGGGCCAGCACTGCCACACCCGTGGCTGCCGGTAGTGTTATCTGCAGGGTATGGCGCAGGCGATACGAGGACAGCAGTTCCTCCTCGCTCCCCAGCCACAGGCTGGAAATACCTCCACCCAGGCCCTCGACACTGTCCAGACGCAGCAGCAGTTGCCGCGGGCGAGGTTGGCCATCCAGTGGATCCAGCGCCAGCCAGAGCGGGGTGTTGAAACCGTTCCACACCCGGTCACCGCTCGAGCGCCACAACAACCTGCCGTCGCCGTACACGGCAAGCTGACCAACCGTCTGCCAGCGCGGCAGATAGAGAAACAACGGCTGTTCGGATGGCGGAACTGTCAGTCGGTAATAGCTGCTCTGCACCCGCTCGGAGGCATAGCCCAGTGTGCGTTTGGCCAGGGTATGGGGCAATTGCACCCTCTGCCAGTCACCCTCGGGCATCGCGATTCGTGCGGCTGGGCTGGTGAAGGAGCTGAGCAGTGGCGGCTGACCCAGAAACTCGACATCAGGCTGCACGCTCGTCGCCCATAGCAGTGGCGCGCTGCCCAGTAGCCACAGGCTCAGCAGCAAGCGGGCCAGGTTCATCGACGCTCGCCCGATCCCAGCAGGCCCAGGCGATGTGCCGCATCCACCGCGGCCGACTTGGAGCGCACTCCGAGCTTCTCGTACACCCGGCGCACGTAGGTCTGCACGGTCCAGGGCGACACCTGCAACTGCTCGGCGATTTCCGCCACCGAATAGCCGCGAGTGATGTGTTTCAGCACTTGCAGTTCGCGGCTGGACAAATCGATGACGGGCGCGGGAACAGGGTGGGAAGGAGGACTGAAGTAGCGCAGCAGACGGCGGGCAATCAATGGGCTGATGGGACTGCCACCGGCATGCAGGTTGCGAATCTCGCTGACGATACCAGTGGCCAGGGCGCTCTTGAGCAGGTAACCGGTGGCTCCGGCTTCCAGCGAGGCGAACACCCGATCCTCATCACCAAACAGGGTCGCCACCATGATCGCGCAGCTTGGCCAGGCCTGGTGGGCAGCGCGAATCAGTTCGATGCCGGAGCCATCGGGAAGGCCCAGATCCACAAGCAGTACCTGTGCCGGTTCGCCAGCCAACAGCGCCAGGCCTTCGCTCAGCGTCACCGCTTCGGCACGCAGCACCACGTCATCGCACTGCTGCAGCGCATCGTGCACCGACTGGCGAAACAGCGGATCGTCCTCCACAACCACCAGGCCAATCATCTTTCGCCCCCAATTCCCGACATCGCGGGCTGTGATGTTCCAGTGTTGCGGAAAAGCTCGCCAAGCTTGTCGTGAAAGCGAGGCGAAAACAAGGCGACAACTGCCTGAGCGACAGACCGGGGTAGCGTGCCGGCGAGGCCCAACGGAGCCCCGCATCTGATCTAGGCTGCGCTCAAAAGGCCACTGCCAAGCCTAGCCGCACGCCTTGATCACGGCTGCCGTCGCCAAACTGACCGGCGTAGCCCAGCGCCAGGTTGGTCTGGGGCGCAAGCTGCCAGCTCAGCCCGAGCTGCAGCTGAACGCTGTCCCGTGCTACTGGCACGCCTTCCACGCTGAACTGCTCGAATCCGCTCAGGCTCTGGCGGTTCTGGTCGCTGGGCAGGTCGAAGGCGTGTTGCCAGCTCAGGCCGCTGTTCAGGCTCAGGGCCCGGTCGAGCAGGTTGCCCAGCGGTGCCTGGGCACGCAGGCCGAGGCTGGCGTAGTTGATGCTGTCCTTGTCACTGTCGCTCTGCAGGGCGCTGACGCCACCTCGCTCACGGAAACCATCGCGATCCACCTCGACATGGGCCAGGCCGACGTAGGGTTCCAACTTGAGCATTTGCAAGGGCAGGGTATAGCCCAGCTCGGCGAATGCCTGGGTGGTGGTGGCGTCGTAGCCGGCCTTGACGCTTTCGTTCAGGCTGCCGACCCGCACGTCGCGCTTGCTGCTGATGTCGTTCCAGCTGCGCGCCGCGCCCAGGCGCAGACTGAGCGCGTCCCACTGGCCGGCGAGATAGGCGGCGAGGGTGGTGCTATCGATATCGGCGCTGGAGCGGCGCGTACTCACGTCCAGGTCGCTGCTGCCGTAACCGACGGCCAGGCCCAGCCGCCAGGTGTCATCGAGTGGCAGGTCGGCACCGATAAAGCTGCCACGGCTGTCGCGGTCAAGGTCGGCGACGTTGCTGTCGCCATTGGTTTCGCTCCAACTGCCATAGCTTTGCAGCCAAAAGGTCAGACCGCTGGCGGCGTCCCGGTGTAGCACTTGCTCGTTGGCATGGCCGGCCTGCAGGCGTTGGCTGATCGCTTCACGAACATGACGGCTGTCATCGAACAGGGCACTGCGGGTGCTGGCGTGCAGCTCGCCGGACAGGCTGTCGAACGCCGCGCCGGTCTGCCCGCTGGCCAGGCCTGTGACGGCGGTCAGCACACCACCGGACAGGCCGCTATCTAGGCTGGCGGCCACTGCCCGTTGGTTACGGGTGTTGGCCATGGAGGAGAAACTCACGTCGTTGCGGCTCAGAATCAGATCCACACTGGTGGCGGTGTAGTTCACGGTTGGGGTGAGGAAGGCCAGATCACTGGTGATGGTGGCGAAGGTGCCAACCCGAGTGCCGGCCTGGATCAGGTTGTAATGGGTGCTCAGTGACCAGGTACCGGCGCCGCCCAGAATACTCAGGGTGGAATTGCCGAGGTCGACGACGCCGGTGGCGATCAACCGATCCGAGGTGCCATCAGGGGAGGCTTCTATCTCCAGCACCGAGCCACCGGTCAGGGTCACATCGCCGGTGACATGCAGGATGCCTATGGAGTTACCAGGCGCCAGGGTGGCGCCGCTGGCCAGGTCGATATCGCCAATGATGGTGCCATGCCCGCCGAGCGTGGCACCGCTGGCGACGTTCACATCACTGCTCAGGCTGGCGCTGGAGCCAGCGCTGGAACCGACGATCAGGCGCCCGGCGGACACGCTGGTAGCGCTGCGGCTGCTGTTGCCGTCAAGCACCAGGGTACCGCTACCGATCTTGTTCAGGTTGCCGGTGCCGCTGATGGCGCCGGAGAACGTGCTGCTGGTGTTGTCACCACCGATGCTCAGGTTGCCGCCAGCGGTGCTCACCGAACCAGCGCCCGACAGTGAGCCGATGCCCTGGTCGAAACCGTTCAGATCCAGCGTGGCACCGCTGGCTACCGTCACCGCAGCGGTGCTGGAGAAGATTCCGGCGTTACCCGCCAGCAGGCGGCCAGCGCTGATGGTGGTGCTGCCTGTGTAGCTATTCTGGCCACTCAGGAACAGGGTCGAGCTGCCGGTCTTGTTCAGGCTGCCATCACCAGTGATGGCGCCGATGCTCAGGTCTTCCTGGGTATCCACGGTCAGGACGCTACCGTTGCCCAGCAGTACGCCATCACCGAGTGTCAGCCCGGCGTTCTCTGCCGTGATGGTGGCGTTGGCATTGTCCATCAACCAGACCACGCCATCGATCTGCGAGCCGGTTTGCAGGGTCAGCGAGTTGGTGCCGCCAGTGAATTGCACGGCGGCGCCGTCTTCGCCGTCCTCCGCGAAGGGAGTAGCCGCCAGGCCTCCGAGCCCGGCACTGATTGTGCCGGCATTGATGATATTCAGGTTGGCACCTGACACGCCGTGGCCGCCGCCACCACCAGCGCCTGTATATTCGTTAATGCTCCCGGTACCTCCATTGCCACCATTACCGCCGCTGATGCTACCCAGATTGCTCAGGGTGCCATTGCTCAGGGAGACTCCGTTGCCGCCGCCACCGCCGCCGCCGCCATGTGCACCTGCAGAGTTGCCGCCATTACCGCCATTACCGCCCGTGGCACTGCTGAGCGCCCAGGTGCCACTCAGGCCAAAAAAGCCTGCTCCGCCACCGCCACCACCGCCGGCCGCATTATTGGTGGCGGTATCTGCCCCATTACCGCCAGTTCCGCCGATATAGCCTGGGCTGGTGCCGACGGCACCGCCCGTACCACCAGCCGTTCCAATTGTGCCGACAGCACCGTTACCGCCGTTGCCGTTGCTGCTGGCATCTCCTGGACTTTCGAAATAGGCACTGCCGCCATTGCCACTGGCCCCGCCATTACCGCGAATGTTGGCGCCCGCGTTCCCGCCGTCCCCCGGTGCAGCCCAGGCGAGATTGTTCAGACAGAAGAGCGCCATCAGGCCGATGAACCTTGATGCTCTGGGCACTCCATTGGCATTACCCGAGCCCGATTGGGTAGCGCGACTGCTGGTCAGCTCGGATGCCACCTGATACTGCCCGAGGCAGGCATTGAATACGGTGCGATAGATACGGTTCAAGACGGCTTCCCCTGGGGTTCTGCAGCGCTATTGGCAAGTGGGGAATTGTGCGAGGGATAGGAAGGGGTGTCTGTCCCTCGATTTAGGGACAAGCACCTGCGGGCTGATGATGTAAGGCCCCAAACACTCTGTGCAGTTATAAATGCTTAGAGGTCTAGCATTATCACCGTAGGGTGCGCCGTACGCACCGAAGCGATCAGCGATCTGGTTGGGTGCGCACAGCGCACCCAACCAAAAGCGGCTGTGCGTTTCGGTCACCACTATCCGTTACTAGCCGATTGCAGCCTCTCGTAAACGGCGCAATTGGCCAACCTACGTATGACGTTACCCGCCGATGTAGTTCTGCCCATCGCTCTCAATAAGTGTGCCTGGGCGTCGTTGCTGGAAGGGCATCAGCCGCGTGTACAGACAGGGAGCCTGCTAAGGCTCCCTGTTTATGACCGCCGTGAGGCAAACGCTAAAATCCTCCTTGGTCTCAAGCTCACGGTAGTGGGCAATCTTGTCCTCCAATGCGGCAACGGCATTCTGCATGGCCAGAATTTCGGCCTGCACATCCTGTAAATGGTCCTCCAGCAACTGGCGGCGCTCGCCAATCGTTGAGTCACCGTCGCTGCGCAGCTTGGCGAACTTTTGCATTTTGCCGATGCTCATGTGCGTCGTGCGTAAGCGCAGCAAAAACTCCAGCCATGCCATATCAGACGGCGCATAGACCCGTTGCCCACCTGCCGCACGGGCAACAGGTGCCAACAGGCCGATGCGTTCGTAGTAGCGCAAGGTGTAGGCCGTAAGGCCGGTGCGTTTGGCTACCTGGTCAATCGAGTGGTGAGCGTCCATGGGAACGATCCTGAATCTACTGTGTGCGGTAACCCGGCCGCCCCATTCATTGGGGCGGTACGGCGCCGATTTTTATCCCGCGTTTGGTAAACACCTCACGCGCGGCACTGATGCCATTTAACGCGCTGGGAAACCCCGCATAGACGGCCATCTGAATGATGATCTCAATGATCTCCTCAGGATTGCACCCCACATTCAGCGCGCCCTCGATATGCACCTTGAGTTGCGGTTGTGCGTTGCCCAACGCGGTGAGTGCCGAGATGGTTGCCAGTTCGCGTGTACATAGCGCGACGCCAGGCCTGGAAAAAACATCACCGTAGGCGAAATCAACAATCCACTCACCCAGCTCCGGCGAAAGGTCGCTGAGCGAATTGACCACCGAGTTGCCTGTAGCGCCAGTGATTCGCTCCAGCGTATCTATCCCTTTCACGCGTCGACTATCAGGCTCCGTTGCCGATGTGGCCATCCCGAGAGCGGAAAGCATGATGCCGGTTGCAACGCCGAGTTTTCTTGAAGTCATGGCCATCTCCTGGTTTAAGCAGCGCCCAGAAACGGAACGTCAAGGCGGTGCAAAAAGCGAGGCTATTGGTTAGAGCGCGCTCTAAGTCAAGGGGTGTTTATTGGGCGTGCTACAGCGCGCGAGGCGGGTGTTTTTAGGGCGTCAGTGATTAAGTAGCGAAGAGCAAGAGCGGCAGTAGTAACGTTCAAAACGCAGGCAATACCAACGTCCGCCTCTGGCCGGAAGCGGAGGCTGGTGACATGCAGCTCTCGGCCAACAGCAGCCCAAGACCAGGAATTAAGTTCGGCCGCGTTACGGTTATTGACAATAAAACAAGCGCTCAAAAGCTACCGTCGCGCCCTTTGCCTTGCGCTTATCATCGATGGGACTCGGAACAGGGCTGATCGAACAGGTTGCGATCCAATAGACAGTCGATGAATGCACCCAGGGCGGCTGGCCGGTGCTGTCTATTCGGGTAATAGAGGAACAGCCCTGGACGCGAGATCGACCAGTCAGCAAGGACTTGGATCAGTCGTCCCTGGGCCAGAAGCTCACCCACAGCTTCTCTCTCGAAATGATAGGCAATGCCGAGCCCTTGTAGAGCGGCAGCGATGCCGATGTCGGGGTGATTGGTGACGACGGGGCCGTCGACCGCCACTTCCAGCGGCTGCCCCCGTTCCTGGAACTCCCAGCGATAAGGTCTGCCGTCCATCTGCAGTCGCCAGTTGATACAGGCATGATCCTGCAACTCGGCAGGTGACTGGGGCGTGCCTCGATGTGCGAGGTAGTCCGGAGATGCCACGGCGACCATGTTCAGATCCGGGGTGAGGCGGACGGCCACCATGTCCTTCTCAAGCCGGCCACCCATACGGATGCCCGCATCAAAACGGCCAAGCACGATATCGGCCAGTGCATCGTCGACCACGATGTCGAGCAGCACATCAGGGTATGCCTGGTGGAAGCGTGCCAGCCTGGGGGCGATGAGGGTTCTGGCGGCGATCCCTGGCGTATTGATGCGCAACGTTCCGCTTATCTGTCCTGTTGCCTCACTGGCTTCAGCGACGGCAACAGCCATCTCTCGAAACAAAGGAGCAATGCGGTTGTAGAGCTGTTCGCCACTGGTCGAGGGCGCGACGCTGCGGGTGGTGCGATTGAGCAGGCGTGTGCCAAGGCGAGTTTCGAGTTGCCGAATGGTCTGGCTGAGCGCGGAGGGTGAGAGACCCAGATGCTCTGCCGCGCGGGCGAAGCTTTGGCGCTCGACGATAGCCACGAAGGCTTTTAGCTCAGCAAATTCGGATCCGCGCATTGTGCATTTTTCTCTACATAACTAATTCTGATTCTAGGCGATTCAGTTAATTCTGTCCGATACGCATCCTAGGGCTGTCACCGACCCTATGGAGCCGACAACATGCCTAGCTTGACCCTGCCCGAGCCCATCGCTGCGTACTTCGCCGCCGAACACAACCCTGAAGCCCTGGTGCATTGCTTCACGGCGCAAGCCGTGATGAAGGACGACGGTCACACCTACACGGGTATCAACGCCATCAAGGCCTTTATGGCCGAGGCGTTGGCCAAGTACAGCGCGACGAGCGTGCCCTTTGTCATTGAGCAAGAGGACGGATTGCAACTCGTCCGCGCCAACGTCAGCGGCAACTTCCCAGGTAGCCCGATCGTTCTGTCGTACCGCTTTCGTCTTGAACGCGGCCTGATCGCATCACTGGAGATCACGGCATGAGCTTCGACCTGCAACTCAATGGCCTGCGCGCTGTGGTCACCGGCGGCACGATGGGGCTTGGTGCTGCTGTCGTGCAGACCCTCGTGGAGGCTGGCGCCCGGGTGGCGACAGCGGCGCGCGACGTGTCAGTACCACCTATGGAAGGAGTCACCTATATCGCTGCCGATCTGACGACGGCACAAGGTGTTGCTCACCTCGCGCAGACTGTCCTCAAGAGCTGGGGCGGTGTCGATATCGTGATAAACGTGGTTGGTGGTTCAAGCGCTCCAAGTGGTGGCTTTGCCGCCCTCAGCGATGAGCATTGGCTGGCAGAGCTGAACTTGAATCTGATGCCGGCCGTACGCCTGGATCGCGCACTGCTGCCATCCATGCTGGCGCAGGGCTCGGGCGTCATCATCCATGTGAGCTCGATCCAGCGCATGATGCCTCTCCCCGAGTCCACTACAGCCTACGCCGCCGCCAAGGCAGCGCTCACCACCTACAGCAAGTCCCTTGCGAGAGAGGTAACGCCTAAAGGGGTACGTGTGCTGAGCGTCGCGCCAGGGTGGATTGAGACCGAGGCGTCCGTAAGGTTTGCAGAGCGGCTGGCTGAACAAGCGGGAACCGACTACGAAGGCGGCAAACGAATCGTCATGGAAGCGATAGGCGGAATCCCTCTGGGTAGGCCGGCCAAACCTCAGGAGGTGGCCGATCTGATCGTCTTCCTCGCGTCCCCACGGGCGGCCTCGATTGCGGGATCCGAGCACCGCATCGACGGCGGCACCATCTCGACACTATAACCAGCGATTGCAATCAACTGGCCGATGGCGAGCCCTCAGGGTTCGCCGCTTCCCTGGCTCTCTCAGGATGTTCCCGATGCCGTTGCACTTTTTGGGGATGTCGGATCGTCCAACCTTGAAGCTATTGATGTGCGCTGCCGCTCACCCAAATTGCTTCCGATACGCCCCAGGCAATACCCCGACCACCTTGCTGAATGCCCGTGTAAAGGCAGCTACCGACTGGTAGCCGCAGGCATCGGCTGCCTCGGCGACCGGTTGGCCTTGCTGCAGCAGGCGGCAGGCCTGGCGCATGCGCAGGCTCAGCAGTACGTGGCCGGGTGAGGTGCCGGCCAGCTCCTGAAAGCGTTTGCAGAACGCCGAGCGCGACAGGCCGGTCAGCTCGGCCATCTGCTCCAGTGGCCAGGCTTGCTGGGGCTCTGCGATCAGGCTTTCGAGCAGGGCGGCGAATTGCGGGTGGCGGGCCAGGCCCAGCAGGCCGCCAAGGTCGGCCACGGCCTGGCTCTGTTCGCGCAGCACGTAGAGAAACAACAGGTGGCTGAGGCGCTCCAGCAGGGCGCCGGCCGGGCCTTCGCTACGTGAGCATTCCTCCATGATCAGTTCGAACAGCCGCCGTGCAGCGCTGGAGCCTGGATCACCGGCGCGCAGGATCAGGTGATCGGGCAGGGCGTCGATAATCAGGCTGCTCAACCCCGGACGGAAATGGAAGAAACCGCAGACCAGGCTCACGCCATCACGTGCATTGGCGTCCAGTGCTTGCATGGCGATGCGCGGGTTGCACTGCGCCTGTTCGGGCGAGGCCGCGTCGGACAGCCGATAGGGCAGGTCGCGTAGCAGGAATACGGCATCGCCGCTGTGCAGGGCAATGCTTTGTTCGCGCTCATGCAGGTGCAGCCAGCACTCGCCCTGTACCAGCAGGTGGAAGCTGGCGCGTGCCAGGCCGTGAGTGCTGGTCTGCCAACTGCCGCAGTAACGGCCGACATGGAACAGGCTGGCGTCCAGTTCCAGGCTGTCTAATAACCATTCAAAAGGGGCAGTGGAAGAATTCATCTAATGGAAAGACTCAGGAGCAAGTGAACGCGACTTTAGAATATGGCCCATGATTTTTATAACCAAGACAATAGTGTCACACCTCTTGGTTAGGAGATGAACCATGTCTCGCGTCACCCTACAGACTCTTGAATCGGCCCCGCAAGAAGCCCGTCCTTTCCTGCAGAACGCCCTCAACAACTCGGGTTTCATTCCCAATCTGCTGGCTGTTCTGGCCAATGCACCGGCAGCGCTGGAAACCTACGTCACCGTCTCCGCACTCAATGGCAAGGCCAGCCTTGGTCTGGCCGAGCGCGAGGTGATCCAGTTGATCGCCGCCACCACGCACGGTTGCAGTTTCTGCGTCGCCGGCCACACAGCGGTGGCACAGAACAAGGCCAAGTTGCCGGCCGAGGTAATCGAAGCGCTGCTCGCCCGCGGCGAGTTGCCCAACGCCCGTTATGAAGCCCTGGCCGCCTTCACCCGAGCGGTGATCGCCACCCGTGGCAACGTCAGCGATGCCGAGTACCAGGCGTTCAAGGATGCCGGTTTCGAAGAGGGCCAGGCGCTCGAAGTGATTCTCGGCGTAAGCCTGGCAACCCTGTGCAACTTCGCCAACAGCTTCGCCCATACGCCACTCAATCCTGAGCTTGCGCGCTATCGCTGGGAACAGGCTGAAGCCTGAGCCCCGTTTTTGTTGAAGGAGACCGACAGCATGCTCGATCACTCGTTGCGCCAATGGCTGGACGCTCAGGCCGATGCACTCGACCGGGGCCAGCTCGACGGCGAAACCCTGCTCGACCAACTGGCCGCCGCCGATGTTCTGCGCCACGGTATCGCACCCGAGCTGGGCGGTGCCGGTGGCGACGTGACCGATGCTGTCGAAGCCATCGCCCAGGTCGCCAGCCACTCGCTGACCGCCGCGTTCGTCTTCTGGGGCCAGCGCGCCTTTATCGAGTACCTGCTGCAGAGCGACAACGTCGGTCTGCGCGAACGCCTGCTGGGTGACCTGCTCAGCGGGCGCAAGGCGGGCGCCACCGGCCTGTCCAACGCCATGAAGTTTCTTTCCGGTATCGAGCAACTGGGCGTGGTGGCCCAGGCGCAGGGCGATGGCTGGCGACTGGACGGCCAATTGCCGTGGGTCACCAACCTGCGCAAGAGCGGCTTCAGCGTGGCCGCCGCCATCGACCTGCCAGGCGCGCAACCTTTCGTGGCGGCGCTGCCGGATGACCTGCCGGGCCTGGTGCGCAGCGACGACCTGCAACTGCTGGGCCTGCAGTCGAGCAATACCGCGGCGATCCGTATCGACGGCGCATCACTGGGCCATGACTGGCTGATCGCCGCTGACGCACGCAGCTACCTGCCGCGTGTGCGTCCGGCCTTCCTCGGGTTGCAGTGTGGGCTGTCGATCGGCCTGGCCCGGCGTGCCCTGACGGAAGCCAAGGCGCGGCTGGGCGATGGTCGCTCGGTGCTGGAAGGCGAGTGGCAGACACTCAACGACGAACTCAAACGTCTTGAACGCGCTTTGCGCGACGGTTTGAAACACGGTCATTTTGCCGCCGGCCCGGTGCCGCTGTTCAAGATCCGTATTGGCCTGGCCCAGGTGGCGGCCGAGGCGGTACAGCTGGAGTTGCAAGCCAGCGGCGGCAAGGCCTATCTGCAGACGCATGGCTGCGGTTTTGCCCGGCGCCTGCGTGAGTCGGCTTTCGTGCCAGTGGTCACGCCGAGCCTGGTGCAGCTGCGTAGCGAGCTGCGCAAACACGGCGAGCTGGCCGCATGACCGTCCTGCACGCGCGTGACATCAGCCTGGGCTACGCCCAGCGCAGCGTGCTGGAAGGCTTCCAGCTGGAGCTGCGCGCCGGTGAGCTGGTCAGCATTCTCGGCCCCAGCGGGGTGGGCAAATCCAGCCTGCTGCGCGTGCTGGCCGGTTTGCAGACGGCGCAACAGGGCAGGGTGGAGCTGTTCGGCGAGCAACTGAACGGGCCGCATCCACGGGTGGCGGTGGCCTTTCAGGATCCGTCGCTGCTGCCCTGGCTGAGCCTGGAGCAGAACGTCGGCTTCGGCCTGGACTTCGCCCGTCAGCCGAATCGCACGGGGGCGCAACGTCAGGCGCTGATCGACCAGGCCATTGCTGCCGTGGACTTGCAGCATGCTCGCGAGCGCTATCCCAGTGAGCTCTCCGGCGGCATGGCCCAGCGAACCGCGCTGGCTCGCTGCCTGGCTCGTGAGCCGCACGTATTGCTGCTCGACGAACCCTTCGGCGCGCTGGATGAAGTGACCCGCGCCGACATGCAACAGTTGCTGCTGAACCTGATCCGCGAGCGGCAGACCGCCGCCGTGCTGATCACCCATGACATCGATGAAGCGCTGCTGCTGTCCGATCGTATCCTGCTACTGGGTGGCACCCCGGCGCACACGCTCGATCAGTGGCACATCGACCTGCCGCAGCCTCGCGCTGACCTGGTCGATGAGCTGGGCGCCCTGCGCGTCGACATCCTCAAAACCCTACGGCGGGCGAGCCGCAACAACGGACATTCAATCGAACCGCTGGAGCCCTGCCATGTGCCTGGACGATCCCACCCATACCCGTCGTGATTTCATCAAACTGACTGGCCTGCTCACCGCGGCCGGTGCCTTCCCGCTGCTGACCAGCCTGCAGGCGCGCGCCGCCAGCGAGCCCGACGCGCCGGTACGCATCGGTTATCTGCCGATCACCGATGCCACGCCCTTGTTGGTGGCGCACAACAATGGCCTGTTCGAGGCCGAGGGCATCCAGTCCGAGCGCCCGGTGCTGCTGCGCAGCTGGGCGCAGGTGATCGAGGCGTTCATCTCCGGCCAGGTCAACGTCATCCACCTGCTGTCGCCGATGACCGTGTGGGCGCGCTACGGCAGCAAGGTACCGGCCAAGGTGGTGGCGTGGAACCACGTCGGCGGTTCAGGCCTGACCGTGGCCCCGGGCATCGAGGATGTGAAGCAGCTCGGCGGGCAATCCATCGCCATTCCGTTCTGGTACTCGATTCATAACGTGGTGGTGCAACAGTTGCTACGTGACAGCGGCTTGATCCCGGTGAGCAAGGCGGCCAACGCCAGTATCGCCGCCAACGAGGTCAACCTGGTGGTGCTGCCGCCCTCGGACATGCCGCCGGCCCTGGCCAGCAAACGCATCGCCGGCTACATCGTCGCCGAGCCGTTCAATGCCCTGGCCGAGAACCTCAAGGTCGGGCGCATCCAGCGCTTCACCGGC
>Ga0206116_1001140_pt1 | contig 16373 bp, 13 predicted proteins | sample 3A1Ametagenome_FD_178000 | JGI IMG/M metagenome (GOLD analysis project Ga0206116, IMG submission 178000) | Enriched microbial communities from leaf-cutter ant dump, University of Wisconsin, Madison, United States - 3A1A | ecosystem: Environmental > Terrestrial > Nest > Insects nest > Nest dump...
CGCCGCATGGGCCATGCCGGTGCGGTGATCTCCGGCGGCAACGACACCGCCGACTTCAAGATCGACTTCATGAAGTCGGTCGGCATCGCCGTCGCCGACAGCCCCGCCAGCCTGGGCTCCACCATGCTGAAGGTGTTCAAGGGCTGATCCGCCGGCGGGCGTCACGGCGACGTGACGCCCGCGGCCTCATGCCTTTGAAAAGAGGACGCCTTTCGAAGAGGTTGACGGGCGGGACGCTGCGGTGCCCCGCCCGACGCCCCTTCGGCCTATCCTCTTGGACGGTTGGTCCTGGGAACCCATATGCAAGCGTCGGCGGTGCGTACGGCATCCCACCTCGCATCCCACCGGCTCCCCTCGCCGGTTCTTGCACATGGGTATCCATCGATCTCCCGCCCCCTTCATCACTCGCGATCATCTCCCACAGGGAATCGGGCTCACGGCCCGAGGTGAAACCATGTCGGCAAATCTGGAACAGACCTCGTTCCTCTTCGGCTCGAATGCCGGTTACGTCGCCGAGCTCTACGCCAGCTACCTGTCCAACCCGGCCGCCGTCGATCCCAGCTGGAACAGCTTCTTCCAGGATCTGGACGAGGATTCGCGCGCCGTCCTGGACGAGCTGCGCGGCGCGTCCTGGACCGTTTCCGATCTGGAGGACCCCAAGGCCAAGCGCGACCCGGTCGCCGAGAGCTTCATCGTCGCCGGCCCGAACGGAGCTGCCAACGGTGCCGCCGCGAACGGTGCCGCCGCCGCGATGAACGGCCCCGGCAACGGCGCCATGCTGTCCCACACCCAGCAGGTCTATGGCGGCATCAGCCCGCAGCAGCTGCGCGCCGCCACGCTGGACAGCATCCGCGCCCTGATGCTGATCCGCGTCTTCCGCGTCCGCGGCCACATGAACGCGCATTTCGACCCGCTGGGCCTGGAGAAGCGCGAGCCGCACCCGGAACTCGATCCGGCGACCTACGGCTTCGGCCCGGACGACCTCGACCGTCCGATCTTCCTGAACTACTCGCTCGGCCTGGAAACGGCGACGCTGCGCCAGATCCTCGACATCCTGCACAAGACCTATTGCGGGACGATCGGCGTCGAGTTCATGCACATCCAGGACCCGGAAGAGAAGGCCTGGATCCAGGAGCGCATCGAGGGCGGCCGCAACCACACCGACTTCACGGTGAACGGCAAGCGCGCCATCCTGGAGCGGCTGACCGCGGCCGAGGGCTTCGAGAAGTTCCTGCAGCTGAAATACACCGGCACCAAGCGCTTCGGCCTTGAGGGCGGCGAGTCGATGATCCCCGCGCTGGAGCAGATCCTGAAGCGCGGCGGCCAGCTCGGCCTCAAGGAGGCCGTCGTCGGCATGGCCCACCGCGGCCGTCTGAACATGCTGACCAACTTCATGGGCAAGCCCTTCTCCGCCGTCTTCTCGGAGTTCCAGGGCAACCCGTCGAGCCCCGAGGACGTCCAGGGCTCGGGCGACGTGAAGTACCATCTCGGCACCTCGTCGGACCGCGACTTCAACGGCAACATCGTCCACCTGTCGCTGACCGCCAACCCGTCCCACCTGGAATGGGTCAACCCGGTCGTGCTGGGCAAGGTGCGCGCCAAGCAGCAGCAGCGCCGCGACCTGGAGCGCGAGCAGGTGATGGGCGTGCTGATCCACGGCGACGCCGCCTTCGCCGGCCAGGGCATCGTGGCCGAGACGCTGGGCCTGTCGGAGCTGCGCGGCTACCGCACCGGCGGCACCATGCACTTCATCATCAACAACCAGATCGGTTTCACCACCAACCCGACCTATTCGCGGTCGGGCGTGTACTGCTCCGACATGGCCAAGATGGTGCAGGCGCCGATCTTCCACGTGAACGGCGACGATCCCGAAGCCGTCGTCCATGTCAGCCGCATCGCCATCGAGTTCCGCCAGAAGTTCAAGCGGGACGTCGTGATCGACATGGTCTGCTACCGCCGCCACGGCCACAACGAGGGCGACGAGCCGGGCTTCACCCAGCCGATCATGTACAAGAACATCCGCTCCCACGCGACCACGCGCGAGCTGTATGCCAAGCAGCTGGTGGCGGAGAACGTCATCACCCAGTCCGAGGGCGACCAGATCACCCAGGACTTCATGAAGAAGCTGGAGGCCGAGTTCGAGGCGTCCAGCACCTACAAGCCGAACAAGGCCGACTGGCTGGAAGGCAAGTGGGCCGGGCTGGAGGCGCAGGGCGCCAACACCGCCCACCGCGGCGAGACCGGCGTGGACCTCGAAAAGCTGAAGCAGATCGGCTTCAAGCTCTGCGAGTACCCGAAGGACTTCGCGATCAACTCCAAGATCGCGCGCCAGCTGGAAGCCAAGAAGAAGACGCTGGAGACCGGCGAGGGCATCGACTGGGCGACCGCCGAGGCGCTGGCCTACGGCACGCTGGTCGCCGAGGGCACCGGTGTGCGCCTGTCGGGCCAGGATTCCGGCCGCGGCACCTTCTCGCACCGCCATGCGGTGATGTACGACCAGAACACCGAAGAGAAGTACGTCCCGCTCTGCCACGTCAGCCCGGACCAGGCGACCTTCGAGGTCCATGACAGCCCGCTGTCGGAAGCCGCCGTCGTCGGCTACGAGTACGGCTATTCGCTGGCCGAGCCGCACAATCTGGTGCTGTGGGAAGCGCAGTTCGGCGATTTCGCCAACACCGCGCAGACCATCATCGACCAGTTCATCTCGTCGGGCGAGTCCAAGTGGCTGCGCATGTCCGGCCTGGTGATGCTGCTGCCGCACGGCTACGAGGGCCAGGGTCCGGAACACTCGTCCGCCCGTCCGGAACGCTTCCTGCAGATGTGCGCCGAGGACAACTGGCAGATCTGCAACGTGACGACGCCGGCCAACCTGTTCCACGTCTTCCGCCGCCAGATCCGCCGCAGCTTCCGCAAGCCGCTGGTCCTGTTCACGCCGAAGTCGCTGCTGCGCCACAAGCTGTGCATCTCCGACCTGTCGGAGATGGGTCCGGGCAGCAGCTTCCACCGCGTGCTGGGCGAGACCGCCAACGATCTGGCCGCCAACGACAAGATCCGCCGCATCGTGGTGTGCTCCGGCAAGGTCTATTACGACCTGCTGCAGGAGCGCATGAGCCGAGGCATCAAGGACGTCGTCATCCTGCGCCTGGAACAGCTCTACCCGTTCCCGAAGGATGCGCTGGCGGCCGAGTTCGCCAAGTATCCGAACGCCGAGCTGGTCTGGTGCCAGGAGGAGCCGGAGAACCAGGGCGCCTGGTTCTTCGCCGACCGCCGCCTGGAAGCCGTGCTGAAGGACGTCGGCCACAAGGCCGGCCGCCCGTCCTACGTCGGCCGCCCGGCCACCGCCTCGCCGGCGACCGGCCTGCTGAAGCGCCACAACAAGGAGCAGGCCAAGCTCCTGGATGAAGCCCTGACGGTCCGCTGACCCTCTCGCCCAAGCGAACAAGAAGACGAACGAGGAATAAGAAATGGCTACCGAAATCAAGGTCCCCACGCTGGGTGAGTCCGTCTCCGAGGCGACGGTCGCCCGCTGGCTGAAGAAGGCCGGCGAGGCCGTCGCCATGGACGAGGCGCTGGTCGAGCTGGAGACCGACAAGGTCACGCTCGAGGTGAACGCCCCGGCCGCCGGCGTGCTGGCCGAGATCGTCGCCGCGGAAGGTGCGAATGTCGAGGTCGGCGCCCTGCTCGGCGTCCTGACCGAGGGCGCCGCCGCCGGTGCCGCCCCGGCCGCCGCCGCTCCGGCCGCCGCTCCGGCTCCCGCCGCCGCCCCGACCCCGGCTGCCGCCCCCGCCGCCGCCGCTCCGGGCAATCTGGCCGCGTCCGGCCCGGCCGCCCGCAAGCTGGCCGACGAGAAGGGCATCGACGGCTCGTCCATCGCCGGTTCGGGCAAGGACGGCCGCGTGACCAAGGGCGACGTGCTGGCTGCCCCGGCGGCTCCGGCCCCCGCCGCCAAGCCGGCCACCCCGGCCCCGGCGCCGAAGGTCCAGTGGGCCGCCGGCACCCAGGGCGACCGTCCGCGCGCGGCTCAGGAAGAGCGCGTCCGCATGACCCGCCTGCGCCAGCGCATCGCCGAGCGTCTGAAGGAGGCCCAGAACACCGCCGCCATGCTGACCACCTTCAACGAGGTGGACATGTCGGCGGCGATGGCGCTCCGCGCCGAGTACAAGGACTATTTCGAGAAGCGCCACAAGGTGCGGCTCGGCTTCATGTCCTTCTTCGTCAAGGCCGCCGTCCAGGCCCTGAAGGAGATCCCGGCCGTCAACGCCGAGATCGACGGCACCGACCTCATCTACAAGAACTACTACGACATCGGCGTCGCCGTCGGCACGCCGCAGGGTCTGGTGGTTCCGGTGGTGCGCAACGCCGACCAGCTGGACTTCGCCGGCGTCGAGGGCACCATCGCAGCACTCGGCAAGAAGGGCCGCGACGGCAAGCTGTCGATGGACGAGCTGACCGGCGGCACCTTCACCATCTCCAACGGTGGCGTCTACGGCTCGCTGATGTCGACCCCGATCATCAACCCGCCGCAGTCTGCCATTCTCGGCATGCACAAGACGATGGACCGCGCGGTCGTTGTCGGCGGCAAGATCGAGGTCCGCCCGATGATGTATCTGGCGCTGTCCTACGACCACCGCATCATCGACGGCAAGGAAGCGGTGACCTTCCTCGTCCGCATCAAGGAGCTGATCGAGGATCCGCGCCGTCTGCTGCTGGACGTCTGATCCGACATAACGGGCTTAACGAGGCAAGGGAGGGCTCCGCCCCTCTCTTGACCCACCCGCCAAGGGCCATGACCCTTGGAACCCTGAAGGGGCGCCGCGAGGCGCCCTTTTTCTTTTTGCCCCTCCCCCGAAAGGTTCGCGCAAACAACAGTTCGCGAAGCGCTCAAATCCTCTTGCCAGCGATATGGTATCTGGTATACCGTATCGATAATGTCAGTGCGGCGGCGGTTTACGGGCCACCGCAGCACCGGCTCCCCCGGTGCCCAATCCAAGAGGGGGCGGGCGCCAAGGAGATCGACATGGACGAGAGGACAGCAGCGGGCTCGCCCGCGGTTGTGGATTGCGAACAGCTGGTGGCGGCGATCGGCGATGCCGTCATCGTGTCCGATCCGGCCGGCGCCATCGCCCTGTGGAATGCGGCGGCGGAGCGGATGTTCGGCTTCACCGCCGGCGAGGCGATGGGCAAGTCGCTCGACATCATCATTCCCGAACGCCAGCGCCAGCGTCATTGGGATGGCTACGAAAACACCATGGCCACCGGCGAGACCCGCTACGGCCATGATCTGCTTCGGGTTCCGGCGGTCCACAAGGACGGGCACAGCCTGTCGATCGCCTTCACCGTCGCGCTTTTGCGCGGGACCGACGGTGCGGTGACCGGGATCGCCGCGGTGGTGCGGGACGAAACCGCCCGCTGGACCGAAGAGCGGACATTGCGCCGACGCCTCACCGAACTGGAAGCCGCCGCAGCGGCCGGCTGAGCGCGAACGGCCCCCGGGGAGCAGGTTCCGAAAATCGAATCGGAGCCGGTCTCCGAAAGTCGAATCCAACAGACAAACTGAAACAACGCGAAATAAGGGAGTGTTGCAGTCATGACCAAGCCGCTCGAAGGCATTAAGATCATCGACTTCACCCACGTGCAGGCCGGCCCCGCCTGCACCCAGCTTCTGGCCTGGTACGGCGCGGACGTGATCAAGGTCGAACGTCCGGGCGCCGGCGACGTCACCCGCAGCCAGCTGCGCGACATCCCGGATGCCGATGCGCTGTACTTCACCATGCTCAACAGCAACAAGCGCTCCCTGACGCTGGACACCAAGACGGCCGAGGGCAAGGAAGTCCTGACCCGCCTGATCAAGGAATCCGACGTGCTGGTCGAGAATTTCGGCCCCGGCGCGCTGGACCGCATGGGCTTCAGCTGGGACAAGATCCGCGAGCTGAACCCCGGCATGATCGTCGCCTCGGTCAAGGGCTTCAGCGACGGCCACCATTACCAGGACCTGAAGGTCTATGAGAACGTCGCCCAGTGCGCCGGCGGTGCCGCGTCGACCACTGGTTTCTGGGATGGCCCGCCGACCGTGTCCGCCGCCGCTCTCGGCGACAGCAACACCGGCATGCACCTCGCCATCGGCATCCTGACCGCCCTGATGGCCCGCACCAAGACCGGCAAGGGCCAGAAGGTCGCCGTGTCGATGCAGGACAGCGTGCTCAACCTCTGCCGCGTCAAGCTGCGCGACCAGCAACGCCTGGACCGCGTCGGCTACCTGGAGGAATACCCGCAGTACCCGCACGGCAAGTTCACCGACGTGGTTCCGCGCGGCGGCAATGCCGGCGGCGGCGGCCAGCCGGGCTGGGTGCTGAAGTGCAAGGGCTGGGAGACCGATCCCAACGCCTACATCTACTTCACCATCCAGGGCCATGCCTGGGCGCCGATCTGCAAGGCTCTGGGCCGCGAGGAGTGGATCGACGATCCGGCCTACAACACGGCTCTGGCCCGTCAGGACAAGATCTTCGACATCTTCGCGATCATCGAGGATTGGCTGAAGGACAAGACCAAGTTCGAAGCCGTCGACATCCTGCGCAAGTACGACATCCCGTGCGCGCCGGTGCTGTCGATGAAGGAGATCGCCAACGACCCGTCGCTGCGCGCCAGCGGCACCGTCGTCGAGGTCGACCACAAGCAGCGCGGCAAGTACCTGACCGTCGGCAGCCCGATCAAGTTCTCCGACATGTCGGTCGAGGTCACCGGGTCGCCGCTGCTCGGCGAGCACACCGACGAGGTCCTGGCCCAGCTCGGCTACAACAAGGACCAGATCGCCGCCATGCACGACGCCAAGGTGGTCTGAGGCCGATTGCCCCGGCACTCCCCCTCTCCCTTCGGGGAGAGGGTTGGGGTGAAGAGGGCGCCCGGCGGATTTTTGCGGCAGTTCTTGCGACAGACTGGCGAAAACAAGAACGGCGCCCCATCCGGGCGCCGTTTCCTTTTTCCCAACCGTCCGATCCGGTCAAATCTTCCGGCCGCGCTCCAGGGAGACCAGGATCTCGTCGGCCCGGCTGGTCAGGGTGTGGGCCAGCCGGTCGTAATGCCCGTTGCCGGTCATGCGGGCGCGCAGGGCGGCTTCCGCCCCCAGCTGCGCCAGCTCCTGCGCCATCTTGCGATAGTCCGGCACAGTGCCCCACCCCCTGTCGGCCGGAGCCGCTTGCGGTGCCGCGCCGCGACCTTTCGGATGATCCTTCGAAGCCACAACCAACCCCACTCACCGGTGTCAGTGAAGGATACCATCCTGGCATGGCAAGGCGCCGGAACCAACTGACGCTTACGGCAGCACCAGCACAGCTTTTGGATGTGCGCGAACCCGCCCGAACCGGATAGGACGTCCCCCGGAGCCGGTCAGTCGATCAGCAGGTCCAGCGTCGAGCGCACCACCTGCACGATCTCCCCGCCATAGGGCGAGCTGGCCTGCCCGCGGGCATTCACGATGATCGACAGCTCATGCTCCGTCGTCGGAGCGAAGCGGGCGATCTCCTGCACCAGATCGTCGGCCAGAACGGCGTCGCGCGTCACCCCGGCCTGGGCGGCGAACTTCTCGCGCCAGCCGTTCAGCGCCGCGGCGATGGCGGCCTCGATCTGCTGCGATTCCTCCTTGCGGCGGAGGTCGGTGAACAGCACCAGCACCCGCCACGCCCCGTCGGCATAGGCGGTTTCGATGCGCTGGACCTCGACCGTCCGCAGGAAGCTGGACAACTGCGCCTGCGCCTCTTCGGCGGCGGCGTCGGGAATGGTGAAGGTGCGGATCTCGGTGCTCATCGCCCAACCCTGTTGTAAGGGGTCAGCCCTGCTGCAAGGCCGTCCTCTATGGTCGGAGCCTACACACAAACGGCGCGTTCGGCAAACCGGGACCCTGCGGCGGAGGTGTTCCGGGACCTTGGGGATACCCCCAATTACCGCGTGTCGATTCTCCTCCTCCGCGCGTTGTGGGAGTAGCCGCAGCACGCCCGGAGACGCCCGATGTCCCATCTCGACCCGCAGGAGACCCCGTCCCAGTCCCAGCCGGACCCGCAATCCGCTCCTCCCCGCGCCGGGGAAGCCGCTGCCCCGGAGAAGGCGCGGCGCGGCAGGCGGTGCTGGGGATTGCTGGGGACGGTGCTGGTCGCACCGCTGGTGCTGGCCGGGCTGGCGGCGCTGGGGGTGCTGTGGACCGGGTCGATGCTCTACGACCAGCCCTTCGCCTGGTACAACCTGAACCGCATCAACACGGTGGCGGAGCGGGCCGCGCGCGCCCCCAATTCGGTGATGGTGGTGGCGCTGGGCGACACAGCCCTGCGCGACGCCACGCTCGACGAACGCGGCATGGCGAAGATCGCTGCCGAGCGTGGCGTGCCCAATCTGGAATTCCTGCGCATCGTCCACCGGCAGGCCCAGTTCGCCGATTTCGAGCCGCTGCTCGACCGGCTGATCGCCGTGAAGCCGACGCTGATCCTGATCGACCGCAACCTGCTGACCGCCAGCCGCGGCCCGGTGGACGAGCTGCAGCGCTACGGCAACGGCCTGATGCGCCTCTATCGCGGCCAGACCTATGTCCAGGATCAGGTGGCCCTGCAATACCGGCGCGGCTGCGGTCCGACGCCGTCGGCTTGGCTGACCGGCGGAGCGCCCGGGGCCGTCGCCGGCTCCACCGCCACCGAGCGGCAGGTCCGCGCCTTCATCGACCGCGCCTGGGCCGCCGGCATCCGCGTCGCCCTGATCGAGGTGCACAGCCGCCCGGCCCGGCAGGCGCCCAGCCTGATCTCCACCGCCTCGGCCGCCGAGCCGTCAGCCCAGCCGGCGCCCCAGCCCACCGCCGCCTCCCTGCCGCTGTGGAATTACGGCAGTGCCGCCGCGGAGGCGGACGACTACGAGGACGCCGCTCCCGCCGCCGCCGCCTGCGATCAGGCCAGCGCCACCGGCCGCAACGCCTTCTCGGCCTGGCTGACCGGCGGCATCGCCGGGGCGCTGCGCGGTGCACAGCCCGACCGCATGCCCGGCCGCGCCCCGGTGACGGAGGCCGCCTCCCTGCCGTAAGGGCGCCCCTCCAAAATGACGCCCCTCCAAAATTGACGCAGTGCAAAAGCCGCCGTTCTTTCCGCCTTCCGGTTAAACCACTTTTTGTTTATGGTTTTGCCGTCGGGCGAGTCGCAACAGGAGACGGATGCATGGCTTCCATCATGATCAAGAAGGCCGGCGAAGGGCTGGTCTCGCAGGCTCACCGCAACGCCGACGTCGGCCCGACCAGCGGCAGCTCGGTCGTCTATGAAATCCAGAACGTGCCGGGCGGCGTCAGCGTCGACGACGTGATCGCCGCCTTCAAGACCTTCCAGCCGGCCGACAAGGTGTACGAGATCGACTGGTCCGCCCTGTCAAAGTAAGCGACTGGCCCGTCTCAAGATCCCCTCTCCCCCCCGGGGAGAGGGTTAGGGTGAGGGGGACGCGCGGCGAGGATTTCCAAGCATCGCGCACTGCCCGCTCCCCACTGAATTCACCTCATGCATCCCCCTCACCCCGACCCTCTCCCCGGGGGGGAGAGGGGGAGGCCACTTATCCCTGCAAGGCCGGATAGCGCTTGGCCCACACCTCCAGCTGGGCGACATGCTCGGCCTCTTCGGCGGCGAACTCCTCGGCCATCATGCGGACCTCGGCGTCGGTGGTGGTCTTCGCCACCTCGGCGTAGAAGGCCTGCCCGCGCCGTTCGCTGTCGAGCGCCAGTTCCAGCGCGTATTCCACCGTCATCAGATAGTGCGAGCCTTCCATCGAGGCCGCTTCCGGGCTGTCGCCGTCGGGCCACTGGAAGTCTTCCGGCGCCAGATCGGGGATCTTGCGGAAGCCCGACCGTTCCCGCGCCTCGGCCAGATGCAGGCGCGAGAATTTCGCCATCTGGCCGAAGAAGGCCGCGACCTCCTGGTTGCCATAGGTCTTCATCGCCTCCGACAGGTCGGAGAAGCGGGTGGCGGCGTCCTCCTCCAGCGCGCAGGCGTGGGCGAGGAACAGCGCGGCGTCGTGGATATCGGTCATGGGTCCCTTTGAGGTGCGAAAAAGCCCGACGACCTCAAAACCATACAGTTTTTAAGGCCATCGGTCGCGACCGCTCTCCCGCTCCCCCACCCCTGCGACCTTTTGGCGCGCGCCGCGCCATCCGCCTCCCGAAAACCATTGCCTTTCGCCCCGGTTCGCGGCAGCAGACTCCCCCCATGAGCAAACCCGCCTTCCCCGCCCTTCCCATCGATCCCGTCCTGCCCGCGCTGCTGGAGGCGCTGGACGCCCGTGGCACCGCCGTGCTCCAGGCCCCGCCCGGCGCCGGCAAGACCACCCGCGTGCCGCTGGCCCTGCTGGAGGCCGGTTGGCTGAAGGGCCGCAAGATCCTGGTGCTGGAGCCGCGGCGCCTCGCCGCCCGCGCCGCTGCCCGCCGGATGGCGTCGATGCTGGGGGAGGCGGTGGGCGAGACCGTCGGCTACCGCGTCCGCCTCGACACCAAGATCGGCCCGAAGACCCGCATCGAGGTGGTGACCGACGGCCTGTTCCTGCGCCAGCTTCAGGAAGACCCGGAGCTTCCCGCCGTCGGCGCCGTCCTGTTCGACGAGTTCCACGAGCGCGGCATCGACAGCGACCTCGCCCTTGCCCTGGTGCAGGAGGCGCGGGGCGCGCTGCGCGACGACCTGCGCCTCGTCGTCATGTCGGCGACGCTCGACGCCGCCCCGGTCGCCACGCTCCTGACGGACTCCCAAGGCCCCGCCCCGATGGTGACCAGCGAGGGCCGCGCCTACCCGGTCGAGACCCGCCACCTCGACGCCCCAACCCAGGGCACCCGCATCGAGGACGCCGTGGCCGCCGCCGTCCGCCGCGCGCTGCGCGAGGAGCCCGGCAACGCCCTGGTCTTCCTGCCCGGCGTCGGCGAGATCCGCCGCGTCCAGTCGCTGCTCGACCAGTCCGACCTCGGCCCGGACACCGTCATCGCCCCGCTCTATGGCGACCTGTCGGCCGAGGCGCAGGACCGCGCCATCGCCCCCACCCCGCCCGGCCAGCGCAAGATCGTGCTGGCGACCTCCATCGCCGAGACCAGCCTGACCATCGAGGGCATCCGCATCGTGGTGGACAGCGGGCTGATGCGGGTTCCGCGCTTCGACCCGCGCGGCGGCATGACCCGTCTGGCGACGGTGAAGGTCAGCCAGGCCTCCGCCGAGCAGCGCCGCGGCCGCGCCGGCCGTCTGGAGCCCGGCGTCTGCTACCGCCTGTGGCCGGAGGCGACGCACAAGGCGCTGGCCCCCTTCACCACGCCGGAGATCGCCGACGCCGACCTCGCCCCGCTGGCTCTGGAGCTTGCGGTGTGGGGAGTCTCCGACCCCGCCAGCCTGTCCTGGCTCGACCAGCCGCCCCCCGCCGCGATGGCCCAGGCGCGCGAGCTGTTGACCGGCCTCGGCGCTCTCGACCGCAAAGGCGCGATCACCCCGCACGGCCGCCGCATGGCCGGCTTCGGCGTGCATCCGCGTCTGGCCCACATGATGCTGGCCGGCAAGGCGATGGGCCAGGGCGCGCTCGCCTGTCTGGTCGCGGCATTGCTGGGCGAGCGCGACATCGTCCGCAGCCAGCCCGGCTTCCGCGACGCCGACCTGCGCCTGCGCGTCGACCTGCTGCGCGGCGAGGAGCGCGGCGGCTTTGGTGCGGCGCGCGGCCTCAGCGTCGACCGCGGCGGGGCGCAGCAGGCGGTGAAGCAGGCCCGGCAGTGGCGCCGCCAGCTCGGCGTCCGCGACGACGACGCGATGGACTCGAACGCCGTCGGCATCCTGTTGGCGCTGGCCTATCCCGACCGCATCGGCCAGCGCCGCCCCGGCGGCCAGCCCGGCGGCGTGGCGGCGCAGTATCGCCTGTCGGGCGGGCGCGGCGCCTATTTCCAGCAGGCCGAGCCGCTGTCGGCCGAGGAGTGGCTCGCCATCGCCGACCTCGACGGCGCCGCCCGCGAATCGCGCATCTTCCTGGCCGCCCCGGTGACGCTGGCCGATCTGGAGGAGAGCTTCGCCGACGACATCCGCACGGAGACCATCGTCGCCTGGGACGCGCGCGAGCAGACGGTGCTGGCGCGGCGGCGCCGCATGCTGTTCGCCCTGATCCTGAAGGACGAGAAGCTGGCCAAGCCGCCGGCCGACGCGATGGTTGCCGCGATGATCGAGGGCATCCGCGCGCTCGGCCCCGCCTGCCTGCCCTGGACCGACGAGCTGCGCAAATGGCGCACCCGCGTGATGTTCCTGCGTGCCCGCGAGGGCGACGCCCACGGCTGGCCCGACCTGTCCGACACGGCCTTGATGGACGGCCTGGAGGCGTGGCTGGCCCCCTTCCTCGACGGCGTGTCGCGCCGCGCCCATCTGGAGCGCATCGACCTGTCGAGCGCGCTCCGCGCCCTGCTGCCCTGGGAGTTGAAGACCCGCCTGGACGCCGAGGCCCCGACCCATGTCGAGGTGCCGAGCGGCTCCCGCATCCCCATCGACTATGACGGCGAGGAGCCGGTGCTGGCGGTGCGGTTGCAGGAGATGTTCGGCTTGGCCGAGACCCCGCGCATTGCCGGCGGCCGGGTGCCGGTGCTGCTGCACCTGCTGTCCCCCGCCCGCCGCCCGGTCCAGGTCACCCGCGACCTCGCGAGCTTCTGGGCCAACGCCTACAAGGCGGTGAAGGCGGATTTGAAGGGCCAGTACCCGAAACACTACTGGCCCGACAACCCGCTGGAGGCGGAACCGACCGCCAGGGCGAAGCCGAGGGGACGGTGAGGGATATTTAAAGTAAACAACAAAGAAGATAAGCACATCATGCCTAACAGTTAGCCGCAATATATTCCGTAATTTACATAGGAAAATTCTATATCAATATCCACTTCATGTGATTTATTTTATTTTTTCATGAAAATACTTGCTCATGAAGATGTACTATTCCGGATTATTCTCTGCTTATGTCGCCTTGACAACAACTCGACAATTCTCTAATTTAAGAAAAATCTCAATAAGGTGCAATATTATGCTAAAGAATATCAGATTACAAAATTTCAAATCGTTCTCCAGCCTTTCCGAAATAGAATCGCGACGCATAACCTTGTTGTATGGCCCAAACTCTGCTGGAAAGAGCTCAATAATACAATCTCTAATGATGCTAAAGCAAACGCTCAGCACTTATCAGGGGCCTCTTTCTCGGCCATCTGCCAATGCGGACTTGGTAACCCAAGGAGAGTATATAGATCTTGGAAGCTTTCGATCTGTCGTTTCAGCCCATTCGGAACAGAAAACGCTTACATTTCATATAGATAGTAGCTCGTCAACTCATGGCCCATTAAGAAATGGCGTTAATCAAAATATTCAGCTTTTCTATGGAAAAGAAAAGCTAAAATCTTTTCAAGTACAGTATGGTAAGCTTCCATCTAATTACCTGAGATTTTTGTCTTCAGGATCAAGAAAAGCGCTAAACCCTGATGACTCAATTATTGAAGAAATCACAGGAAGGCCGACAGGAAGTTACTCCATTGATAAGAGAATTATTAAAGGTCTAGCACGCGAAATTAGAAGTGGAGCTTTCTTAAAATCTGTATCAGAATTTATTGATCATAGTTACTTTGGTTTTAACTTAAAAAATCTCTCTTTTGACGAACTATCCTTTGGGGAAGAAGAAATTGAAAAAGCTCTTTCTTCAGTTAGAGTTAAGTTTGTTAGCAGGGCTTCGTTTTATGGCAGCAATCACTTCAAAAAGCCGGATATCCTCTCAAAGATACAGATACTTTTAGAGACAATTGTTTATGCAGCTGTTATAGAAACGTCACGTTCACTGGCTGCAATTTCCTATATAGGCCCATTAAGAAGTTATCCTCAGAGATTTTACCTCTATAGTGGAAAATCTTCTCTCTCTGTTGGGCAGACAGGAGAAAACATGCCTTATGTTTTATTTGAAAATCAGCGAGGAGTTCAGTCGGAAATTAATAAGTGGTTTGGAGATTTTGATGTTCCGTATATTTTATCTGTCGGGAAACATACGAATGAGGTGTCAGGAAACCTAATAGTTCTCTCTCTCAGAGACAAAGCCTCAGGAGTTGAAGTCTCTCCCAAAGATGTTGGCTTCGGCATTGGACAGATCATGCCAATACTTACAGAAGGAATCGTATCAAGAAATAGAACAATCTGCGTTGAACAGCCAGAACTTCATCTACACCCAAGATTACAAGCACATCTTGGAGATTTCTTTATCCGCACATCGGGGCCTCTTAAATCTGATAACCAGAGATCCCCAATAGGCGGTGAAAACAGATGGATTATCGAAACCCATAGTGAAACCCTCATGCTCAGGTTGCAGAGACGCATCAGAGAAGGGGCAATAAGTTCAAAAGATGTAGCTGTCTACTATGTAGATAAAGGTAAAGATGGATGGTCTTTTGTTATACCTCTGAGAATGGACAAGAAAGGCAACTTTATTGACGCTTGGCCAGATGGTTTCTTTGAAGAGGGATATCGAGATATTTTCCACAAAACTACTGATAAAGATAAGGACTCAGAAAATGTTAGCGACAATTTTTATTGATCCTGAATGCTTACATATGAGCAATTTCATTGACGATGCTGCTTCTGAAGCAGTTACACAGGCCTTCATTGATGCTTGGATGAATTATGGAGTATTAATAAGACCGAAGAATCAAAGTTATCTGGAATACTTAGACTCCGTAAGAGAATCCATGTATCCACAATCCGAAATTGTCTTCACAAAGGCTCTATCGAGAGGGCGTAGCTTTCACTATCATTTAGCCATCGAACCTTCTGTACCTTTTCGAGACCTAGCAGATGTCAATCTTTCTTTACGTTCTGAAGTGGTGCTAATTAGCTTCAACGCAGCGACAATTATTCCTCTCATTGGTAGTAGTACTGTTCGTAATTTCGGCACTAAAAATATTGAGGCGATAAGATTTGACTGCCTCTCTCTCTCAAGCGTATTGAGACGGGTATCGATGCTTGCTCGGGCGCCAGTTAAGACGGGGGAAAATCGAGATGAGATATGGCGCAAGCGCTTTGAAATGCTGTCATCTTTTTCGAAATCAATCCTAATAGATGATAAGTGGTGCATTAAAAGACTTCTGGACCAACATGCGTATGTCAAAAATAGATATAGCCGTCATGATTACCACACCCAAATGGCATCAACAAACGGATTATGCTACATAATTAGCAAACTCGGGAGCAAACTGCGCAGTTCAAGCCTCACCATATACTCTTCTTACGAGAACAGAAATCAATTGGAGATTGCAAAATCAATACTAATAGAATTTTTGCCAAAAGAGGACGCGAGAGACTCGATAATTGAGTTAAGAGCTACACACGAGGGCTATTACCCTGACCACGACCGCTTTATCAGGTTTGATGACATCATTGTAACGCTTGGGAGTGGATTAGAGATATTCGATCATTCAACAACAAAAAAATCCCATCAAAGTACCATGATTATTCAAAACGAAGAGTTCCGCGATATCGAAACAGAACTTATTAGGATATGCAAAGATAATGAAAACTTGTAGTTAATTACAATCGCGCCATGCATAATATATGCTAGAATTAAAACAATACTCACCATGAAATTGGCCAATTCTCTTCACTCAGGCACCTTAGCTTCCCAGCCACCCACGGAGGGTACCGCATGGCAGAGCCCGCGACCGCTTTCGAGCCGACCGATGACGATGCGCTGACACGCGCAATCGCCGAGGCGCGGGCACAGGTTGCCGCCGGGCAGACAACCCCTCTGCGCGACGTTGCGGACTGGCTCGACAGTTGGGGCACGGCGGAGGAGCGTCCTGCACCGTCGTGCAAGCAGTCTTCGTTCCGGCCGCCATTGCCGATCTGATCGCGATCCGCACCTTCATCGGCCACTTCAATCCCGCAGCGGCCCGACGCATGGCGCTTCGCCTCAGAAGCACGGCCGAAAGCCTCGCCGAAATTCCAGACCGAGACCGCCTTCGGCAAGACGGTACGCGGGAACTGGTGGCGGTCCACCCCTATGTGATCGTCTACGACGTGGGCACGACCCGCGTCACCATTCTGCGCGTCTGGCACGGAGCACAGAACCGTCCCTGATGCCGGTTGCATCGTTTACCACCGGTCAGAACTCCAACCCACGTTTCCACCCCACCCTTACCCACCACACCCATCCATGCTACGCTCTGCCCTTCCCCACCCGCAGAGGGCACCGCATGCCCCGACAGTGGCGATCCGCCACCTCCGCCCACTCCCCCAAGGCCGCCCCGCGGCCCGCCCTCCCCCCGTGCGGTCTCTCCCCACACGCCCGCCCGAATGGAACACTGAACACCCCCCGCAAAACCGTTCCATCCCGTTCCACAC